>Ga0082212_10009153_pt1 | contig 12799 bp, 14 predicted proteins | sample TergutNt197P3_FD_71548 | JGI IMG/M metagenome (GOLD analysis project Ga0082212, IMG submission 71548) | Neocapritermes taracua P3 segment gut microbial communities from Petit-Saut dam, French Guiana - Nt197 P3 | ecosystem: Host-associated > Arthropoda: Insects > Digestive system > Gut ... | reverse complement strand
GTTGGAAAGGGCTATAATAGCCTTGTGCCAAAGTAAAGATTTCTTTAAATAGGAAGCGAGCGCGGGAAATGGATTTTAGCAACAAAATATTGGCGGAGCTATTCACCATAGGGGACACCACCGTCTACCTCACGGAGTCGGTTCTGGCGACGTGGATTGTGTCGGGCGTCCTCATCCTATTCACGATTTATACGAATATACGCTTGCGGAAATTCAGGAGCGTCCCCACTGGGTTTCAGAATATTATCGAACTTATGGTGGAGACGATGCACGGGTTCGCGAAGGAGACGCTGGGCGACGAGCTAGAGGTGCTGAGCGGCTATTTCTTCGGTGTGTTCGCCTTCATCCTGCTCTCAAACTACAGCGCCATGCTCGGCTTCCGTCCGCCTACCTCCGATCTGGCGACCACGGCGGCTCTCGCGATGATCACCTTCATCCTGAGCCATACTTTCGGGGTATACAACAAGAAGGGGAAGTATTTTAAAGCCTATTTTGAGCCGAATTTCGTCTTCCTCCCCATCAACATCGTGGGTGAGCTGACGAAGCCGATATCCCTGGCCTTCCGATTATTCGGCAATATATTCTCCGGTATTATCATCATCGAGCTTTTGTACCAGATGCTGCCCATTGTGTTTCGCTTTGTGCTGCCGGATATCGCCCATGCCTTTTTTGACGTGCTCGTGGGCGCGATCCAGGCGTATATATTCACCATACTCAGCATGACTTTCATCAAAGAAGTCGCGTCGAATGAAGATTAAGGGAGGAACTTTTTTATGGATCCGAGAGCATTTGTCCTGGGAATGTCCGCTTTATCAGCGGGAATCTGCACACTGGCCGGCCTTGGTTCGGGACTGGGGCAAGGCATAGCCTCCGGGCTGGCTTCACAGGCCGTCAGCCGCCAACCCGAGGCTAGGGGCGCCATACTGAGCACCATGCTGATAGGCTGCGCGTTAGCGGAGACGGTGTCGATCTACGGCCTCGTCATCGCGCTGATTCTACTCATGGCCAATCCATTGATCGGCTTGCTATAAAGGCCGGGCGAAAGGAGGGCAATCATGCTTTTGTTAACGCCAGTATTGGTCGCGGCTTCTGAGTTGCCCGAAGGGACCATTCTATCCTTTGACAAAACCCTTGTCGCAACCATGGGCATCCAATTGCTCAATATCGCTTTGCTGACTTTTGTCCTCGCTTGGTTTCTGTACAGGCCCGTGCGAAAGTTTATGTTGGCCCGGTCTGAGCGCATCCGGACCGAAGTGGACGCAGTCAGGCGGGATAGGGACGAAGCCTTGGAGCTCAAGGAGAAATATGAGGCCCTGGTGACCGGGATCGAAGCCGAGCGGGAGGAAGTCCTGCACCAGGCGTACAAGAAGGCTGTGGAAAAAAGCGACCAAATGCTGTTTGACGCCCGCAGGGAGTCGGAGCTCGTCGTGGACAGGGCGATGCAGCAGTATGAGGCTGAGAAAAAGAGCCAACATGATGAAACGAAGAGGCAAATCGTAGAAATCTCGGTGACTCTGGCAGGCAGGATCATTGAGCACCACATGGACCGGGAGCTGCACGACCGCTTATTTGACGAAGCTTTGGCCGAGTGGAGGGAGAGCTAGGATGGATGAGGCGAAAGGGATCAGCCTAAACCACTTGTATGCTCTGGCTTTGCTCGAATTCGGCGAGGCAAGGGGGCTTGCGGACGTCTACGAGCAGATATGGCTGCTCATGTCTGACAAGTCAATGCAGATAGGCAATGTGGAGAATAGCGAACTGCGCGCGGCGATGGACCTATTGCCGCCCGATGACTTGGTTGCCATCCTCCGAGAGTTTCTGACGCTGGCTCACGACAGATTGGCGTCGGTGCCGGTGGAGATTATTTCCGCCATGCCACTTAGTGAGGAGCAGATCATGAAGCTGCATGTGAAGCTAGCCAACCTGGTGCATAAACAATTGGAAATTACCAATACCACGGATGAAAGCTTGTTGGGCGGTTTTCGGATTTTATTTGAAAATACGGTGATCGACCATTCCGTCAAACGGAAGCTCATGGACGCCAGGCAAGCGATATATGAGGGGGTGTATTACAGCGATGGCAGAGCACCTCAATGAAGACCTGTCGATGGAGGCGCAACGCAAGGAGATAGCGGCGCTTGCTTCGGCTATCAAGAGCAATATCGAGACGATCGAATTCAATCCCCATGCGGATGAGTTGGGTCGGGTCACACAGCTTGGCAATGGCATAGCCCGGGTGAGCGGTCTGCGCAACGCAGTGAGCGGGGAGCTGCTGCAATTCGAGGATGGTTCTTTTGGCATAGCGATGAATCTGGACGAGGACGCCATCGGCACGGTGCTGCTCTCAAGCGGCGTGACGATCAAGGAAGGCGGCTTCGTGAACCGCACGGGCCGGGTGGCGATGATGCCTGTGGGCGACGAGCTGATGGGCCGGGTGATCAATGCTCTGGGTGAGCCTATCGACCAACACGGGCAAATCCATGCCCATCAGGTCAGGCCCATCGAGAGAGTGGCGCCGGGGGTATTGGCGCGGCAGTCTGTGGACGTCCCCCTGCTGACGGGGATCAAGGCCATCGACGCTATGGTGCCCATAGGCCGGGGGCAGAGGCAGCTCATCATCGGCGACCGCCAGACCGGCAAGACCGCCATCGCCCTTGACGCGATCCTGAACCAGAAGGACACAGGTGTCATCTGTGTATATGTGGCCATCGGGCAAAAGAATTCCACAGTGGCGGGCTTAGTAGGCACGCTGAGCGAATATGACGCGCTGCAGTATACGACGGTGGTCGTGGCCGGCGCATCGGAGCCCGCGCCTTTGCAGTATCTGGCGCCCTACAGCGGCATTGCTGCCGCGGAGTATTGGATGGAGCAGGGCAAGGATGTGCTGATTGTCTTCGATGACCTATCGAAGCACGCGGTGGCGTATCGTACCATGAGCCTGCTCCTTCGGCGTCCCCCCGGGCGGGAGGCGTATCCCGGCGATGTGTTTTATCTGCATTCGCGGTTGCTAGAGAGGGCGGGTCGCTTGTCCCAGGCGCATGGGGGCGGCTCGATCACGGCGCTGCCCATCATCGAGACCCAGAGCGGCGACATGTCCGCGTATATCCCGACCAATGTGATCTCGATTACCGACGGGCAGATTTATCTGGAGACGGAGTCCTTCAACGCGGGCATCCGACCGGCGATCAACCCCGGGCTGTCTGTGTCCAGGGTGGGTGGCTCAGCCCAGGTCAAGGCGATGAAGAAGGTCGCCGGGCCCATGCGGATCGAGCTTGCCCAGTATAGGGAACTGGCGTCGTTTATGCAGTTTTCCTCTGATTTGGATGACGAGACCCGGGACAGGCTCGACCATGGCGAGCGGAGCGTGGAGATATTTAAGCAGCAGCAGTTCAAGCCGCTGTCCCTCGTGAACGAGATCATTGTGCTCTTCGCCGTGCAGCAGGGCTGCTTCGGGGACATCAAGATTGAGGATATGCAGGATTTCGAATATAAGCTCATCGACCAGATGCAGACATGGAACGGAGATATCGTGGACGAGCTCGCCAGGGAGAAGGATATTTCGCCGGAGCTCGAGACGAGGCTGCGTGACGCGATCAACCAATTCAAGAGCACGTACCTGGCGTAGGGAGCGGGCGCTATTGTGGATTGAGGATAATTGGACGCAGACGTGCATTGAAGCGAAACAGGAAAAATATGGAATCACGGCAAGCAATCAAAAATCGAATCAAGAGCATCGAAGGGACGCAGCAGATCACCAAAAGCATGCGCTTGGTGGCCATGTCAAAGATGCAGAAGGCCAAGGAGCGGATGAACGAGAACCTGGTCTTCCTGGATGAAAGCTGCAAGCTCGTCCATCTGGCCAAGCGATGCATGGAGGGTGAGGAGCATCCCTATATCGACGGCAGGCTACCGCAAAACACGTTGGTGGTCATCATCAGCGGGGACAGGGGTTTGTGCGGCGGATACAACGCGGGAATCATCCGCTATGCCCTGCATTATATAGAAGGATTGGGGCGACCTATCAAGGTCGTCACCATCGGCTCGAAGGTGAGTGACGCCTTCAAGCGGCGGCAGTCCTATCGGCCAATCCACGCTTTCAAAGGCATCAGCGATTCGCCGATGTACTCGGAGGCGGCGGAGATCGCGGAGATCGTCCGGGCGCAATTTGACTCCGGTGAAGTGGACGAGGTACTGCTGTGCTATACGCGCTTTGTCTCCATGCTGTCGCAAGAACCGGAGGTAGCGCGCTTGCTGCCTCTCGATGAAAACGTGGGCGCTGCCGCAGAGTCGGATATGCTGACATTCGAGCCGGGGGGAGCCTCAATGCTCGAGAATGTGGTTTCGTTTTATCTCACGTCCCGCATATTCGGGGCGATCCTCGAATCGGCGGTGAGCGAGCAGAGCGCGCGGATATTGAGTATGGACGGTGCGGCGCGGACCGCAGGCGACATGATCGGGAAGCTGACGCTGCGCTACAACCAGGTGCGGCAGGGCGCGATCACCCAAGAGCTCACGGAGATCGTCGCCGGCGCCGATGCGGTCGGGGGCTAAGAGCGGAGCGATGGGATGTGCGCGAATCCCGACGGGGTTTGGGGTGAAAGCATGCAAAGGCAAGACTGTTGCTATGACCACTTTTGGGAAACAGACAGTCGATGCCTTTGGAGTGAAGCGGGGCTTAGCCGCGCGAAACGACGGGGTGTGGGGCGGTCAGCCCCACCTAACATTGAAAGGATTAGGACTTATCATATGAACGAAAGCGGAGAAGTCGTCCGGATCACCGGCGCCGTGCTAGACATCCAATATCCCGTAGGGGCCGTCCCGGCTTTGAACAATGCCATCAGAGTCATGGACGGCGACAACGTGGCACTCATCGCCGAAGTCTCGCAGCAGATGGGCAACGGCGTGGTGCGCTGTATCGCCATGGGCCCCACAGAGGGGCTGCGGCGGGGTCTGATCGCTGAGGACACGGGCAAGCCTATATCCGTGCCGGTGGGCGACGTGACGATGGGGCGCATGTTCAATGTGCTTGGCGAAGCCGTAGACGAGCTTCCGCCGCCGGAAGTGGGGACGCGTTGGTCCATCCACAGGGATGCGCCTACATTCTCGGAGCAGAGCAAATCCACAGAGCCTCTCGAGACCGGAATCAAGGTCATTGACCTGATCTGCCCATACGCCAAGGGCGGAAAGATAGGTTTGTTTGGCGGCGCAGGTGTGGGCAAGACCGTGCTGATCATGGAGCTGATTCGCAATATCGCCATCGAGCACAGCGGCAATTCCGTATTTACCGGCGTGGGCGAACGAACCCGCGAAGGGAACGATTTATACTACGAAATGAAAGAATCGGGCGTACTCTCCAAGACTGCGTTGGTCTACGGGCAGATGAACGAGCCGCCGGGGGCGCGGATGCGAGTGGCCCTTACCGGTCTGACCATGGCCGAATACTTCCGCGAAGAGCAAGGCAAGGACGTGCTCCTATTTATCGACAACATATTCCGCTTCGTCCAGGCCGGCTCGGAGGTTTCCGCCCTCTTAGGCCGTATGCCTAGCGCTGTGGGATATCAGCCGACTCTGGCGACGGAGATGGGCGCCCTTCAGGAACGGATTACTTCGACGAAAAGAGGCTCGATCACTTCGGTCCAGGCGGTGTATGTCCCGGCTGACGACCTGACCGACCCGGCGCCTGCGACGACATTCGCCCATCTGGACGCCACGACAGTGCTTTCGCGTGATATCGTGGAGCAGGGGATTTACCCTGCCGTCGACCCCTTGGCGTCCACATCGCGGATACTGGATCCACTGATCGTGGGAAACCGGCACAACCGGGTAGCCAGAGAAGTGCAGAGCCTGCTCCAGAGGAATAAGGATTTGCAAGACATCATCGCTATCCTCGGACTCGACGAACTCTCGGACAACGACAAGCTCATCGTCAATCGGGCGCGAAAGGTGCAGCGCTTTTTGTCGCAACCCTTCTTCATCGCGGAGACATATACAGGCATCCCCGGCGCTTATGTACCCCTTGAGGAGACATTGCGAGGCTTCGAGGAGATACTGGCGGGGGATCATGACGGCATATCGGAAACCTTGTTCTACAACGCCGGCACCATCGACGATGTGGTGGCGCGGGCAAAGCAGAGAGAGGCCGTGTGATGGCTGAGTCGAACACATTTTTTCTACAAGCGATCACCCCAAACCGCACGCTGATCGCCGAGCCGGTGGTCATGGTGAAATTTTGGACCATGGACGGCGAAATGGGTGTGCTTGCGGGGCATGAGCCTTGCACAGTCATGTTGGATTCTGGTATGATGATGGTGCGCCATCAGGACAGCGATGTGGATGAGGCTTATATGGTGAGCGGCGGATTCGCGGTCATCGACAGGGCGCAGGTGACGGTGATGTCCACTCTGGCGGAGCGGGCTGACCGCATGGAAGCATTGCTCGAGGAACTAGCGGAGCAGCGCCACAAACGTAAAGAAGACAGCAAAAAGTGGGACAACGAAGTCATCCGGGCAGAAATGGCAATCCGCAACATGCTGATCGGACAGGAAATCAGCGCCTACGCCATCCTGCAAGGCAAGGGTGAAAAAGGCGAAACGCTGTAAAAAGCAGTCCGCGACGGCGAGGGTATGGGACGGTCAGCCAACAAAGGCAAGACTGTAGCAACCACCACATTTAGGATGCCCACAGGCGATGCCTTTGGAGAGAAGCGGGGCTTTGCCGCGCGGAGCGACGGGGTATGGGGCAGTTAGCCCCATTTAACATGAAAAATAAAAACACAGGATTTTGGTTCATCAACCGCGAGATGTCGAATGCGTTAGGCTTGGCGTTTCAACTGGGCGGCAGCATGTTTCTGCACGTCTTCATTGGCGTCTGGGCAGGAAGATGGCTCGACGACCGACTGGGCACCTCGCCTTGGATGCTCGTCTTGGGCATATTGGTTGGCGTAGCAAGCGCGTTCAAGGTAGTCTACGACTTGTTAATCAAGAAATGGAGGGTCAAATGATTTTTGGCATGTCAAGAACCGCGAGGCTCATGTGCTTTATCCTGATCTGCCTCTGTATTTTCTTCTCTGTGGCAGGCTTGCTGATCAACGCCTTCGTGTACCCATTCGAGCCACCGGCGGCATACATCACCGGCCTGTTGGCAGGCACGGCACTGTCCATAGCCAAGGTGAAGATGATGGAGCGCAGCCTGAACCGGATCGCCGACATGGAAAACAGCAAAAATGCGCAGAGCTACGGCGCCCTGCAGTCGATATTCAGAAACCTGCTGACCCTTGGGCTGCTTGCCCTCGTGTTTTTCTTTCGAGACATCTTCGGGCTGTTTGGCACGATCATTAGCGTCCTATACATGCAAATAGCGGCATACATCGCTGGGTATCTCTTGCGAAAAGATAAGAAGCGACTATAGCAGCACATCGGACGACAAGGAGGGCGGTAAATGGAATACAAGAGCGATCTGGACAAAGAGCGCGCGTATCTGCGAAGCACATTGGCCCTCGTAGAGCGAAGCCTGGTCTCGATTGTACAGACAAGAGACGCCAAGGTGGAGATGCTCCGTGATCTCTTGTCGAAATACTCCTCTGCGACGCCGGAATACTACAACGACATCCCCATCACGGAAGCCCTCGTGGAACTCTATACAAAAATGATCCGTGGCTACGAGGCGGCGCGGCACAAGCCCTACTTCGGCAGGATACTCTTCGACGCGGAGGGGGAGACTTGTAACTACTACATCGGCAAAGTGGGCATAAGCGATTTCGATCAGATTGACAGCCAAGACGCGAAAGCTTTGGCTGTTATTGATTGGCGCGCCCCCGTGTCGGACCTATACTACAGCACAAGCTTCGGCAAGACGGGCTATGAGGCCCCGGGCGGGCATATGGAAGCCGATGTGCATTTGAAGACCGCCTTTGAGATCGAGGGCGGCGAGATCGCCGGCATGTACGACAGCGACATCATGGCGAATGACGAGCTGCTCATCAAATACCTTTCTGGCAATAAGGACACGGTCCTGACGGACATCGTCGCCACCATACAGCAGGAGCAAAACGAGATCATCCGCCTGTCGCCGGAGAAAAACGTCATCGTCCAGGGCGTGGCAGGCAGCGGCAAAACCACTGTCGCGATCCATCGGGTGTCCTATCTGCTCTACAATTTTGACAAATACCTGAACGCGGACAATGTGTACGTCATCGCCTCAGGCAAGCTGTTTCTCAACTACATGACCTCGATGCTCCCGGATCTGGATGTGCCAGAGATCAGGCAGGGAACTTTGTACGATTTCCTGACGGACTATATCCGTGAATATGACCCAAAATTCACCTGTGCCGACAGCGCTAGCAGAAAGGCGAGGGCTGCCGACGGTATTAAGGACGCCTCGCAAGCGGATTTGCATAGCGGCTTACAGATCGATGTGCAAAGCGGCAAGCGGAACGAGGTACTAAGCGGCATCGATCAAATCAACGGATACTTCGAGGCCTACGAACGGGAATTCTACGAAAAAGAGGGCGACCTGAAGATTTTTGGCATGGAGATCGCTTCAAAAGCATTCCTTTTGGAGTTTATCCAAATCCATAGAGGGCAGGGGATACTTGACCGGGCACAACAACTGGACAAGCTCATCATGGAGAGGCTATACAATCTGAAGCCGAATATCGTATCCTACATCCTGAGCCACAAGAGCGAGTCGGCGGTCGCGGAGATTTGCACGAAAGTCCTGCAGCTGCAGGGCGGGGCGATCCTTGAGGAAGACGTGAATAAGCGCTTTTCCCGCTTGGCAGCGAAGTATAAAAACCAGTACTACAGCAAATTAAAGAAAATCAACTACCGCAAGGCATACGAGATGCTCAGACCGGGCGCGGGAAAGGGCTTGAACGTGCATGAGCTGTCCGCTTTGGCTCTTGTGGTGCGCAATCTGCGCCTGACGGAGAGCGCCAATGAGATTCGCCATATGGTCATCGACGAAGCACAAGACTTCGATGCTTTTATCTACGGTTGTCTGGAGCAGATTTTCAAAAAGGCGACCTTCACTCTGGTGGGCGATGTGATGCAGGTGATCGCATCCTCAGGGCTACAGAGTTGGGACGAGGTACGGGACTACGCCTTTCATGGGGACGCCGATTTTCGCACGTTGACGAAAAGCTACCGCAACACCATCGAGATATCCGCCTTTGCTCGGGATTTGGTAGCGGCCCACGCGGAGACGCCCATCTATATCGAGCCGGTCATCCGTCATGGCCGTGAAGTATGCTTGTATAAACAAAAGGACATCGAAGGGCAAATAGCTTCGTTGCTCAAAGAGGCAAAAGGGAGCGGTTACGCGATCTGCGCCGTGATCTGCGCCGATGGCGCTACGGCGAGAGCTTTGCATGGGAAGCTCGGGTCAGGCGATGGCATCAAGCTCCTTGACCAGAGCCTGGACGCTCTTGCGCGCGGCAACTATATCCTGTCGGTGGACGATGCGAAAGGTCTCGAATTCGACTTGGTGATCCTGCCGGATTTTGACGCCTACGACCTGGACGGCCCGGGGCTCAAACGCGCATATGTGGCCGTGACCCGCGCCCTGCACGAGCTGCATGTGTTTGGCGGATGATGCACCATCCGATATAATAGAACAAATGAGGTTTGCCTATGCCGTTTACCATCATACGCAACGACATCACTAAACTTCGCGTCGACGCCATCGTCAACGCCGCCAACACGTCGCTCCAGATGGGCGGCGGCGTCTGCGGCGCGATCTTTAGCGCAGCAGGCGCGGATAAGCTCCAAGCCGCCTGTGATCTGCTTGCGCCGATCAAGACCGGCGAGGCGGTGGTCACGCAGGGGTTCGACCTCCCGGCAAAATACGTCATCCACACAGCAGGGCCGATATACCGGGATGGCAGCCAAGGCGAAGATGCTCTGCTTCGCTCATGTTATGCTAACGCACTCGCGCTCGCGGTGGGGCATGGCTGCGAAAGCATTGCCTTCCCCTTGATATCAAGTGGGATATACGGTTATCCGAAAGCTGACGCCCTTCGTATCGCGTCCGCTACTATCCGCGATTTTATCAGCGAACACGACTTAGATGTATCCCTTGTGGTATTCGATAAGGAATCCCTTGCCGTCGGTGAAGAGCTGCTTGGCGCGGTCGAGAGCTATATCGACGAGCATTATGTGGAAGAAAATGAATACCGCAACAGACAAAGCGAACTGTTTCGTTTCGAGGAAAACGCTGTATCATACGAGTATGAGGGATTAAGGAAAACATCTGCATCAAGGATGCTTAATGAAGCGCTGCCAAAGGATGCGGCGGCTTCGGCAAACGCGCCGTCGAGCGCGAGTATTGACGATTTAGTCGGCAACCTTGACGAGCCGTTTTCCGCAACGCTCCTGCGGCTTATCGATGCGACTGGCAGGAAAGATGCGGATATCTACAACCGCGCCAACATCGACAGACGACTGTTTTCAAAAATACGTAGCGATGCATATTATACGCCGAGCAAGACTACCGTATTGGCCTTCGCAGTCGCGCTTGAGCTAAACATCGTCCAGACGGAGGATTTGCTTGAACGGGCTGGGTTCGCCCTATCCCACAGCCGTAAATTTGATGTAATTATCGAATACTTCATCAAGAGCAGCAAATATGATATCTTCGAGATAAACGAAGTGCTGTTTAACTACGATCAGCCATTGCTTGGTGGATAGCATCTTTTGCCAATGCATGACGGATGACTTCGATGGCCTTAACCAAAATCGACGGCGCATTGTCACTATACACGACATTTGCGGCAAATTTGTCGCTTTCCAAGCGACATTTCATCATCTGCCCGGGGGTATACTTTGTCTATCAAAACGATGAACGGAGGGCAACCCCATGACGACAAATCTTACAGAACTGGTTTTTATCCTTGACCGCAGCGGATCGATGAGTGGACTGGAGAGCGACACCATCGGCGGCTTCAATGCTATGCTCGCCAAACAACAGGCGGAGCCCGGCGCGTGTCGGCTCACGACCGTACTTTTTGACAACCTATATGAAGTCTTGCACGACCGTATCGACATACAGGCAGTCAGACCTATCACGGATAGTGACTACTATGTGCGAGGAAACACGGCTTTGCTCGACGCGATAGGTATGACGATCAACAAGATTGGCAGAGTACAGAAGAGTACAGCCGACGAGTTTCGGGCGGACAAGGTGCTGTTCGTCATCACTACGGATGGTATGGAAAACGCAAGCCGGGAATTCGACTACGAAAAAATCAAGTCGATGATTGAGCATCAGAAGGAAAAGTACAAGTGGGAATTCATCTTCCTCGGGGCGAATATAGACGCCGTCGACGTCGCTGACCGCTTTGGCGTAGCCGGCAACCGCGCGCAGAGTTATCATAATGATAAAGAAGGCATTGCGCTTAATTACGCAGTTATGAGCAAAACCGTTGCAGAATACAGAGCCGCGCCTAAGGGCGTGAGCTTCGATGACAGTTGGAGCGCAGAAATCCAAGAGGATTACGAGAGGCGCGGAGGGAGCTAAAGTATAGCAAAATAATGGAGGGCTGAGATTATGGATGATAGATTCCGTTGCTTCGGAGATACCCCCTTGTACATGGATTATCATGACAATGAATGGGGGCGCCCTGTACATGACGATATCAAGTTGTTCGAAATGCTGATCCTGGAAGGTATGCAGGCAGGGCTGTCCTGGGCGACAGTGCTGAAAAAGAGAGAGGCATTCATCGAGGCATTTGACGGATTTGACCCGGAGAAAGTAGCCCTATACGATGATGCGAAAATCCAGGCGCTTCTGGCAAACACGGGGATCATCAGAAACCGCCTGAAAGTCAACGCTGCCGTGACAAATGCCCGGCTGTTCCTTGAGATTGTCAAAGAATACGGGAGCTTTGACAGGTTTATCTGGGGATATGTCGATCACACGCCGATTGTAGGCCATTGGGCTGCATTCGAAGACATGCCCCTGACCACCCCGGTCTCCGATAGAATAAGCAAAGACATGAAGAAAATGGGCTTCAAATTCGTTGGCTCGACCATCATTTATTCATTTATGCAGGCTGTGGGCATGGTTAACGACCATTTGACATCGTGTTTTGTTTATGATGACATGCTTAATACGAAATAAGCGAGATGAGAGGGCAAGATGGACTTGAACAACTTCGGCGACTTCGTGGAAATTCTGCTTGTTTCCGGCTTTTCGCTTGGCGGCGGCAACGACGAGGGCATATACGCAATCGTCGATCATAATTGGCGTACAGAGCCGAGTGATTCAGCGATTGTCTGGCACACAGGCGATCCGGAGACAGACCCTTGGGAATGGCGCATCCGCATCCTTAACGAACGCGACGATATCGCTTACGGGAAGTGCTTCTTCAAGAAGTCCGGCTATATCACGCAGGAATACTACCCGTACTTTCTTGCGCTTCGGCGCGCCGGGCGCGGATTCGGCGATGCATACGCAGATGGGCTGATTAGCCATCACGCTAAGCGTATCTATGACGCTGTGGGGGAATACGGCGACTTGCCTGTGGGCGAAATCAAACGTATCGGCGGATTCAGCCGCGAGGAAAAAAGCAGATTTGACGCCGCGTTGACGGAGCTTCAGATGCGCCTGTATCTCACCATATGCGGTACACGGCGCCGCGTGAATGCCGAAGGCGAGGAATACGGATGGGATACGACGATGTTTTGCACGACGGAGCGGTTTTGGGAGAGTACCGATGTATTCATCAAAGCCGCGAAGCTTGATGAAGCAGAAGCATATGCCACTATTCGCGAGCGTGTGTTGGCGTTGAATCCAAGCGCTG
>Ga0082212_10009152_pt1 | contig 12799 bp, 10 predicted proteins | sample TergutNt197P3_FD_71548 | JGI IMG/M metagenome (GOLD analysis project Ga0082212, IMG submission 71548) | Neocapritermes taracua P3 segment gut microbial communities from Petit-Saut dam, French Guiana - Nt197 P3 | ecosystem: Host-associated > Arthropoda: Insects > Digestive system > Gut ... | reverse complement strand
CCGACACCATCGCCGGGAACTGCGACGCGACCGTATTCCTCGGCGGCAAGGAAAAAACGACGCTGAAAGAAATGTCAGACCTGCTCGGAAAAGAGACCATTGTGCGCCCGTTAGGGTGTATGTTAAAACCCGCCTTTAGCAAGCGGTAGGTAAAGGTATGAAAGTGAGGTGAAGCTCACAGCCTATCATCGACACGACTTACTTGTGACGGGAAACCGTTGCGGGGACTGTAGCATGTCGTTGTTGCTTCGGCAACAGATATCCGGTTAGCGCAAGTACCTAACCGCGCCGGATATGGGGATGAAAATTCGCGTATGAGGATGAAAGCTATACTGCCTGATTGGATAGCCGGAGCCTGGGAGTATCTGGCCTACGTGCGAAAGGTAATGTAACGCACGGTGTTTCGGCGCTTGTCGCTCGATAGTCGGTAAGCGTGATATACCCGAAGCAAGGCAATCTCTGGAATGAGATGAACGGCGAAAGTCCCATCCGACAACGCGGAACGCTATTTTAACATACGCTACCGGGGATGACCTAAACCCGCTCATTTGCGGGTATGGTTACACAGCCCTCATAGTAGTCCGGGAACCCTGAATTGACAGGGATAGCCGTAAAAACGGAAGCGGGAAAGCCGCTCACATGGCGAAGGGGGGCAGTATACCCTTAATGCAAAAGAAAGGATGGTGCGTGAGGCACTATGAGAAATCCAACGGATGTATTAAGTAGCCTAGACAAACAGTCAACAAAACCTGCTTACAGGTATCAGCGGTTATACCGCAACCTGTACAACCCGGAATTTTATCATCTCGCCTACAAAAATATCTACGCAAACGAGGGGAGCATGACGCCGGGAGTGGATGGCGAAACGATGGACGGTATGAGCAGTCCGCGAATTGAACGCATTATTGCGTCATTGAAAGACCGTTCGTATCATCCCAATCCTGCACGCCGAACTTACATTGAGAAAAAACAGAGTAAGAAAAAGCGACCGCTTGGCATACCTTCAGGGGACGACAAGCTGGTGCAGGAAGTAGTCCGAATAATACTGGAAAGCATATACGAACCTACATTTGCCGATACCTCTCACGGCTTCCGTCCCGCTAAAAGCTGTCACACAGCATTAGAGCAGATACAACGGACGTTTGCCGGAGCCAACTGGTTCGTCGAGGGGGACATTCAAGCATGTTTCGATAGCTTTGACCATCATGTGCTGATTGACGTTTTACGCAGACGCATTGACGATGAAGCATTTATCACGTTGATGTGGAAATTCTTAAAAGCCGGATATATGGAACAATGGCAATACAATAAAACATATTGCGGCACCCCGCAGGGGTCGGGCATCAGTCCGATATTAGCGAACATCTATCTGCATGAACTGGATACGCATATTAAGGAGTACAAAGCGGAGTTCGTTAAGGGAGACCGATTCAGCCGCAAACAAAACCGGGAGTGGCAGAAATTGGGGCGGGATGTAACGCGGTATAAAAAGGAAAACAGCACCGTGTGGGACACCCTCACCGATGACGAGCGGAAGGAGCGCGCTGGGATATTGCGCCGGATGAAGGAAAAACAACGGTCAGTCCCATCAAGGTTATTTCGGGATAATACCTATAAAAACCTGCAATATGTTCGCTATGCGGATGACTTCATCATTGGCGTTATCGGGAGTAAAGAGGACGCAGAAGCGGTGAAATCCGATTTAGCTGCGTTTCTCAAAGAAAAACTGTGCCTAACACTTTCAGCGGAGAAAACCAAAATCACATACGCAGCCGAAAAAGCAAGGTTTCTTGGCTACGATATCGCTATTTCTAAAAGTCAGGAAATCCTTAAACGCAAAGACGGCGTGAAGCTGCGTGGCTATAGCGGTGCGGTTAAATTATATGTGCCGCACGAAAAATGGGAATCGAAGCTGTTGGAATACGGCGCAATCCGTATCAAGAAGGATAAAGTTACGCAAAAAGAACACTGGAAAGCTATCCACAGACCGAAACTACTCAACTTGAGGGACATTGAAATACTCAGTAAGTACAATGCGGAAGTTCGAGGTTTATACAATTTCTACTCGCTGGCATGTAATGCCTGCGCGATAAGTAAGTTTTCTAGCATGATGAAGTACAGTATGTTAAAGACATTCGCTAATAAATACCGCACAACCGCTAATAAAATCAAGAAGCGGTACAGCAAAGACGGGCAATTCACAGTGGAATACCCGACTAAAAAAGGCATGAAAACAAGCGTCTACTTTAACAAGCCCTTTATCCGACTGGATCACCCTAATGTCATGCAGGTAGATTTGCTGCCGCCATATAAAAGGTACGATAAGCCGAACAGATTGGCGATGAAACTGCGCGCTAAAACCTGCGAATTGTGCGGAGTTAAAACAAGCGACGTTCAGATTCATCAGGTAAAACGGCTTAAAGACCTAAAAGGGCAAGTATTGTGGGAAATGATTATGCTTAAAAACCGACGCAAAACACTTGCGGTATGTCCCGCATGTCATGATGAGATTCACGCATAATGACTGATTTTGTCAGTTTACGGTATATGGAGAGCCGTGTGCATCGAGAGGTGCCCGCACGGTTCGGGAGGGAGTGGGCTTTACGCTTACTTACCTCATGACGCCTACAACACCAGCGAAACAAAAGGCAACAGCCCGTCCTACGGCAAGAATTTCCAGAAGCTCGGCAAGGACCTCATGACGATGGACGAGCTTGCTGTAATGGAGGGTGATATGTGCATAGTCCAAGTCCGCGGAGTGCGCCCGTTTCTGAGCAAAAAATACGATATAACGAAACACCCGCTGTACAAGCTGCTTTCCGATTTCGACAAACGACATGCTTTCGACATAGAGAAGTATCTCAGCACGAAGCTTAAAGTCAGGCCGGACGACGAGTTCAATGTATACAGCGTAGAGCTTGAAGAACCGCCGCCGCCGGATGCATTTACCGCATAGCCCGCCGCTTTCCAAATCACTTGGAAACGGCGGGCTTTTTTATTTCAGGTCAATAGGGCGCGATGCCCTTTGATGATCAAAAACGGAAAAACAAAAAAAGGAAGGAGAGGGTCAGGTCTTTTCAGTAAAAAGAATCCTGCTGTTAACACAGAGATGGTTGTCCGTTTCCATCGCTAGGAATATTACGAACTGAATATAGGTTCACCTGACCTTGTTATTACAATGGAGTTTTTTACAGAGGCAATCAGTACGTTGCAAACACTCGTTGTAGCATTGGGCGCGGGCCTTGCGGTATGGGGAGTTATCAACCTTTTGGAGGGGTATGGAAATGACAACCCCGGTGCGAAATCTCAGGGCATGAAGCAACTGATGGCTGGCGGGGGCGTGGCACTGATCGGGATGGTGCTTGTGCCACTGCTGTCCAAACTGTTCGACTGACCGGATAAGGACGACATATGAACTGGTTGTTTGATGGGCTGTTTGACAAAATCAAGGAAGGGCTGATCGACGCTATCATGTCCCGCTTTGTTGGCATGTTCGACAACATAAACCAGCAAGTGGGCGAGATCGCCGCAAACGTGGGCCAGACGCCGGGAGATTGGAATCCCGGCGTCTTTGCCATGATCCGCAACCTGTCCGAGACTGCCGTCATCCCGATTGCCGGCATGATACTCACATTCGTGCTGTGCTACGAGCTTATCCAGCTTATCATCGAGAAGAACAATATGCACGAGTTCGACGTTTTCAACATATATAAATGGGTGTTCAAAACCTTCTGCGCTGTCTACATATTAACAAATACCTTCAACATTGTCATGGGCGTGTTTTCGCTTGCGCAGGAAGTGGTAAACACCAGCGCCGGCGCAATATCCGGCAGCCTGGACCTGAACGCCGACGCCGCCCTCGCAACTTTAGAGAGTCTGCTTCAGGACATGGGCGTATGGGAACTTATAGGGCTATGGCTGGAGACATTCATTATTGGCTTTTGCATGTGGGCGCTTACCATATGCATCTTTATAGTCATATTCGGCCGCATGATGGAGATTTACCTCGTAGTGTCAGTCGCGCCGATCCCCCTTGCTACTATGGCCAACCGTGAGTGGGGGCAGATAGGCAACAACTATTTGAAGTCCCTTTTTGCATTGGCGTTTCAAGGTTTTTTGATTATGGCTTGTGTAGCCATCTATGCGGCTTTGGTACAGAATATTCCGACAGCCAGCAGCGCACATGCCGCGATCTGGACGACGCTCGGTTATACGGTATTGCTCTGTTTTTCGCTCTTTAAGACAGGGTCGCTCGCGAAGGGCCTGTTCCAAGCACACTAGATTTCCAAGTATTTTCATCGGAGAAAATAACAGCAAAACAAAAATGACGCAACAAGGAGGATGCAGCAATGGGCAACTATACGCTCGATAAGGTAGATAAAAGCACCGGCGAAATAACGGGGACTATGGACGTTGAAGTACGGGCATACCCCATAGCGGAGCCAAGGGGGAACACAAAAGGCTACGCCAGCGTCACCATCGGCGGGATGTTCGGCGCGCACGGCATAGGCATCATCGACGGTAAAAACGGGCTGTTCGTATCCATGCCGCAGACAAAGGACTCGAAGAACGAATACCGCGACATCTTCCACCCCATCACGAAAGAAGGGCGGGAGGCATTGAAGGACGCGGTGTTGGCTGAATTTGGCATCGCGCTTGACGATATGGTCATACAAAAGGAGTCCGCATTGGAAAAAATCCGCGAATCGGCAAAAGCTACGAAGGAAAAAACCGCGCCGGCTGCCGAGAAAGCGTCAAAGGATAAGTCCAGCAAGAAACACGACCCGGAGCTTTAACGCTCCGGGTCCCCATTAATTTGAGGAGCGATCCATATATGGAAACCGAAAAATTGTACAGCCCTCTGGAGTTTTATCTCCATGATCCCCGCGAGGAGGAACGCAGCGGCGAGTATGGCACGGCCGACCTTTACGATGAGCAATATAAAATTTCCCAATTTGACGCTGCTGAGTACGCAGATGCCATTGAGCTTGCCATACGGCGAGACCGTGACCATATGGACAAAACACGCGGCCTGGCTGAATATCTGGATGAACCGCTTGCCGGCAAGGTAGTATCATTGTTTCCTGAGTTCGAGGACTATGGCGGGCTATATGTATGCGTTGCCAATATTACGCTGTCCGAGCCGCTGACGCCGGACGAAATGGGCGAGTTAAAGCAATGGTGGTCAGGGCAGCTTTCAGACGGCTGGGGCGAGGGGTTCGAGCAGCGAGAGATCGCTGTCGGGAACGGTGATGAGCTATATGTCGTACCGTGGACTTCCGATGATAGCTTCTTCCTTGAAACTGAACGGGAGTTTAATATGCGGCTGGGGTATGAAATACCTGACAGCCAAAGTGAAGTTGTGCCATTATCCCCCGCGGAGAAGGCGCTGGACGAGCCGGATGCTTCGGACAGCCCGGAAGTGGCTGCCATGCGAGATAGACTCATCATAAGGCTGGATGTTAACTTGTCAAACTACTTAGATGACCTGAAAAAAGCAGACTCGCTGATATTGACCGAAAACTCTTTTGAAATCGCGGCGATGTGTTACGCGCATAACTATCTTACGCATATGCACAATTTCCACCCTTCGGAGATAGAGTACCTTGCGCAATTCAGAGATCCGCTCAAAGTGGTCGCAGACGAGTTTGAGTGGGACGCTGCGACGGAGAGCCGTTCTGACATCACATGGAAAGTATTCCACGATCAGGAGGCTCTGAAAAGCGGTAAACATGAGCTGGTACCCGGTACGCACACAGAGACCGGTGATGCCGCTGTGGACGTGCGGAAACAGGAGCTTTTCGACAGGCTGGACGCCAATATGTCTGATTACCGCAAGAACATAATGGGCGCAAGCAAAGAGGATATTTTTGGCATGGCGGAGGATATCGCATCACGTTACGCAGCGCGGGAATATATGAAAACCGCCTACGATTTCAAGACCGGCGAAGTTGAGTTTTTGCTCCAGTTCCAAGACCCTCTTTCACTAATTGCCGAGAACTGGCCGGACATGGCGGACGCGCCTGTCGACATACCCAGTATTATTGACATTAGAGGTTCCCACAGCCATTACGCAAAAGTCATGGATGCATCGAACCCCGCGTCGATGGAAAACGCACGCACAACCCCGGACGCGGAGAAACCGTCCGTAATGGAACGGATAAGAGACGCGGCGCGTATACCGAAGGAACCGCGTAAAGACAAAACCAATTGTTACAGATCAGGGCCGGAGCTATAACGCTCCGGCTCATTATATACATGATGGGAGTGATCTTGTTTGGAGGCTAAACTCTACAGCCCGGTGTTCGTCGACCTGTGGGAGTTTGATGAATACGGCAGTTATAATAATGACACAGTGGAGATCAGCCAGCGGGCCGCGGTTTCATTTTTTGATGAGATCCAGACTGCCATTCACAAATACCGCGCGCCGGAGGAATCGGAACGCGGGCTGATGGCTTATTACGATGAGCCCGACACGATAAATGAAAAAGTGCGCTCTATGTTTATCGATGTAGAGATCCACGGCGGCAAGCTGTGGGGTGCGACTGCCTTAGATATTTCGGAGCCGCTTGAACCGTGGGAGCTTGAAGCACTGCGCAACTATATAACCGGGCAGTTTTCCGATGGCTGGGGCGAGGGCTTTGAGCAGCAGGAGATAAGAGTCGATGACGGCGAGATCAACGTCCACTTTTGGAAACATGGTGAATTGTTCCTCGACACACAGGAGCGGTTTTCTCAGCGGCTGGGACTCTCGCTCCCCCCGGACGCTTTGTCGCATGAAGCGTCGGTATCGCATACGTTTGCTGATATGCGACCGGAATCTCAAAGCATTCTGCCGGAAGACTTTGACCAAGTTGTAGAAGGCGCGGCCGTAGCCGAGGTGGAGGCAGAAATGTTAGCGGAAGCCCGGCAGAGGCTCGTTGAACGCGCCCGACAGAATTGGGACGACTTCCGCAGTGCCCCGCATAACGCTAATCCGGAAAACATTTACCACCAAGCTATCAAGGTCGTCAGCCGCAGGGACGCTTGCCAATTCATAAAAGACTACGACGGCTTCACGGCAGAGCAGATCAACTGCCTTTTGCAGTTCGCCGACCCGGTCGATCTGGTCGGGGATTATTTAGACCCCAAGTCAGAAATAGACGAAATGCCGGGGATTTTAGCAAGCATAAGGGTCGATCAGGAAAACCTCAAACAGCACTACGCACTCGCAAGAGATCCCGCCGCGCCCGGCATTGAGGAACTGGAACAGCGTCTCCGCGACCGGCTTTCCGAAAACTACTCCGTATATAAACGGGATATGCTGGATTTGAGCAAAGAGGAGCTTTTCAAGTCTGCAGCCGAGGTCGCTTCCGTCAGTGAATCCTTCGAGTATTTTACACAAGAACATGGATTTACCGAGTCTGAGGTCGATTTTCTGTTCAAATTCGAGAATCCTTTGGAGCTTATATCTGACAAATGGGATGTAGGGTTAAGAAACCTCACACATACTCTCGACTCCATTTTCTCTGACCAAGAGCGGACGCTTGAAAAAGGCGGTTACACGCTGATGCCGGACGAACCCGCTCCCGCCCCTGCCGCACCGGAGTTACCACAAAAAGCCACAGAATCGGGAGAAAAGCTATCAGTGATAGAACGCATCAGGCAGGCGGCGAAGGAAGCTCGGGAACGCCCCAACGCCACAAAGGACACGCCCGGCCATAAAAAACCCGGGCCGGAATTATAGGGAGGGCTGGCATGAACTATTTTGAACAGGAACTCCGCAGGATCGCTAATGCGTGCGGCGGGATCTTAGACCCGACGTTCGCCGGCCGCGCCTGCTACGGCGACCTCGGCGGCGAGAACCGCGTCAAGCTTCAGTTCGTCACGCTTGGGCACGCGGATCATTACGCAGCTTTGAAAGCCACAGTATTGAACCGGACGGAAGGTGAGGTCGATACTCTTTTACTCAGGTTTGGGGATATATGGGGCAAGAAGCAAGTCACTAACCCGAACTTTCGGGAAGGAGTAATTCCACATATTTGGACGGATGGCCGTGAGAGCGAGTGGTACGTTTACAAGCCCACCGACGCGGATATCAAACAGCTTGTATCAGAACTCGGCGCGTACCTCGAGGTGTTCATCGACCATTCCCGCATACCAGAAAAAGCGCGGGGGCAAAGCGAAAAGGAGTCCGTGTTAAAAACGATCCGGGAGTCCAAGCAGAACCCCGCCCCGCGCAAAGAGGCTCCTTCACGCAAGAAACCGGGGCAGGAGCATTAGGAGAGGAGGCCCACAATATAAAGTGGAAAGTAAAAATTTAATATCGCACGGCATAACGCTGGGCAGCTTGTTCGACGGCATAGGGGGATTCCCTTATGCCGCTTCTTTTTTTGGAATAAAGACGTTGTGGGCGAGTGAGATCATGCCGCAGGCCATATCGGTCACGCGGCGGCATCTGCCTGAGATGGATCATGTCGGCGACATCACAATGCTTGACGGCGCGAAGCTGCCACCCGTGGACATAATCACCTTTGGAAGCCCATGCCAGGACTTGAGCGTCGCCGGCAAGCGCGCGGGGCTTGGCGGGCACCGGAGCGGACTATTTGCGGAGGCTATACGGATAATTGACGAAATGAGGAGGGAGACGGATGGCAGGTACCCAAGGTACGCGGTCTGGGAAAACGTACCCGGCGCGCTCAGTTCCGGTAACCCGCGCGGGAGTGACTTTTGCGCCGTGCTTGAAGCGTTCGCAAAAACCAAAATTCCAACTCCTGCATCTGGAAGATGGGCAAACGCCGGGATGGTGCGAGGCGGCGGAGTTGACCTCGCTTGGTGCGTGTACAACGCCCAACACTTCGGAGTGCCACAGCGACGCAGGCGAATCTTTCTTGTCTGCGATTTTGGAGGCGGAAGCGCCGGCGAAATACTCTTTGTCCCCAAAAGCCTGTCAGGGTATTTTGCGGCGCGCCGAGCGCAGGGGCAAAGCCTTGCCATCAATGCTGTACGAGGCCCTAGCGGCGCAAGCGTATCAATAAATACAACGGACAATGCCAAAGATCAAATGGCGTTTGCCTGTAATCAGCGTGACGAAGTGCGCGACCTGCATGACCTTTCAGCGGCTGTCTGCGCGCAGCCGGGAATGAAGCAGCAGACTTTTCTCGCAAAAAATTGTTTGACACCGTGGGATGTACAGAGCCGCCGTATCCATGCTGATGACGGCGCATGGCCTACGCTTTGCGGCGAGGACGGCGGCGGCCACGGCTATGCGGCAGTCAACTGCCTGAATCCTTGGGATGCCCAGCAGTCTCGGGTATTTGTACCGGACGATGGCCTTTCGCCGACACTGGCGGGCGCGGACGGCGGCGGTGGCCGCAACCCCGGCGGGCTGGTATATTGTTCGGCTTCGAGCCATAGCAATGCAGGGATCACCGAGGAGTTGGCCGGGACGCTGACATGCCAGCATGAACAAGCATATATTTGTGAACCAAAACTAGCCCGGACGCTCACAGCCCGCGGTGACGGCAGCCCGAACGTGGACAGCGGGCCGAACATTATTGCGGTCGGAGTACATCAGAACCAGAACGGTGACGTCAATACGTCAGAAACAGCGTATACACTCAATACAAACGGCAACGCCACAGGACGCAACGCGCCTATTGTGGCCCACGCCAGCGGGTTGACCGCAAAAGGCGACGGCGATTGCTTCATTTCGCCTGAATATCATAACGCGCTGACATGCGGCGGCGGGATGCCTGGGCAGGGGTACCCCGCCGCGCTTGTGGCGCACCCATCCGTCTGCGGGACGCTCGTCGCGTCCGGCGCTGGATTATCGCGCCCGGCAGGGCTGGCAAGCGAGACGGACTTGTGCGTAGTTGTGCCGGAGCCCGGGCCGATCCCTATAAACGACAAAGCCACACGGTATAAAGGCGGCGGGGGCACACGCAACGGCGACGGTGCCGGCAACGGCCTGGGCGTCGGAAAAAGCGGAGACCCGGCGCCGACGATCACATCCGGCGACCGCCATGCCGTAGCCGCATACTGCTTGCAGGGCAATATGATCGGGCGCCAAGACCACAACGGGCCGATGGGCGGCGGCGTGAAAGAGGGCATCAGCTTCACTCTGACGTCAACAGACATTGCGGCGGTAGCGTCCGTCGATTGCCGCAACTGCGGCGAAACCGAGGAACTAAGCGGCACTCTTCAGGCAAAAACACAAGGCTATTCGCTGAACTACCAGGACCCCGTCCGCTCCGGTTACATAGTACGGAGGCTCCTTCCGGTCGAGTGTGAGCGGCTTATGGGTTACCCGGACGGCTGGACGGAAACCGGATATGACGGGATGATCATCAGCGACACCCGCCGTTACCAGATGCTTGGCAACAGCATTGCCGTACCGTGCGTCGCGTATATCATGCTCGGCATCGCAGAGCAAATAAAAAAGGAGGAGGTGGATGGAAAAATAATCAGGGAATGAACAAAACCCCCTGAAATTTTTCCCTAAAGATGGCATATGTCAGTGTCCCCAAGGATTTGAGTAAAGTTAAAACGAAAGTCGCATTGAACCTCACAAAACGCCAGCTTGTCTGCTTCGGCATAGCTGCGCTCATAGGAGTCCCGATATATTTATTGACGCGTAAAGCACTCGGAAACTCAGTGGCTGCATTGCTGATGATTGCGGTAATGCTCCCGTTCTTCTTTTTGGGCATATATGAAAAGGACGGGATGCCCGCTGAGAAGATAATGCTCAACTACGTCCGTTACCGCTTCGTATGGCCAGGCACGCGTCCGTATAAAACTGAAAACTTATATAAACTGCTGTCCAGCAAGGATATTGTTAAACAGAGCAAAGAAGCTTCAATTACGAGTAAAAGAAAAGTAACTGTAGGGAAAGAGAAATAGCGTTTACATAAAAACAAGCATCAACGCTTTCATGGAGATGCCGCCCGGTCCAAGCACGGGCGGCATTTTTTGTAAGCCGCGCAACTATATGAACGCTCGCATAGCATAAGGCTTGCGTGAAATACGAGAGTATCCACTGCGCTGTCTATTGGGGCAGGGCTTAATATATATATATAAGGAGGACAAAATGAAAAAGCGTATTAGAAAACCGTTAATAATCCTGGCCGCGTTGCTATTGCTCATACCAATAGCATTATATGTTTACCCGATGCTGACGGAAGAGAAAACACCTGATACAACCGAAATTGAAGTTGAAGAGGAAGCAACAGCGACACCCGAAATTGAAGAGGAAACACCGGAAGTGCCCGAAATTGAAGAAGCGGCAGAATCAACGGAAGACAGCGGACCTTCAGCGGCTTGTACTGAAATGGACGACAAGCTGGAGATCGTGTGCAAGCTGCTGGAGAAGCTTTTTGAGAGCGGGGCTATATCCCCAATTACCGAAAAAAGTACGATCAGCAACGATGCGCTGATCAAAGTTATTTTAAGCGGCGACCCTGATAAAATAATTATAACAGTTGCCAATCTGATGATCGAATCGCTGGAATACATGAGCGGCGCCACTTCCGACAGTGATTCTAACATTGATGGCAATAGCGGTACGGACAAGAGTACCAGTAACACTTCCAGTAACAAGGCAGAGCCCGGCGATGAAAAGGATCATGGAGGAATATCCGGGAATGATAGAGCTACTGACCACAGCGAAGAAGCAGCAACAGATAGTAACACAGCCTCCGGTGATACTCTCAATGAACCCAGCGATCCGGACGATGTCAGCAATAATAATGGCGCTGACTATAACGATGATAGCGAGCCCGAAGATGTTGGCAACGTAGGCGATAATGTGACTTCCGTGGACAATGTGAACGCTAGTGACAGCGAGAAGGCTGCTGCTGATGATGACGCATCCAATGACAGCGGCAATCCCAACAACAGCGGCACCCCCGGCAACAGTGACAATTCCGGTAGCAACAGTAATTCCGGTAACAATGGTACCCCCGGTTACGGTGGTTATCCCGGTTACGGTGGTTATCCCGGATATGGTAGCAACGGCACCCCCGGCAACGGCGGCGACCCCGGTGATGGCAACGCTCCCGGTGATAGCGGTGACCCCGGTGATGGTAACGACCCCGGCGATAGCGGCGACCCCAGCGATGGCAGCGACCCCGGTGATAGCGGCGACCCCGGTGACGGCAGCGACCCCGGTGACGGCAGCGAACCTGGTGACGGCAGCGAACCCGGTGAACCCGGTGAACCTGATGAACCCGGCGATGATGAGGAAGAAGTTTGGCCGAAATCATTTTTGGATGTCACCAGTGATGGGATTAGCACTTATGGTAGTAATGCTGTGAGTTGGAAAAAAGTTCGCACGTATGGGCTCCCAAAAGGGCAGAACAATGAATCTGTACATACCGAGGCTATAAAAGCAGACATAAGTTCTCATGTGCTATACACGCGGACAATGTTCAGGCTTGATAATAAGTACAATATACTCAGTTTCACAGCGTACAACGTAACGGATCATGTCGTTAGAGTGCAAATTATTGATTACCAGACAAAAATGGTTTTATGGACTATAGCACTCGAAGCAGGGGCAAGAATGTATGTTCCGGGCGTTGACATTTCAGATTCTTTAGAGCTTGAGTTTGAAGCAGCGATACTAGACAGACCTCCGGGTAATGATTTTTACTATTACTCAAGTGCAGCTTTTCTCTGCGATCCGCTTGTGCATATGGAAGGAATCATTGACCATGGCGAGCCAGAAACCATAATAACCCATGCGTTTACTGATGAAAACTTTCTAGCGGAGGTAAGGCGACTCACAAACAAACCAACTGGAGAGATATATCTATCGGAT
>Ga0082212_10009151_pt1 | contig 12801 bp, 6 predicted proteins | sample TergutNt197P3_FD_71548 | JGI IMG/M metagenome (GOLD analysis project Ga0082212, IMG submission 71548) | Neocapritermes taracua P3 segment gut microbial communities from Petit-Saut dam, French Guiana - Nt197 P3 | ecosystem: Host-associated > Arthropoda: Insects > Digestive system > Gut ... | reverse complement strand
GGTTTTAATTTTTTAATTTCCATAGAGATAAATATAATTATGATTTTTTTATGAATTATTTGCGGAACAAATTTACATAAAAGTTTTCACATTTCTTTCTTTTCTCTTATTTCCACAGGAATAAAGGGACTGTTTCGAGCCGAACAAACCGGATTGGTTAAAGTCAATAGAAACTGATAGCGATTGGCAGTAAGATTGGGAATAACCGTTTTCAACGTTCTTTTGAGTTTCCCGTTTGCCGGAAGGATATAAACCGGTTCGTTCAATTCGCAATCGAAGAACTCGAATCTTCTTTTTCCCGAAGTAGAGCCATAACCCACCTGGCAGGTTACGGGAAATTCGGGATGTTGAAAATTGATAGTATATCCGGAAGGATTTATTATCTCAAAATCGACGTAAACAGTATCGCCCGAATAAAATACGGTTTTCGGTAATTCAAATTCAATTTTAACCCTATTGACCGATTGAAAATGTTCGGCAAAATATCCTTCAACGATTTGATTTCCTACTTTGTATTGTTCCGATTTGCCGACTACAGGAGCGCAAACAAAAACGGATTTTCCCTGATATTTCAATTCCTTTTGCAAAAAATCGAATTGTGTATAACGGGTATTGGCGGCGCTCAATAAAAGTGATTCATTATGGGTAAAAAAACGGTAATTGGATGCCAGTTGGAAAGAACCGGTGAAGACGACGGGAAGATTTCCGGCGACGGATTCAATAGCGCGGCTCTTCTTTTCCTTACCATTAAACCCTAAGCGTTCGGGAAGCAGACCACATGCTAAAACAATACGGGCGACAAGGATGAGCAATACCGAAGGCGCTATCCATTTCCTTACGAACCGCAACAGTTTATCGCTTCTCATACTGTGCCGGTAAATCAATACAATAATGGGGATCGTACATGTTATCGTCCAATGTGGCTCAACGTATCTGATGACCGAAAGCATCCAAAAGAAACCGATAAATCCGATAATCAGGAAATACATCCCCCGTTCAAAAACATCGCTTGCTTTGTGTTTAATCAGAATATATACCACAACTCCCAAGGTCAGCGGATTGAAAACCACCATTTGATTGGGAACGTATCCCAAGAAACAGGGCCATTCAAAACCATTGTTCCGGTCGCTCATATGGTATTTAATACTCGGTAAATCCATCGACACCTGCCAATAGATATGCGGAGTCAGCAGCAGCAAAGCCAATATGCCGGCAATCCAAAATTTGTAACGCGACAGCAGTTTCAGGTTAGACAGAATAATAAGCCCTATAACCATTACAGCGTGGTATTTACTGTAAATCAATCCCGCCATTGAAACGGCAAGCAACAAGACGGCGATCCATGACTCTTTTTCTAAAAACTTCTTGTAACTCAACAGGAAAAGTGTAGTGAAGAAAAGAAAGGGCACATCCGGAGTGGTAATAAATCCGTAAACCTGAAACATAATCAATGAGCCGGAAATAATAAAAAACGTAAGGACCTTCCGGGGGTCGGGCAGTCGTTCATCTACCAATTTCCAGCACAACAAAAGAGTGGCGGCCTGAAAAAGGATGGTCATAAAACGTACCGAAAGATTTCCTCCGAAAAACAGATTGGAAATATAAATCATTAGTCCGACCATTGGCGGATGGTCGAAATATCCCCATGCCAAATGTTCGCCATACAAGAGGTAATACGTTTCATCATTGTGTATTTCAGTAAAAACAGCTTGGAGAAAATTCAGTAAAACCCACAAGACGAGGAAGCATACAAAAACCTGCTTCCAATCCTTTTCCATCATATGAGTTTTGATTTTTTCCATGATTTAGTGTGTTACTATCTTTGTGCAAACATTTTATCAATCATTTTTTAAATAAACCGAGGGGTTTTCGTTTTTCCAAAAGCCAGCAAGCCCGCAACAACAAACAGTGCATTGATTATCAGCAATTCATATCCCAATGAGTAATTGAACTTGCTTTTCAAAACCATGCTTATTATCCAACAGAGAACCGGCGAAAAAACACAAAGGAAGGGAACTATCCGGTCGTTTGTACGGTTTTTGAATAAAATACCGAAAGCAAATAGTCCCAATAATGGTCCGTAAGTGTAAGAGACAATCATGTACAAGGCGTCGAGTACGCTTGTATTGTTTATTGCTCTGAACAGCATCATGATTGTTATGAACAGAACTGATATCAGGAAGTGGACGCTTATCCTTACTTTCCGGGCTTTGTCCCTTTCGTATTTGGAAATATTCAGTATATCGACGCAAACAGCAGTCGTCAGGCCGGTCAAAGCGGAATCGGCGCTGGCAAAAGTCATCGCAATAATCCCGATGACAAAGAAGATAATGGCTGCAAAACCCAAATATCCATCGGATATGAGCATGGGTAAAATATCGTCACCCAATGCCGGTAAAGCGACCTGATGAACCGATGCGTAGTTAAGTAATAATATACCCAAACAAAGGAAGAGGAAATTTACCGGAATAAAAAGCAGACTACCGAAACAAATGTTCTTTTGAGCTTCCCGTAAACTTTTGCAGGAAAGGTTTTTTTGCATCATTTCCTGATCGACTCCGGTCATAGCGATAGTGATGAACGCTCCGCTCAGGAATTGTTTAAAGAAGTTTTGACGCGAATGCCAATCATCAAAGACAAAAATTCTTGAATGCGAACTTGTTTTCACAGAAGCGACTATACCTGAAAAATCAAAGTCCAATCCTTTGGCTACTTGCCAGATAATAATAATTAGAGCCGTCAACAGTACAAAACTTTGCAAAAGGTCGGTCCAAACAATCGTCCGTATACCGCTCTTGTGGGTATATAACCATATCATCAGAAGGAAGCCGGCAGCAGTTACAACAAACGGAACATTCCAAGCATCAAAGACGTATGTTTGAAGTATGAATACCGCTACATACAGTCTGACGGCAGCGCTGACCATTCGAGATAAAATAAAAAATCCGGCGCCGGTTTTATAGGCATTTTTCCCAATCCGTTCATCCAAATAAGAATAAATACTGACAAGATTGAAGCGATAATACACAGGAAGCAAGACAAAAGCGATAACCGCATATCCCAACAAGAACCCCAAGACCATTTGCATATAGGTCATATCGAATTTCCCGACCATTCCCGGAACCGACACAAAAGTGATTCCCGACATCGCCGGTCCAATCGTTCCTAATGCAACTATATACCAAGGGGATTTACGATTTCCTATGAAAAAGGCGGCGTTTCCCGAATGTTTTTTCCCTGTAATACGGGATATTAAATACAAAATGCCGAAATAAATCAGAATCAGCAGGATAATGAAAATTCCGTTCATACGGATAACAGTTTATAAATATCCTGTTGTGCATGAATTTTTCTTCTACGTTTGGCATGTCCTATGAAAACATTCTGCATTTGATCATCAACAATACAGGCTTTAACATTATCGCTTAATTGTATTTTCAATATTTTGATGATTGTTCGTTTGATTTTTTTGTCTAACACAGGAAAAGCGGTTTCAATGCGATGATATAAATTCCTTACCATGCAGTCTGCTGAGGTAATATATACATCTTCTTTTCTGTCATTATAAAAATACCACACTCTGGAATGTTCCAAAAACATATCCACAATTCTAATCACGCGAATATTTTTGCTGTAGGCTTGATCGGGAATAATACAGGATATGCCCCGTACAATCAGGTCGATTTTCACTCCTGCTTCACTTGCTTTGTATAATTCGTTGATCATTTCGTCATCCTGCAATCCATTCATTTTTAAAATAATGTGTGCAGGCTTTCCTCTTTTGGCATTTTTGATTTCCTGATGGATTTTTTCCATCAGATTGGGAAGCATATTGAATTGCGCCACCCAGATATTGTTAAATTTCACTCCTGTATTTTGAGTTTCCAATATCTCGAACAGTTTCCGGATTTCGCTTGTAATTTTTTTATTTGAAGTAAATATTCCTATATCGGAATACAACTTTGCGGTCTTCTCATTGAAATTACCTGTACTTAAATATGCGTATGACTGCCGTGGTTTATTCTTTATCGATGTTTTTTCAATTACCAAAGCTACTTTGGCATGCACTTTCAGTCCCGGGATGCTGTATATTATTTTAATTCCTGCATCTTTCATCATTTGAGAAGTAATCAAATTGTTAGCTTCATCAAAGCGCGCTTTTAATTCGACGAAAACAGTTACTTTTTTTCCATTTTTCGCAGCGTTAATCAGGTTGTTGATAATTTCGGAATTCTCTGCAACCCTGTATTGGGTGATTAAGATTTCTTCTACATTCGGATTAGCGGATGCTTCCGTCAAAAATCGGATGAAGTAATCAAATGTATGATATGGATAATGCAAGAAAATATCTTTTTTCCTGATAATTGGAAATAACAAATAACTTTGATCCAATTCCGGAATCCGGATAGGAACAATTGATTGGGCTTTCAGTTCTTTTCCCACAGGGTTGGGTAATTTGATTAAATCTTCCAAATTCAGGTAGCGGTTATCTGGAATTAAATCTTTCTTTTGAATGCGAAACATTTCCCGAATGAATTGCAGGCAATCATCCGTCATCCGCTCGTCGTAAACAAAACGGCTCAAATCGCCGATTTTTCTTTTCCCGATTTTTTTCTTAATCGTTTCAAGCAGGTTGCTGTGCGATTCGTCTTCATTGATGGTAATATCCGCATCACGGGATACTTTGATGTTATAACATCCTTCTACCGTATATCCTGTGAAAATACTCGACAAATTGGCGGAAATCACATCTTCTGCAAACATATAATAATATTTTCCGTTGATGGGCGGAAGTTCTATAAAACGGGGTATTTTTGCGTACGGTGTTTTGATAATGGCATAAAAACGCTTATCGGTTTTGTTTTTCCTCAACTGGACGATTTGATACAAGCGATTTGCCCTGATAAAAAACCGGATGTCTTTTTTCAATAACATAACCGGTTGGATAAAAGGAAAAATTTCTTCCGCAAAATAGGTTTTAATAAAATTCCGGTGCTCCCACTTGGGCTCATCATTCATGTAAATAATGATATTTTGCCTTTCTAACTCCGGAAGTATCCGTGTCTCAAAAATTCTGAAAAAATCCTGTTGTTGCCGCGCTACCTCCGCATTGATAGCTCCGAGTACTTGCTCGGCTTCGGAAAGTTCTTCTTTCGACCCGGTTTTGTGTAAGATAATATTTCGGTGTTCCGCCACCCTGATTTCGTAAAATTCTTCGAGATTGGACGCGTGGATAGACAGGAATTTTATTCTTTCAAAAATCGGCAAACGCTCATCTTCCGATTCGATAAGTACCCGATGATTAAACGAAAGCCAACTGATGTCGCGATTAAAATATGAATAGGTTTGTTCCATGTGTTTTTATTTGTGGTGTAAAGTTATTAAATTTGTTTTAAATTTCAGTTACAATTATGTTAAGAATTGGTTTTATATCGGATACTCATGCCTATTGGGACGATAAATATGCTTTTTATTTTTCGGAATGCGATGAAATATGGCATGCGGGAGACATTGGTAGCGAGGAAGTTTTGAACCGTTTAGAGCTAATTAAGCCGGTTCGGGCGGTCTATGGAAACACAGATGACCACTTGATCCGGATGCGTTGTCCGGAAATCCTTCGCTTCAGGGTAGAAGAAACGGAGGTTTTATTGACGCACATCGGCGGCTATCCGGGAAACTATGCCTATCAAATCCGGCGGGAAATCCAAACCTCCCCCCCCGCTCTATTCGCCTGCGGTCACTCGCATATTCTTAAAGTACTCTTTGATAAATCCCTGAAAATGCTTTGCATCAATCCGGGCGCCGCAGGTATTTCCGGCCTTCATCAAGTACGCACAATCCTGCGGTTCACGATTGACGGTCGTGATATAAAGGATATGGAAGTGATTGAGTTGGAGGATTCATGATGATGTATTGGCGAGCCCAAGTTAATGCGCTTGCACGACGCACAACTAAAAAAAAACGAGGCTGTCTTGAACAGCCTCGTTTTTTAGTGTACCGCAAATCTTCCAAAAAGTGGCTACTTTACTATTTTGGTAGTTACGTTACTGTTGGTAATGATAGCAGCTCTCGCTGATCCGTAAGGAACTGCCACTTCAAACTGTAAACTCATCAATGCCTGTATCAGACAAACATCCTCCATTTCGGAATAACTGCTGCCCGAAACTATCAAGTCTATGATATCATCGGTATTAACGCCAAATTCATCAACATCATTTACCAAATTCAACTTGGTCGGAGCTATCAGCCTGAATTTGATTTCCAAATCGCCGCTAAACATTGTGAATCCGGTCAAACCATTGCTTGTTCCGGCAAAGTTCAACGACCCTTGCTCATTGGGATCAAGCGGATTGGGATTAGTTACGAGAACAGGTAGAGGTTCAAGCATACCCGGATCTACCCATCTTGCTTCGAAACTGTTGTTCTTGTAGGCGAATTCATCGTTATAAATGACATTCAAGAACAAATCTTCAATATCAGCATTCGTATTGGATATCAACCAAGTGACTTCAATTTCATTGTTCTCCCTGTAAGTAGACGGACGCGGTGTTGCCTCCGAAAGTACAGGATCCGGACGCGGCGACCAAATGACGCTGATAGTGGTGTTCGGGTTCTCTATGTCGTACTTATCTACGCTGCTAAGAGCACCATATGTCAGACGGTTGTTCTTGGTCAGCCAATAGTCGATGGAAGCTGAGTTATCGTAGTACCCGCTCGGAGCATCCTCGTCGAATACGGCGATAGCCGTCATTCTTAAGGTTGATGTGCCGGGAATCCACAAGCTCTGAATATTCAATATTCTACCATCGTCACTGACTAAATCCAATACCTGCGGATCAAAAGCGGCGCCGTTAAGCGTATCACTCTTGCTGTCCAAACCGAATGATTCCAGTTCCCAACGCATTTTTGCCGGCAAGGTATCATTGAAAGATATCTCTTTGGGGTCGCAATTGGTATTCTGAATTTCGAATGAATAAACAACGGGTTCGCAAGTAAAGAAGTCGCGCTTGTTTACATCTTTCACGAAAGAGAAACCATCTTCATTAATTGGAGGTGGAACCGGAACCATACGAAGCGTTATCGGCGTAATATAAATGTCGTATATGCTCGTTGCTTTCGCTCTTGTGTATCTATACTTAATTGTGATACTTGTCACACCACCGCGGAATGCGACATCTAATCTTCCGTTCCTGTCGGTAGGAGATACATTGCCTCCTGTTTTCACTGTAGCTGTTCGACCGTTTATCGTGTACCTGGCAGTATTCGGATTGCCTGCATAACTTAGCGTCGGGCTATAAGAAGTACCGTGGCATTCTCCAATGATTTCCACTTCTTCATAAGAAGTGGAAGGAGCGTCTAAGTCGGTAATAGAGAAAGAAGGAACAACCGGATGATTAAAATACATCTTCACGACTACCTCACCTGCAGTGCCCATATTACCACCTTGACGACGAACTTGCAGACTTCCTCTTTCAGGAGTGTTCACCGAACGCGGGTACCCGACTCCAGCCCTTGCACCTATCGAATAGGTGCCGGAAGGATAGGTTACAACCGTACTGTCCACCCTGATATTATCTCCAAGATCAATGGGATGTCCGGTGCCTCTGATAGTAAGTCCCGTATTGTTTGACCGGTTGGTCTGGGATGTCCAATTTGTCCATTGGTACACCTTCGTTCCGGGGAATGAGAAGCCGTCATCGCCGACGCAACCTTTATCATTTTGCCTGTAACCAAAGGTAATATAGGTATCATTTTGCCAAAACTCGTAGCTGCACTGGAACTCTTCATTGATGTAAGCCATGGGTATCACTTGCAGATAGTCACCATTCCTGATGGAATCGGGTGAACCGCCGATAATCATGAATACATCGTATCCCGGACTGCTGAGAACATCATAATACGGAGTCGTAAGCGTATCATTACCGATGGTATGAGCCGTATTGTTTTGTGCTCCCACGAGTACCTTAACCGGACGGTCGTCTCTGGTATGTTTATGAACAAGCCAAATTCTTTTGAAACGATTGGTGAAACCGCCGCAAGGATCCGCATCTGGAATAAAATCCATTCCTACACCGTTGTCATCTCCGAAAGCAACTGATTCCATATTATTCAGGTTGCCGAGTTTGGGGTCGTCCTGACCTGCACCGCTCAACTCGGTTCCTGCAACACCGAGGTGCAACAGGGAGCCTGCGTTGGTGGAGTGTGCGTGACGGTTATTCAAACGGGCTGCGTCGTCACGAACAATCGCTGCAACACGGTTATAGAACTGGCTGTATTGGGGAGCTCCTGTTTGTCCCCGCCATATGTAAGCGATAGTATCTGTGACAGAAAAATGGTAGTCAAAATTTTCTTCATACGCGGCGCTGCCGGCATAGAAAGTAGGAGTCAGTGTGATACCGTATTTGAGCGCCATATAGGATTCTATCGCCGTTCTTTCGTCGGAAAGCAACTCTCTGTCGTAGAAAATAACCTCAGACATATAACCCTGAATGGTTCTGTCGTAGGTATACCCTTTCCCGAGTTGAGATCCTCTGTCCAATCCTGAAGTTCCAAAAGAATATTTTGTTGTCGGCTGGTCTTCCTTTCCATTGAAACGGAACCCTACAGTTCTGTTGTTCGCAGCGCCATTTTCACCTCTTACGGCAAAATTAAGAATAGAGGTGGATCCGGTTTTAAACAAGTTCCGGCTATTTGTTCCTGTGTACTCGGTAGCATCGGTTCTGTAGCGCCCAACCATGTTATTGAAGTTCGCTCCGGCAGTATTGATTCTTTGAATACCATAACCCGGACCATTGTAGCTGGCATTACCTGTTGCAGAACCAAACATCATGGTATATATCCATGGATTGGTGCTAAAGTCGTTGTTAACCATAAACAGCGCCGTATGAGCTGCAGGGTTCGCCACACTTGTAAGACCTTTGGCACTCGATAAATAAGAACCGAATGAGGTGCCCGATCCCCAAAAGTGAACGGCGGGATAATAATTCATTTCCAAACTGCTGTGAACCATTACAGGGTAACGGTGGGCAACTTCGCTTGTACCCGCAGCCCACGAATAGGTTTGAGACCTGATATAATCGTGCCATTCCGAAACGGCCGGTACATTTTCGGGATCTGCAACGGAACCCGGGTAATTCTGAACATTTCCTGCTGTGGTTTTGCTGAGCGGGATGTTTTCGAGTATTATGCTGGCATCGTCATCAGCTTTTAACCACAGAAGCAAGCCCGGATTCACACCGCCGGGGCCCGGAGCATATCCGACAAATTTGAAGAATTTATAATCGTCTATGCCATTGGCGTCCATACCCAAATCTACTATTACTTCACGATTGGCCATGTTGACGGGGAAAATTTTGGTTCTTCTGTTTCCCGAATTATCAAACATATTGTGTGTAGAAACAAGGACATAACTGAAATCGTTGGCAGGCGATGTCATCTTCACGGTCATCGCATCTAAAGGCCCTGTTATCTGCGACTTATAGACAGCGCTCTGGATATTGAACCCGACTTCACTTTCAATGAATCCGTTTTCATATTCATCACCGTCTTCAATGTCGCCAACAAGCACCGAAACGGGTGGTCCATAGTCGGCACGACCAATGAGCAAGTATTGCTTATCGGGAAGCGTACCGTTGTTTTCGCTGTTGAGCGTGGTGATTGCATCGCCCACATGAACAGTCAGAAAATTGAACTCCGTGCTTCTTGATTGTTTTTGGTAAAGTCCGGAATGGTCGTCGCGGGCAATACCGAAGATATTGTTGTTATAAGTGCTGTTTGCAACTCTGTCCCAAATAACAGTTCCATCGGAATTAAGATAATTATTAGTGGAATTATTATCTCCATTAATCAATGGAATACCATATTTAATGGCCAAATAGCTGTGGATTTTTGTAACATCCGCAGCTAACATCGACGCACCCGCAGGTCTTCTGATGAAAATCATTTCCTGAATAGCGCCATTAAATTCGTTGGTAGTAGCAGTGCCAACAGCGGGACTTGCATTCCCGATCAACAATGGAACATTGTTTGTTGCCGCTCCTGCAGCTGCTGTCGTGCCTAAGGTTTCACTTCTTCCAACTCCATTGAAATAATACTGATACGATTGGCTATTCGTATTCAGAACATTCATCGAAGTAATCCCGTAATATGGGAAATTGGTTCTTGGAAAACGATTGGCAGTGTTTGTATTCAAAGGACGTTCGGTTGTGGTCCAATAAGTAGCAAAAACATTGTTTACACTCGCCGCAGCGGTTCCCAAATTCCACCGCATACTGGTATTGCCGGCAGAGTTATTGAAAGTGTACAAAACTTGGGAAGTAGTACCTGCTCCCCTTGCGTCAGACACCACAAAGACATGGTAGGATTGACCCGGCGATATCCCGTAGTTGGTCGTAGTACGCAATTTACTGCTGGGCGCGTTACCGAAGAACAATTCCCTGTGGAAATTAAATTTGGAATTTCTTGTAGTAGGAGCAAAGTTTGAAAATTGCTGTAATGCAAAATCCGATTCTGCAAGATTAGGCCACATGTTTTCGTCCGAATTGTTGCCATCGATCCATAAATCCAAATTATAGTTACTCATACTTATACCTCCCGGAGAAGCCTCATAACCGGAAAGGGCAAGATATTCGTTGTTGTTAATGACCACGTTTTCGGCTGTCAGATTGTTTATTTCATAAATACGTGTAGTCGTTGCCGGACTGCTAAACGTTGCGCTTGAAGAAACCAAAATGTAACGGGCATTTGTGGACCTTACACGTATGTTGACAGGACCGGGAGTACCGGTAACCTGCGCCTTATATACCGAGCCGTAATAATTGATTTTTTCTGTAATACTGCCATTATTGAAAGGCGTACCTGCCGGATAATCATAGGTAGAATTTTTGGCTCTGTTTGAACCAAGCATCAGGAAAGTTTTGTCGGCAAGTTCGGTACTGGCATTGTTGTTTAACGCATTGAGTGTACCTTTATATATGGTAATCGCTTGATTTTCCACACAACGGCTTTGCACCTGATTCAAACCGGAAGCATTGTCGCGCCCGATACCAAAAATAAAGTTGTTATAATTGGTGTTTAAATTTCTCGACCACACAGGCGTACCGTCTGAAATGATATAATTTTCAGAGGCGACATTGTTGCCGTTAAGTACGGAAATACCATATTTAATAGCTAAATAGGTTTGAACTTTCGCAATATCTGCAGGAGGCATCAACGAATTGACCGCACTTTTCCTCATAATGATGATTTCCTGTATGCTGCCGTTAAATCCGTTGGTATTACCTGTAGTAGCGCTTGGGCTTGCATTTCCAAGTAACATGTTTACGTTGTATTGAGCGCCACCGGTAGTGTTATTCCCTGGACCCAAAGTAGTCGACCACTTGTTCCCATTTAAAAACATATCGAAATTGCCATTGGCTGAATTACCAACATTCATCATGGCAATACCATATCTTGGAAAGGCCGGTGTAGCCCAGTTGGGGCTGCGTTGGGTCGTAGTCCAATACGAAGACATGATATTGGTAGCGCTGGTGTTCCATCTCAAATTGGCAGTAGTGGCGGAGCCGTTAAAAGTAAACAGCACCTGATCGCCGGTTGTTCCTTCCGCATCCGATACCACAAAAATGTAATACGACTGATCTCTTGTCATTGGGAAGGGATCACTCATTGTTGTGATATTGAATGTAGCCAATTTGTCACTCGTGGTATTGCCGAAAAACATTTCCTTGTGGAAATTGAACTTTTCTGAATCCCGAGAGGTTGGCGCATTTGTGGAAAATTTTGCTAAAACATTACTTGCAAGAGGTGAACGCGTAGACCATTGCGCAGCTTGATTATAATTGTCACCATCCGCCCATAGATCCAGAATGTACCCACTGAGACCTCCCGGCGTTGGTGGCGTCTGCGCCCTTGCAGAAAAAATACCGCATAACAGCAAGGCTGCTATCGGTATGAACTTAATATATTTTGTATTCATATGCATATGCTCATATTATTAATTATTTGTTTATGTATATCGAAAAAACCTAAATAGCATAAGCGTTATTTCTCGCTTATATTGAAAATGTTTTTCGATCGATTACGGTTAAATAATCAATTTATTTTTCTACGAGTACAATATTCATAAAGGTCTTGTCGGTAGCTGGTCCTTGAACAGTATACGTCAATATTCCTTCATTTGTAACAGCTACATTTTTAAACACTTCTGCGTCGTAATCCGTTATGTAATAATAGAAATCTGTAGCAACCGCAGGTACTCTAGAAAGAACCTGAGCCGGAGCGGCAGCGTTTTTAACTACGGTACCTCCACCATTTTTGGTAGCCGAACCGGCGCTGTAAAGTTGGTCTTTACACAGATCGAATAAATCCCTTGTGCCGGGTCCATCAGTGTCTGTTTCAATAACAATGGAAGGCATATAGAACCATTTTTCCGAATCGGCAACTGTAAGGCGAAGCCATTTTGCTCCATCCCACAAATAAAGACCTGGTATCAAACCGTCTGCCGGTTGAACTGTCTTGTTATAAACAATCATTCCTTCACAACTTGCGGCAGTACCGGTGAGAGGGGTCAACTGGTTTAAGTTAGTTAATTCTACGCGCGATGGCAAGAAACCAAGATTAGTACTTTTCAATTCAAGAACCGCTCCCGGTGCTGGGGCGTCCTGACTCCCGATTGTGACTTGAGATCTGGCATTGATAGCAAAAAAAGACACAAAAATCAATAAAAAATAGATTTTATTCATACGATTAAATAGTTAATTAGTAAAGTAAATATAATTTTTGTAAATAATTCATTCTGTAATT
>Ga0082212_10009150_pt1 | contig 12802 bp, 4 predicted proteins | sample TergutNt197P3_FD_71548 | JGI IMG/M metagenome (GOLD analysis project Ga0082212, IMG submission 71548) | Neocapritermes taracua P3 segment gut microbial communities from Petit-Saut dam, French Guiana - Nt197 P3 | ecosystem: Host-associated > Arthropoda: Insects > Digestive system > Gut ... | reverse complement strand
CAGTTGACACACAATAAATTGTGTGTTATTATATTTCTGTTCACTATATATAGATAATTCATTATTATGGAGGCTTGTGAATGCATATTAAAAGCATTGAGATGCTGGGGTTCAAGTCTTTTCCGCACAAGACAAAAGTATCATTTGAAGAAGGCATATCATGTATCGTAGGGCCTAATGGATCCGGCAAATCTAATATCTCCGATGCTTTGCGCTGGGTATTGGGGGAACAAAGCACACGCAGTTTACGCGGGGGCAAACAGGAAGACGTAATTTTTGGCGGCAGCAAAAAACGCAAGCCCCTGGGCATGGCAGAAGTAACCCTTACCCTGGATAACAGCGACGGCACATTAAACAAACCTTTTGCGGAAATCGCCGTTACCCGCCGTACCTTTCGCGGGGGCGGCGGGGAATTTATGATAAATAACCAAGGCTGCCGCCTTAAAGATATACATGAATTATTTGTGGATACTGGCGTAGGCGTGGAAGGGGTTTCGCTGATCAGCCAAGGGCGTATTAATGAACTTGTTAGCGCCAAACCGGAAGAAAGGCGCTCTTTTGTTGAAGAAGCGGCAGGCATAGTAAAATTCCGCAACCGCAAGCGCGATGCCCTGCGCAAGCTGGACGAAACCGAGCGCCATCTGGAGCGGGTAAGCGATATCATTAGCGAACTGGGCGGGCGACTGGAACCCTTAGGCTGGCAAGCCCGGCAAGCCCAGGATTACCTGACTTATCGGGAAGAAGCTGATAGATGTGCTATTACCCTGTCCGTACGCTTGCTATGCGAATTTGAGGACAAGCTCGGCCAGCAAATAGCAGCCATTGACCTTACAGAGAACACCCTTGTGGAAAAAGATACGCGGCGCTTGACCTTAGCCGCCCAGCGTGAACAATGGCGTAATGAGCAAACCCGCCTGGATGAAGAAGCAGGCCGTTTGGCACGCGAATACTATAATATTAAAGGGCAAGTAGAAAAAGAAGAATCCGCGCAAGTAGTGAGCGCGGGGCAGATCGAACATATGCAAGAAAATTCCACACGTCTGGACGCGGAACTTGCTCAATTAGCCAAAGAGGAGGAAACCCGCAGTGCCGAAGCTAAAGAACTACTGTACCATTTGCAAGATACCGAAAAAGAGGTAGAAGAACTGATTGACTTAGTCAGCCAGGGTTTAGGTGACGAAGAACAGCGGCGTGCCGCTAAAGCCTATGCGGAACAGGAAGTTGCCAAAGTGCGTGAAGAAGCCTTCAACACAGCAAACCGCATGGCCAAAGGGCGTAATCAACTGCATTATCAGCAACAGCTAACAGAAAAAAATCTGGCGGCCTGCGAACGTTTGTCCCTGCAAGAGCAGGAATTATTGGCAAACCTGACCCAAGGCGAAAAGCGTGCCCTTGAAATAAAGGAATTGAAACAAGAATTGCAGCATAAGGCCGAACAAAGCCGCCGGGAATTAGCGTTACAGCAGCAAAACATCAAAAAACAAAACGACACCGTAGGTGAATTGGCAGCCGCCGAAACAGAACTGCGCTACCGCAATCACGCATTGACTGTGCGCGTAAATATGATGGAAGAGATGCGCAAAAGCTATGAGGGGTTTTACCCGGGGGTGCGGGCGCTCTTAACGGCAAAAAATGCAGGCGAAGCCCGCTTATCCGGCTTAATGGACGTGGTAGCCAACCTCATCACAGCCCCCACCCGCTATCAAGTGGCAGTGGAAACATATTTAGGCGCTGCCCTGCAAAATATCATTAGCATAAGCCAGTTATCCGCACGCCAAGCTATAACCTATCTTAAAGAAAAGAATTTGGGCCGAGCCACCTTGCTGCCTTTAGATGCCTTAAAAGTGCGCCCTCAGGCCGATGTGGCTTCTGTTAAGGGCTTAAGTGGCGTATATGGCTTGGCTTCGGAGCTGGTTTCCTGTACCGATGAAATACGCCCGGCCGCGGATTTTCTGCTCAACCGTTTGCTGGTGGTGGAGGATATGTCAATAGCGGTTAAAGCTGCCAAACAGCTATCTTACCGCTTCCCGATAGTTACCTTGGAGGGAGATATGGTCAACCCCGGCGGCAGCTTAAGCGGTGGCAGCCGAGCCAAAAAAGGCGGCGACCTACTGAGCAAAGGCCGCGAACTAACTGAATCCCGCGCTCAGCAAGAGCAGCTAAAACAGGAACTCAGCCAAGCGGAGCTAAATTTGCAAGCAGCCAGGGATCAGCTATTAAACTTAAACGCCAACACTGAGGCTATTTCCCATACTTTACAGGAATTTACCAATCAACAATATACCCTTAGCCATGAGGATGAAGGGCTAAAAAAACACCAAGAATCATTAAACAGGCAATTGAGTGCTCTAAAGCAGGAGCTGGCAGGGTTGGCCGATGAAGCGGTGCTCATTGAGGAACAACAGCGTGAGCTGGCAGAAGAACTTGCTCTAGCCGAACAGGAGGAACAACAACTTGCGTTACGCCTAAGTGAGCTTAACGAACAGCTGGCAGCCAAAAGCGATGAATGGGAAGGCCAGCGTGAGGAGATCAACTTAAAGCGCGTAGAATTGGCTACCCGGGAACAAAAGCTGGTAGGCCAGCGCAAATCATTGGAGCGCATTGAAAAGGAAATAGAAAATATACATTGGGATCAGGAAGCTAAATCCGCCGATCTTAACCAAAGCACTCAAGAACTGCAAAAAGCACAAACTTTGCTTGAGGGGGCGCAAGCGCGTTTGGTGGATCTGCGCGAAGCCTTGATCATAGCCAACACGGCTATGGAGCAAGCCCGCCACGGCTTGGCTGCCGAGGCAGCCCGCATTCTGGAAGTGGAAAAGGAAGAAAAAGAGCTGACTGCGCTATGCGAGAAAACACGCGAGCAATTGCATCAGCAGGAATTAAAGAAAGAGCGCATGGAGGCGGATTGCGAAAATGAGCGTACCAAACTCACCGAACAGTTCAACATGACACTGGAGGAAGCCGCCGCCTGCCCGCAAGCTGAAGGCAGCCGCACGGCGCTTGCTACCCGGCTGCAACAGCTGAAAAGGGAGATGGCTGATCTGGAGCCGGTGAATTTAGGCGCTATTGAGGAATATCGCGAGGTTACGGAGCGCCATCAATTCTTAAACAGCCAAAGGGAAGATCTGCTGCAAGCGCGTCAACAACTGGATACAGTTATTACTGAGATGGATACCATCATGAGCAGCCGTTTTCGCAAAGCCTTCAATCAGTTGAGCGAAGAATTTAATAAATCTTTTTCCCGTTTATTCGGCGGCGGCCAAGCCGCTCTGGTACTGACAGAGCCGGAGCTAATACTAGAAACCGGCGTGGATATCAGCGTAGCCCTGCCCGGCAAAAAAATCAGCAATTATAATCTGCTTTCCGGTGGGGAAAAGGTGTTGATCGGCATTGCCTTAATGTTTGCGGTAATGGCGGTGCGTCCCTCGCCCTTTATACTAATGGACGAAGTAGACGCCGCCTTAGACGAAGCCAATATCGACCGCTTTACCGCCTATCTACGCGAGCTGGCCCAGCGCTCCCAATGCATGATGATCTCCCACCGCCAAAGCACCATGGAAGCGGCTGATAGCCTATGGGGCGTGACCATGGAAGAAGAAGGGGTTTCCAAGCTGATATCGGTAAGGCTGCAAGAACAAAACCAAGTGATAGCATAGTAGGGGCGATTGATAATCGCCCACATAAATGAGCGGGGAATTACATGAAAGAATTGCCTGTTAGGAAACATCTTCGGTTAAAAGGATATGATTATGGCAACAATGGTATATATTATATTACGATATGCGTAAAAGATAGGCACGAATTGTTGGGTAAAATTGTAGGGCGCGATGCCCTCATCGCGCCGTTTGTCCAATTGTCTGATTATGGAACGATAGTAGACAAATATATAAATAATATCACATTGAAAGAAATAGGTGTTTTTGTTGATAAATATGTAATAATGCCAAATCATATTCATCTTCTAATCATATTGAACCGCAATGAAAACGACAAAATGAGGGCATCGCGTCAAAATGAAAACGGCGCGATGGGGGTGCCGCGTCAAAATGAAAACGGCGCGATGAGGGCATCGCGTCAAAATGAAAACGGCGTGATGGGGGTGCCGCGTCAAAATGAAAACGGCGCGATGAGGGCATCGCGCCCTACAAATGCGGTAATACCAAATATTATACGTTCGCTAAAGAAGATGGTTTCGAGAGAACTCGGATTTTCTATTTGGCAGACATCTTATCACGATCATATTATTCGCAACGAAGCAGAATATCAACGTATATCTCAATATATAGACAAAAACCCTGAGCGATGGGCTGAAGACGAATTCTATCAAGGCCTGTAGGGCGCGATGCCCTCATCGCGCCGCTGTAACAACCACCACCCAAACATCCGATCGGACACAAACCGCATACATATAATCATGGTATTGTACGAAAATGAGCAAATGGGCGATTATCAATCGCCCTAAAGATCAAAAAGGAGAACAATCATGGGGCTTTTTTCGCGTTTACAACAAGGCTTGGCCAAGACCCGCGCCGGGTTGATGGGGTCGCTGGCGGGAATTTTTAGCGGGCGGGTTAATGAGGAGTTTTATGAGGAATTGGAAGAAGCGCTGATTGTGGCCGATGTGGGGGTACAAACAGCGCTAGAACTGGCACAACGCCTGCGCGAGCAGGCTAAACGCGAGCATATCAAAGAAAGGGGCGAGCTATGGCAAACTTTGCGTCAGGCTATGACGCAGATGCTGCAAATAGAGGGCACCGGACAGCTAGAGCTTGCGCAAGGCAAGTTGAATATTTTCATCGCCACCGGTGTTAACGGCGTGGGCAAAACTACTACCCTCGGCAAGCTGGCCGCCCATTATAACGCGGCTGGCCGGCGGGTGATTTTGGCTGCCGCCGATACCTTCCGTGCCGCCGCCGCCGATCAATTAGCTGTGTGGGCTAAGCGCGCCGGGGTGGATTTGATACGCCAAAATGAAGGAGCCGACCCGGCGGCAGTGGTCTTTGACGCTATTGCCGCGGCAAAATCCCGTCAAGCTGATTTGCTGCTGATAGATACCGCCGGACGCTTGCAAAATAAAACTAACCTCATGCAAGAACTGGCTAAAATAGCCCGGGTGGTGCAAAGGGAAGCCGCTGACGCCAAAGTGGAAAACTTACTGATACTGGACGGCGGCACCGGGCAAAATGCCCTCTCCCAAGCGCGCCTATTCGGCGAGGCGGTAAAGCTTTCCGGCTTGATACTCACCAAGCTGGACGGTACAGCCAAAGGTGGCGCGGTAGTGGGCATTAGCCATGAAAGCGGCTTACCGGTGAAAATGATCGGCGTAGGCGAAGACCTGGAAGATCTTCGCCCCTTCGACCCGCAAGAATTCGTAGCCGCCCTCTTTGATGATTAGTATCCGGTATAACCATGTACCGCCAAAACAATATATTCATAGGCCCAATAATTGCGCGCAACATCACTAAAGGCTAGTTCAAGCTCTTGCCACATTTCTTCGTTGGGCTCTTTGCCCAGTAGGTAACGGATCAAAGCCGTTACCGCTTCGTATCTATTGGTGTTACCATCCGGCCTAAAGGTACCATCAGGGTAACCGGTGAATATGCCGGCTTGTACCGCTCTTAAAATATCTTCGGCATCTTGATGGCCGCTCAGATCGCTAAAGATGTTTTCTGCCATCTCCGTTAGCTTATCCGCCTTAACCAGTATAACAGCCATCTCGGCGCGGGTAAGCGCCTCTTGGGGGCGGAAATTTCCGCTACTGCCACCATCAACAAGACCCGCCTTTTTAGCCCATTCAATAGCGTCGAAAGACCACCTAAGCGGGGCTACATCATTAAAAGAGGGGTTATTTTTGTCCGCTATAGGCAAGCGCGTTACGTTTTTCAGGCGGTACAAGATGGTTATGAACTGTTCTCTGGTTATCAAAGTGTCGCCGCGGAAGGTATTATCTTCAAAACCCTCAATGAAGCCTGCAAAAGATATTGGTACGGCAAAAGGGGTTTGCGGTGTTTCGATGATTATGATCTGCTCAGGATCAGGCTCCGGGTTGGGTGTTGGCCCAGGCCCAGGCCTGGGACCTGGATCGGGAGTAACTGTTCTGGTAAAGCTAGCTCTTATGGTAACATCCGCCTGCGGCATTATAAAACTTTTGTCACTCGCTAAGGCTAGATTATGGGTGTCGCCTTGGTCGTCAAGATAGGTAATAGTCAAGGTACCCAAAGTATAATTTGTATAAGGCGAAATGGTCAGCGATATTTTTTCATCCGCAACAGCCGTTTGTGCTGAAGCGGTTACTGTGCCATTGTTATCGCCAATAACTGTTATATTGTATTGTCGCAGCGCATAGGCGGTTATTTCTATATCTTTTTGAAGAGCGTTGATCGTATATATCCAAGTGCCGTCTTCATTAATGCTGATATCTTGGCAATCGCTATATAGTTTACTGCCATTGATTTCAATATGCGTGACCTGATAACCGTCATGCGGCTTAATGCTAAAGACCACCTTAGCTCCATCTATTACTTCAGAATGGTTGTCAATTTCATCATGCTGTGATGAAACCTGCCAATCAACAGCGGCCTTTTCATGGTCGCCTTCCATAATATTCCAAAACAACAGATCTTTAAAATAGACCACCACATTCATATCACCAAAAGCATTTACTTTATACTTATTATCAATTAGCGGTTCATTATCCGCGTTTAGCACGGTTTTCTGGTTGACCTGCCAAGATTCGACCATTTGCAGCGGAGCGGGTGTTGCGCTAAAAACCAGTTTGCTGCCGCCGCCCACATTTTCATCGCCCGAAACAAGGTTGACGCCGTCTTTGGTAGCGCTCAGGGCGCCGTTACCGCCGCCTATGCTATATTCTACGGTATAATACGCCTTGTATACTACAATAGGTTCTATGCTATGGTCGGCCTCAATATTTTCTAACAGCCAGTTGGTGGAGAAACATATGGCCGGGACAGTTTGCAGGTTGCCATCGACGCGCCAGTTATTTACCATATAATCGTTATTGGCATAGACAAATATTTCTACTTTGTCGCCGGCGAATACAGCTATTTCTTCTTCATTTAAGTCTATTTCCCGGCTATCATTGAGGCTATAGCTTACCCGCGCCCACTTCGGATTGGGCAAAACCACCTTTACCACATAATCATCATTATCCACGAATACCGCTGTTATCTCCATATCGCTGCCCAAGGCCGCTATATAGAGATTTGGTTCGCTTAGCGCGGTTTGGCTTACGCCGTTGATGGTTATGATCCAATGTTTAAATAGGTAGCCATAAGCGGGGCTGGCTATAAGTTCAAGTTTGGCGCCGCCTTCCAGATTTTTCAGCACAGCTGTTTCTTGATCGTTAACCAGAACAGTCACACTGTTTTTACCCGGGTCAGGTTCACTTATTATCAGATCCACATTATATTTTTGGTTTTGCGTTTCCACCGCTAGGCCGGTGTCGTACAACATTATAAAGGTATAACTCTGATTATCCGCCGCAAGGCCAGGATCAGAAGCGGATAAGGGTAAGCCGTCGCGATACCAGCTGCTATTGGCCTCAACCACATAGCCTGTCTTAGCCCTGACGGTTACCTCGGTGTCGCCGGGTATAGCAGCGCCGGAAGCCACGATTTTTTCTACATCCGGAGTAGTATTGTCATCGTCGTCGTCGTAGAAATAGGCTGCTTCCACATGACCCTGTAAGTTTATGATATAGCTGTCGCGTTGGAATTTAGCATACAGCCTGGTTGCGCCGCTACCCATAGTTAAGTTGTAAATAGGCAGACCATCGTCTGTGGCATAAGAGCTTTGCGTGGCAGTAATATAAAGAGGTGATTTGCCTATCTCATGTACTTCCCAGCCCATAAAATGATAACCCTCTTTGGCAGTGGCTTTGAAGGTATATTTAGCGCCAGTCATCACTACAGCGCCATTATTAAGATTAATGCCTTCTCCCACCACCGTTACCAAGCCGCCTTCTGGCGGGTCGGCCTGAAAGATTAAGGTGCTTTGTTTAACCCTGAAGTCAACGTATACTGTTGTATTATTGGCGGACATTTGAAAACCATTGGTGCTTGTGGCATCCAGGGCTTCCCTTTTCGCTTCAGAACCGTCCTCGTTAAACCATATTATTTCCCAGCCTTTAACCTCATAGCCGGGGTTAGGGGTAGCAAGAAAAAGCAGTTGCGTACCGCTGGGGTGGCCGGTGCTCCAATTGATATTATCATTGTCTTGCGGCACTAATAATTCTATAATACCCACCTCAAGCCCGTCCAATTGGTTGGCCACGCCTTTCAGCTCATAAGTGGTACCGGTGAGGACAAAGAAAGCGGATACAAAGTTATAGGAGTAATTAGAGGTTTTGGGATTATCAGCATGGTCATCCACAGAACCCACTATAGTATAAGAACCGGGCAAGGTGCTATTGTCTATCATAACCTCCCGGCCGGCTGTATCGCGGGCTAAGATAAGCAAGCTTAAATCTTCAATTTTATCCCCCAAAACCAAGCCATAATCCGAATCCACCAAATATTCGGCTGCTATGGGGTGGGTTATGCCTGTACCGGCTGTTTGGCGCGCGGCTAAGGCAGAGAGGGTCAGCTCTTTAGGTAATATACTGAAGTAGCGGTAGGCCAATAATTCCTTGGCGCCGCTATTATAAGCCTCCAAGATAAATGAGCCGACTTGGGCGGCATAGATGACATTATCCATGATGAAAGCATCTGTGAAGTCGCCCGCTATATCTACGCTGCCAACTTTATATTCAATAGTATCTGTATAAGGCGTTTGTACGATTTCTCCATTATCTTTTGTAATGTTTATAACCAGGGGGTTTATCAGATCGCCATAAATATACGCCTCGTTTATACTTAAAGCATAACCTTGTCCTGTCCCGGAAAGGTAATATACCCTGCCGCTGATTGCCTTAAATACCCGGTTGCCTTCATAGTCGGCGGTGATTTCATACACACCGGGAGGCAAATCATAAGCCAGAGCCACCGTAACCTGCCCAGAGCTATCCAGCCTGCCCGCGGCAAAGTGTTTTACCAAATCCGCGCCGACAATCTCAAAATTAACTAAACCGGTCGGCACCACATTATGACCGGCATGTGTAGAAGTTACGCTGGCGCTTATCAAGGGACTCTGATTGCTTAAGCCATCCGTTACCATAAGAGCCAGAGCGGCGGAGCGTTTACTATAATCCACCGTTACAACCTCGGAATAGGCGGAAATAAGATATTCTTGGGCAGCCACATTATCATAATAGATAACATTGACCCGGCAACGGTACTCGCCAATGTCGCCGACACCGGCATTTTGGAAAGTAAGCACAGGGTTGTTGGTGGTGCTGCGTTCCGTATCCACCCAGGCGCCATTTAACAGTTTTTGCCATTGGTAATTGATATTGGCGCCGTTTTTATAATCTTCGGGGTTACCAACCACGGTTTTTACCTTATAGAGGCCATCCGGGTACAGCAACAAACGCAAAGGGTCTTCTGGGTCGGGGGCGGCTGGATCGAATTCCAGGCTTATTTCAGGATAACCCCGGTCCGGTTTAGTCATGGCGCTCAGAATATGGCTTTTAATGCTTTTGTTGGGCAGGGTCTGGCCTACGGTTTGGATTTGATAATAGTATTCAGTATATGGATTTAAATTTACATCTAAAAAGCTATAATACTTCAGCCCATCCTCGGCAAAATCAAGATCGCCGGCTTTTATAAAAGCAAGCTCATAGCTGCCGCTGCCATCCGGGAAGGAATAATAGCGGAATAACTGAAAACCCGCCGCCGCGCCGCTATAGCTCCATTCCAGCGCTATTTTATCGCTTTCGGTCAATTCGATATTTTGTCTTAAACCAAGCGGCAGCAATGGAGGAGCCACTACATCATGTACCAGGTAATTTACTACCGGGAAGCTGGTATTGGCGCCGCTATTATAGGTATAACTGAATATTTTCCAGGACATACCATAGCCATATTCTTCAGCCGCTTTAGGCATATCGCATAATTCGCCGGAAAAACTATTACCAATAGTATTAATGGTAACCTTGCCGGAAGTACCTTCATAGCCCAGGATAAGGCCTACCACTATGGAAGTATCGCCGAATTTTGGACCGGCGCCTATTTTAAAATCCACAGTATTGGTATGGGTCATACCTTTGGTGTTTTCCTCGGTCATAGCCAGCTCTTGTGTTTGCGAGCCTAAGCCATAGCCTACGCGGCTCCAGTCTTTGCTATATACGATAGGGTTTTTATAACCGCCGCTGCTGGTAGGGTAGGTCCAGGGCTCACCTAGCCGGTGCTTGAATATGGCGCCGGATACCTGTGGTAAAACAGGATAGTCTTTAGCTATGTTTTCGTAATCTTCCAGATCCATAGTCACCACGCAGGCCTCATGCGGCAAGTTAACCGCCATTTTTTGCGTATCATAACCTGTTATATGACCGTCTTGATCAAAAAGGGGCACGGTTGAATTATACACATATACCTCCATAGGTATTGAATACAAAACCACTGTATCCTGACCGGCTAAGGTAGCGTAGGTTATGGTTTGTTCCAAGGTAGAAGTTTTGCTGGTTTCCCAGGTCCAGCCATGGGTATAAGCCAACTCTGTTTGGAATTTGGCGCCAATGCCGAAGAAGGTAAATTCCGACTCCACGGCAATATAGCCGCCTAAATTGAAAGTGTTGGATTTTGAGCTACCGCTGCCGCTGCCCTCGCTGGAAGAATAAGAGGTAGACGAACCCATATAATTGCCGCCCAGCTCGTCATTGTCCAAATCGGAAAAATAAGGCGGAGAAGCCAGCACCGCCAATACCTTGGGGTCGGAATACATCACATAATGCTCGCCGGTATATTCCAACACTGCCGAATCACTATCCGTATCCGGCAGGCAGAAGGAAAAACTAAAATTCACCGTATTATCTAGCTGATTGACATTATCATATAAAGTACGCAAATAAAGCTGGCCGGGGATATCCTCCGCAACAATATGCCCCCAAAAAAACTTGATAAACCAAAAAAAATTGGATAGCTCAAGCTGGCCAAAAGTTGATTGCATGGGTAGGGCATATTGTAGCAATTGCAATGTTTCATCGCCCGTACCATTAAAATCAGCCGCGCGCGCTCCGTATTCAATATAATAACGCAAACGGTTAAGAGGCGACCTTAAAGACATACTGCCTTCGTCCAATATGGAATTTACGCTTAAACCCTCTTTACCATATTCTATCAATATGCTATCCAGATAGATAAAGACAGAGTTATTCGCAATAGAACGCACTATAGTGATATTTGCCGCGCTGCCGGGGCTGCTAAAATACTGGTTCATGGTTTTTCCTGGATGCACAAATTCATCGTTTTCATTTTTTTCTAAAACATCTATGTTTTTGCTGTCTATCAAGCCAAAACCGCTGCCATCAAAATCATATATAGCTACATAGCGGGTATTAAGTTTACCATTGCTGATATCGGAAGCCAGCTGGCCGCCTAATATCAGATTATCCACATTATCGCCATTAATATCGCCATAGGTGAAGGCGGCGCGTACCATTTTTGTATCAGCCCCTGAATCGTCTTTTACCTCCAAGGGTATTTGCCGGCCGTTTTCCAGCATACGAGTATGGTGGCCAAAAAGCACCCAAGCTTGGCTGGAGTCATTTTTATTTTCAGCTTGCCCAAAGTAATAACCCCAAGTAATAGCTAGGTCGTCTAAGCCGTCGCGGCTAAAATCGCCCGCAGTGAGCGATACCATATTGGAAACATAGTTTTCTTCCTTAAGCGGGTGGCTCCAGGCTAAGCGCCATTTAGAAGTAGTGAGATAAGCGTCGTCTTCATCATTGACCTCTTTATTGAGCTTATAAACCTCAATGCGGGAACCGCCCTTAGTGCCGCCATTTTCCGGCACATACACCGCCACTTCATCCAAGCCGTCGCCGTCAAAGTCGCCGGTGGCGATTTGAAGATAGTTTTGCATCAGATAGGGCGCGTCGTCGAGGTTAGTTTCGCCATTGCCGATGGTTCTTCCCGGAGCTATCAGTTCTATTCTGCTGCTTTCCTCCCCGCTTAGCGGATCGCTAAAGTAAAGGTATAGCCCACTGCTAAGGGAATTTCTATATCTCCAGATAGCCGGCGCAAGCGCCACGTTTTCCTCTAATTCTTGTAATATACCAACGGTAGCCACTTGTCCTTTAGCCGCGCCGCCCACAAAATTGCCTTCGGCTGAAGCGGTGGCCGCAAAAGGCAAATAATCAACTAAGGGGGTTGGCAAAGGCGCGCCTACTGTTTCCGGCAGCTTAGGCAGATTTCTCTCATTACTTTTGACCCCCTCACTGAAAAATCCGCTGATAGGCTGCAATAAAGGCTGGTTATGCCCATATAACTTGGTCTTGGTGATATGCTCGCGACCGTAATCAATATTATAAGGATATAGCGGGTTTTGATAAATTATGTATATATTTGTAGAATCTTGTCTGGTAAACAACTCGTAGACGGTTTTCACCGCTATATTATCTTTACCATAAGGGTTGTCCGTGGTGTTTGGGTCATAGCCCTCCGGCAGGATATCACTATCAATGCCCAGGGCGTCCAAGGCATTCATATTATTGATATCATCCTCCGCCAGCGCGTTGGCTGATATAGCCATTGCCCAAATCATTAGACAGGAAATGCTTAATACCAACCATATTGATTTATACTTTTTTTTGCCAAAATAATCCCCTCCCTTTTATATTGTAGTAAAATGATATTTCTAGTATACACATTGGTAAATTTATTGTCAAGTAGGGCGGTGCCTTCAT
>Ga0082212_10009149_pt1 | contig 12804 bp, 10 predicted proteins | sample TergutNt197P3_FD_71548 | JGI IMG/M metagenome (GOLD analysis project Ga0082212, IMG submission 71548) | Neocapritermes taracua P3 segment gut microbial communities from Petit-Saut dam, French Guiana - Nt197 P3 | ecosystem: Host-associated > Arthropoda: Insects > Digestive system > Gut ... | reverse complement strand
AATGGACACGAAGGTGATGAGGTAATTACAAAACCTCGAATGTAAGAATTTTCAGCTTCCAGAAAACTGCTTCTACTCAGAGGCTATATGCGAAAACCGGTAAAAATATTTTTCAGGTTCATTTGTGTCCATTCGTGGTTCTACAACACGTTGTCGCGCCGGCGACTCTTGCGGTCCACGCTTGTCCCTGAGAACGGGTGGGTATAAGGGCTTGAAACTAATTATATTTTTGGTACACTGTCAACTCAATTTTTACCTGGCGCCAACTATAACGATGGAACTACGGAGTGCATATTCCTTGAAAAAATTTTACAAATTATTGAAGCTGGCATATTTATCCTTCGGGTTCGCCATGCTTTTTTCACCAGATGCACATGCTTATGTAGATCCGAGCACAACCGCAATGCTGACGCAGATAATTGCCGGTATATTCATTTCTCTCGGTCTTGCCCTGGGGATCTTTAAGCAGAAAATCATTCTGTTTTTTAAAAGCCTGAAAGTAAAGGCGCTGCATAAGAAAAATGAGAAAGGGAATAAAAAACGGGAAAAGGCTGGTTAACCAGCATTCCCATGGCACAAAGCTTGTTCAAACCATATGGACTCTTCCGAAACAGCGGAGAACGGCTTTCATAGCGGCAAGCTTGATGTTTGTATTCACGCTGTTTTTTTTAATGCCTCTTGATTTATATCTGAATAATCATATTGAATTTAATATTGGCTTCATCGATATTGCGTTTCCGCTTCTGGTGGCAAGTATATGTATATTCATCGCGCTCATACTGCTGTTCCCCTTAATTCTCCGGTGTCAGGCACTCGATGTTGCGGTACTGTTGCTGTGTGGAGCGACCGCTGCTTTTTACTTTCAGGTTCTATTTTTAAACGGTGAAATGAGGCCGTTTATGGACGACGATACGGATTACATCATATTAAACGCTAAAGGATGGATAAATTTCACGGTATTTTATATTATAACATTTCTACCTTTATTTATGTGGAAAGGGCTCAAGGATAGTAAAAAATATAAAACCATAAAATGGGAAAAGGGGGTAATCTATGCATCTATTATCATTTTGGGAATGCAGACGGCGGGGATCGCCGCCTCCATAACCGGGTACGATATGACCCATTTTGACGGTTCACAGTATTTTTCATACAAAAAAGCATTTCAGTTATCTTCGGAAGGAAATATCTGTGTTTTTATAACAGACAGGCTTGACGTAAAATATATGGACAAGGCGCTTGAGGATTATCCCGAGCTGAATGAGCAACTTGAAGGTTTTACATTTTATAAAAACAATGTTTCGACACACACATTTACATTTCCGTCGATAACCCGGATGTTGACAGGTGAACCCTACGACAACAGTGACTTTTTCGCTTATATGGATAAAGCATGGGCAAGACGCAACATCATTGATGTATTGCGTGAAAACGGCTACCGCTCCGCGCTGCTAATCAGTAGAAGCGGCGCGTATGGCAGACTCAGCCATGTATATGACCGGGCCGATAATATAACCGTACCGGAAAAGTCCGGTATTGATAAAAAGCATTCTCAAATAGCGAAAACTACTATTAATATTTCCTTTAGCAAAGCAATGCCTTATTTCGCCAAAGGAATATTTATTGAGAGAACAGGCATGGGATTCGGGAATGCCTTTCTGGAATGGCCGGACGATGTACTGCTTCCGATAATAAGCGTTGAAACGGATCTTAATTTTTATAAACATCTGAAAACTGCGGGGCTTTCCATTCAAACTGAACACAAAACACTTTCCATAGCGCATCTTAACTGCGCCCATGACGGAGGGTACCGTTACAATCAGGTTGTTGATACGATTGAACTGTACGACGGTGACCGCCATGATTCGGCACGTGGATGTTTTGCCATACTAAACGAATATTTCAGCCAAATGAAGGACCTTGGTATTTATGACAACTCAACCATTATTATTGTAGCCGATCACGGAACGCAAAATAATATACAGGAAACTCCTCAACTGGCCGGTGAAATTACATCCGCGCTTTTGATCAAACCTATAAACGCGAGTGGCGATTTAAAAACGGATACGGAATCTGAACTCTCAAATGTAAACTTCGCGGCGGGCATTTTACGAATCGCCGGATTGCAACACGAGGATTTCGGGCTCGCTTATTTTGACATCATTGACGGACAATTGCCTCAGACGAGAGAATTTTTTTTAACAAGAGATAAATATAAAACAAGAGATAGATATATAATAAGCGGTGACGCGAACGATTTCAGCAACTGGACATTCATATCCAATGGAGAAAATAACCATGAAAACCGATCCGGCAACGGAAAATAATAAAAATAACTGCCAAAAGGACGCATTATTAAAGCTTGTTCAAACCATATTCACTCTTTCGAAACAGCGAAGAACGGCTTTCCTTTCAGCCTGCTTGATGTTTGTAATCACGCTGTTTTTTCTTATGCCTCTTGATTTATATTTGAATAATTTTATTGAATTTCACATTGGTTTCATTGATGTCGTGTTTCCGCTTCTGGCTGTATGCCTATGTATATTTTTATCGGCCGTTTTTTTGCTTCCCCTGATTTTCAGGGGAACGGCGCTTGATATCGTAACACTGTTGCTGTGTGGGGCGACCGTGGCTTTTTACGTACAGATACTGTTTTTAAACGGCGAAATGATGGAGTTGACAGGCGATAACATGGATTACGACATGGGCGTCGTAACTTCGATTAAGCGCATGGTGTTTTTTATTATGGTTTTTGTGCCCTTATGTGTCTGGAAAGGGCTCCGCGACAGTCATAAATATAAAAACGTAAAATGGGAAACCGGAATGCTCTGCGTTGCGGTTGTAATTTTAGGAATGCAGATTGCGGGGACCGTCGCCGCAATACCGGGTTATGATTTCGGAAGCGCCGGGGGGCCGGACTATCTTTCGTACGACAAAGCACTGCAGTTATCTTCGAAAAAAAACATCTGCGTTTTTATCGCGGACACTCTTGACGTAAAAATCATGAACGAAGCGCTGGAGAAATATCCCGAACTTCACGAGCAATTGGACGGGTTTACATTTTATTCGAACAATGTTTCGACAAACCTTGGCACATTTCCGTCGGTAGTGCGGATGCTGACGGGGGTAAAAGTAGATGACAACTATACATCACTTGCATGGATGGACATAGCTTGGGCAGGGCGTAATATTTTTGATATATTAGGCGAAAACGGTTACTACACCACGCTGCTGCTCACTAAAAATTACATATTCGGCAACTACAGAAACTTATATGGCCGGGCCGCTAATTTAGCAAAATTAAAGGAGCCCGGTATGATAATAAAGCATCGTCAAATTGTGAAAACCACGCTCGGAATTTCATTCGGCAGGGCGGTTCCATATTTTTTTAAAGGAATGTTTCTTGGACACTTTGACGCCGGCTTTAGTAACGACTTTTTCGAATTTCTGGACGCTGACGTATCGCCCAAGGCTACAAACAAGCAGGCGGATTTGAATTTTTACGACCGACTGATCACAACCGGGCTCCATACCCAGGACGAACAAAAAACCTTTGCCATTACACATCTTAACTGCGCTCATAACGAAGGTTACCGCTATAATCCCGATTCAGATACAGTTGAATTGTACGGAGGCGATATACTTGATTCGACACGCGGGTGTTTTGCCATTATTAACGAGTATTTCAGGCAGATGAAAAAACTTGATATTTACGATGATTCGACAATTATGATCATCGCCGATCATGGATCATGGAAAAATATACTATCGACTCATTTTTCCGAACTGGCCGGCGAGATTACGGCAGCGCTTTTGATCAAGCCGGAAAACGCGAGAGGCAATTTGCAAAGAGATACGAAGTCGGAACTATCACATGTAAACTTCCGGTCAAGCATCCTGCAAATCGCCGGATTGCCGCGTGAAGAATTCGGACTATCTTATTTTGATATCATTGACGGGCAATTGCCGCAGAAGAGGATGTTTTCCTTTTGGGTCGGCCGATTCGGATCTAATAATGGCATATATGAAATAACAGGTGACGCGAATGATTTCAGCAACTGGATATTCGTACCTGGTGGTGATAATTAGAAGAAAAAGAGCCGGCGGAGCAAAACCCCGCCGGCTTTTCTTTGCGTCAAAATTTAACTAGGTAGATTTTTTACCGCCGGTAGGCAGAAAGGTGCATGAAGAAAGTCCGGGAGGGCAAGGGCCGGTATCATAACGAACTACCCAGTCCCCGGCCATGATGTAATTGTACCTTCCCGTTGAACCCAGGCTCACAGGTTGTGCGGTATATCCATAAATACCACTGCCGAACTCTGGCGCAGACTGATCGCTCGGATACGTGATAAAACTCGGGGCGGTCGTAGATTCCGTAAGTACGTAACCGTTAATAATACCGCCGCTGCCGAATCGCTGATCAAGCTGGCCGGAATTTTTAAGATCTTCCAAATCGCCATATGTGGGGCTGGTTATCGAGTAAGCGACCTGGGCCGAACTGATGGCGCGAAGAGCCGCGATGGCGGAGGTTTCGTTGGCCGCCATTCTTGCGTTCAGCAGGTTGGGTACCGCTATGGCTGCGATGATGGCGATAATCGCCACAACGATCAGCAACTCAATAAGTGTAAAGCCTTGCTCTTTTCTCATAGTTTCTTCTCCTTAAATAGTTTTGTGTTTCATTGCATACTCGCCCTGCTTCTTGCAAGACCTGTGCCAGTTTTGCGTAAGCGGCTGCAATATTTTTTCGAAGCTTCATATCGTCGAAATTTTCAATAACTTACAAAGTTTTTTCAGGGATTTTTTATTTTGCTGTCCGGCGACGCGGATTTCCGGCAGCGGAAAAATGCTGAAATCCGGCGCGCCCCGCGCTGAATCTCAGCACATACCAAGACATGTGATGTTGAAATTCGGCAAAATACCTCCCCGCCGGCGAGATATCGATCAGGACAAATAAGAGATTGTCTAATATGCCTTCATCGCCAAAACTGCTCGCGCCTTGTATCCACACCCTATTGCGCCGCCACGCCACGAATCGGCACTAAATATCCGTGCTAGATAGACACTTCGTTTTCATCGGATTCCGCAGTAATATTAAAAACGCCGCGCTATAAAAAGGCAATGGGCTCGTCGGCATATAAATAAATTTTGGGAATAAAGATGACCACCTCACAACAACATAAAAAAGGTCAGGGATTTATTGACCGCGAACGGCTCTACGAAATGCTGGACAGGCGCGCGCCGACGGCGGGCGAGCTGGATGAAATTCTAAACCGGGCCCGCAAACTGAAGGGATTGCCTCTCGGCGACGTCGCTTCCCTGCTCGTCGTCCAGGATCCCGTGCAGCTCGGAAAAATAATCGACTGCGCCCGCTATGTGAAAGATGAAATCTACGGCAAGCGGCTAGTACTTTTTGCGCCCGTTTACACCGGCAACGTCTGCGACAACGATTGCGATTACTGCGCATTCCGCAAAAGCAATACGACGCTGAAACGCAGGATTCTCACCATGTCGGATATTGAGCGCGAAGTCCGTTCGCTCCTGCGGGAAGGACATAAGCGTATCCTTCTGATATGCGGCGAAACCGCGCAAAACGACACCGATTACATGCGCGAGGCTATTCGGACTTCATACGGCGTCCGTGAAGGGAACGATTACGTTCGACGGATCAATCTGGAACTCGCGCCGATGGAGATTGCCGATTTCGTAAAACTGAAAGCGGAAAAAATAGGCACATACGTTTGTTTCCAGGAAACCTATGATCCGGTGATGTACGGCAAATATCATCTGCAGGGAACGCCGAAGGCGGACTACGAATATCGGGTGACGGTGATGGATCGCGCGATGGAGGGAGGCATTAACGATGTCGGGCTGGGCGTGTTGTTCGGACTTTCCGATTACAGATTTGAGATCCTGGCGATCATGAAACATGCGGCGCACCTGGAAGCCCTATTTGGCTGCGGGCCGCATACCGTAAGTTTTCCACGCATAGAACCGGCTGAAAACGCCCCGGTTTCATCAAATGTACCGCATCCGGTCGGCGACGACGATTTCAAAAAAATCATAGCTATTATCCGCATCGCCCTGCCCTACACGGGCATTATTCTAAGTACGCGCGAAAACGAAGAAATGCGCACGGAGCTTTTCAGCGCCGGCGTCAGTCAGATTTCGGCCGGGTCGCGCACGAATCCCGGCGCTTACAGCGGCGAATGCGCCACGTCTGGAAGCCAGTTCGCGCTCGGCGATCACAGGAGCCTTGAAGATGTCATAAAATCGATTGTGGAAAAAGGATACATTCCTTCCTTTTGCACCGGTTGCTACCGCATGGGTCGCGTCGGCGGCGATTTCATGGATCTGGCCAAACCCGGCCTGATAAAGCAATACTGTATGCCGAACGCGATTTTCACGTTTGAGGAATACTTGAATGATTTCGCGTCTCCCGTTACGAAAGCAGCCGGGGCGAAGCTGATCGACGAACTTGTCGCCGAAGTTTCCAACACGAATCTGAAGGAAAAAATGACACGTGTCCTCGGCGAAATCGATGCGGGCAAGCGGGATGTTTATTTTTGAATCGCAACCCCGAGCAATTTCAAGATACGATTTTGCTCACCCGACGGGGTGGCAATAACGCTGGATCTAACATTACAACTTCAACGGTTTCCTTGCGAATTCTTTTCAGTGTTTCAACATTATAATCGAATGTGTGCTTTGGAAATGCTGATTAATTGTCTGCGCGGGATGAAGCGCAAGGCGCACGGAGCGCAGGAACCGAGGCATATATGGAAATATGTTGATGTTACGAGCTCCGCGCAACGCGGCGATTCGCCCTCACAGGCAATTAATCAGCGTTTCCCTTTCTGTCTGCGCCCACTGCATCGCAGCAATGCGCGTTTACATCAATCTCGGCATCAATACCGCATGTTTCCCATTGTGCGCTGTGTGAACCGCAATGGGATAACGACAACTTGCTACCCTCATAAACGAGGCGGCCGGCGATACTGGATTTGCTTGGAATGGAAAGGCCGGAATTGTCGGGAGAATCTTTCGTCAGCCGTAGGAATATCGCCGTGCATCCCTATCCAGGCGGCCAGTTTAAGAGCCGTCCTCCCAGAACGTGTATATGGAGGTGAAAAACGGTCTGCCCCGCTTCGGCGTTGGTGTTGATGACCGTCCGGTAGCCGCTGCCGGCGATTTTTTTCTCTTTCGCCACGTGGGCGACCGTGCTTAGCAGATGTCCCAGCAGATTGCCGTCGTCGTCGCCTGCATCGTTGAGCGACGTTATGTGTTTTTTGGGAATCACCAGCAGGTGTACGGGCGCCTGCGGATTAATGTCCTCAAAAACCATGCACAGGTCATCTTCGTAAATGATATTGGCAGGTATTTCGTGCGACGCCATCTTACAGAAAATACATCCACACATTTTCATTTTTCCTTTCCACCATGTATAGAAAAACAGTTTCTGAATAAAAAATGGAATCATGAGGCAATTGTAAAACCTCGAATGTTTTATGGAGTGCGGGAGCTTGCTACCGCTTTCATGGCGGTGGCTTGCCGCCGCCTGTCCGCCGACAGACAGGCACTCGACCAAGTTGCGATAATCACATCATGTAACACGCCTCTATAGCTTGTCACGACCACGGTTTCTGAATGGCGGCACGGGAGCAGGCCGCCGCGTTTCAAAAAGAAATTAATACGCCCTCATTCGAGGTTTTGTAATTGCCTCTCATGAAATTCGTTCGATCTCCGCTCCGAGCCGGGCCATTTTTTCCTCAATCTTGAAATAACCCCGGTCAAGATGGTACACACGATCTATTATGGTTTCCCCTTCGGCGGCCAATCCCGCCAGAATTAGTGACGCGCTTGCCCTCAAATCCGAAGCCTGAACATTGGCGCCCGTCAACGGACGGCCGCCGCGAACCATCGCCTGCCGTCCTTCCACTGTAATATCGGCACCCATTCTCATCAGTTCCAGTGCGTGCATAAATCTGTTTTCGAAGATGGTTTCCGTAATGATGGATGTACCGTCTCCACGGGTCATAAGCGCCATATATTGAGCCTGCATATCCGTCGGAAACGCGGGATACGGATACGTCGTCATGTTTTTTGAGGATATATCGGCGTGTCCGCGCACGCGAAACCCGGTCTTGCCTATCGAGATTTCCGCGCCGACGAAGCTCAACTGGCTCAGCACCGACGCCAGATGCGTTGGGTTGCAACCGGCCACCTCTATATTGCCCCTTGTAATCGCGGCGGCAATCGCAAAAGTACCCGCTTCAATGCGGTCGGGGATGATCCTGTGCCGGCAGCCTTTCAGTTTTTTCACACCGTGTATGCGGATGGTTCGTGTTCCGGCCCCTTCGATTTTAGCGCCCATCGAGCTCAGCATTTCGGCGAGGTTTTCGACTTCCGGCTCGCACGCGGCGTTATCCAGCATGGTTTCGCCTGTGGCCAAAACGGCGGCCATCATAAGGTTTTCCGTTCCCGTCACCGTAACGGTTTCAAACTGTATGTAGGCACCGTGAAGTCCCCTGGTTGACGCTTCCACGTAGCCGTGTGACACATCACATTTCGCGCCCATTTTTTCCAGGCCCTGCAGGTGCAGGTTTATCGGCCGCGTACCTATGGCACATCCGCCCGGCAGCGAAACCCGTGCTTTTTTAAACCTCGCCAACAGCGGGCCGAGTACGAGAATCGAGGTGCGCATCGTCTTTACAAGCTCGTATGGCGCCTCCATCGCTCCGACGCGGTCGGCTTTTAACAGGAAGGTTTCATTTTCCTGCGCTTCGACGTTCACGCCCATGCTTTCCAAAAGCGCGCGGGTCGTCAGAATGTCCCGAACATACGGGACGTTTTCCAGCCAGACGTTTTCCGGCGTCAAAAGCGCGGCCGCCATTGCGGGAAGCGCCGCGTTTTTCGCGCCGCTGATCGTCACACGTCCCTGCAGTTCCTTGCCACCAACTATACGAATCTTATCCATCTATGTACTCCGATACAATTTCCGCGCTACAAGACAGCGCTGAATACCCTGCAAATCTTTTAGAATAATTTCCGTAAAAAAACCTTCTTGTACCGCCAGGCGTTCAACTTCTCCGGCCTGCCCCGCTCCCAGTTCCAGAAGGAGATACCCTCCAGCCGAAAGGCGCACGAAGCTCGCGGGAATCAGTCTGCGATAAATTTCATAGCCGTCATCGCCGCCGAAAAGCGCAAGATCGGGTTCGAACTCTCTGACCTCGACGGGAAGATTATTATAATCCATTCGGGCAATGTAAGGGGGATTACTCAAAATCAAATCGAAACATTCACACGTTGCGACGCCCGTAAGCAGATCGCCGCAAAGCGGCGCCATGCGGCTGAAGACGTTGTGCCGCCGTGCATTTTTCACGGCTACGTGCAGCGCTGAAAAAGATCTGTCAATCGCGCAGCAAACGGCGTCCGGGATTTCACAGAGTACCGAAACGGCGATACAGCCTGAGCCCGTACCGATATCCGCGAACCGGATTTTTGGTGGAAGCCTTTCCCGTCCTTCCATGACAAGCCCGACAGCCGTTTCAACAAGAAATTCGGTTTCCGGACGGGGGATCAAAACGTCGGGCGTTACATGAAACGCGCGACCGTAAAACTCCCATTCTCCGATCAGATATTGCAACGGCTCTCCCCGCACGCGTCGGGTGCAAAGGTCGTTCAGTCGGACGCATGCATCGTCACTGAGCGGATATTCAGGCCGGCTGAGAATGAAAACTCTGTCGTGTTCAACGACAAAGCCTATCAGGAGATCAGCCGTCAGTTCAGGCGACTCAATTTCCGCCCGCCTCAATTCCCGTATAATGCCGTTTCGAACCGTTTCGATGGTTTTCATTTATTAAGCATTTCCATGGTGCGCTCCTGCCGCTTTACGGATATTATTACATAATTACATACAGACAGGCGGACAGGTACACGACATGATCAAAAAATTGTTTATTTTTGCGTTTTTTTTGTTGTCGGTGCTCTCAGTGGGCTGCACAGGCAAACGGAGATCCGATTTTACCCTCACAATATTGCATACAAACGACGCTCATTCGGTATATGGCGGCATCACCGCGAATGGGCTGCTCTGCTATGAGCCTCTATGCGAAGGAGGCAATGGCGGCAGCGTGAGGATGCAGCAGGCCGTACGGGCGGTCAGGCAGGAGGCGCCAGGCGCTATTTTCCTTAACGCGGGCGATGTATTTCAGGGTTCGCTGTATTGGGCCGTGCATAAAGAGGTCGTGCCCGTATCCGTGCTGGATATGATGGATTATCAGGCGACCATCCCCGGCAATCATGAATTTGACGACGGCTGCGGGCCGCTGCTGAATCAGGCGCGCACCTCGAAAACACCTGTGATTGCCGCCAATATTTCCTTCGACATGCCACAGGAAGGTGCGGAGCCTCTCTTGCCCTGGCTGACGCTTGAGCGCGAAGGCCGTAAAATAGGCATTGTAGGTATAGCCAATCCGGACACTCCGAATCTTTCTTCTCCATGCACCGAAGCGCGTTTCGCCGACGCGGCAGAAACTCTGCGGGCGGCGGTAAAAGAACTCGAAGCGCAAGGCGTGAATATCATAATCGCCCTGACGCACATCGGCCTGGAAAACGACAGGAGACTGGCCCGCGCTGTAAACGGTGTTGATGTCATCGTCGGCGGGCATAGCCACAGTCTGCTTTCAAATACCTTGCCGGACACCGAAGGGCCTTATCCACTGGTCGAACACTCTCCCGAAGGCAAACCGGTACTCATCGTCACCGCGTCTACAGCCATGCGGTATTTGGGCAGAATAGACATTAACTTTGACAAAACGGGTATTCCCGTATCATGGCAAGGCGAGCCGATAACTCTGGACGGGCCCACGTTGGCCGCTTTGAACGCCCCCGCGCCTGATCCCGAACTAGTCCGTTTGATAGAAGGCTATTCCGAATCTGTTCGGCAGATGATCAGTTCGCCCATTGGTGTAATCCGGGTGGAAGGCCGGGAAGGCAAGCCGCTGGAAGAACCGAACGTACTGCAATGCCGCCAGGGCGAATGTCTGACGGGCGGCATAGTTACCGACGCTTTGCGCTCACTGGCGTTCAGTGAAGCCCATGCCGCGATTCTCAACAGCGGCGCATTGCGAAACTCGCTGATCGGCGGCACAGCGACAACAGGCGACGTATTGGCGACCCTGCCGTTTCAGAACACGCCTTTACGCGCGGACATGCCCGGTTCGGTGCTGCTGCAGGCTCTTGAACACGGCGTACGCGCCTACGGTGAAGGACAGGGCGCTTTTTTGCAGACATCCGGTCTGCGTTACGTTTTTGATCCAGGCAAAGCGCCGGGCGAGCGCATCGTCAAAGCGGAAATTCTGGATAAAGAAAAATGGCAGCCTGTAAATAAGGACGCGTCCTACAGCATTGTAACGGTGGATTTTCTGGCAAACGGCGGTGATGGATACACCATGTTGAGTTCACTGCAATGGCAGGAATCCACGATGCTGATGAATGAGGCTTTAAACCTTTATCTGCAAAACAACTCGCCGCTGACACAAAAATTGGAGGGAAGAATCCAGCGCGCACGTTAGGAAAATGCTGATTAATTGTCCGTGCGGGATGAAGCGCCGGCTAATTCGCTTTATGGAGTGCTGCGGCTTGCTACCGCGCCGGCCGAGCAGGAACCGTTGACGTTACAAGCGACAGGGGCGTACAACATGAAGTGTCTATCGCAACATTGTTATGTGCGACGGCAAGCTCCCGCACTCCATAAATCGGCATTTTCTTACGTGAAAAACATTTCATGTAAAATAGTCCTTATTTGTCCGCTTTTTTTCTACCGGAAGCTCGCTTGTTTGGACTATTATCGTTAAGACTTTCTGAGTTCTTTATTAGTAACCGGATTAGGAGGAGCCGATGAGTACCAAAGCACCTGCACAAACCCCGAAATACGCATGGGTAGTTTTACTTGCAATTTACCTGGCGTCGCTCGCAGCGCCGCTGAACCTGTTCAAACTTCCACCTGTAATGACCACTATTACATTTGAGTTCTTCGACGGAGACTTTAACAAGTCCGGTCTTCTTATGTCGATTTTTTCGGTCATGGGATTCGTGCTTGCGATTCCGGCGGGATTCATCCTGAAACGGTTTGGCATTAAGCTAACAGTCCTTTCCGCCGTCGGATCAATCATACTGGGCAGCATTATCGGCGCTTTTGCCGCATCATCCGGGATGTTGTTTGCCGGACGGTTTATTGAAGGTATAGGCATGGGACTGGTCATGGTGGCCGCGCCATTTGCCATAAGCTTATGGTTCCCGGCGAATAATCGCGCCTTGCCGACAGGAATATGGGCGACCTGCGTCGGTATCGGCAATGTAGTGACGTTGGTCGCCGCGCCTTCTATGGCTGCTGCTTATGGCTGGCAGTCGGTATGGTGGACGGGCGCTGTTTTCGCGGCGGTGGCTTTTGTCATTTTCGCCGTCGTTTTCCGGATGCCCCGTCCCGACGAGATGGAAGCGCCGCCTCCACCTCCGGCCACCACCGGAGAGACCGTCGTACAGCCCAGTCTTATCAGTGGTATGGGCAATATTAATTACTGGCTGATCGGCATCGGGTTCGGAGTATATAACCTCGTGGTTATGGCGATGTGTACCTTTCTTCCCACGTTCCTTGAACTCAAGCACGGTTATCTGACGACATACGATCAAGGCATTTTTATGAACGCCTCTTTCGTTACGGCTTTCATAATGTTGGCGTCCGTTTTCTCCGCTCCCGGTGGTGGTTATATTTCAGACAAGCTGGGGAGCCGTAAAGCCGTAGTG
>Ga0082212_10009148_pt1 | contig 12804 bp, 8 predicted proteins | sample TergutNt197P3_FD_71548 | JGI IMG/M metagenome (GOLD analysis project Ga0082212, IMG submission 71548) | Neocapritermes taracua P3 segment gut microbial communities from Petit-Saut dam, French Guiana - Nt197 P3 | ecosystem: Host-associated > Arthropoda: Insects > Digestive system > Gut ... | reverse complement strand
CCGTTATTTTTTCACCTCGTTCTTCAGATTTTGTAATCTATAGATGGTTGAACCAACTTGCCGAATGGAAACCCTTTCTTTCTTCCCTTGCAGTTGAACCTTTCCAAATTGAATTGATTAATATTGAGATTGCTGCGCAGTTCATGACCCACATGATAGTTTCGTTTTGGTTAGGATTTGTGGTCGCTGTGCCCTTTATCCTTTACCAACTTTGGCTCTTTATTAGCCCCGCACTCTACCCTAATGAAAAGCGAACCGTTACACTTGCCTTTGGTTTTTGTTCGATGCTCTTTTTGATAGGCATCATGGTGGGCTACTATGTGGTTTTTCCGCTCTCTATTAAATTCTTGGGAACTTATCAAGTGAGCGATTGGGTGGAGAACCAAATTTCGCTCCAGTCGTACATCAGCACCTTTACCTGGCTTGTTCTCATTATGGGTTTGATCTTTGAAATGCCGGTATTAATTCATGTTTTATCGCGTTTTGGTCTGATCACCAAGGAATTTCTTAGAAAATATCGACGCCATGCTGTTGTTGTACTGTTAATTTTTGCTGCAGGCATTACTCCAGGTGACGCCTTTACTATGTGGGTAGTAGCGGTGCCCCTCTACCTCCTGTATGAGTTTAGTATATTTGTGTGCAAAAGCCCGCAAACAAAAGAGCGCAAAAAAGAGGGGGAGCAATAAAACGCTAATGAGTAAGCGGGTTTTATGATTTCCTTAAATAATATCTCTGTTTCCTTTGGCGGATTTGACCTGCTTAAGGAGTTGAGTTTTTCTATTTCCCCACGGGAACGTATTGGATTGACGGGGAAAAACGGGGCAGGAAAATCGACCCTGCTCAAAATTATTATGGGCCTGCAAAAGCCGACCTCCGGAGATTGCGTAGTTCCTCCAAATATTCAAATCGGGTACCTGCCTCAGGAGATGGGACACGCTAAAGAGCGGACGGTATTGGAAGAGGCGCTTAGGGCTTTTGATCAGGTGCAGGAGTTAAAAACCCGTATGGATGAAGTTACCCAAGCGCTTGCCGTTCGTAGCGATTACACTTCGGACGCCTACCACCGTCTGATTGAGGAGTTGAATGAATTGCACGACCGTTACGACATTTTGGGCGGAACCAATCCTCAGGGAGAAGCCGAGCGCACCTTACGGGGACTTGGTTTTAAACAGAGCGATTTACAGCGACCTACTGCTGAGTTTAGCGAAGGGTGGAATATGCGCATAGAATTGGCCAAATTACTATTGCGTAAACCCGATATCCTCCTCTTGGATGAACCTACCAATCATTTGGATATTGAGGCGATTCAATGGTTTGAGGAGTATTTGGAAAATGCCCGCAGCGCCATGGTGGTTATTTCCCACGACCGATCTTTTTTAGACAATGTGACCACACGAACCATAGAAATCATGCTGGGCAAAGCCTGCGATTACCGCGCCAAATACAGCGATTATTTGGAACTGCGCAAAGAGCGGATCGCCCAGCAGACCGCCGCCTTTGAAAACCAGCAACGGATGATCGAAAAGACGGAGGAGTTTATTGAGCGCTTCCGCTATAAACCTACCAAATCAAATCAGGTGCAATCCCGCATCAAGCAATTGGAAAAATTAGACCGGTTAGAAATAGACGAACAGGACCGTGCGGCCATTCATGTTCGCTTTCCGGACGCTCCCCGTTCGGGGCAGGTCGTATTTAAAACCGCCGACCTCCGTGCCCAATACGGCAGCAAGGTGATTTTCAGCCATGCCAACATTATGGTAGAACGGGGAGAAAAAATCGCTTTGGTAGGACGCAACGGAGAGGGAAAAACCACCCTGATGCGGATTATTACGGGCGCTTTAACGCCCGGATCGGGGACGGCTGCCCTTGGCTACAACGTTTCTATGGGGTATTATGCGCAAAATCAGGAAGAGTTGCTTGATCCGCAGGAGACGGTTTTTGAAACCCTTGATCGAATTGCAGTTGGAGATATACGCACCAAACTCCGCGACATTTTGGGTGCTTTTTTATTTAAAGGAGAAGATATTGATAAAAAAGTGGCCGTATTAAGCGGTGGAGAACGGGCACGTTTGGCTATGGCCAAACTGATGTTGCATCCGTATAATCTTTTGGCGCTTGACGAGCCTACCAACCATCTGGATATTAAATCTAAAGAGGTATTAAAACAGGCCCTTTCCCAATACAGCGGGAGCCTGATTGTGGTATCCCACGACCGGGATTTTTTGGACGGCTTGGTCAATAAGGTGTATGAATTTAGAGACGGCAGGGTTAAAGAGCATTTGGGCGGCATCAAGGATTTTCTCTACCGCCGTAAATTAGAACACCTTAAAGAATTGGAGTATTCCATGCAACCGCAGGCCAAAGAGGGTAAAGAGGCCTCAAAAGTTTCGGCAATCATGAGTTATCAAGAGAAAAAAGAGCAAGAGCGTACCCTGCGCAGGTTGCGAAACGACCTTGAAAAAGCAGAAGAAGCGGTAGCAAAACTCGAAGCCGAATTAGTTCAAAAAGATACATTGATGATTGCCGATGCTACCCACTGTACCCCCGAACTGTGTCGCGCCTATGATGCCGATAAAAAAGACCTCGAACAAGCCATGACGCGTTGGGAACAAGTGCATGAAGCGTTAGATAGTTACTTATTAACCATTCAATCTTAAGTTATGGAATCTCCCCCCCTCATTTTTGGCATACACGCCGTCTTAGAAGCCTTGAGTTCCGAAAAACAGATAGAGAAAATCCTCCTGAAAAAGGGAATGGAAGGGAGACATCTAGATCATCTTCTTTTTTTGTGTCGGGAACGGCATATTCCGGTTCAGTATGTACCCATCGAAAAATTAGACCGAACGGTCACTGGGCGACATCAGGGAGTGGTCGCTTATATCGCCCATTTGGAATACATTCCCTTAGAAGCGGCGGTCGAATCTGCATTATCAACTCAACCTCATCCTTTAGTTTTATTGTTGGACGGAGTTACCGACGTACGGAATTTGGGGGCCATTGCCCGTACCGCCGAATGTGCCGGTGTGTCATTGATCGTCTTGCCGGCTAAGGGAGGAGCTGCCGTAAATGCAGATGCGGTAAAAAGTTCTGCCGGCGCCTTGCTGCGTATTCCGGTTTCCCGTGCGCCCAACCTGAGGATGGCGCTCTATTATTTAAAAGAGAGCGGATTTTCTATCGTAGGTACCGGTGAAAAAGGGGCAACTTGTGTATTTGATATCGATATGCGCGGTCCTACTGCTGTGGTGCTTGGATCCGAAGATGCAGGAATTTCCGCTTCGGTATGGACGCTCTGCGACCGCCATGCCTTTATTCCCATGCAGGGAAAAATATCATCGCTTAACGTATCCGCCGCCGCCGCCGCAGTTTTATTCGAAGCGGTCAGGCAGCGGACGCATAGATCCCATTAATTATGAATAAATCATCCTTTTTTATTATTGGTTGTTTGTTGATCGTGTTTTGCGGTCATAAAACCATGGCCCAACCAAAGCCTCTTCCCCGTATCGGTATTGCCGGTATAGCGATTGAAAACAGCACCTTTCATCCGGCCATAAATCCCGCACTTCGTACAACCGAAGGAATTGCGATCTTGAATGGCCTTTCTTACCTCCATCCCGATTCCACTATGGGTAAAGCCGCCGTATGGCTTCCGGCATTAAGGGCAAGCGGCGGTTCTCAATTGGTTACCCGAGATGCCTACGAAACGGCCGTCAACAGAGCATTAGCATTGATAAGAGAAAATATGCCTTTCGATGGCTTTTGGTTTTATATTCACGGAGCGTGCAGCGTTGACGGACTTGACGATCCCGAAGGGGAGTTTTTAGAGCGCATCCGTGGAGTAATCGGCCACGATGTCCTTGTTTCTACTACCATGGATCTGCACGGTAATGTTTCCCCGCGTTTGGCAATCTACTCCGACCTGATCACCACTTTTCGTACAGCTCCTCATGCCGATGGATTTATGTCGCACCGCAGAGGCGTGGTGAACTTGCTTGACCGCCTTGCTTCGGGCAAAGGACGTCCGGCCTGCAAGGCATGGGTCGCCGTTCCCATATTACTGCCCGGCGAATTGACCAGTACCCGTGTTGAACCGGCCCAATCGCTTTATGCACTCGTGCCCCAAGTCGAAGCCCTGCCGGGAGTAATAGATGCAGGTATCTGGATCGGCTATGCCTGGGCAGACGAGCGGCGGAATCAAGGCGTGGTTATGGTCGTAGGTGACGATAAAGAACAGGTAGGCAACGGTGCTAAGATGTTGGCCGAAAAATTTTGGGAGGTTCGGCATCAATTTGACTTTGAAGCGCCTACCTATTCACTCGAAGTATGTCTTGATTTGGCTGTAATCAGCGAGAAAAAACCATTTTTTATCAGCGATATGGGCGACAATCCATCCGGTGGCGGATCGGGAGAAGTTACCTGGACATTAGCCCGCCTGCTCAAACGTTCCGAATTTCAATCGCCCCATGGAAAAATCTTAATTTACGCCTCCATTCCCGGACCGGAAATGATAGAAGCGGCACAAAAGGCAGGCGTGGGCAATCAAGTAACCGCAATGGTAGGCGCCATGACAGACAACCAACACCAAGGCCCCGTTTCATTATCTGGAATGGTGCGGTTTGCCAATGAGAATTATGCTGTTATTCAGGCAGGTAGTATACAGGTCATCGTAACGCGAACCCCTCAGTCGTTTCAACAGGAGAGACAAATGACATCAATCGGGTTGAATCCCCGCGAAGCCGATATTGTGGTGGTGAAACAGGGCTATTTGGTAGAAACATGGTACGATATGCAGGCTGACTGGGTAATGGCCCACACGCGCGGAGGAGTAGATCAGGATTTGCTTAACCTGCCCTATAAGCGCCTCATCAGGCCAATTTTTCCGCTTGATCCCGATATGCCCGATCCGGAACTTAACGTCATATTTCTACCCTCGGCAAAACATCTGTACGGCAGATAAATAATGATTATATGATAAAATTTGGCGTTATTGGTACCAACAATATTACCGATTTAGTTTTGAAAGGAGCAGCCTTGGATCCAAGGTTCAAACTTGCCGCAGTATATTCTCGAAGTATGGAAAGAGCCCAATCCTTTGCTTCAAAATATGGAGTAAATCAAATATATACCGACTTTGAATCCATGTCGAAAGTTATTGATGCGGTGTACATTGCCTCTCCCAATGCTTTACATGCGGCGCAAACCCTTTTTTTTCTTAAAAAAGGCATCCACGTTCTTTGCGAAAAACCGTTATGCTCTAATACACGGGAAGCCATTTTGATGATCGAAACGGCCCGTAAACACCGGATCGCCTTGATGGAAGCAATGATTTCGACCTTAAATCCTAACTTTAAAGCCCTTAAAGAAAATCTCTTTAGGATAGGAACCCTCCGAAAGTATGTTGCCTCCTTTTGTCAATACTCTTCAAAGTATGACCTTTTAAAGCGGGGAATTATCGATAATAAATTCAAAAACGAACTCTCCAACGGGGCATTGATGGACATTGGGGTATACCCCATTTATCCGATGGTAGCCCTCTTTGGCAAGCCTCAATCGGTAAAAGCAATTGGACATATTTTGACTTCGGGTGTAGATGGATCGGGATCGGCCCTCTTTGGGTACGATGGTATGGATGCGGTGGCGGTGTATTCAAAAATATCTAACTCTTACACATATACAGAAATACAGGGAGAGGATGGGAGTTTGGTTTTAGACCGGATCAATATACCGCGGCAACTCATTTTTTTTCCGAGGCAGGGAACTCCGCAAGATTTATCGGCAACACATTGCGGAAATGACTATTATTACGAAATCAAGGAGTTTATTGACCTGATTGAATCCGGCAAATGGGAACACGAAATCAATTCGTACTATCATTCCCAAACGGTGATGGAATTGATGGACGAAATTCGGAGTCAGATTGGTCTAACGTATCCGGCCGATACTGTTTTTTAAGGCCGCCTGAATGCCGCGCATATAATGGCGGTGGCTGTGGCAGCATTCAACGATTCGGATGCTGAAGCGTGGAGGGGGTAGGGCGGAATAAAAAGGGTGTGGTCGACCCGTTGCCGTAAAATGGGAGAGAGGCCATGAGCCTCATTGCCGATCAAAATGATTCCGTTTCCGCTTAAGTCGGCCTCGTAGATCGATTCTCCCGCCAACAAAGCGCCCCATACAGGCACATCAGTTTGGGACAACAGATCAACTAAATCGACATATACAACAGAAACTCTGAACAAAGCGCCCATTGTAGATTGAATGACTTTGGGATTATATAAATCTGCCGAATCCGGCGAGGCATAGATCTTTTTTATGCCAAACCAGTCGGCAATGCGGATAATGGCGCCTAAATTTCCCGGATCGCGAATGGCATCCAAACCAAGATATAATACCTCTTTTTCCAAAATATAACTATCGGGTTTCTGATGCTTACCCAACTCCAATAAAGCCAAGGCCGGCGATGGGGTGTTGAGGTGGGTAACTTGAGCCATCTCTTCTTGAGTGATAAGGGTAGCACTGGAAAAAAGCAAGGCATCCTGGGCGTAAATCGCTTTGATGGAATACCCAGATTGAATCGCCTCCCGCACCATCTTTACCCCCTCGACCACAAAAAGCCCTTCCTGGTCTCTATATTTTTTTAACTTCAGGCTGCGGATAAGTTTTTTGGTGCTTTGGGAAAACATAATCGAGAAGTTAATAGCCCAAGATCTTAAGCATCGATTTATACGTCTGTTCTTTACTAAAAAGTTTGGTGGTATATTCACCCTTGCCATCGCTGTCAATGATCACCAACTTTGGAGCGGGTAACAGGCAGTGTTGAATGCCACCGTACCCTGCGATGGATTCCTGATAGGCGCCTGTATTAAAAAAGCCAATGTAAAGCGGTTCCTCGTCGGTGTCGAGTACGGGCATAAAAATGGCGTTGGCATGCGCCTCGGCATTATAGTAATCTTGTGAATCACAGGTAAGTCCGCCCAAAAAGACGCGGTTGTATTGCTCGTTCCATTTATTTACGGGCAAGAGGACAAAACGCTGCTTAATACCCCACGTATCGGGCAGCGTAGTCATAAAAGAGCTGTCGATCATGTACCAGCGTTCGCGGTCGTTCTGCTGCTTACTGCCCAACACCTGATAAATCACCGCGCCGCTCTCTCCCACAGTAAAACTTCCAAATTCTGTAAAGATGTGTGGCTCTATAATGCCCCGTTGCTGGCAAATACTCTTGATTTGGGCAATGACTTCCTCTGCCATATACTCGTAGTCGTAATCAAAGGCTAATGAATTTTTTACCGGAAATCCCCCGCCGATGTTTAATGAATCCAATTCGGGACAAATCAATTTAAGGTCGCAATAGACATTCACGCACTTGGATAGTTCGTTCCAGTAATAAGCGTTATCGCGTATTCCCGTATTGATAAAAAAATGAAGCATGCTCAGGCTAAATTTTGGATTCTCCTTAATCTTATTCAGATAAAAAGGAACGATGTCGCTGTAGCGGATGCCCAGTCGGGAGGTATAAAATTCAAACTTAGGCTCCTCTTCGGCGGCAATCCTGATTCCGATCTTGCAGGCTTCGCTAATTTGGGTATCCAATTGGTCAAACTCCTCCATGTTGTCCAATATGGGAATGGTATTGTGCCACCCGTCATTAATCAGCCTGGCCATATTTTCTATGTAAATCTCTTTTTTGTATCCGTTGCATATTACAAAAAGATCCTTATTCACCTTACCTTCTTCGAATAAGGCTTCGATAAGGTTAATGTCAAAGGCAGAAGAAGTTTCTATATGAATATCGTTCTTGAGTGCCTCTTCCAGTACAAAGGAGAAGTGGGAACTTTTGGTGCAATAACAATAGTGGTAGTCTCCGGCATAATCTACCTTGGCCATAGCCACGTTAAACATACGTTTGGCTTTTTGTATTTGTTGGGATATTTTAGGCAAATAACTAATACGTAGCGGAGTTCCATATTGACCAATCAGATCCATAACCGGTATATCGTAGAAATAGAGTTCTCCGTCTTCTATATGAAATTCTGTTTGCGGAAACTCAAAACTTTGTTCTATCAGATCAATGTATTTGTTCTTCATTATTTAAATGTAAATGGTTTAGATGGTAAAAAAAAAACTTATGTAATCGACTTGGATTTTATATTTACGGCAAAGTTAAAAACTTTTTTGATTCAGAATTATTTCCCTACCTTTGTGTATGCGCTTTTCTTGTCTTACCCATATCGTTTTGGCTTGTGCGGCTTTGGCGCTCTTGAACTCTTGCAGCGCAACACGCTATCTTTCAGAGGGAGAATACCTGCTAAAAAAATATGAGATTTCGGTGAGTCCTTCCCAAACTATTCCGCCATCCACCCTTGCCCCATACCTGAGGCAAAAACCCAATCCGCCAGCCATCTTGGGATGGAAGTTTTGGCTGGGCGCAGCTTTTTCAAAAGATCGGAGAATGCCTGTTATTTTTGACCCGGACGCTTTAGAAAGCAGTAAAGTCAATATAGACACATATTTGACTTCTCAGGGTTATTACCACAATGCCATAAAAGATTCTGTAACTAATATAAATAGAAAGGCCGTGGTACATTTGGATGTGCAAATGGGACAACAATACTCCATAAAGGAAGTTGATTATGTGATACCTGATAGCCTTATGCGTTCCTTTGTATATGCCGACACCATATACTCTTTACTCAATAATTACCCCCTCTTATCCGAGGTTTTATTGGAGCGGGAAAGCGATCGCATTACTGATTATTTGCGTACATTGGGCTATTATAACTTTAACCGAAATTATATCTCTTTTGTGGCTGATACCTTGAGTGAAGGCCAACAGGCAAACCTGACTGTTTATTTTAGGGAGGCAAACAGAGGAGAAGTGGCCCTTTCGACGGCGCCCCAGCAACGATTCAAGATAGAGCGTATTGAGGTTTTTCCCGACTGGTCGGCCGAAGATGCTTTTAGAGACAGCAGTTACCTGAGCAAAATGGATGTTCTTCCATATAAAGAACTCACGATTTTCCACACCGGCCCGCTCAACCTCCGTCCAAGGGTTATGGCAAGAGTTAACCGACTCACTCCGGAGGAGTATTACAACGAACAATTGGTGAACAATACCTACAACCGTTTCTCCTCTTTACGTTTTTTTCATGGAGTTACCCTTCAGTTTGACGCCTTACCCATCTCCGACAGCCTGCCTCTTTCCGGCCCTCTTCCCGATGGAGCATTGGCCTGTCAAATCCGTCTGAGTCCTTCCAAGATACAGGGATACAAACTAAATGTAGAGGGGTCCAGCAACTCTTCGGGCCTGATTGGCATTTCTCCCGCGCTTTCCTACTTTCATAAAAACGTGTTCAATGGAGGAGAATGGCTGACCTTGAGCTTTTTAGGAAACTTTCAATTTAAACCCAATAATCCGGTAACATCCACAGAATTAGGAACTTCTGTCGGTCTTTCTTTCCCCACATTTTTATTTCCGCTTCCCGAAAAGTGGTTTCACCACAATACGCCGCAAACCGATGTGGGGAGCAGTTATAGCTACCAACAACGTCCTGAATTTACCCGCAACCTCCTTTCGTTCAACTTTGGATATACATGGAGGGCAGGAGAACGTTTCTACTATCGGTTCAACCCTGCTCAGTTGAATATCGTTAGGTTGTATCAGGTAGATTCAACCTTTTATAAAAGCCTTAATGACCCCTTTCTAATCAACAGTTATCAAAATCACTTTGACTTGGGATCATCATTGACCCTTTATTATACTACCGACAATGCCCCTTCTCCCACCGGAAGCTATTTTTACCTGCGGTGGATTACCGATTTGTCTGGCAATTCTTTGAGCCTTTTTAACAAGCATATGGACAGGGATAGTACCGGATCACGTTTGTTATGGGGTACAGCCTATTCTCAATACTGGAAAACAGAAATTAATGCAGTGTATACGTGGAAACCCCAACCGGCTCATAGTTTGGCTATGCGTTTGTATGGCGGGGTAGGGGTCGCTTATGGAAATTCCGATGCCCTCCCTTTTGAAAAACTTTTTTACGCGGGAGGAGCCAACAGTTTACGATCTTGGCAGGCGCGTGCAGTGGGGCCGGGATCCATGCCCTTGGATACTACTTTTTCTATTCCCAATCAAACAGGTGATTTTAAATTAGAAGCAAACATCGAATACCGTCCCAAACTTTTTTGGAAGTTGGAAGGGGCGTTTTTTGTGGACGCGGGGAATATCTGGACCTTGCGACAGGATTTGGGAAGAGAGGCCGGCGCTTTTCGTTTTAAAGACTTCTACAAAAGTGTAGCCGTAGCGGGCGGTACGGGCATACGGCTTAATTTGGATTTTGTCTTGCTGCGTTTAGACCTGGGATGGATCTGTAGAGATCCCCAACTGCAACAATGGGTGCCTGTTTCTCGCTGGTTTAGACCCAATAATTATGCCGTACAGTTTGGGGTGGGCTATCCTTTTTTGTAGTCAGGTACCTCCAAACGTCACTCTTCGAAATACAGAAAGCCAAAATATTCGGGGGTATGAAAATTGGGGCGTTCTGTTCCTATGGGACTCCAACTCAAGTAATGAGGAGTTGGCAATTTATCGCCGCATTTGTATAAATTGGCTTTTACCGTTCTCCCTTTCAAAGGGGCAAATTCGCTCAGGGAAAAGAGCGAGAATGGTATAGCGGCAGTAAGCCGCCATTGACAATTTCCTTCTCTTGTGTCAAAGGGATCGCTGCCCAAAGTTGAACTGCGGCGTATTTGCGTGGTAACCTCGTTGGAAAAACGATGTCTGCCGCCCCTCCTGGCACCTCCTTGAAAGAGTAATGTGCCTATAGCGTTAAATTCCAAATTATAATAAACTTCGTCATCTCCCGGAATCCAAAAAAACTCCACGCAGGAATCTTCGTAGGGTTTTGCCGTTTCGTCGTCGGTATAGGTAGCACGCACTGCTTTTTCTTCGACTTCAAATTGTATATAGAGTTCTTCCTGACTGTACGCTAAACGAAATTGTACAACAGGCTTATATGGATAATCTTCCCAATTGAGGGTAGATAAGGAGTGAAAAGAGAGGCCCAGACTGTCGAACATTTTTTCGACCAAAACTATGGGCGGTTTAGCGGTTGGAAAACGGAGTTTGGGTACAGAAAGTTTCATGTGGGTAGGGGATGTCTGATGCGGAGGGTGTAGGGGAAAAGAAAAGAGGCACAGAAGTAAGGTGAGGCGAGAAAAAAGCAGGTTCATATTTTTGTGCAGTTTTTTACTCTTCCGGTTTATAGCGAACAAAGAGTTCGAGTGCCTGATATTCGGCCATACCCAACTGGTCGTACAGGTCGGCGGTGTTGTGGTTGCGCTCTTCGGCCCGTTTCCAAAATTCCCGACTGTCTGAACCGGGGAAGAGAGGCCGGTCTTTTTGGGATTGGTGTTTAAAAATAGCCTCCCTTTTGATTTCTACTTCTTCAGGGCTCAAAGGAACTGCCATATCTGCCTCCGATACATCCCACTCCTGCCATGCGCCTCGGTAGAGCCAAATCCGACAATCATCCATCCAAGACTCTCGCCTGAGTTCTTTTAGCGCCTCCAAGATGGAGAGCAAACATACCCGATGGGTACCGTGGGGGTCGCTCAAGTCGCCTGCGGCAAAAATTTGATGGGGTTTTACCTTTTGGAGTAACTCCTTTACCCTGCGGATATCTTCTGTCCCAAGGGGTTTCTTTTTAACGCCTCCTGTTTCGTAAAAAGGCAACTCTAAAAAATGTACCCGATCTTCGGGAATCCTCAAGTAACGACAGGCCGATTTGGCTTCTCCCCTACGAATAGCGGTCTTAACTTGTTGGATGGAAAGAGGATCAGCTTCTCCGGGTTTTTTATTGGCCAAATCACTGACGGCTTGATGGTATACGCTTTCGGCTATTTCCGAAGAGAGTTGATAAATATGACTGCTGTCCCTCAAAAAATCGAGAAAACGAACGGCGTCGTGGTCAAATACGGCAATATTTCCAGATACCTGATAGGCTACGTGTACCTCGTGTCCCTGTTCCGAGAGCCTGGCAAGAGTTCCTCCCATAGAGATTACGTCATCGTCGGGATGAGGGCTAAAAATCACAGCCCTTTTGGGAAATGGAACAGCCCGTTCGGGGCGGGTAGTGTCGTCTGCCTGTGGTTTACCTCCAGGCCATCCGGTAATTGTGTGCTGTAAATCGTTGAATACTTTTATATTAATCTTGCTTGCAGGCCCTTGCTCGGTTACTAAATCACTCATTCCATTGTCATTATAGTCCCGTGCGGTTATTTTTAATATCGGTTTTTTTAATTTTTTACAGAGCCAAAAGACCCCTTTTCGGGTGAGTTTATCGTCCCATATACAGGGACCGGTCAGCCAAGGTGTCTTTACCCTGGTGAGTTCGGCTGCCGCTGCTCGATCCACCATCAACTGTATCGCAGGGTGCTTTTGAAGGTAGGAGGCAGGATGGGATTCATCTATTGTACCTTCTACCATTTTTTGTATGCCGGAGGCCTTGCCTTCTCCCCACGCTAAATAATAAATTTCCCGAGCAGAAAAGAGGGTATTGACCCCCATGGTAATGGCATAATGAGGTACATATTCTACTCCAAAAAATTCGCTGGCGTCAGAAACGCGGGAGCTGTGGTTCAAAGTAATTAAACGGGTTTGGGAATTATAGGGCGATCCGGGTTCGTTAAAACCCATATTGCCGGTAAGCAGTATGTCGATGCCTCCAAAATCAGCGATTTGCTCTTCGTAATCGGCACAAAATCGGTGGATTTGATCTTTAGGAAGGGTTCCATCCGGGTAAAAAA
>Ga0082212_10009147_pt1 | contig 12806 bp, 11 predicted proteins | sample TergutNt197P3_FD_71548 | JGI IMG/M metagenome (GOLD analysis project Ga0082212, IMG submission 71548) | Neocapritermes taracua P3 segment gut microbial communities from Petit-Saut dam, French Guiana - Nt197 P3 | ecosystem: Host-associated > Arthropoda: Insects > Digestive system > Gut ... | reverse complement strand
AAAAAACTTGGCGTCGCGATCATAGGGACAGGCTGGGTGGCTCCCGAGCATATCCGCGCATTCAAGATGAGCCCGGGGGCGGAGGTTCGCGCCATCGTTTCGCGCTCGGAAGGCAAAGGGCGCGCTACGGCGGAGAAGAGCGGCCTGGAAAACTGCAAAGTATATACGGACTACAAGGAGTGCTTGAAAGACGAAAGCATAGATATCATATGCATTTGCACGCCAAACCACCTGCATTGCGAGCAGACCATCCTGGCCGCGGAAGCCGGCAAGCATATCCTTATCGAAAAGCCGCTCGCCATGACTTGGGAGGACTGCAAGCGCATGAGGGACGCCGTGCAAAAAGCCGGGGTGAAAACCCTTGTGGGTTTCGTAGGGCGTTTCAACCCCTACATGGTCACGGTGAAAAACCTGATAAAAGACGGGTTCTTGGGGAAACTGTTTTACGCCGAGACGGATTACTGGCACAAGATCAACGAAAGCTATCCCTGTTACGAATGGACAGCCACAAAAGAGGTCGGGGGCAGTTCCCTGCTGGCCGGGGGGTGCCACGCGGTCGACGCGATGCGCCAGTTCATGAAGCCGGAGGTCGTCTCGGTAACGGCCTGTACCACGAGCTGCGACAAGACGAATTTCGAGTACGAAGGCACGATCGCGATCATTGTCAAGTTTGCCGACGGCACTTGCGGCAAGATAGGGAGCAGCTATGATTTCATATCCCCGTATATCTTCAATGTGCGCGTTTTCGGGAATGAAGGCTCGTTGATCAACGACAGGATATATGCGCCGCACAAGATAAACCAGCAGCAGGGCTACATGCAAATCCCGGTGAAGACGCTTGACAGCGGCGATGTCGTCCATCACAATTTCCCCGAGCAGGATGGCTATTTCGTCGAATGCATCATCAACGATGTCGAATGCGAGTCCAATATATATGACGCCATGAAGACGCACGAGATCATCTTCGCGGCCGATGCTTCCGCGGAACTTGGGAAAACGGTGGAACTGCCGCTAGACTGAAGCCCGCTCCAGCGCCCGCTCCACGATCAGGGAGGCGATAGCCTCCTTTCCTGCCGCGCGCTCGAACGACCCGTCCCGCGCGACGAGCAGCCCTTCATGGCTGTCCGTCCGTACCGTTCGCATGTCGTTGGCAAGCACGAAATCGCAGTCGTTTTTCACGAGCAGGGCATGGCCGGCGCGCGCCAGTTCCTCGTCGCCCGCGCCCGACAGGAGCTTGAAGCCGACGATGACGGCGCCCGGCGCCAGCCCCCTGAGCAAGGCTATTATCTTCGGCGCCCTTTCAAGCACGACGACCAGGTTTTCCTTGTCAGAAGAAATCTTGGACTCATTTAGGGCCGGGGGCGAAAGCAGCGCGTCCCTTACGGCCTCTTCCGGCGAGGACGAATCCCCGCACGCCAGCAGGGACAGCCGCTCGATCACGCCTCCCGCCATGAGGCCGGCGTCGCTTACGGCGCGCACCTGATAATCCCCTATGGCCATGCTGTGAACAATAATATCAAAAGCCGTCTCCCCGCAGGCCCCAAGGACCGCGTCCCTCACGGCGCCTACGTCATCCGCTACGATAACGCGCACATACGAACCGTCCCCCTGGCATCCCTGGCGCGATTGGTTCCCCGCGATTCGCGGCCGGGTCGCGCCCGCCGAACAGATATACGTGATGCCCGTATCCCGCCCGCTTGCCGCGAACGCCTCGCAGGCCATGGCGCCGAGCCGCCCCGTCGCGGAATTCGCGATGCGCCGCACATCGTCGATCCTCTCGGACGTCCCGCCCGCCGTGATGAGTATTTTCAGGCTTCTTCCCATCCGTTTAGTGTATCATAGTGCGCTTTTGTGGTAAAATATATCCATATGGAAATCGAGCTGAAATACAAGGTGGACACCGCAGAACAATTCGAGCAAATCCTTTCGGATGCCTGGATAAGCAGCCACGCGGAAAGCGGAGGCCGCGAAATCGTCCGCATGAAGGCCGCGTATTTCGACACGAAAGACCTCACGCTCATCAAGCACAATATCGCCTTCCGGATACGCAGCGAGGGCGACCGCACGCTCGCGACGCTGAAATGGAACGAGGACGACGACGGGATCAGCGGCCTGTACATCAGGTCCGAAATCAACATCCCGGTCACCGACCAAACCTGTTTTTTCCATCCGGATCCCGCCATTTTCAAGGAAAGCGCCGAGGGCAGGGACCTGATCGACATAATAGACGACAAGCCGCTCGTCAATATTTTCGACATGATTTTCACGCGCAACCGCATCCGCATCGACTATGAAGAGAGCATCCTCGAAATCGCGCTTGACGAAGGCGTAATAGTGGCAGGCGCAAGGAGCCATCAGGTCCGCGAGCTCGAGATCGAGATATATTCGGGCAAGAAAGACGACCTGCTCGCGGTCGGCAAGAAGCTTGCGGCAGGCTACGCCCTCGAACCCGAGCTGAAGACAAAATTCGCGCGCGGCGTCGAGCTGCTGAACGCGAAATGACGCCCGCCCGCCAACAGTATCGCAGTATTACAGGACATAAGGGATATGTATTTTAACCATCTTGACATTACAGACAGGGCAGTCGCGGACATTATACGCCGCGAAATGGGCAGGCAGGAACACAGGATCGAAATGATCGCGTCCGAGAATTTCACGTCCGCCGCCGTGCTTGAGGCCATGGGCAGCGCGCTGACCAACAAGTACGCCGAAGGGTACCCCGGCCACAGGTATTACGGGGGTTGCGAGCATATCGACGAAGTCGAGGCGCTCGCGATCTGCCGCGCCAGGGAGCTTTTCGGCGCGGGATATGCCAATGTCCAGCCGCACAGCGGCGCCAGCGCCAACACTGCCGTCTACTTCGCCCTGCTTTCGCCCGGCGACACGGTAATGGGAATGAGCCTTGCCGAGGGCGGCCACCTCACGCACGGCAGCAAGGCCAATATCTCCGGGAAATACTACAATTTCATCCCATACGGGCTGGATGCGGGCACTGAGCGAATCGATTACGGCGAAGTCCTTGAAAAGGCAAAAGCGCACAGGCCAAAAATCATCGTGGCCGGCGCGAGCGCGTACCCGCGCGCCATCGACTTCGCGCGGTTCCGCGCGATAGCCGACGAAACCGGCGCGATCCTCATGGCGGACATGGCCCATATCGCGGGCCTTGTAGCCGCCGGCGAGCACCCCTCGCCTGTCGGGCATGCGCAGATCGTGACATCGACCACGCACAAGACGCTCCGCGGGCCGCGCGGGGGCCTCATCCTCGCCGACGAAGAATTCGGGCAAAAGCTCGACAAGGCCATATTCCCCGGCATCCAGGGCGGGCCGCTCCAGCATGTCATCGCTGGCAAGGCCGTCTGCTTCAAGGAAGCGGCGGCGCCCGGCTTCAGGGATTACCAGTCGCAGGTGGTGAAAAACGCGCGCGTACTCGCGGACAGGCTGTCGTCAGGCGGCTTCACGCTCGTTTCCGGCGGCACGGACAACCACCTCGTGCTCCTTTCCCTCATCGGGCGGGGCATCACGGGCAAGGAAGCCGAGGCCCTGCTCGAAGCGGCAAACATCACGACGAACAAAAACCCCGTCCCCGGCGACCCCAACGGCCCGAATGTCACCAGCGGCATCCGGCTCGGAACGCCCGCGATGACGACGCGCGGCTTCAAGGAACCGGAAACCGAACAGGTTGCCTCCGCCATCCTTCTCGTGCTCGGCGACCCTGGCAACGCCGCGAAAACAGAAGAGGCGCGCGCGATTGTCAGAGGGCTTGCGGAAAAGTTCCCTCTGTACAAAGCCGGGTAAATAATGGCCGGGCAAAGATACATCGACCGGTTGGCCCTGTTTGAAGCGGCCCGGAACGACGAAATCGCGAGCCGGATAGCCGGCCTGTTATACGACACGCCGGAAGCCGGCCGGGAAGAGGCCGCCCTCGAAGCGCATCGCGCCACGCAGCGCGCGCTCCTGGGGCAGGTCGGCAAGGGAGGGATTTCAGGCAACTACCTGCAAAACCATCTGTGCCGCGTAATAGCCGGCGAGGAAAACGTCTTCACGCGCATGGCCGAAGACGGCGTATTCAACGGTCTCGAGCCTGGCATGCCGGCCGCCGGCATCAGGCAGGCGTTGCCCGGCGAAGCCGCGTTCATCCTGATGCTCGCCGCGGAAGAGATCGGGCTTGTCTCGCCCGTCTACCGCTTTGATTTCAGTAATTTTTTGGATGCCGCGAACGGCCATGGCGAAGCGGCAGGCGACAAGGGCCCAGCAGCCAGGCATGACGCCGCTTCGGCCCCTGCCGCCGCAGCCAGGCATGACGTCGCTTCGGCCCCTGCCGCCGCAGCCAGGCATGACGTCGCTTCGGCCCCTGCCGCCGGCGAGGGCGGGCTCTCGCGCCACGAACTCGTCCACGAAGCCATGACGCAGGGCAGCGCCACGGACGCCGCCATCCTGCTCGCCCGGTACCACCGCAGCTACGGATCGGGCATCTTCGAGACGTCCATCGCCCTGAACGCGGAAGAAGGCGGCCTCGTGCCCGTGCCATGCCCGGATCCCATAACGATGGACAGCCTCATCGGCTATGAAAGCCAGAAGAAGGCGCTCATCGACAACGCCGAAATACTGCTGTCCGGCATGCAGGCAAACAACGTGCTGCTCTACGGCGACAGCGGGACCGGCAAGTCGTCGTCCGTCAAGGCCCTGCTCAACATGTACGCGGGCAGAGGCCTCAAGATGATCAGCGTCCCGAGGGACAAGCTGCCCCTCCTGCCCGGCATCCTCGAGCAGGTCGCTGGCCGCGGCATGAAATTCATGATCTTTATCGACGACCTGTCGTTCGGCGAAAACGAGCAAGAGTACAAGGCCTTCAAGTCCATAATGGAGGGCCGCGCCGCGCCGAGGCCCGTGAACGCTATCTTCATCGTGACCTCGAACCGGAAAAAAATCGTCAAGGAGGACTGGAGCGACCGGGAAGGCGGCGGCGACGTAAGGCTCCGCGACAACATGCAGGAGAAGCAGTCCCTCGCCGACCGCTTCGGCATCACGCTCGTCTATTCCGCGCCCGACAAGAAGGAATACCTCGCGATCGTGAGAAGCATGGCGGAAAAAGCCGGGCTGTCCATGCCGGAGGGCGAGCTCGAAGGCGAAGCGCTCAAATGGGAAATACGCCACGGCGGGCGTTCAGGCCGCGCGGCGAGACAATTTGTCGACTATATGGCCGGCATCAGGAACATCGGAAAAGGAGGCGCCCAACCATGATGAGAAGGCCTTTCAACGGAAACTATGTCATGCTCATCTTCTTGATTTTCATGATATTCAACGCGATCAGGAACAACCCGTACAGCACCTTCGGCGAATGGCTCGTGGATACGCTGCTGAAGCTCCCGGCAATCGTGATAGGCATCACGATACATGAACACGCCCATGCGCGCACAGCCTGGAAACTCGGCGACGCGACCCCCAGGGCGCAGGGCCGCGTCACGCTCAACCCGGCCAGCCACATAGACCCGTTCGGCCTCATAGCGCTGATTTTTGTCGGCTTCGGCTGGGGCAAGCCGGTCCAGGTCAACCCCTACGCGTTCAGGAAGAACCGCCGGCGCGCGAACCTGCTTGTCGCCGTGGCGGGCGTCGCCACCAATTGCGTGGCCGCCTTTTTGTGCACCGCCCTGCTCTTCGTCGTCACGAACGGCGTACTTGGCGCGATCGTCTATTACATCGTTTACTTCAATATAGTGCTGATGATCTTCAACCTCCTGCCGGTCCCGCCGCTTGACGGCTTCGGCATACTGACAGAGGTCTTCAACCTGCGCCGCATGCCATGGTACGACACGCTGTACAGCTACGGCTTTTTCATATTGCTGTTCCTCATCGTTATAGGCGCTACCCGCTTGATACTCGGCCCGGGCGTGATCTTGATCCGTGACGCCTTCATTTCCGTATGGGCATTGATTTTATAGCCAACCGTTAAAGGCCAGGGAGGGCCACATGGAAAAAGCAAAAGAATTCCTCGCACGCAAGGACGTAGTGATATCAGTTAAGAGATACGCGCTTGACGCCCTCTCGGCAATGGCGCTCGGCCTTTTCTCGTCGCTGCTCATAGGCCTTATCATCAAGACGATAGGCGAGCAGCTCGGCATCCACTCCGGCGAGACCGACTTCTCCCTGTTCCTCGTGAAAATCGGCAGCGCGGCCATGGCAATGGTCGGCCCCGCGATCGGCGTAGCGGTTGCCCACGGGCTCAAGGCGCCGCCGCTCGTGATGTTCTCCTGCATCGCGGCAGGCTATATGGGAAACATGGCGTGGGTGGAAGGCGGCGCTGCCGGAGGCCCGGCAGGCGCTTTCGTGGCCGCCGTGATCGGGGCGGAGATAGGCAAGCTCGTCTCCAAGGAAACCAAGGTCGATATCATCGTAACGCCGCTCGTTACGATACTCGTCGGCGGCATAGCGGCCCGGTTTATCGGGCCCGTCATAGGCGCGCTGATGACAGGCCTCGGCAAGGTCATAATGAACGCGACAGAGCTGCAGCCGTTCTGGATGGGCATCATAGTGTCGGTCGTCGTCGGCCTCGTCCTGACCGCGCCGATTTCCAGCGCCGCGCTCTGCATCATGCTCGACCTTTCCGGCATCGCGGCCGGCGCCGCGACCGTCGGCTGCTGCGCGCAGATGGTCGGCTTCGCGGTAATAAGCTTCCGCGCGAACGGGATCGGCGGCCTATTCGCCCAGGGCATAGGCACCTCGATGCTGCAAGTGCCCAACATCATCAAAAACCCATGGATCGTCGCCCCGCCGACGCTCGCGGCCGCCGTGCTCGGGCCCGTCGCGACGATCACGTTCAAGATGACAAACATCCCGGCCGGCGCCGGCATGGGCACATCAGGCCTTGTCGGGCAGATCGGGACGTTCACGTCCATGGGTTTCACGCTTGACACGCTCTGGAAAGCCGTCCTGCTGCACATCGTGCTCACGGCCGCGCTCTCCTATATTTTCTACATTGTCCTGAAACGCCTCGGGCGCTTCAAGGACGAGGACTTCAAGCTGGCGCTCTGACGGCCGCCAGCCGACCCGCCGGACGACCCATCAGACGCCCGCCCTGACGACCCGCTAAACGACCCGCCAGCCGCCCGCTAGACGTTCGCCTCGATGCAGGCTTCGAAGATATCCAGCCCCGCGTTAAGCTGCTCGTCCGTCACGCACAGCGGGCAGAGGAAGCGGATAACGTTTCCGTACGTGCCGGCGCTCTCGATGAGCAGCCCTTTTTCCCACGCCGAAGCGACGACCTTGTTCACGAGCTCGGGATAAGGCGTCTTCAGCCCGTCCTTGACGAACTCGATGCCCATCATCGCGCCGAGCCCCCGGACGTCGCCGACCTCCTTGTACTTGCCCTGCCACTCCTCGAAACGGGCGCGGCATTTCTCCGATATGGCCAGGGCCTTCGCCGGATAGTCCTCGTCCCGCATCTTCTTCAGCACGGCCAGCGCGGACGCGCACGCGATCGCGTTGCCGTTGTACGTGCCGCCGATCGTGCCGGGCGTCACCTTGTCCATTATCTCCTTCGAGGCCACTACGCCGGACAGCGGCAGGCCGCCCGCGACCGATTTCGCGAAGGCCATGATGTCGGGCGCGAAATCCTTTTCCTTATAATAATCGGAAGCGAACATGCGCCCGCTGCGGGCGAAGCCCGTCTGCACCTCGTCCGCCACCATGAGTATCCCGTGCCGGTCGCAGATCGCGCGCACGGCCTCCACCCATTCGATGGGCGCGGGCACGAAGCCGCCCTCGCCCTGCACGGGCTCGAAGACTATGGCCGCGACATGCGCGGCGGGCGAGGCGCTCTCGAATACCTCTTCGAGCTTCCCTATATAATAGTTTATCGCGTCGGCCTCGCACATGCCGGCCGGGCGCCTGTATACATAGGGGAATTCGGCGCGGTACACGCCGTCCGGGAACGGCCCCATCCCGTGCGCGTACGCCTTCTTCGCAGTCATGGCCATGGCCAGCGTGGTGCGGCCGTGGAAAGCGCCCGAAAAGACTATGATATTCGGCCGGCCCGTCGCGCCCTTCGCTATCTTGACCGCGTTCTCGACGGCCTCGGCCCCGCTGTTCGCGAACATCACCTGGCATTTCTTCCCGCGCACGGGCGCGATGCTCGCGAGTGCCTCCGCGTACTCTATGTACGCAGGGTTCGTCGTAATATTCATCATCGAGTGGAAAAACCGGCCTGCTTGCTCGCGGATCGCCTCGACGAGCTCGGGCTGCGTATAGCCGATATTCATGACGCCTACGCCCCCGACCCAGTCAAGGAAGACATTGCCGTCCGGGTCCTCTATCATGGCGCCTTCGCCCCGCTCGATCACAATCGGGTATATCGAGCGGATCGCGGCGGGCATTATCTCCGCGCGCCTGGCGAGGACCGCCTTGGCCTTCGGCCCGGGCAATTTGGTTATAACTTTTGGAAGCGCTTCTCTGAGTGACATCTCAAACTCCTTTCCCCTATACGGATTCGATTCATTTTACCAAAAAACCACGGCCCATGTAAGAACCCGTGGTCGATATGGAGTAATTTTTTTATGCCGTTTGTTTAGCCGTTCAGGGATCGACGTAAAGGTCGGCGTAATAAACGCCCATCCTGAGCGCCTGGTCGTGCGACGGCACGTAGACGTCGATGATATTCCCCTTGATGGCGCCGCCGGTGTCCTCCACGACCTTCGTTACCAGCGACCCGCCGCTCTTGATGTAGACCTTGGTGCCCCTGGGAAGCACGCGCCAGTCGGCCGCGATCATCCCGTCGGCGACCTGCTTGCCCGACGCCGTGACGCCCGACCCCCAGGTACATATTGTGCACGCGCAGTAATGCGTGACCTTGAAATTCCCGACATACTTCAGCTTTTCGCCGGCCGCGTTGCGCGGCACGCTGGTGTCGACAGCCTGGTTCGTTTCCGATTTCTCGAAATGCACGCCGCCGACATGGTTTTGAGAATACTCGATAGCATCCGATGGGAGAACGGCGTCAGCCGGGATGATGGCCATGAAGAACAATACAAGGCAGACCACGGACAGGGCCGCCGCGAGGGCGCCGTAGCGCCGAAAGTATTCTTTGAAAAATCCGCTAGTAGTCATCGTAAACCCTTTTCCATCTGCGTTTTTCACCGCCCCCTTCGATGCGATAATCGCAACGCTGCCGCCTTATTACAGCAACATTTCAATTATTTTACAGATTTTATACTAATTATAAGAACTTTGCAACCATTTTATGTAATTATTCCGTAATTTTTCAAGGCCCCTTCATGAAAAGCTCATGATTGGAAGCCTTTTTCAGTAATTTTGTACAATTTCGCCGATGTTTGCTTGCCTCCCGCTACGATGACCAGGTCTCCGTGCTCCGTGCTTACGACGTCCATGTCATAGAGATACTCCGCAAGCTTCTGCCTTTCTTCGGCAAGCTTGTTCCCGGCTCCCGTCAGCCCAAGCGTTTCAATGGCCTGCTTGATGACCAGCGCCGCCTGGTAATAGTCGACGGCAATGCCGTAGTGCTCGGGATCCCCGATGTTGGCGAAGGCCGTATCGAACGCCTTCCGTCTCTCCGCGTCCTTGACCGGGTCGGCCACGGACCATACACTGACGCCAAGCATCTCGCCCTCCTCGGCCGACTCGATCACTGCCGTGTCGGCAGCCAACGGCCCGCAAAGGATCTTGAGCTTGCCCGCGGTGTCATTCGCGAGGAATTTGAGTTGCTTTACGACCCTTAGCGTGTCTTCCCCGCCCAGGTCTATATAGTACGCGTCCGCGCCCGAAGACAGCGCCTCCTCCGCGACGCTCGCCGCGTCGAACATTTCGTTCCCCAGGGAAGCTTTTTGTACCACCTCCTTTCCTTTGTTTGCAAAAGCGTCCGCCGCGATATCCGCGCGCTCAGCCGTCGCGGCAGAAAAAACCATCCAGACATTTTCGAACTCTTCGGCCTCCACCCAGGCCGAGACGGCCGAGACGGCCGCGCTGCCGGGTTCGTCGAAACATGAGATCGCGTAGGGCTGGTAGGCCACCCTGTTTGCCGCGTCGGTCGCGGCCCCGATGACAGGCATCGCGTTGCTGTAAAAAACCTGCTCCCCGGCTTTGTAGAGGGATTCGGTAGGCGGCCCCATCACGACCAAGGCGCTGCCCGCGAGAGTCCCGAGTTCGGATATTGCCTTGGATTCGCTTGACGCCGCGTCACGGGTCGTCGTCGTTGCCGGGATCCCGCGTATCCCGCCTTGCTCGTTGACCGACTTGACTCCGTAGTCGAAGCCCCAGGCGGCGGCGAGCCCCAGGTCCGAATTCGCGCCCGTGATCGACGCTACGATGGGCAGCGCCCATTCGTCAACCGCCGGCGGCGGCAGTTCGCTCTCCTCGCTGCCCGGATCGGCCCCGCCGGACGGCCCCGTGCCCGACCCGGCCCCGGTCCCGGCCCCGGCGTCGGCATGCCACGGAGCGCAGCCAAAAAGCTCAAGCAGTAAAATCACGCATGCTATCAGCAATACGATAATGATTATTACAGGAAGATACTTTTTTTTGTCCATACACCGCCCCGTTGTTATGCCCTTCAAGTCTCGCTGGCTGTAGCTGTCCCATACTTGGAAACGATTTAATTATATACCACTATTTGTTTCATATGTGTGAAGTCGTTATGAAATTCTTATGGCCGATTGTGACCGATTTTTTCAAAATATGGAAAATAGATAAAGAGTTAACAAAATCACCGCAACCGCGATAACGGCAATGAAAACATATACCTTGGCATTTGCATGGAAGTTACTGTCAAACTGTTTTGTGTCGGTTTGGATTTTCAACATATCCGCGTTGACGGGATCGATGCTCGGCATCTCTATGACGAGGGTTTCCCGCAGCAAATCCGGCACTGCCTGTATGTGGCCCATGTCCGGGATCGCGATATCGACCTCCTCGTATGACGTTTCGACCGTAACGCCGGTATCGGCGTCCGGCAAATCGGGCAAGTCGGGCAAATCCGGCAAGTCCGGCAAGTCAGGCAAGTCAGGCAACCCCGGCGTTTCGCCCTCCGCGGCGCCGCTGAAATCAAGCCCGGCGATATCGGGCGCCGCCGGCGGTTCGTACGGCATGAATTCGTCGTGGCTCGCGGGCGGCACGTCGGGACGCAAAACCGCGTCCGGAAAAACCGTCGCGGTTGCCTGTATGCTGAAATATTGTTCGAAACCGTCCGCCGACCCCCTCTCCCCAAGGATCGCGACCGTTACCGCATGGACATTCTCGTCGACAGACCTGAGTATGTCCGGCGCGATAAAATCCCCGTTATCAAAGCTTTGGGACAGGGTCTGCGTGTTCGTCAATCGTCAAAGGGCGCTTCGATATCTCCATGCACGATCGTCCTGATATTCCCGTTGACGACCGCGCCGGACTCAACAGCGATTGATTCCGTCTCGACATCGCCGATAAAGTACGCGTCGCTTCTGAGCACAGCCATGTTGACTGCCTTTATATCGCCTTTCAGCTTCCCTCCAAGCACTACGTTTTCCGTATCGACATCGCCGACTATGACCGAATCCGAGTCTATGACAACGCCTGTGCCCGCTTTCAGGTTGCCCTTGACGCGGCATTTGTACAGGCCTATCTTCTCGCCTGTCAAATCCCCGCTCACGAGCCCGCGGACCGCGACATTGCCTTCCGCGTCCACATTGCCGCGCACCTTGCCGACTATATCTATATGGCCCTCGGTGATTATATCGCCGAGCACCGTAGCCTCTTTCGAAATCAGCGAGACGCCCATCGCGGAAACTTCGGCGTCGTCCTCCGCCTCCGTTTCGTCTTTTTCATCGCTATGATAGAAAGGCTGCGCCACAGCCGTCTCAACAGGCTCTGCCGCAGTTTCCGGGACATAGGCCTCGCTGGGCGAGAACGCCTGCTCTGCATTCTCTTCCTCTACGTCTTCAATATAGTCTGTGGCAGCAGCGAAATCCGGTACAAGTTCGTCGCCGCCGCTTGCGGCGCTTTCCGCCGGATTCACGGTTTCAGGCGCTTCATCTTCGGGTTTGCCACTGCGAAGAAAATCTTTGAGATTTATCACTGTATCGTCAACCTCCAATCGGCTCTATTTCAATTGTACTATCACCTGTATAATTTATTACTTTTCCATAATGATGTCAAACAATATCTGGCGTTTTGCGGCGTTTTTGCCCTTAATCCCTTTATTTGACCTTCATTCAGACATCATGATACCCGGCCAAGTCGGCTCAGCGGCAGAAGCCGGAAAACCACCTTCCCGCGTATTTCTTCCCCTTTTACAAAACCTACCCTTTCATCCCGGCTGTCGACGCTGCTTTGGCGATTGTCCCCAAGCACAAAGTATCTTCCTTCAGGCACTGTGGCCGGCGCCAGCTCCCCGTTCGTGCAGCCCTCCATTGTATATGGCTCATCGAGCCGTTCGCCGTTCCTGTATACCCTTCCGTCTTTGATCTCGATCACATCGCCCGGAACCCCGACCACGCGTTTGATCAGGGCGCGCTCCCCGAAACTGTCATCAGCGATGAGGCCGGAAGAAAACACTATAATATCCCCAGGCGCTATCTCCTTATTATCATAGGCATATCTCGCAAGCACTATGCAGTCCCTCTCACCGATTGTATTTTCCATTGATGATTCAAGGACAATCTGCGGCCCAAAAAATCTGAGTATAACTATCACGCATATTACAGGAATCGCGATGCCTATGGCGCGTAAGATAAAAGCTTTCCGCGCCACACTCCCGCGGACCGCGCTGATATGAACCTCCTCAACGTCATCCATACGGAAGATTTCTGCAATCTTCTCGTCGGAGAACT
>Ga0082212_10009146_pt1 | contig 12806 bp, 7 predicted proteins | sample TergutNt197P3_FD_71548 | JGI IMG/M metagenome (GOLD analysis project Ga0082212, IMG submission 71548) | Neocapritermes taracua P3 segment gut microbial communities from Petit-Saut dam, French Guiana - Nt197 P3 | ecosystem: Host-associated > Arthropoda: Insects > Digestive system > Gut ... | reverse complement strand
ACCGACGGGTTTTTCTCCTTGAGCCCCATACCTACGCCCATCAACGTACCCGACGTTCCAAGGGAAGAAACGAAATGCGTCAGCCTCCCACCCGTCTGACCCCAAATCTCTTCAGCAGTAGTAAAATAATGCGTGAGTTTATTCGTTTCATTTGAATACTGATTTGGGTTGTAAAATTTTCCGGGATTTTGCTCCAAGAGCTCCCGCGTTTTCATGATGGCGCCATCCGTACCTTTTTCGGGATCTGTCAGCGTGACTTCACCGCCAAACGCCTTTATCATCTTCTGGCGTTCTATGGAAACAGCCCCGCTCATGACAATATTGACCTTATAACCCTTTACCCTGCCGATCATAGCGAGACCGATACCGGTATTACCGGACGTCGCTTCGATGATAGTCTTGTCCTTTGTAAGAACGCCGTCCGCCTCAGCCTGTTCGATCATCTTCAGCGCGATCCTGTCCTTGATGCTTCCGGTGGGATTGAATCCCTCGAGTTTCGCGAATATTTCCACATTTGGATTCTTATTCATATGATTGATTTTTACAAGCGGCGTATTGCCGATCGCGCCGAGTATACTGTCGTGCATTCGGTTGACCAATCCTCTCCTAATATTCACACCTCTATTATAGATAACGCGCCGTGAAAAGTCAAAGGGCTGATTGCATAAATCAGCCCCTGAACAGTAACATCTAATCTAATTACAGTTCACGGGAAGCCGGAAGGCCTCCCGCTACAGTCAGCCTGCAGGCGTATATATCAGTACGGCGTATCCGCCGTCCTCATCGACAATCGTGACGGTAACGCCGTCGAGATCGCGGACGAACCCGATCAGTAACTCGGCATATTCTCGCGGTATCTCATAATACATATCCACGTCGTCGATGGGGTCGAGCCCATACATCGCGAAGAATTCCGGAAGCCCGCCGTCGATTTTGATTATCGCGTAAATTGAGCCTGTGATGAGGAATCCGCCGCCGTCCCGGTCCCAGTCGAAATCCCAGTCGTCAGGATTAAAACCTTCCGGTATTTGTATGGAAGGAGGCAGAGACGGGGCCTGAGGCGAAGGTTGAGGCGTTTCAGCCGGATTGTCTGACAGATTCTCATCAACTAAGGATCCGGCAGCTTCAGGCTCCGCGTCATCCTGCTCACCCTGCAACACATCATTGCCGTCGATATCCGGAAGGTCGTCGAACTCCTCGGCCAGCATGCTATCGTCAACCGCGTCGTCGGGTTCAAACAACTCAATAACCACTTCTTCGTCGACGGGTACATCCGGCTCGCCTCTCCCGGCATCCAAATCGACAGCCGCGCCCGGCGAAGGTGCAGGCGCCGGAGCCGCGGGCGCAACTGAAGGCGCCGGAGCGCCGCCGGCCGGCTCTTGCGCGTACCCGCCATTGTCGGCTTCACCGAATGTCTTCACCGCGTCGCTACTGTACGCTTCCGATCCTCCCGTTTCGGCCTGCGCGCCCGATGATAATGAAGCGTTTTCATTTATTATATCCTTTGACGAACGACTGTTGCTGATAAAGCGCGGTATAGTCAGAAGTATCAGCGCAAGACACGCGGCAATGGGAACATACCGTGTCAGTATGACGCGTACGGCACTGCGCTTTCCGCCGCTGCCCGCAGCGGTGGAATCTTTTCCGTCCCGGTCGCCGTCTGCGCCGGACTCAATACTGACGCCGCCGCTTATTATCTCAGCCATCACGCTGCCGCATAAAGATTCAGGCGCAGGCACGCATGATTCGGTAACGGCGACGGCCATCTCGCCGTACAGGTCAAGGAAGGCGGAGCAGTGCCCGCACGAGCTCAGATGCTCTTCAAGTTTCCGCGCGTCTGACTCAGAAAGCTCGCCGTCGGCATAAGCGCTGATAAGTTCCGTGAAATCAGTGCAGTTATTCACTATCCGCCACCCCCTTTCGCCCATTCTGACGATAGCTGTCAGGAAAAGTTCCCTTTTCGACAAGAATATTCGCAAGGCTTATACGGGCGCGGGCCAGACGGGACTTGACGGTACCCTCGTTTATCATAAGGACAGATGCGATGTCCATGTAGCTCATAAGCGTGATCTCGCGCATTATCAGCACCTCGCGGTGCTTTGACGCGAGTTCGCCGATGCTGTCGGCTATCGTTTTTCGCGTCTCCCTGCGTATAGTTATGTCTTCAGGGAGATTCCTCAGGTCCGGTATCTCGACGTCGCTGATATCATCGTCATCCTGTCTGGTAAGGGACAGCGCAGTTCCTTTGGCTTTTTTGCGCAGCAAATCTATGCACAGGTTGTATGTCAGCCTGTACAGCCATACGGAAAACCTGCTCTCGCCGCGAAAGCTGCCGAGTTGCCTGTAAGCCTTGAAAAAAGCTTCCTGCGAGATATCCAGGGCGTCTTCCTCATTACCCGTTGTTTTCAGAGCGAGATTGTACACGTTTTTCTGATTCGCCGTTACAAGCTCTTCAAACGCGTTTTTATCTCCGTCAAGAACCTTACGTATCACTTCCAGTTCTTCTTCCGCAGTCATGACACAACCTCCTTCACTATACTAACCCGCCATTCCGGCACAGTCGGCAAAAAAGTTTTCTCACACTACAACTCCCTCTTTATTCCGTCGGTGATCCTGCGCAGATCGTCCAGCGTGCAGGCTTTCGATATCTGCGTTTTGAAGTAACCCGAGTACGGGACTCCGCGCAGATACCACGCGTAGTGACGCCGGGCCTCAAGGCAGGCTATGTGTTCACCTTTTTGCGTTGCGGCGGTTTCAAACTGGCGCAGCGCTGTATCGGCGCGTATGCCGACCGGCGGGAGATCCGGTACGGACCCGCCGTTCAGCAAAGCCCCCGCCTGCTCAAAGATCCAGGGATTGCCAAGCGCGCCGCGCCCGATCATCACCATATCGGCGCCTGTGTACTTCAGCACCCTTGCGGCGTCCTCCGCCGTAAACACATCGCCGTTTGCTATGACCGGGATTTTTACGGCGCTCTTAACATCGCGGATTATATCCCAGTCGGCTTTTCCCGCATACATTTGAGTACGCGTGCGCCCGTGGACCGTAACGGCGCTTGCGCCGGCAGACTCAGCCATTTTCGCGAACTCCACAGCGTTGACGCTGCCTTTGTCCCAGCCTTTCCGGATTTTTATAGTCACCGGGCATTTTACGTTGTTCCTTACGGCCTCAATTATATGCATCGCGTTTTCCGGGTCGCGCATCAGAGCGCACCCGTCGCCGCTCTTCACTACCTTGCCGACAGGGCAGCCCATGTTGATATCGATAAAGTCAGCGCCGGAGATCTCGAGGGCCCGCGCCGCGCCGTCAGCCATACAAGCGGCGTCGCTTCCGAATATCTGCGCGCCTGCGGGGTGTTCGCCCTCTCCAAGCTGCAGCAGGGAGCGTGTCTTGCCATCCTGGTATACAAGGGCCTTTGCGCTGACCATTTCGGTATAAGTAAGACCTGCCCCGAGCTCGCGGCAGACAAGCCTGAACGCGAGATCTGTAACGCCGGCCATAGGCGCCAGCGCCAGCATGGAGTTGATAACGATGTCGCCAATACGCATAACTTATGTTCCTGAGCTTGCGCTTTGAGTTTTGTGCTGCTTTACGGCCATCATAAGCGCGGCGGCGTCGGCCGGGGAGACTCCGGATATTCGCATGGCCTGACCCAGGCTGCGAGGCCTGACGGCGCAAAGCTTCTGACGCGCTTCAATTCGCAGTCCATGCAGCGATGTATAATCGACGCCGTCCGGAATCAGGCTGTTTTCAAGTCTTTTAAACTCTTCGAGCTGCCTTTGCTGCCGTTTTATGTAACCTTCGTACTTGATAGCTATCTCCGCCTGGTCGCGAATATCCGCAGTCAGCTCCGCAGATTGAAAGTCCCCATTTTGGGAACTATTAAAACTATCAGATGAGCGGCCTATATCAGAGGAACGCGCGTCAAGCGTCGCGATATCGGCGTATGATATCCCGGGCCTGCGTAAAAGCGACGCGAGGCTTACGCCTGTTTTAACCGCCGGCATACCGCGTTCTTCCAGAAGTTTTGCCAGTTCATCAGACGGCGGCAAGTAAGTCGTCTCAAGCCTTTTAATCTCGAGCTCAACGCGCCTGTACTTCTCAAGGACGCGACTGTGGCGTTCGTCAGATATCAGCCCCACCCTGTTGCCGAAACACGACATGCGGATATCGGCGTTATCCTGCCGGTGCAGGAGCCTGTACTCCGTTCGAGAGGTCATCATCCTGTACGGCTCGTTCGTGCCTTTCGTGACAAGATCGTCGATCAGCGTGCCTGTATAACCGTCGCTCCTGCTGATTATCAGAGGTTCTTCGCCCTTGATCTTCAGCGCTGCGTTTACTCCGGCAATATAACCCTGCACCGCGGCTTCCTCATAGCCGGACGAGCCGTTGAACTGACCCGCGCCGTAAAGGCCGGCTATTTTCTTAGTCTCAAGCGTGGGCAGAAGTTCCAGCGGATCGATACAGTCATATTCTATCGCGTAAGCCGGCCGCATGATCTCAGCCCGCTCCAGGCCCGGGACAGAGCGCACCATTTTCATCTGTACTTCCTCCGGCATCGAAGACGAAAAACCTTGAAGGTAGAGCTCTTCGGTGTCCAGGCCCATCGGTTCAACGAAGAGCTGGTGACGCTTTTTATCCGCGAACCTGACGACCTTGTCTTCAAAAGACGGGCAGTATCTCGCCCCGACGCCATCGATCACGCCGGAGAACATAGGACTCCGGTGTAAGTTTTCGCGCACTATGGCGTGCGTGTCTTCGTTGGAATATGTAAGCCAGCAGACGGCGCGGTTGACAAGCGGTTCCTTCGTTTCAAAGGAGAAGGGCGGCGGAGGTTCGTCGCCGGGCTGGATTTCCATTTTCGAAAAGTCCACGCTGCGTGAATTTATACGCGGCGGAGTTCCGGTTTTAAACCGCTGAAGCGATAATCCCAAAGCGCGCAGCCGGTCGCCCAGCACCATCGACGCGAACATACCGTCCGGACCGCCGTCGCGTATAGCGTCGCCGACGATAGTGCGCCCTGAGAGGTAAGTCCCTGTGCAGACTATTACGGCGTGGCAGCGGAAAAACGCGCCCGTCTGTGTGGTGACCCCCGCCACTATAGTGGCGTTCGCCGCCATAGTGGAGGTCTCGTCATTCACGGATTTTTTAGTACCGACAGCGGTTGCTTCTTTGCCGGCGATTGCAATCAATGCGCTGCCGTCGGCGGGCTCCCCGTTCGTGACGGCAATGTCGATGATTTCCGCCTGCCTGAGCGTCAGATTCTCCTGCCTCTCAAGAGTATGCTTCATTATTTTCTGGTACTCGCGCCTGTCAGCCTGCGCGCGCAGGGAATGCACCGCGGGACCTTTGCCCCGGTTGAGCATCCGGAACTGTATGCACGCTTTATCCGCGCACCTGGCCATCTCTCCGCCCAGCGCGTCGAGTTCGCGCACAAGATGGCCCTTACCTGTACCGCCTATTGAAGGGTTGCACGGCATATTCCCGACAGAGTCGAGGTTAATCGTAAAACATATCGTCTTCATTCCGAGGCGGGCTGCGGCAAGCGCGGCTTCGGCGCCCGCGTGCCCCGCGCCGATAACTGCGATATCATATTCCCCGGCTTCAAAGCATTTCATATCTAAAACACTATTCATTCTTTATAGCTTCGAGCGCCGACAGGCGCATGGCGCGGATCGACGGATACAGTCCCGACAACACCCCGACGGCAGTAGAGAAAACAAGGCTCGCGCCGATAAGCCAGACCGGGATTATTGAAAGGTCATATTCCGTTCCGCCGAAAGAACTGAACCCGAAAAACGAAGCGTCGACAAAGTTGTTGAGTACATATGAAGCGCCCAGCGACAACCCGACGCCCAGCGCCCCTCCGAACAGCCCGATGATGGCTGATTCGCAAAGGAACATGCTTAGGATATTCCCCAGCTTGCATCCCATAACTTTCATTACGCCGATCTCCCGCGTGCGCTCATATGTCGACATGATCATAGTGTTGGCTATCCCCAGCGCGGCCACGAGAAAGGCCACAAGCCCTATGCCTCCGAGAATCATCTGTATGAACGCGAACTGTTCCTTTGTCCGCTCAAGCGATTCCATATTGCTCCAGGCTTGCAAGCCCCACTCCTGCAACTCGCTCTGAATGTCCATTACATTGCTCATATCGTTGACCTTGACGGTGAGGTTTTCGTACTTATCCTGTTCCTGATCCCTGCCCGAAGAAAAGACCCCGCCGCTTGACGACATTACGGCGCGCGCCGGGCCGGAGGAGTAAACGACGCCAAAACCGCCGCCGCTTCCGCTCCCCCCCTGAGCTTTATTAAGTTCCTTCTCCAGTTTGTCGTAGGCGGCATTGTCCATGAGAATGCTGCTGTTGAACTGCCAGTTGTTCATTTGCCACCGCAGGACTCCCACTGTCTGGATCCGGAACTGCCGCGGCCTGGGTTCTCCGGGTTCAGTATACACGTTTGGCAGCAGTCTTATGTTTGTAGCTTCGACCGGATCGAAAGGCAGCGGATTGACCGTGTAGGTCTGGTTCTCCCAGTCATAGTCGTAAGCCGGATTGTATTCCCATCTCCCGGGATTGTTGAAGTTGAACGGGAGTTCATAACCCATTACGACTTCATAGCTGCCGTCCTGGTCCATGAAGCGGCCCAGTTCCAGTTCCTGCCCGAAAAACGGCAGCGCCGTGACGTCGACCGAGATAAGCTGCGCCCAGGTCTCCATCCTTCCCTTTGTCAGCCTAATATACATCGAGCGGATAGGGAGGACGGCGACGACGTTTTCCATGGAATTTATCCGGGCGACGAGGTCGTCGGTGAGCTTTGGCGCGAACTCATCGCCCCAACTGCTGTAGACGCTGATCTCAGTCAAGCTGCCCCATTGCTCGATCTGCTTTACCGTGCCGACGTCCAGCGCTTCGCTGATTGACAGCATGATAACGACAGACATCGTGCCGATCACGACGCCCAGGATCGTCAGCAGGCTTCGCGCCTTGCGCCGGAAGAAGTTGCGGAGGGCGAAGCGGATAATGTCAAAGAGCCTCATCATACTCCTCTTCTTCCAGGAGCTTGCGTTTCTTGATTTTCTTGCGGCGGACCAGAATGATAGTAACCGCCGCGACAACGATAACGCCGCCGCCTATTGCGGCGACTACCGGTAATGAAAGACCGAAGAGAAAGCCGCCGCCATCTTCGAAACCGGGATCCCAAGGATCAAATCCGGGGAAATCGCCTTCCGGGAAGTCCGGGTAAAAAGGCTCGTTGACGGTCATAACAAACTCCTGGCGCATTTCGGTAGGATTACCGACGGCGTCTTCAAAACGCAGAACGACCGCGCACTGAAGCTCTCCGGCCGCGATGGGTATCATCATACACTCAAAATAGTCTGTATAACCGGACGCGAGGTTGCCTATATACGCGGACGAGCCGTCAGGCATCATGAAGTCCCCTTCAATATCTATCGTAAAGTTATAGACAGTTCCTTTTCCCTTGTTTATGTACTGGAACATCATATATGTCTGCATTCCCATATCGCCCCACATCGGCGGGTTGAAGTTTGCCAGTTCTACGATAAGCGGTACTACGACAGGCAGGCTGAGACTCTCGCCCGGACGATAGGCCACCCCGTTTTTATCTTCATAATCCAGACTGAAATTCAACTGGTAACTCTTTGTTTCCGCGTTTTGCGCCACAATGAGGCGCACCGTGCGCTCGATCTCCCCTCCGATTTCGACCGAATCGATGAAAAATGTGTTACTGCCGGCTGCCGGCATGAAAATACCGTCGGTAGAAGACAGGGTCACGGTGATATTGCTTAACTCTGTCAGGCTGCTTGTGTTGCGAAGCGTGAAGGTCAAATCAAACATAGCTCCGGCGCGCAGCGTCTGAATGGGCTGGTCCTCCCAGGATATGGTATAGCGGTCGATTATCAGCTTCGGAACCGAAGACGGCGATTCTGACGGGGGTTCGGCCGGATCCGGCAGGATCACGGCGAAGCTGATATTTTCGGTAATGCTGCTCAGGCTGCCGTCAGGCAGGGTGTGGATGATCTCGGCCTGCAGCGCCAGGCTGGGCGAGTTGCAGACGTCAGATAAAACGACGTCCCAGGTCACTGAAGCGCGTTCCCCCGCCGGAATCGAGCCGATGGTCTTTGAAGGCAGGTTGCTCTCCCCGTTTGCGAGATAAAGCCCCGCGCCCGTGAAACCGGACACGCGGACCCTTACATTGTCCGCGGCCGCAGCTCCCGGGTTGCGCAGTTCAATAGTCATGACCGTCCGCTGGCCGGGGCGAAGCGTCCCGCCCGGCACCGTCGCCCTTATCATTTCGAGCTCGCCGGCCGGAACGCCGGTTACTTCGACGACTGTCTCATACTCTGTCGTCTGCGGCTGATTGTCAGAATCCGTATAGCTCAGCAGGATCACCAGCGGGTATGCCCCCGGCTGCATCACCTGTGCAGCCCTGAGCGTCAGGGTGCGGTTGCCGGTTTGACCGGCGCCGACGGTACCGATCAGACCCGCGGCGGAGCTACCCATTACAGTAAAAGACGTCTCGGACGGATTTTTCACTGATACGACGGCGTCGCGCGCAGGGAGACCGCCCGTGTTGCGCACTTGAATATTGATGTTAAAGAGATCCCCCGAACGAACGGGAAACAGCGGGCCGACGTCGGTGATCTGCATAGAAACCGGCTCAAAATCATTGATAACGACGACTTGGACGGAACCGTCAAAAACTCCCAGGTTATTTGAAGTCTCATGGTAGAAAGAACCGTTGACCCTGAACTCATAAACCCCGCTCCTCAGAGTTTCGGGCGCGGAAATCGTATATGTAAATGTACCGCGGTTCCCCTGACTGGCGCTTCCGGCGCGTCGTATCGTGTTGATACTTGCGGTGAAAGCCGACGGCGGGTTTGCGGGCAACAGGCTTTGCAGCTCTCCTGCCGGCGTCAGCGTGGCTGAAAGATTGTTAGCGGCCTTTTCCCCGCTGTTTACGACCTCGACCGCGATGCTGTTCGACTGCCCCGCCCGGATAGTGACGCTCCGGGGAGTAACTGAGATCGAAGCTACGGTCGGGTCCGGAGGCGGAAGAGGGTCGGGATCCGGAAAGACAGGCTGCTCGGGCTGCCGGTTGTCGACAGGAAATGTGAACTCCTGGGTTTCAACGCCCCCGTTGTAACTGATTTCCACTGTAAGCGATACGCTGCTTCCCGAATACAGGGAGGTCAGCGTTACCGGATACTCTATCTTTGCCCAGCCTGTCGCGCTGCCGGCTGTTTCGATCGTTCTTAAGGGCTGCGGAGTTAGTAAGTTGGCGTTACTCAGATAAAGGCCCGACTGAGAAAAACCGACGACCCTGACCTGCGCTTTCAGGTCGTCCGCTAAACCGTTATAAGCGCCGTAATCTGTGACAGCCGCTGTGAAATGAGCCGATATACTGACAACCGCCGTCCTTCCCGGCGTCAGCAGCACCGGATTCGTCGCGGCGTTGATGGCGTCGATCTCAGGTATGCCGGGAGGTTCGGCGGATGGCGCCGCCAGGACCGATATACTAAAAGAAGCCGCAATCGATAAAACAGCCAGTATTATACTCAGTAAACGACGTTTCATTTGTGTTTTCTCCATTTCTGTTTGGGGAGTCAGTTCGGATTGTCTGAATCTTCATCTATGTCGCCGTCGCGGATGTGTACGATCCGGTCTGCGTATCTTGCGATATCAATATCGTGGGTAACGATAAGCAAGGTCTTACCTCTCTCCCTGGTAATTTCGACCATCTTCTCCATTACCTCTATAGTAGTCTTTGAGTCAAGATTGCCTGTCGGTTCATCGGCAAAAACGACGTCGGGTTTCGCGACGAAAGCGCGGGCGATCCCGACGCGCTGCTGCTGCCCTCCGCTCATCTGCGTCGGTCGGTGATCCAGCCGGTCGCCCAGCCCGACGGATTTCAGTATTTCTATTGCTTTCTTCTCGCGCTTTGACTTTCCGACGCCCTTGAAAGCAAGGGGCAGGGCCACGTTCTCTACGGCGGTCAGCGTAGGCAGGAGATTGTACGACTGGAACACAAAACCGATGTGCTGCTGCCTGAAAATTGCCAGCTGCCGCTCACTGAGCGCGTCCACGCGTTTTCCGTGTATCGCTATTGAGCCTCTTGTCGGTTTTTCCAGTCCGGCCAGCATATTCAGCAGCGTCGACTTGCCGGACCCGGAGGTACCGAGCAGACAACAGATCTGCCCTTTCGGGATACGCAGGTCTACAGAACCCAGCGCGACTACGCGTTCAGCGCCGATAGCGTAAACCTTGCGTAAGCTTTTTGTCTGTATGGCCGGTCTCGGTGATTTTTCCGGGGTTTCTGTACTCACTTTTTTTACCTGATTCCTGTTCAGCTTAGAACGCGCCTTAGGTATAGTCCGGTATAGCTGCGTTCGCAAAGGGCGGCCTCCTCCGGCGTTCCCTCGAACAATACCTCGCCGCCCGCGTCCCCGCCCTCTGGCCCGAGGTCGATGATGTGGTCGGCAGTCTTAATAACGTCAAGATTATGCTCTATCACTACGACGGTGTTTCCCGCGCCGACGAGACGGTCGAGTACCTCGATGAGCTTATGCACATCCGCCATATGAAGGCCCGTCGTCGGCTCGTCGAGCACGTAGAACGTGTTTCCCGTGGCGCGCTTGCTAAGCTCGGTAGCCAGTTTCACACGCTGCGCCTCGCCGCCTGACAGCGTTGTCGAGGGTTGTCCGAGCTTTATATAACCGAGTCCGACGTCGGTGAGCGTTACAAGTTTTTGCCTGATCTTAGGAAGATTCTCAAAAAATTCCAAAGCTTCATCTACAGTCATGTCCAGTACTTCCTGGATGTTCCTTCCCTTATACCGGACCTCAAGCGTTTCGCGGTTATAGCGCTTTCCCTTGCATACGTCGCACGGGACATAGATGTCCGGTAAAAAGTGCATTTCGATTTTCAGAAGCCCGTCGCCGGAACACGACTCACACCTCCCGCCGCGAACGTTGAACGAGAAGCGTCCCGGCCCGTATCCGCGGGCCTTCGCATCCTGCGTCGAAGAAAAGAGGTCCCTTATATCGCTGAAGACCCCTGTATATGTCGCAGGGTTTGAGCGCGGCGTGCGGCCGATGGGCGACTGATCGATGTCGATGACTTTATCGAGGAAACTTACGCCTTCTACCGAATCGTGTTTTCCCGGCCGCGTCTTTGCGTGATTCAGTTCAGCGGCCAGCGCCTTAAAGATCACTTCGTTTATAAGTGAAGACTTACCGCTGCCCGAAACCCCCGTTACGCATGTCATAACGCCGAGCGGGATCGTAATCGTTAGGTTTTTCAGATTATTCTCGCGCGCGCCTCGGACGACAAGGGCGTTCCCGTTCCCGCGCCTGCGGGATGCAGGTACGGGGATCTTCTTTTTCCTGCTGAGATACTGGCCGGTCGCGGAACCGGCGCACGCCATTATTTCCGCCGCGGAACCGGCGCATACGATCTCGCCGCCGTGGACGCCCGCGCCGGGACCTACGTCGACGACGTAATCAGCTTCCAGTATCGTCTCCTCGTCGTGCTCAACTATTAGGAGCGTGTTGCCGAGATCGCGCAGGCGTTTCAGCATGCTCAGCAGCTTTATATTATCACGCTGGTGCAGGCCGATCGAGGGTTCGTCAAGTATGTAAAGGACGCCCATCAGCGAAGAACCTATCTGTGTCGCGAGCCTGATTCGCTGGCTCTCTCCGCCGGACAGGCTGCCTGCCTGCCGGCTTAGCGTCAGGTACTCCAGCCCGACGCTCCTGAGGAAACCCAGCCTTTCGCGTATTTCCTTTATTATTCTGTGGGCGATCATGCGCTCTTTTTCCGTCATGACCAGCGCATCGATAAAATCCAGCGCGCGCAAAATGGATTTTTCTGTCATCTCCGCAATACTTACTCCGCCGACTGTGACGGCAAGGACTTCTTTCTTAAGGCGCCGTCCGCCGCAGCTCGGACAGGGGTGCTCTGACATGTAGGTCTCAAGCTCCCAGCGCATCGACATGCTTTGCGTTTCCTTGTAGCGACGCTCGATATTGTTCACTATCCCCTCGAACGGCTGGGTCAGTACGCCCTTTCCGCGGGGTTGATCGTAGTAAAGCTGCAGTTTTTCACCCTTTGTACCGTAGAGAATGACGTCCATCACTTCTTCCGTTAGCTCTCTGATAGGAGTCGTCAGTTTGAAATTGTACCTCTTCGACAGCGCTTCAAAATACATTTTTGATATACCGTCGTTCCTGACATTCCCCCAACCTGATGCGGAGAGACCGCCGTCCATGATCGACATCGACGGGTTCGTGACTATCAGCGACGGGTCGACGCGAAGCTGCGTTCCGAGTCCCGTGCAGGCCGGACACGCGCCGTAAGGATTGTTGAACGAAAACAGCCGGGGGGTCAGTTCCTCGATAGAAACGCCGCATTCCTCGCACGCGTAGTTCTGTGAGAACAGAAGTTCGCGCTCCTCACCGACTATATCGACAATCAATAGTCCGCCCGAGAGCGCAAGCGCGGTCTCGACTGAATCCGTCAGACGACGGGCGATATCATCCTTGATCACAAGGCGGTCGATTATGATTTCGATGTTGTGTTTCTTATTCTTATCGAGCTTAATATCCTCGGTCAGATCGTAAACGCTCCCGTCGGCGCGGACGCGGACATAACCGCTTTTTCGCGCATCGTCGAACACCTTTTGATATTCGCCTTTTCGCGACCGGATCACGGGCGCCATGATCTGTATCCGCGTCGCCTCCGGCAAGTTCATAACGCTGTCAACGATCTGGTCGACCGACTG
>Ga0082212_10009145_pt1 | contig 12808 bp, 12 predicted proteins | sample TergutNt197P3_FD_71548 | JGI IMG/M metagenome (GOLD analysis project Ga0082212, IMG submission 71548) | Neocapritermes taracua P3 segment gut microbial communities from Petit-Saut dam, French Guiana - Nt197 P3 | ecosystem: Host-associated > Arthropoda: Insects > Digestive system > Gut ... | reverse complement strand
CAACCTGTAACATTTGTCAGTTGGATGGACGCTGTTAATTATTGCAACTGGAGAAGTGGAAAAGACAACTTGCAATGCTGCTATGAAATAATCGGAGATTCTATCTTCTGGGATAAATCGGCAAAAGGGTACAGGCTGCTGACTGAAGCCGAGTGGGAATTTGTTGCACGAAGCGGTGGTAAAAATTATAGATTTGCTTGGGGAAACGACAGTCTGCCAATGATAAACGGTCAAAAAGCAGCCAATATAAAAGATGAGACCTTTAAGAAAGCCTGCTGGGCTCATGAGAAACTTAAACCTGTATGGGAAGGATATGAGGATGGGTATCTATATACCTCGCCGGTAGGAAGTTTTGCTCCGAATGAATTGGGAATCTATGATATATGCGGTAATGTCTATGAATGGTGCTGGGATTGGTTTGACGATAATTATTATAGCAAAAGTCCTGTTAATAATCCGGACGGCCCTGCCACAGGAACGAGGAGGGTCTGCAGGAATGTTGGATATGCCTGCCCGATTGAACAAATTGGAACGACCCACAGAGGAAGGGGGGAACCCGATAGTTTTGGCGATAATATGGGATTTAGAATTGGGAGAAGTAAATAAATTTGCAAGTACAAAAATAAGTACATATCTTTGCGACAAATAAATTTATAAATTAATATGAGAACTGCAAATTATACCGACTTAAGAAGCAATCTTAAAAGTTATTTAGACAGTGTTGTAAATAATTATGAGCCATTAATTATTCACCGTCCGGAAAACACAAGCGTTGTTATAATATCTTTGGATGAATATAATTCTATAAAGGAAACTGAATATCTGACTTCTTCTCCTGAAATGATGAAACGCCTTCGAAATGCCGAAAAGCACATGAACGACAGGAAAGGAACAAAAATTAACATTGCAGATCTATGATGGATATTACATTTTCTCCTGAAGCCCAAGAGGATTTTAATTATTGGAAAGGAAATAATCCGAAAATAGTGACACGAATTAAACGGCTTCTTGAGGATATGTCAAAGCATCCATACATTGGTATTGGGAAGCCTGAAAAACTGAAATATGAACTTTCCGGAAAATGGTCACGGAGAATAAATGAGAAACACCGCATTGTGTATGCCGTCAATGAAAGTGAAAATGATATTTATGTTTTAGCATTGCGTTATCATTATACAAATAAGTAAAGTAAACATAATTAAATGATAATCTTTATGAAACGACGTGATTTTATCGCAAAAAGTATGAGCGCCGGAGTAATTGCCGGCGCAGGATTTCCGTTGTTTGCTCAACAGGAAAATGCAAATTTGAAACAGACAGGATCAGCACAGATGAAGGAAAAAATATTGCTTGATACCGACATTGGCAATGATATTGACGATAGCGTTTGCCTTGCGTATTTGCTGTGCCAGAAACAATGCGATTTGCTGGGTATCACAACGGTATCGGGCGAGCCTGTTGTAAGGGCTATGCTGACCAGCGCCCTGTTAAAAGCTGCCGGAAGGGACGACATTCCTGTTTACCCGGGCGTTGCTATGCCGCTGCTTACTCCACAAAAACAAGCGGCGCCTCATCAATCGAGATACCTCCACAAATGGCCTCACGAAACAAAATTTCCTGAAGGTGAGGCGATTGAATTTTTGCGGCGTACTATCCGCGCTCACCCTCACGAAGTAACGCTTCTTGCCGTAGGTCCGCTTACAAACATCGCTCTTTTGTTTGCCGTTGATCCAGAAATTCCTGCACTCTTGAAAAGCCTTGTAATTATGTGCGGCACATTTACTTACCGTTATAAGGGGGAACCTTGTCTGAGTGAGTGGAATGCCCGATGCGATCCTTACGCAACGGCTATGACGTATCGCGCTCCGGTAAAAAATATCGTCTCGGTTGGGCTGGATGTTACTTCCAATGTGATTTTGGAAAAAGATGAAATAATCGAACGTTTTAACGCAGGTATTCTAAAAACAGTGTTGGATTTTTCTGGAATATTGGATAATACACGCCAGTCGATTGTTTTCCACGATCCGCTGGCGGCTGCGGTCATTTTCGACAGAGAAATCTGCCGCTTTGAAAAAGGCATTGTCGAAGTCGAAACGGAGAGCAAACGCTTAGAAGGGCTTACTTACTGGAAAGCGGATGAAAACGGCAATAATGAAGTGGCGTTCGAGGTGGACAAGGAACGTTTTTTCAAGCATTATTTCAGTGTGTTCTAAAACTTATTAGTTTTCCATTTGAGAAAGTTTTTCTACCCGCCTTCTAAATTCTTCGCCTTCCGAAAATTGAGCGGAAAGAAAAATATCCAGCAGTTCAAAGGCGACTGTATATCCTATGATCTGTGCTCCCAAAGCCATTATCTGGACATCATCATGTTCTACGCATTGATGGGCGGTAAACAGATCGTGAACTACGCTGGCTCTGATGCCTTTTACCTTGTTGCAGGCAATAGCTGCCCCAACGCCGGAGCCGCAAACCATGATTCCCCGCTGCGCCCGTCCTTCTAATACTGCTGCGCATACTTTCCTGGCTACATCCGGAAAATCTACTGGATCTGGGGTAAAAGCCCCAACATGCAGCACTTCGTGGCCGTCTGACAGCAGTTTTTCATGTATCAGTTCTTTGAGATGATAGCCTGCATGGTCTCCTCCAAGTACCAGTTTCATTGATTTAGGTTTTGTCTGCTGCGACAAAAATGGGAAACCTGTACCGGCAACTATTCCGGCGTTCAGGCTTTTCGAAATAAATTCTCTTCTTAGCATTGTGTAAAAAAAATAAAAATGAACAATAATTTTTGCAAAATTATCATGTTTTTTGAATCTGCAAAATACAATTAAATATCCAATATTTAACACTCTCGTATCTTTGTCTTCTAAAAAAAATATCAGAAAAGGTAGAGAGCGATTTAAGGGGACTTCTAAAAACTCTCAACGTCATGCTGAACTTGTTTCAGCATCTCCTCGGTTTCAGGAGATTGCGGGTCATTCCCGCAATGACGGGAGCGTTACAAACAGCGTTTTTAGAAGTCCCCTTAAACCTCTTCTTTCGTCTGGTCTAATATTTCCAGGCGTTTCACCGATTCTACGCCTTTGAGGTTTTTGATGCTTTTCATCAGGTTGTCCAAGTCATTGGTGTCGTGTACGTACAGTTCTATGGTTCCCTCGAAAATACCGTCATGACAGGCCATGTTAAACGTACGGATGTTGACGCTCAGTTCTTCGGTAATCAGGGTAATGATTTGCAGATATATGTCGGGACGGTCGATGCCCTGTATCGCTATCTTGGCTAAAAAGGAAAATACCTTGTAGGTCGTCCATTTCACGGGAACAATCAAATCTGCACGGTTGGCCGATAACTTTACCGCATTGGGACAGCGTTGTTTATGTATCAGAACCATGTCGTTCGACGGATTCAGATATCCGATCACATCGTCGCCGGGGATTGGGTTGCAGCATTTGGCAATCCGGTAGTTGATTTCCGTTTCGTCAATATTCTTGTTGGGCGAATCGGCTGTTACGCCGCCGTTGATCATTTGCTCTTTGGTTGGCGCAGGGCGCGCCTTGGGGCCGAATAACTGTAACTGCCAGTAGCGTATCCATTTGTTTTGGCTGTTGCGTTTCAGGATTTTCGGGAGATCGTCGAGGGAGATCAAATCGGCGCCTATTTTGCTGTACAGTTCATCCTTGTTCTGGGTATCGTATGCTTCAAGTACTTTGCGCATCACACGCGAATTGGGCGTTACGTTGTTCGTTTTGAGGGTTTCCTCTAAAATCGCTTTGCCCCGTTCCACGCGGTTTTTATTCTCGGCCTTGATGTTGTTTTTGATGCTCGTTTTGGCTTTTGCGGTGATTACTTCATCCAACCATTCGCGTTGTGTCCGTTTCTTATCCGATGTGATGATTTCTACCTGATCGCCGCTGCGCAGTTCGTGGTTGAGTGGCAGCAGTTTATGGTTTACTTTTGCGGCAATAGCCCTGTGGCCTATCTCGGAGTGTATCTCGTAAGCGAAATCGAGCGCTGTGGCTTTTTGCGGCAGGGTTTTGATTTGTCCCTTAGGCGTAAACACTTGTATCTCGTTGGCGAAAAGATTCATCTTCATGTCGTCAATTAACTCCATTGCATCAACGTCGGGATTCTGCAGTAATTCCTTGACGTTCCGCAGCCATTTGTCCAATTCCGATTCCGACGAAACCACTCCCTTGTACTTCCAGTGCGCAGCGAATCCTTTTTCGGCAATGTCGTCCATGCGTCGCGTACGTATCTGTACTTCCACCCATTTACCGTCGGCGCCCATCACTGTGATATGCAGCGCCTCGTACCCGTTGGCCTTGGGGGTGCTCACCCAGTCGCGGATGCGGTCGTGCCGGGGTGTATAGATGTCTGTTATCAGGGCATAGACGTTCCAGCACTGGTTCTTTTCAGGCAAATCTGGTTCAGGGTCGAACACAATCCTGATGGCCGACAAATCATATATTTCCTCGAACGGAACGCCTTTATGCTGCATCTTGTAATAGATGGAATAAATGGATTTTGAACGTCCCGTTATTTCAAACTTGTATCCTTTTTCGTTGAGTTTTTCCCTGATGGGAACCATAAATTCCTCAACGGATTTATTTCGCTTCTCTTCGCTGTCTTTCAACAGATTGATAATATCCGAGTATATTTTCGGATGGCGATACTTGAGGCTCAGATCTTCCAGCTCCTGTTTGATGGTATAGAACCCAAGCCGGTGCGCCAAAGGAGCATACAAATAGGTGGTTTCGCCGGCGATTTTGATCTGTTTTTCGGGCAACAGGGCATCCAGTGTGCGCATATTGTGCAGGCGGTCGGCTAATTTGATGAGAATCACCCGCAGGTCGTCCGAAATGGTGAGCAGCATTTTGCGGAAATTTTCGGCCTGTATGGAGGCATTATTATCGAAAACATCCGCAATTTTGGTCAAACCGTCTACAATCTGCGTCACTTTCGGGCCAAACTGGCTTTCGATAAATTCCAGCGTGTATTCGGGATTATCCTCCACCACGTCGTGCAGAAGCGCAGCCACTACCGACGTAGTACCCAGCCCAATCTCTTCCACAACGATACGCGCTACGCATATCGGGTGTATGATATAAGGCTCGCCCGACTTGCGGCGCATCTCGCAATGAGCTTCATGCGCCAGGTCGAAGGCTTTACGGATCAGGTTACGGTCTTCATCCGAACGTATAAACGTACAGGCATGGAGCAACTCCTGAAACTGCTTCTGGATGGCTATCTCTTCCGATGTGGTCAATACCGGCATATACGATGTGTTTATTGTTACAACGTTAAATAAAATATAACTGCAAATATATACATTTTTTTAGTTTTCATTCTTCGACATTTGTAAAAAATGTAAAAAAAATGATGTATCTTTGTGGGAAAATAAAATAACCATTTAAAAAAAAATCACTAAAAAAAGTAAAAAACCATGGGATTTATTAAAGCATTCACAGGGGCAATCGGCGGCACATTTGCCGACCAGTGGAAAGATTTCCTGACGCCTCAACCGGGTGTGCCGGGCACAGCAGCGCTGTTTGAAGCAGTTCCGCAAGGACAAAACGCAGGACGCGGCTCGAACACATCAGCTTCAAAAAACATCATTACCAACGGCAGTAAAATCATAGTGCCGGAAGGAACAGCGCTCATCACTATGCAGGATGGCGCCATCACGGGTTTCGTTGCCGAAGCGGGAGGATTTGAATACAGGTCGGACGACGTCAATTCAAGGTCTTTCTTCGCCGGAGATGGTATTTTAGCATCCGTATTGCAACCCTCGTGGGAAAAATTTAAATTCGGCGGACAACCCGGATCGCAACAGTTAGCGTTTTACGTGAATATGAAAGAAATTCCGAACAACAGATTTGGAACGCAGTCGGAAATTTATTGGGACGACGCCTATCTCGGCGCACAGGTCGGAGCCGTTACGCGAGGCACCTATACCATGAAAATAGTTGACCCGATACTGTTTGTGAAAAACTTTGTTCCTGCTAAATATCTGCAACCCAATGCGCCGGTATTCGATTTTGCCGATATGGACAATGACGCCGGAGCGCAACTGTTTAATGAAGTGGTTGGCAGTTTGTCTGCGGCCTTTTCAAACTATACCAACGACCCGAGCAAAGGCAATCGTATCACAAAAATTCAGGGCGACCAGATCGGTTTTGCACAATCATTGACTTTCGCCGTTGAGGATGGCTATCAATGGAAAAGCGACCGTGGATTAGAAATTGTTAAAGTAGCCTTAGTTGCCATTGAATACGACGAAGATACCAAGAAGTTGTTGAGCGATGTGAAAAAAGCAGACGCTTTGTCGGGCGCGCGCGGAGCTTCCTTTATGCAGCAATCCGTTGCCCGCGGTATGCAGGCTGCAGGCGAAAATCCTGCCGGCGGCGGCGGAATGGGCATGGCATTCATGGGAATGGGAATGGGTGCAGCAGGCAATATGATGGGAGCAACGCAGCAGCAAGGCGCAACGCCTCAGTCGCAGTTTATTCAAAACCAGCCACAACCGCAGTATCAGCAACCACCGCAGCAGCAAGCGCCCCCACCACCTCCTCCTCAACCCATGTATTATGCTATGGTTGGCGGCGCGCAACAGGGACCTTTCGCTGTAGCACAATTGCAACAAATGGCGCAAATGGGACAGGTGCTTCCCGATACCATGGTTTGGAGCGCCGGAATGGCAGGATGGGCTGCCGCAGGAACACAACCCGCGTTGGCTGTGCTCTTTGGCGCAGTTCCACCACCTCCGCCACCGATCATGTAAATTGATAAACGTCATTGCGAGGGCGATATCCCGAAGCAATCCAGCGCGTCATTGCGGGCTTGACCCGCAATCTCCTGAAAAGAAGGGGATGCTGAAACAAGTTCAGCATGACGGAGTACAGATTGTTTCGTTTCGCTCGCAATGACGTACATCGTAAATCTAAAATCGTAAATAACTATGGAAGAGTACAACGAAATGAATATGGCTGCAGACGAGCCTGTAGCGGAACAAACCGGCGCCGAAGGAACAGGCGGACAAAATAAATGTCCCAAATGCGGCGCAACGGATATCTCGCTGAACGTCAATAAAGGGCTTTTAAGATGTAACTTTTGCCGACACGAATTTGAGCCGGAAAAAGAAGAAGAAACGAAAACCGATTTAAGCAAGTTGGAAGGCACTATTATCGGTTCGGGCGCTCAGGATATTATTGCAGATACCAATGAAATAATGACTTTCAAATGCAGCAGTTGCGCTGCCGAAGTGGTCATTGATACCGCTCAGGTAACGCAGGCAAGATGCCACTGGTGTCGCAATACCCTGTCCATACAGCAGCAAATACCCAATGGCGCCGTTCCCGACGTCGTATTGCCGTTTAAGGTTAAGAAGGAAGAGGCGAAAGCCAATATCGAAAAGTTTGTGGGCAGTAGAAAGTTTTTTGCGCATCCGCAATTCAAAAAGGAATTTACCGCCGATAACGTGATGGGTGTTTATTTGCCCTATATGGTTGTTGATGTGAATGCCCACGCTACCCTTATCGGTCAGGGCGAACACGAAGTGAGACGATATACGCGCGGCGAAGGGAAGAATAAGGTAACACTTTATGACGCAGATTTATATGATGTAGAAAGAGAATTTGATATTGTTGTTGACGGCTTAACCGTTGAATCCAGCGCTGATAAAATGAATAACAAAGGAAGCAACAAAACCAACAATATCATCAACTCGATTATGCCTTTTGATACTGAAAACGGCGTTAAGTGGAATGCCAACTATATTAAAGGTTATACATCGGAAAAAAGAGATACCAATGTCGAACAGTTGAAGGGAGTGGTCAATTCGCAAACCAAAGACATTGCCCGTTATAAAGCCAATGAAACGCTGCAACACTATGACCGAGGCGTTAAATGGAATAACGAGCAGCTTGCCATAAAAGGAGAGCGATGGAAAGCAGCCTATTTGCCTGTATGGTTATACAGTTATCATCAAAAAACAAAAAACATGCTGCATTATGTAGCGGTCAATGCCCGGACAAAGGAAACGATGGGAAGCGTACCGATACATGTTCCCAAACTGTTTGGCGTATCTGTCGGTGTAGAGATAATCGGTATTTTAGTTTGGATATTGCACCTTCCTTTGTTTATCATTGATGGGAATGATTTCAATTGGGTTTTCCTGACTGCGGGTTTCATTTTTTACGGTGCGATGTACGCACGATACCGGAATAAAGGCGCCCGACATCATCACGAAAAGGAAACAAAAGCCGCTATGGACAACCTGCGAAAGCGTGATACTTTTGTCAATAAATTAACCGCGCTGAAAAATGCAAGAATGACCGGAGCCAATAACACATCCGTCAAAGGCAGCATTTTCGGAATGGCGTCAAAATTCGGACTGTAACCGGCGCACCGTCATTACGGAGAAGAATGGAGCAATCCGGAAAAACACGCCGGATTTGTTGCGAGGCACGAAACCTTCGGGGTTTCCTGCCTCGCAGTACGTAATGACGCAAAGTATCATTTATAATTCAAAACAAAAATGATATTTTTGAATGTGTCAAGACACTAATTTCCTAACTCCGAAATAAACTTCACCCTTACTAATCTGATGTCTTCTTCCGAGAAATCGTCTTCGCCCAGCGCTCTCAGCGCGTCGTCAATGGATTCGGTTTCGGCTTCTTCCTTAAAATATTGGTAAATATCGTTTCGACGGTCGTCGTCGAGAACCTGATTGATGTAATAATCAAGGTTGAGTTTGGTGCCCGAATTGACAATCGCTTCAATTTCGCTGAGTAATTCGGGAATTTCGAGATTTTTTGCTTCGCAGATATCTTCGAGGGCAATCTGCCGGTCAATCGCCTGAATGATGTACACTTTCATTCCCGATTTGTTGATGACCGATTTGACCACCATATCCTGCGGACGGATTATTTCTTTTTCATCGACATAGGCCTTGATCACGTCAATAAATTCCTTGGCGTAACGTTGCGCCTTACCTGCCCCAACGCCTGAAATATTCTGCATTTCGTTCATCGTAATGGGATACTGGATACACATATCTTCGAGCGATGTATCCTGAAAAATGACAAACGGAGGCAGATTTTTTTGTTTCGAAATCTTTTTTCGCAAATCTTTCAGTATCTCGTACAACTCTTCGTCAACAGTGCTGCTTTTGCCGGCAAGGTTAACTTCAGCATCGTCGTCGTCCTCAATATATTCAGGGTCTTGCGTGAGTAAAATCGGGTATGGATTTTCGAGAAATTCGTGTCCTTTGGGAGTTAGTTTCAGAAGACCGTAATTTTCTATTTCCTTCTGTATCAATCCTGAAACTAATGCCTGACGAATGACCATGTTCCAGAACCGCGCATCTTTTTCATCGCCTGAACCGAACAATTCCAGCCTGTGGTGTTTGTAAGTCTTGATGGCGCTGTCGGCATTTCCTGCGAGGAAGTTGGACACATGCTCGCCCTTGAATTTTTCCTGCAATTCGAGAACGGCGCTCAGCATGGTTACTAAATATTGGTCGCCTTCGAACTGTGTCTTTGGATGGAGGCAATTGTCGCATGATTCACAATTTTCGGGGATATACCCCTCGCCGAAATAATGCAACAGCAGTTTGCGGCGGCAAATAGCCGATTCAGCGTAGGCCACCGTTTCGAGAAGCAGTTGCTTGCCGATTTCCTGTTCGGCCACCGGCTTGCCCTGCATGAATTTTTCGAGTTTTTGTATGTCCTTATAACTATAGAATGTAATACAGTTTCCTTCGCCTCCGTCGCGCCCTGCGCGTCCGGTTTCCTGATAATAACCCTCAAGGCTTTTGGGGATGTCGTAGTGAATGACATAACGAACGTCGGGCTTATCAATACCCATTCCGAATGCAATAGTAGCCACAATCACATCCGCTTCTTCCATCAGGAACTTGTCCTGGTTGCCCGACCGGGTAGCGGCATCCATACCGGCATGATACGGTAGGGCTTTAATATCGTTGACCACCAGTTGCTCAGCCAATTCTTCCACTTTCTTGCGACTCAGACAATAGATGATTCCGGACTTATTGGGTTGATTTTTAATGTATTTGATGATTTCTTTTTCGGTATTTATTTTCGGACGTACCTCGTAATACAGGTTCGGACGGTTGAACGATGCCTTGTATACCTGTGCATCAAGCATTCCGAGGTTTTTTTGGATGTCGTGCTGCACCTTAGGGGTAGCCGTGGCAGTGAGGGCTATGATGGGCGCTTCGCCTATCTCGTTGATAATAGGTCGTATGCGACGGTATTCGGGACGGAAATCGTGTCCCCATTCCGAAATACAGTGCGCTTCATCAATTGCATAGAAAGAGATTTTCAATTGCTTGAGAAACTGAACATTCTCATCTTTAGTCAGTGATTCGGGCGCAACATACAACAGCTTGGTTTTACCGCTGAGGATATCTGCCTTCACTTTGTTAATCTGCGCTTTATTCAGCGACGAGTTCATGAAATGCGCCACGCCGTCTTCCGACATAAAATTGCGCATGGTATCCACCTGATTTTTCATCAAGGCAATGAGCGGTGAAATGATAATCGCCGTTCCTTCGAGCATCAATGCCGGCAACTGATAGCAGAGCGATTTGCCGCCGCCGGTGGGCATCAATACAAAAGTATTCTGTCCCTCAAGAACATTCAGGATGATAGCTTCCTGATTACCTTTGAATTTCGAAAATCCAAAGTACTTTTTCAGATTTTCTGATAACGATTTATGTGACTCTTTTGCCATTTATTCTCTTATTCTTAAAATCTCTTACGTTTATTCGATAAAAAATGAATACTTTTGCAAATCTAAATCTTTTTGATGAATCATCACATGTTTTTTGACAAACGACCAAAAAAATTTCATCAAAGGTAAGATTTTATAGATTAAATTGTATCAATAACAGTTAAATTTTTTTTAAATATGTCAGAAAAATCAAATAATACCGGCGAAATGTCGTTTTTGGAACACTTGGAAGAACTTCGCTGGCACATTGTCCGCTCGGCTGTTTCGATATTGGTTTTTGCTGTAATAGCATTCATTTTCAGCAGGTTCATTTTCGACTATGTGTTGCTGGCGCCGAAAAATCCCGAGTTTTTCACCAACCGTATGTTATGCCGGTTGGCCGAAATTTTGCACACCCCGCACCTGTGCATCAATTCCGCTCCCATGAAAATACAGAACATCAAAATGGCCGGGCAATTCTCCGCCGACATTATGATTTCATTGTATACGGGACTCATTTTATCATTCCCGTACATCATCTGGGAATTTTGGCGTTTCATAGCGCCTGCCCTCTACGAAAACGAGCGTAAATATGCGCGCGGTTCAGTAGGGTGGATATCCGTTCTGTTCTTCATAGGCGCCTTGTTCGGATATTTTGTGGTAGTTCCCCTGACGGTGCACTTCCTCGGAGGCTGGCAGGTCAGTCAGGAAATAGCCAACCAGATCGATTTGGATTCTTATTTCGGCACCATATCATTCATTCCTTTTGCTACCGGTATCATTTTCGAATTGCCTGTTTTGATGATCTTTCTTACCAAAGTAGGCCTCATCACTCCATCGTTCATGATCACCTACCGGAAACATGCCATTATCGTTTTGATGCTTATGGCAGCCGTGATTACGCCTCCGGATATTTTCAGTATGACTTTGGTTGTGATGCCTTTGGTAATTTTGTACGAAGTGAGCATCATCCTGTGTAAGAGTACGGCAAAAAAACAGCAGCAAGCGATGGCAAATAATTGAATTTTTGAATCATTGAACAAACAATGAAGATTTCCCTTGAATTAGTTCCCCGTAGCAAACGATATATTTGTGAGCAAGTGGCCTTTGTGGAACAAGCCATCCCGCAAATTTCGGCCATCAATTTCCCTGATCTGTTGCGGTTTGACATCCGTTCGTGGAAAGCCTGCCGGATGATGGCTCATTCGCCATTGGAGAGGATCGCGCACTTGAGGGCGATTGATTTCGATATTCATCAACCTTTCCCGTTGACCGATTTTCTGAAAGAGAACCGCATCAGGAAAGCGCTGGTCATCGAAGGCGATAAGCCGCAGGATATGAAACATGTGGTATATCCTACATCAAGCGTCGATCTGATCCGCAAATTGAAGAAAGAAGTCGGGGATATTACAATTTATGCCGCTTTTGACCCTTATCGCAACAATATACGTTACGAACTTGAATATCTGAAACAAAAGATCGAAGCCGGTGCAACGGGTTTCTTTTCACAACCGTTTTTCGATTTGCGTTTGCTCGAAATCTATTCCGAATATTTAGAAGGACAGGACGTTTATTGGGGTATCAGCCCTGTTACCGGCGAACGGTCGAAACTCTACTGGGAAACCCGCAACAGGGCTATCTTTCCGAAATCCTTTGTGCCGACCCTCGACTGGAATGTCCGGTTCGGACAGGAGGTAATAAATTTCTGCCAAAAAAGCGGATTTAACCTTTACCTGATGCCCATCAGGGTTAATTTGACGGATTATTTGAAGAAACTTTTTGAGGGTAAAGCATGAAAAAAAATCATGAAACTCTTTGTGAAAACTCTGCGACCTCTGTATCTCTGTGTTGAAAATTCAGCACAGAGGCACAAAGAACACCATGTATCACAGGAAAAAGTGTCCGTTTTCGTACACTTACTGTCCGAAACCGAACACTTTAGAAAAAATAGAAAATTGTAAATATCATATAATCAAATAGTTAAAAGTTTGGCACGGTAATTGTAAAACAATAAGTAAATCATTAAAATCAAATTAATAATCAAATAAAAATTAAAAAATCATGATAAAGATAA
>Ga0082212_10009144_pt1 | contig 12808 bp, 10 predicted proteins | sample TergutNt197P3_FD_71548 | JGI IMG/M metagenome (GOLD analysis project Ga0082212, IMG submission 71548) | Neocapritermes taracua P3 segment gut microbial communities from Petit-Saut dam, French Guiana - Nt197 P3 | ecosystem: Host-associated > Arthropoda: Insects > Digestive system > Gut ... | reverse complement strand
GATTTTATATTACAGCAAGGAGAAAATATCATTCCTGTTGAAGTAAAATCAGGCGAAAATAAGAGAGCCGTGAGTTTCAAAAGCTATATCGAGAAACATAAACCGGAAACCGCCGTCAGATTTGGTACCAGAGAGTATCTGAAAAATGGCGCGATAACAAACATCCCGCTATATTTTGCAGGCAAAATATTTGAGCTTATTAATGAAGATAATATACCAGAAGGTGAAATAGATGAAGAATGGGAAAAGTTAAGAGATACTTCACCAAAAATTACTGAATCTGGTATCATCTTTGAAAACGGAGATATATTTACGAGTGGCATATTCTTTGAGGTTGTTAAAGAAGCTAGAGATTTGTTATTAGCAGAAAAAGAAGAAGAATTTAAAATGTTTATGCTTGGTCCGAAGAATCCATCAGATGGAATAAGAATCGGAGAGAAAGTTAAACAATTAACAGATGAAGAATTTCACTCTTTCTGTGATTTTTGGATTGAAGAGAGAAATGATACTCTTAGAGGTATTCTCTCCGATTTATGTAATTAAAACTAAATATAACTACCCTGGTGAAATTTCACCAGAGACAAGGCATGCCTTGTCTCTACATTTGCAGGAGCGCGATAAATCGCGCCCGTTTTATTTATTAATACGCATGCGGGACGCATGCTATCCCATGTCACGCCGGCGGGGACGCCCGCGATCCCATGTCTACGCCCGCGATCCCATGTCATGGACGCATGCTATACTTGCAGGTAACCTGTAATAATGCGGTAATTTCACAAATATTATGGTGTAATATTTGTAGTATTTATTGATATTCGCATTTTCAGCAGCTACAATGGGCACTGGGAGGCAAACAATGAGTCTGTTTGTATATTTTATTATTAGCTTGTCAATATCTGACAAGCATTTGGTTTAATAAATCCCCAGGGAGTGACCTCCGTCGATCGTGATTATGTCGCCCGTTATATGGTTGGCGGCGGCGCTTGCAAGGAATGCCGCCAGCGCTCCCGTTTCAAGCTGAGTCCCCAATCTGCCGTCAGGCGCCGCGCCTGCCATTCCCTCCAGGGTCGTTTCGTCGAGTTTCGTCATAACCTCTGACCAGGTGTAACCCGGCGCAATCGCGTTTATCTGAATGTTATACTTGGCCAGTTCAAGCGCCATCGCCCTTGTGAACTGATTTACGCCGGCCTTTGCCGTGCAGTAAGGCGCAAGGTTTATCAGCCGGTTCGCCCTCGTCCCCAAATTCGAACTGATATTGATTATCTTGCCGCCGCGCCCTCTGTCCCGCATGTGTTTTCCCACAAGATAAGTCATGCGTACAACCCCGTGTAAATCAATGTCGATACATTTGAAGTATTCGGAGAGTTCGCCGTCCATATCAAGCAAATCTCCGTGAGGCGTCGTGCCGGCGTTATTAACGAGAATGTCTATCCGCGTATAGTCGCTGATGATTTTACGCACTGAATCGCCGGATTCATGCATATCGGTAATATCCGCCCTGTAAAATCTGAATATTCCATCGTATTTATCCGCGAGTCCTGATACCGCCGACAAGCCGCTTGATTCATCGCGCGCAATGATAGCCACATTGGCTCCCTGTTCCGCGAACGCGGTTGCTATTCCGAACCCTATGCCCTTATTTCCGCCGGTGACGACAGCCGTCCTGCCTTTTAGCGAAAAAGCGTCCTTCATTGATGTAATTATCATGATACCTCCTTTATCTGTTGGCAAGCTCCGCAAACCCCGAAATCAAGGCTTGCGACCGAGACAAAAAATGTAGGGGCGAATAATTATTCGCCCCCAACCAAGGTAGCAGAGTTCGGGGTTTGCGGAGCTTGCCTGTTATGTAGCGCTGATGAGAGCTTGCGTATATAAATCCCTGGGTTCTTCAAATATTTGCCGCGCCGGGCCATGTTCGACAATTCGCCCGTGGCGCATAACAAAGATATAATGGCTAAGCGCCTTTACTGTTTTTATATCGTGACTGATAAACAGATAAGCGATATTGCATGCCTTTTGAATATCCCGAAGCAGCTCTACAAGCTGCGTTTGTATGAACCTGTCAAGGGACGATGTCGGTTCGTCCAGCACGATCAATTCAGGTCTGAGCGCCAGCGCGCGGGCAAGGGCCACCCGCTGACGCTGCCCGCCCGACAGCTCATGCGGCAGCCTGTCAAGTATTTGCCCTGACAATCCTACATCACGCAAGGTGTTGATAATTGTGTCGCGCCGCTCGTCCTGCCGCGTTTCCGGGTAGTGAAGCTGCAAACCTTCGCCAATGATCTCCTTCACCGTCATTGCCGGATTCAACGCGCCATATGAATCCTGAAAAACAGGCTGCATATCGCGGCGCGCCCGACGGATTGACTTCGAATTCATGTCATGTATGGCGTTTCCCATGAAAAGAATCTTTCCCACGCTTTTTTCCAATCGCAATAAGGCCATGCCCAGCGTCGTTTTGCCGGAACCCGATTCTCCGACCACGCCTGTCGTCTGCCCCCGGCGCAAGACAATCGAAACATCTTTTACCGCCGGTATATGACCGGCGGTTCTACTGAAAAAACCTTTGCCGGCAGGGAAATTGACGGATATATTTTCGCCTGTCATGACGGCCGGCGCGTTTATATCGAAATCATGCGGCATTTCAGCGTTATCAGTACCGACAAGGCGTTTCGTATAAGGATGCTTTGGATTTTTCAGAATATCGCCCGCCGCGCCTGTTTCAACAATTTCACCGTTTTTCATCACCGCCGCCCTGTCGGCAATCCTGCTGACAATACCGAGATCGTGCGTTATGAACAGTATGGCCATTTGAGTACGGGACTGTATATCGCGCAGCAATTCAAGTATCTGCGTTTGTATGGCGGCATCAAGCGCCGTGGTCGGCTCATCGGCGATCAATAGTTCCGGATCGTTGGCCAATGCCATTGCCATCATGATGCGCTGGCGCTGGCCGCCGGAAAATGTATGCGGATAATCTCCAAGCCTTGATTCAGCTTCCGGCAATCCCACCGTATGAAGCAGTTCGATAACCCGCGCCCTGGTTTCTTTCCTGTTTGAAGAGCGGTGAATTGCAATATTTTCCGCAATCTGTTTTTCGATGGTATGCAGAGGATTCAGGGAATTCATCGGATCCTGAAAAATTACGGAGATACGGCTGCCTCTAAGTTTTCGGATAGCCCGCTCCGGCAGATTCAGGAGTTCAACGCCGTCGAATAATATCGAACCTTCGGGAGGTAGCGCGTTATCAGGAAGCAGCCGTGGGATCGCCATTGCTGTCGCCGTTTTCCCGGAACCCGATTCACCTACCAGAGCCAGGATTTCTTTTTTCTGAATGGCAAGTTCGATTCCCCGCGCCGCCTGAATAATGCCTTTTGGCGTCGAGAAACGAACTGAAAGATTTTTAATATTTAATAGCGGCTGTATTGTCATATGTTTTCCTGGGATCAAACGCGTCGCGTATTGCTTCAGAAATGAACACTATCAGTACAAGGGTCGCGGCAATGGATAGAAAACCCGTAATGCCGATCCATGGCGCATGCATATTTGACCTGCCCTGCGCCAGTAATTCTCCAAGTGAAGCCGCTCCCGGCGGCAGTCCCAGCCCTATGAAGTCCAGCACTATCAACAGGGTAATCGCGTTGATGAAGGTGAAAGGCAGGAATGAAAGCGCCGCGGCCAACGCGTTGGGAAGCATGTGCTTTTTCATAATATTAAAACCGCTTACTCCAAGGGCTTTTGCGGCCTTGATATAGGTAAAATTTCTCGTCCGCAGAAATTCGGCGCGAACGACTCCCGACAGCCCCGTCCAGTTGAAAAGCAGCGTAACGCATAACAACAGCCGAAAGCCCGGCGTAAACATGCTGAACAGAATTATCAGGATGAAAAGCAGGGGCAATCCGTTCCACACCTCTATGAAGCGCTGGAAAACAATATCAATAATACCGCCTGAATATCCCTGTATCGCGCCGGCGGCGATTCCGAAAATGTATGAAAGAAACGTCAGGCATGAAGAAAAAAGAATGGTTGTTCTGAAACCGTATATAAGCCGGGCTAAAACATCTCTGGCCTGATTATCCGTTCCCAAAGGATTTTCCCATGTAGGCGGCGACGGGACCGGGGTTCCCGGATTTCTGTTAATGGTTCGATACCCATACCCGCGCAGCGGCCATACCATCCATCCGTTTGCTTTAATCTCCTCTTTTATAAACGGGTCGCGATAATCCGTAATTGCTAGAAATCCGCCGAAAACCGATTCGGGATAATCAACAAGCGCGGGAAATAAAAATTGTTCTTTATACCTGATAATCAGAGGCTTGTCATTTGTTATAAATTCCGCCGGAAGCGTAATTATCACTAATATAAGAAATATCCATAAGCTGAAATAACCGCGGCGGTTGGCGCGGAATTGCTGTATCCGTCTTTGCGTCATATTTATTTATAAGTTGATGTCATTGAAATTGATCCTTGGGTCAATCGCCGTGAGCGTGATATCGCTTATCAGTTTAAACAAAAGCCCCAGGACAGCATAGATATAGAGCGTGGCGAAAACAACAGGATAGTCCCTGTCCAAAACAGACTGAATCCCTAATAATCCAATGCCATCCAATGAAAAGATTACTTCGATTAACATTGAGCCGGTAAAAAGCATTGACAAAAACGTCAGCGGGAAATTGGAAATTACAATCAGCATCGCGTTTCTAAAAACATGGCGCAGCAGGATCGTGCGCTCCGTCAATCCCTTTGACCGCGCGGTTATGACATATAGCTTGTTGAATTCATCCATGAAAGAGTTTTTTGTAAGCATGGTCAATACCGCCAGACCGGATAGCGCCATGCAGATTACCGGCAGCGTAATATGCCATAAATAATCAATTATCCTGTTCCATAAAGTCAGATCATGCCAGTTTACGGAAACAAGTCCCCTGATTGGAAAAACATTAAGGTACGATCCTCCCGCAAATAACACTATCAGCAATACGGCAAGGATAAAGCCGGGTATGGCGCAAAATACATTCATTATAGCGCTCGACAGTATATCGAAGCGGGTTCCATCCCTGACAGCCTTGCGAATTCCAAGAGGGATTGCCATCAGGTACATTGCGGCCGTACTCCAGAATGCCAGACTTAGCGATACGGAAAGTTTTTCTATTATAATGTTTAAAACGTTTTCGTTTCGATAATAACTTTTGCCGAAGTCAAATCTTAAATAATCCCATGTCATTTTGAAAAATCTGACATGAGCGGGCCTGTCAAATCCAAACTGAGTTTCAAGTTCACGCCGAAGCGCGTCATTTATCGTCTCATTCTCGCGATAAGTTCCCTGAAGCCCGCTATCGGCCTCGGCGGCGGCTTTATTATTAAATGACCGCGCGGATGAATATCTGGCGGCAATCCGTTCAATCGGGCCGCCGGGCGCCAACTGTATAATGGCAAAGTTTGTAAACATAATGCCTAAGATAGTCAGCGCCATAAGCAGAAGCCGGCGTATTATGTAAGTTTTCATTATCTGGATTTTCTGTTCTTTGAAATTACCGCGTCCTTTTGCGGATCAATCCACCACGTATCCCGCGGAGAAAATGGCTCCCATTTGGGCCGGGTTTCAGGTATCCCGAAACGGTCCCAATAGACCAGAAGATCCTTATTCCAAAAATACAGATTAATCGAGTAATAGTTCCAAAGAAGCACTCTATCCAGCGCGTTGCAGGCGGCTATCTTGTCTTCTCTGTCGCGGGCGTCAATTACCTTTTCAATCAGGGCGTCGACAATCGGATTTTTGATGTACTGCGTATTGGAACTCATCTTTTCATCCGCCGCCTGCGAACCCCAATACTGGCGGATTTCCGCTCCGGGCGAAAGCGAGTGCGGGTACAATCCGTTGGCGATCATATCCCAATCATAACTGAACACTTTAGTCCAGAATGTAGTTGTATCGGCAATGGTCAATCTCGCCTGAATCCCGAGCAATTTCAGGTTTTCGACAAACGGCGCGTAAATTGGTTCATCGGCGGGGCCTTGCAGCATGAAAACAATTACAAAAGGCTCTCCGCCGCGAACCAGTTTGCCGTTCACGTTTTTCCATCCGGCCTCATTCAATAAATCGGACGCTTTTTTAAGATTGGCGCGAAGCCCCTGCTGTGTTCCGGATGTATCCGGCAATGAGAATGGCTGTGTAAAGACGCGCGGATCCAGTTGATTGCGATACGGTTCCAGCAGCGCGAGTTCTTTGCCTTTTGGAACTCCCTGATGCGCCAGTTCCGTGTTGGCAAAGTAACTGGTGTTCCGCTCATATATGCCGTGGAAGATGTTCCTGTTGGTCCATTCCCAGTCGAACGCGTACGTCAGGGCTTCGCGCGTTTTGGAATCCTGAAACTGCGGCCGGCGGCCGTTCATGCCGATTCCAAGAAACCATAGCGGACCGCGAACCTGATTTTCTTTTACTTTAATAAAACCTTTCGCGACCGCGTCTGTTTTGTAGCCTGTCTTCCATCTTGTCGGCGTGGACTCAAGCCGGACATCTATACTGCCGCCCATAAACGCTTCATACGCGATGTTCGGATCACGGAAAACATCCATTCTGATTTGGTCAAAATTGTGCCGTCCCGCATTGACAGGTAAATCCTTTCCCCAATAACCGGGGTCGCGTTTCAGAATAATAAAATTGCCGACATCGACTTTGGCTATCGCGTAGGGCGTACTTTGTACGGGAATTTCCGTCGTCGGCAGGGAAAAATCTCTCTTTTCCCAGTAGTGTTTTGCCAAAACAGGCATTTGCGTCGCCAGATTGTATATATTGCTTCTGTCGCCGGATTTAATATAGGTAAATTTTACGGTGTTCCAATTAATCTTTTCAGCTTTTTCTATCTCGCTGACCAGACTGCTGAACGTAGGGGCGGATTTGTCACGAATCAGTTCATAAGAATATAGCACGTCGTCCGCGGTCAGCGGTTTACCGTCATTCCAGCGGGCAATGTTACGTATCCTGAATTCGACCCATTTATGGTCGTCGGGATAAGTGATTGATTCCGCAATCAATCCATAAGCGGAATCAGGTTCGTCGGCGCTTTTCGTCATTAAAGTTTCGGCGAAAGGCAGGTCGGCAAAAGCAGGCGGCGTGCCAAGCGTTATATAAGGGTTAATGCTGTCAAAACCGTTTATATCGGTTACAATTGTTCCGCCTTTTGGCGCGTTCGGATTGACATAAGCGAAATGTTCAAAACCGGGTTCATATAATAAAGAACCGTAAAGCGTCACTCCATGTGATGTTATAATGTTCCCTGCACGTATTATTACAGGGGACAAAAAAACGGTTAAAAACATGTAGAACAGACACACTTTTTGCGACACGATCCCTCCTTTACCCAAAGCGGCGCAAAGGCAGGGCGTAGCACGCTACGCCCCTACATTGCCCTGCCGCGCCCCTTCAGGGCGCTTGAACGCCGTTTAATTTTAAATAAATATTCCAAACGTTATTCTGTGTTTGCGGTTGAACCAGGATGCGGCTTTATACCTGTCTCCCGGATGCGCAGATCCGGATTACGTACAAGCTTCGTTAAAAGAACTACGTAATCGTTTGCCAGTTTTAATATTGTCGAACGATCATATACGGCGTTCTGATACTTAAAATGCCCGTTTACCGCATCTGAGTTTCCCGCCAGAAATACATCTATCGGAAACAGGGCGAATTCAGGTTGTGGAAGTTTAAACGGCAGCGCGGCAAAATTTCCCGTTGACGACTTGTGGAACGATTCAGGCGGCGGCACCGCCACCGGTTGAGATTCACCCTGTAATGACTGTTTGTCAGCGGGCGGAACCATTAAATCAAGGGAAGTTTGCAACTGGAAGTCAACAGCGGGGCCTTGCGGCGGAATTACTTCTGTAATGAAATGGAAAGGGACATAGTTGTCGTAAACATCCAGTAATGTTTTGTGGACCCTTTCAACAAGTTCAATAAATGTCGGATTCCCATCCAGATCAACATAGACGAATTGAAAATTCATGAGACAGCCTATAATAGAGTGCGTCTCTTTACGCGGCCTGTTTGCCACGGGCATACAGAAAAAGTTTAAGTTGTACCCGCTGAAAGAATGAATAAGCGATATAAATGCCGAGAAAAGCACGGTGAAAAACGTGACATTGTTATCGCGCCCCAGAAGTTTAAGGCGTTTTACCAATTCCGGCAGCAATGACACCGGCACGGTATCGCCGGTGTATGACGGTGAAGCCGTCGCGCGGTCCACAGGCAAAAATGTGTTTATCGTTTTGGGGATATTTTTCCAATAGTCCAGTTTTTTCTCAAGAAATTCTCCGGAATAGTGCTCTCGCTCCCACATTGTGAAATCAGCGTATTGTATCGGCAGTTCCGGAAGTGGAGACGGCGTATTGTAAAAAAACGCCTGATATAACACGAACAGTTCCCTTTGCAGTATATTCATGGATAAACCGTCGGTGGCGATATGGTTTGTAATGACCGTCAGAATATATTCTTCATCTCCCGTTATTATCAATGCCGCCGATATCATTAATTTATTATCGAAAAATGAAAACGGTTTCGACGTAAGCTCCTTCAAAATACGCCCAGCCTCGTCTTTACGATCATCTTGCTTAAACTCGCGTAAATCTGAAACTTGCAACAGGGTATCAGGCGCGTCATTTATATTCTGTAATATCTCTTTGTCATGGACGACATAGTTGGTTCGCAGAATTTCATGTCTGCGCACTATCTCACAAAGCGCTTTATCCAAAACCGGTATATTTACGCTGCCTTTTATCATATAACTTAAAGCCGGACAATTTACACGCATTTCGGCAGGGTCGTATAATCCGTCAAGCTCCGCGCCTATTACCTGTTTCTGTATAAAGGAAACCGGCAGACTATCTGTTCGCGGACAGGGGATAATCGGATCGTTTTCGCCGCCGACCACCCGGAGGCGCTGAAATGTTTCCCGCTTATGCTTCAATGATAACGCGGCGGAATCGGGCATTTATGAACTCCTGTGTAATAGTTGTTAATATAACGATAAGCCAATCGTTCCAATGTAAACATTGTCTATCGCTTCGGCAATGGCTTTAATCGTCTGCAATTCAAATATGGCTCTAAGCGGCAACTCCACTCCGAATATATCCTGAATTTTGTGTAATATTGTAGTGGCCAACAGCGAATCTCCTCCCAGCTCGAAAAAACCGTCGTCGCGGCCAATCGGAGATATTTTGAGCGTCTCCGCCCATATTCGCGCCAGCTCTTCTTCTATTTCACCCTGCGGAGGTTGGTACATTGCAACTCCTTGTCTTTAAGGAAACGCTGATTAATTGCCTGTGCGGGCGAATCGCGGCGTTGCGCGGTGCTCGTAACCTCAACATATTTCCATATATGCCTCGGTTCCTGCGCTCCGTGCGCCTTGCGCTTCATCCCGCGCAGACAATTACTCAGCATTTCCTTAACAATTTTCTTGTTCCCAGCACACAAAGCACACATACGAAAAATATGACGGCATATATGTAATAGCCGCCGGCAATATCCGCCAAAGAACGATCGTCGTGAATATCTCGAAAAAGAAATGATAAGAGAAATGCCGTGCCGTTGTTTACAGCATGCATGAAAACGCAGTATCGCAGCGATCCGGTACGCCAATATATCCAGCCAAACGCCAGACCGAGGAGAAACGCAAGCGCTCCCTGCCAGGGGTTAAAATGCAATACGCTAAACATTACAGACGACCACACAATGGCTTTGCGCGGCGAATAGTGTTTCAGCAGCCCTTTCAAAACTATTCCGCGGCACAGCCATTCTTCACACACAGGCGCGATAACAACAATGGATAAAAACGCGGGAAGGTTGATTTTTGATAAGTCCTCAAATAGTGGTTTTATAAAATCGGGCTTTGGAATCCACATCGTCAATGTGCCGGCAGTAATGCTAATCGACAGCGTAAGCGGCACAAGCAAAAACCATAGCAACGGCGACGGTCTTGCGGGAATAACCGGCATATCGTTGCCGCGCTTGCCAAAACGGACAATAATCAGCGCCAGAATGATATAAGTCGACAAATCACATAATAACTGGCTCCATTCCAGAGTTACCGCCGGGATATACTGCATAATTGCTTTTACCGCAAAGCCGGTAAAATGACACAATACAAAGATACCGAGCAGCAGCCATGATTGCGCAAGATTTGGACTGTAGGCCAATAAAAGATTCTTTGCATTTTTAATTTTAGGTACAATTTGAAAATTCATATGTTTACCAGATTCCATTGTTTCAGAAAAACATCGTATATTTTGTGCCCGTTCCCAGGGAAGCATAACAGGGACGGTTCGCGAGTCCGCCCCTGCATGTGTTGCTATGAACCAGCTACATGATAATCAAAAGGCCCTGCCGGGTATTTTCCGATACATTCGAGCCAGTATTCGAAATATTCCTCTTTGTGGTCCCATGCGTACTCAGCGGCTTTCCACAGAATCGCGAAACCAACATCCGCCCAACTTAACCCTCCCGCAACTTCATCCATTTCCTCAAAAGTCAATTCTCTCATAAAAAATCCTCCAAAATTTGATTGTTTGTTTGAAACTACATGTTTAACAAAGTTACATTTCAGATATTTTCGATTGCCGTGTCATCACCTCACTTTCCATTATCACATCCGATACCGTTTTTACGAAACTATGTATGGCGTTTTGAAATCCGGAATGTTGCTATGAACCAGCTACATGATAATCATAAGGCCCTGCCGGGTATTTTCCGATACATTCAAGCCAGTATTCGAAATATTCCTCTTTGTGGTCCCATGCGTAATCAATGGCTCTCATCATAACATCGAAACCAACGCCCAACCAACTTAACCCTCCCGCAACTTCATCCATTTCCTCAAAAGTCAATTCACGCATAAAAAATCCTCCAAATTTTGATTATTTGTTTGAATCCACATGTTTAACAAAGTTACATTTCAGGTATTTTCGATTGCCGTGTCATCACCTCACTTTCACTTATCACATCCGATACCGTTTTTACGAAACTATTCATAAACGCGTGTATCGTTGATTCGTCATACAAACCTTTCATGTATACAAGCGAGCCTTTGATGGCATCACCGACGTCACGAAACTCTATTGCGCATGAAACCTGAAAGCCGTGGCAGCCCTGACCCGCGCCCGGAGGCGTGAAGTATAATTGATGGGGCGCCAGCGGATTTTTGTTGCGGGCGGCCGCGCCGGATATGAAATTTATCCCTGGGGCGCAAAACATAATATCTTCTTTTGCCAGCGCGCGGCGTACCCAATCGAGCGGAACAGGTTGGCGAGATTCGGCTTCGTTCATCGCGCGCGTTATCCGCCCTGCTACTTCAGTAAAGCCGGGATTTCCCGCCAGACACGTCTTGTAGGCCACTTCCAGGGCAAAATTACCTATGGCGTTTTGAAATCCGGCATCCAGCCGTCCGGAATGAAGCGCGACTATAGCCGGTTCATCCTGCCCGGTCATGCGCCGAATTGCGATTTTGTATATGGAAAGCAGCACAGTGAAAAGCGTCGTTTTCAACTGGGCTGCGGTTTTCTTCAAATCGCGGGATGTCTCGGCATCAAGCTGGAACTTCTTTTCTGCAGTTAGCCCGGAAACAGTTTCATTGGAACCGCGTTTTTCATTTGGCAGCAAATCCGTAACAGGCGCTGATTTGAGTTTATTCACCCAGTATCGTATATGCTCCTCGCAAACCGCGCCGACCGACCATGATTCCATGGACGTCAGATAATCCATATACCTAAGGCGTACGGGCATCACCCGAAGCGGAGTTCCGCTCATTACCGAACCATAGATTGACGACAGTTCTTGAAACAAAATGCCGATAGATATCAGGTCGCCTATCGCATGATGCAGCGCGACGCCCAATATGTATTCAACCACGGAAAGCCGTATGAGAAACACGCGATACAACGGGCCGTTATCCAGGTCGTATTCTTCCCAAACAAAGCTGTTTGCGATACGATACGCCTCGTTTTCTATCTCCTCGGCCGTTTTTCCCGCAGCCGTAACTTCGCGAAACGCCACGGTTTTATTTGTGTTGCGGACGAGGTAAAGATTCCCGCCGGCTGCCTCGATGGAACTATTAAGGACATCGTGGCGTTCAAGCAGAATTTCAATGCTTCTCAACAGCGGGTCCGCCAGCATCTCGCCGGTACAACGCATTACAATATGCGGGGCGTTGGCGGCGTTTGCATCCATTTTGCGATTTGAATAATCGTTCCAGAGGAAACGATTGAACAACAGCGCCCTGTCCGCAGACCCCGCGGCGACACGAAAGCGCGGAGTAATAGTCTTTGCGGGCGAGGGCGGTTCACGAACCGCCCCTACACGTTGCGCGGCGCTCGCGACCTCGACATATTTCTGTATATGCCGAGGTTTCCGCGCTCCGTGCGCCTCGCGCTTCATCCCGCACAGACTATTACTCCGCATTTCCTTAATACCGCGTTGTCGGCGGCAATCCGGCAGTGAAGAGACATCCATCTTAATATCAGCCAGGTTCATTGAATCCTCATGAAATATCCGTGTTGCATCATTAATGTTTCGCGACAGCCGCCAACATTTCGCAATAAATCAATTTTTTTAATATTTTCTAAAATTAAACCCGGATTCCGAAGTTAAGGCTTGTTTTTGCGGTTGGAAAGGCCGATGCCCTGGATTGCGTGATAAAAACATATTCATGAAAACCGTGTAGGGGCGCGATTTATCGCGCCCCATAATAACGAACGGCACATTTCTTGATCCGGATACAAACAAAGGGCGCGATAAATCGCGCCCCTGTAGTTTGTACATTTG
>Ga0082212_10009143_pt1 | contig 12808 bp, 10 predicted proteins | sample TergutNt197P3_FD_71548 | JGI IMG/M metagenome (GOLD analysis project Ga0082212, IMG submission 71548) | Neocapritermes taracua P3 segment gut microbial communities from Petit-Saut dam, French Guiana - Nt197 P3 | ecosystem: Host-associated > Arthropoda: Insects > Digestive system > Gut ... | reverse complement strand
AACCCAAACCCAGCCCCGATGAAACCGATTCCATCAAAAAAGGGGCTTGAATTCCATGACCGAGAAATCTACACTGATTCTTTCAACAACCGTGTCTCAAAATCACTGGCACGTTCCGCAATCTCTCGGCTATACCAAGTTGCTACCTATCGGGCGCAACTTGGTATAAAATAATAATACCATATTACCTGTCTAGCTCACCTGCGATAACATTCATTGCACCAAGTTCTGCTAAAACGTCTGCTATCAGGCGGCCTTTGATCTTTTCGTCTAAGCTACTAAATATGGGATAGCAGGGGGGGCGAACATGAATGCGGTATGGGCTTTTGTTGCCGTCTGAAACAATATAAAAACCAAGCTCACCATTGGCGGCTTCTGTTGCGCTATATACTTCGCCAATGGGCATTTCTATGCCGTGCATGATTAGCTTGAAGTGGTGCATTAGACTCTCTGCTCGACTATATACCTTTTCTTTTGGTGGCAGAGCCACCTTGTAGTTTTCAATTAACACAGGCCCTTGGCCAATTTCCTTCAGGCGTTTTAAACATTCCTTAACAATCAACAAACTCTGACGCATTTCTTCGGTGCGGACCAAGTACCTATCGTATACATCCCCACTGGTGCCAACAGGTATATCAAAATCATAGGTTTCATAGTCAAGGTAGGGCTGGGCTTTTCTCAAGTCGTGGGGTAGTCCACAAGCCCTCAGACATGGGCCTGTATAGCCCCAAGAAATAGCCTGCTCTACCGTAAATGCCCCCACATCCTTTGTGCGGTCTGACCAGATAGGATTGCGAGTGAGCAACCTCTCCATTTCATCAATTGACCTAGGGCAAGTTTCCAATAATTTGTTGCATAGCGGTATAAATTCTTTTTCAGGAATATCGCGGAAGAGGCCACCAATACGTGTAAAACTGGTATGGAGTCGCTGGCCAGCGGCCATTTCCAATAGGTCATAAATTGTTTCTCGCTCATGGAACAAATATAGGTAAGAGGAAAATGCTCCGATGTCCACAGCGTTGATGCCGATGCAGACCAGATGGTCGGCAATTCGAGCCAGCTCTGAAACCAATACGCGAATCACTCTGCTTCGAGGTGGATCTTGAATATTTAACAGTTTTTCAACCGCTAGGGCATAGCCTACGTTATTCATAATGGAAGAACAATAATTTAGGCGGTCAGTGAGGGGTACAAACTGTGCATAGGAGAGGCTTTCGCCCAGTTTTTCTACTCCCCTGTGAAGATATCCTATTTCCGGCTCGGCATTAATGACATTTTCTCCCTCAAGACTCAGGATAATTCGTAAAGTCCCGTGGGTGGCCGGATGGCTGGGGCCTAAATTTACAATCATTTGCCCGCTGTGGGCTGGATCGCTTTCGATGCTGGTGTTTAGAAGCATATTCATTCCTGATCATTCTGCAAGTGACTTGGCTGAATTTGCATAGGGCATTCCGATATCTGAATTACACCAAGAATCACCGCCATTGAGTGGAAAATCTTTACGAAGTGGATACCCATCAAAATCGCCCCACATCATTAGACGCTTAAAGTTGGGATGTCCATCGAATGAAATGCCAAACATATCAAAAACTTCGCGCTCAAACCAATCAGCACCCTTGTGGATGCTTGTAAGGCTCGGCACAGTTTGACCTTCAGCTATTGGAACCTTAACTCGTAATCGCTCTTGGCTAACTAAGTTTTGAAAGTGTATCACCAAATCAAAACGTGGCACCCGCTGAGGCCAGTCAACGGCAGTTAGGTCTACCATCAACTGAAAGCCCTCATTAAAAATCAACTTAACAACATCTGGGTACAAATTTGCTCCAACCACAATTGTCAAATCACCCCTAAAGTTGTGGTGGTCTGTAATCGCATTTGGCAGTGCTGAATTAATACTTTCTATGACACTCATAATACCCCCCTACCAAATCCTGGATTGCCCTGCGTCAGCCGCTTCTCTAAACATTTGTTGGATGGCCTTTTGAGCCGTCATCCCTGTGTTCTCTAATGTCTGCTGGCGTTCCAGGCTCCTATAAAAGGCTCGCAAATTGCCTTCTCTTGATCTAAATGTCTCCTGCATCATTTGTTCTTGTAGTTCCACAACTCCCTTGATGATTGCTTCGGGGCGGGGCGGACAGCCAGGCACGTAAATATCAACGGGGATGATGCGGTCGATGCCCTGAACAGTTGCATAGGTGCGATATATGCCCCCGGTAGAAGCACAGGCACCAACGCATACAACCCACTTGGGGTCTGCCATTTGTGCAAATATCTTGCGTATTACCGCCGCCTGCTTATTGGTAATTGTCCCTAACACCAGCATCATGTCTGACTGACGGGGGCTAAAGCGCATGGCTTCTGCTCCGAAACGGCTGAAGTCGTAGCGACTCGTCATCAAGCTCATAAACTCAATAGCGCAACAGGCCGTCCCAAAAGGCAAAGGCCACAGGCTATTCTTTCTTCCCCAATTAACAACCGACTCCAGCCTTGTGGTCAACCAAGTTTCTTTGATTTCCTCTGCGGAGGTTGTCTGCATAGTGGTGGATTCACTCATATCAACGCTCCCACTCCAACGCCCCCTTGCCCCAAACGTAAATAAAACCAACCAACAACGTCACCATGAATAGCAACATTGGAAAAAAGGTTTGGGGTGCGCTTCTGAAATTGACAGCCCATGGCATCAAAAATGCCACATCCACGTCAAACAGAATGAATAGCACTGCGGTTAAATAAAATTTAACGCTGTATCTGTGCCTTGCATCAGCCTGAATCAGAGGAACGCCACATTCGTAGGGAGATAACTTTTGGTCACTAGGGTTTCGGGGCTTAAAACCCAAAAACGGCAATAGCACTCCTGATAAAAACAGAGTGGCAATCCCCACTCCTAGTGCCATGAGTAGCAGTAAGAGCATTGACAAAAATGGGTTCAAAGGTGTAGTCATCTCTATCCCCTCTAACTGAATTATGCTCTAATATGGAACTTTTATCAGGGCTAATTTCAAACTGATCAAATTAATTCCTTGGGAACCCAGGCGAATAGCGCAACTGGTCTATATTTGACTGAGCGAATGAGACTATCCGTCCCTCCTGGGCGTATGCATCTTTATATTTTACATAGCGTTGCCAAATACTTGCAGTTAATTCCCTTTGCTCAGGGTTGAGTTCCTTTTTTACCACGGCTGGCCACCCAGCCACTAGGGTATGAGGTGGAGCAACAAAGCCTTCCCTCAATAGCGAACCTGCGGCTACCAAACACCCCTCTCCTACTTCGGCTCCATCCATAATCGTTGTGCTCATGCCAATAAGAGCACCCTTGCGGACAGTGCAACCATGCAACATTACATTGTGAGCGATACTGACTTCATCTTCTAAGAGTAGTGGCCACTTTTCGACTGTTACATGGAGACAGCATTTGTCCTGAATATTCACACGAGACCCAATCTCGATCCAATTTACATCACCCCTGACAATGCACTGAAACCATATGCTTGCATCGTCTCCAATAGTTACGTCTCCAAGGACAATAGAATCCGGTGCTATCAGCACCCTATTGCCGATCTTGGGAGTCATGTTTTTATAAGTTTCAATCATCTCCTACTCCAACAAATCATTTACACAACCCTAATAATCAAATAGTAACCGCTTAGTTGCTACCTTGCACAAATACATGATACTATGTAAAACTCGTGGGCGTATAACTCAGCGGTAGAGTGCTATCTTCACACGGTAGAAGTCCCTGGTTCGAATCCTGGTACGCCCACCAACAAAATGAGGGGATTTTATGGCAAATATTATCGCCACACAGCTTAGGGCAGGAATGATCATCAACTTTGAAGGCGAGCTATGCCGTGTTGTCAGCGTGGAACACCAGACACCTGGCAACCTACCCGCACGTATTGTTGCAAAGATGAAGCGTCTCAAAGATGGCATCAACCGCGAAAACCGATTTGGGTCGTCTGACAAGATTGAAAGAGCCAGCCTCGAACAGCAGATGCTGGAATACCTGTATGAAGACGGTGACAATATAGTGCTGATGAATAACGAAACCTACGAACAATTAGAAATCAACAAAGAATTTGTAGGTGATGACATAGTTTTTCTACAACCCAACATGCAGATAGAAGTTGAATTTCACAACGGTAATCCTCTTTCGGCCTCACTTCCTGACAGCGTAGTATTAGAAATTATTGAGACCGAGCCGGTAATGAAAAATGCAAATGCCACTGGTTCCTACAAACCAGCCAAGTTGGAAAACGGAGTCACAGTTGGGGTTCCTCCATACATTGAGAGCGGGGAGCGCATCAAGGTTAAGGTTTCCGACAGAACTTATATCGAGCGGGTTAAGTAGTTAAGTTTTTATTTCTCAGTTTCCGGTCGTAATATGAAAGCAGGTAAAATACTACATGTCCTCACCGCGGCAAGCAATTCACTGGGAGATAATAGCACTTCGTGCCATAAAGTTTGTCAACCGTTGGGTAAAGAGCGGCAAAACCAACGAAAAGTCTTACGGGCATGTCTTTGTAGCCGAGTTTCTTAACGTCTTTGGTATAGATTACCTAAAGACCCCTGGCGAAATGGAACAAAAAGTCTTTGACGGCTACACCGACTACATCTGGCTTGGCAAGATAATCATAGAAATGAAGTCAAAAGGAGCCGACCCAGGATTTCAGCAAGCCGAAAGCCAAATAAAGAGATATATACAGGATTTGACCCAAGACCAAAAGCCAATCCTCTGGATGGCCTGCGACTTTGACAATATACGCCTCTGGAACACCCAAATAGGCCAACAATGGGATTTTAAGACAGCCAAACTCAAAAAGTATCGCAAACACTTCGCCCCAATGCTAGGTGACTCACCAGAAGCCGACATCTACCGAGACAAAGAAAGCGTAAACAAACTAGCCGCAGAAAAAATGGCAAGGCTCCATGACGAACTAAAGAAATCTGGCTATGAAGGCGAGGACTTAGAAATATATCTAGCAAGGCTATTGTTTTGTTTATTTGCAAACGACACAGACATATTCAACCAGGATAGCCTTCAGTACTACATCGAAGCCACAGCCGAAAACGGAAACGACCTAAATGCGTATATAACAAGACTATTCCACGACCTAAACAGAGCAGTAGACCAACGTAGGCCCCCAAACCCATATCTAGCAAACCCCAGCCTAAGCGAAAGGGTAGACAGCTCCCACTTCAAACACATCAACGGCGAATTGTTTAAAAAGAACCTCGACCCCGCAACCTTTACCCGCAAAATGCGAGAGGAGTTGATCAAGTGCCTTGACTTCGATTGGGGACAAGTAAGCCCAGCCATCTTTGGTTCAATGTTTCAAGGAGTGATGGACACAGACCAGAGGCGGGAGATAGGTGCCCATTACACAAGTGAAGAAAACATACTCAAACTAATAAACCCACTATTCATGGACGACCTGAGGACAGAATTTAACCAAACAAAGAAAAAAAGGAGCACAAAGGCACTTGCTGACTTCCATGACAAACTAGCAAGCCTCAAATTCCTCGATCCTGCCTGTGGCTGTGGCAACTTTCTTATCATTGCCTATAGAGAGCTACGAAAACTAGAACTAGAAGTAGTTAAAGAAGAATTCAGACTCAAAGGAATAAATCAGCAATTACTGAACATAGAAACCCACTTCAAAGTAAACGTAGAGCAATTTTATGGCATAGAGATACTCTCCTGGCCATGCCAGATAGCAAAGACCGGTATGTGGTTAATGGATCATCTTTGCAATAAGGAAGCCTCAGATGAACTAGGCCAATACTTTGTTCGTATACCCCTGACCAAAGGGGCAGATATAGTCTGTGACAACGCCCATCGTATAGACTGGGAAACCATAGTTCCCAAAAACCAATTGAGCTATATATTGGGTAATCCGCCGTTTGTAGGGGCACGTTATATGAGTGCTACTCAAAAAGAGGACATGCAAATTGTTTTTAGTGCACTAAAGGGGTTAGGAAACCTTGATTACGTTACCGCTTGGTATAAAAAAGCAACCGATATGATGAGTGGCACAGCGATAAAGACAGCCTTCGTCTCAACCAACTCTATCACTCAAGGCGAACAAGTAGCAATTCTATGGAAGCCACTGATGGACAAAGGCATATTCATTAACTTTGGCATACCCACCTTCAAGTGGAGTAACGAAGCCAAAGGCAAAGCCGCAGTTCATTGTGTAATTATTGGGTTTAGCTACCAACAGACCACACAAAACATCAGCCCCTACCTTGTTGAAAGCCCTACAGTATTTATTGAAGGCAGAACAAGCCAAATTTCAGATGCCCCACCAATAAATCACGGTAGTTTTGCCCTTGATGATGGCAACTATACTATTTCAGCACTTGAATATGATGAAATAGTCACCAACGATCCGCAAGCAAAGCAATTTCTACGACCTTTTATTGGGGCTAGGGAATTGTTGCACGGAGAAAAGAGATACTGTGTATGGCTATTAGGGGCAGACCCCTCTGAAATAGACAAATGCAAAATCATCAAGCAAAAGGTAGATAACGTTAGGAAGTGGAGGTCTAAAAGCGGTCGCAAAAACACCATCTTGCTGGCCGACACTCCAACGCTATTTGCAGAAATCAGGCAACCTGAAACGCCATACCTTGCCATACCTACTGTAACCTCTGAAAACAGGAAATACATACCCATTGCTTATATGGAACCAGAAACAGTTGCTTCTAACAGTTTAAGTGTTGTGCCATCTGCAACCCTGTACCATTTTGGCATACTCACTTCCATCGTCCACATGGCGTGGATGAGGGCTGTCGCAGGGCGTTTGAAGAGTGATTACAGATATTCTGCATCCATTGTCTACAATAATTTCCCTTGGCCAATAGCTACAGAAAAACAAAAAGCCGAGATTGAGACGCTTGTTCAAAATATTTTGAACATTCGAGTGCAGTACCCCAATGCCTCGCTTGCGATTCTCTACAATCCACTGACCATGCCACCAGAGCTATCGAAGGCACACTCTGCGCTAGACAAAGCTGTGATGAAGCTATACGGCTTTACCAAAGACACATCAGAACCTGAGATCGTGGCGGAATTGATGGAGAGGTATCAATCTATGACAGCAACAGATCGAAATTGAAGTACCATAGTATTTATGCCTCTGGGCTTATATATGGAGCCTGACCCGTTTTATAGGAGCATGAACAGTTATTGGGGTTTGTGCCAAAAGTGCTACTGGCGCAATAAAACAATGAGTATAGAAACAAAAAGAGCGCAGATTCTTCACGGGTGCCTCCTTAGTTAATTTTAGTCCAACTTTGATGATTCAATGGAGCTAATTTTCCTAAAGAATTACAGCAAGTGACCGATAGATCATGTAGAGTGGTGTGAAACCGCTCAGCAAAGGAATAGGGGAAGTAAAATGGAAGTTACCTCGGCAGGGAACCAAAATCCGATAGTTAATCCATCCCAAAGCACTTCGGCATCTTCAACACCAAAGCAGACTTCTAGCAATATCCCTCCGTTAGAGGATATTTTGCAACTTTCTGCACAGGCACAAGCGGCTCTGGACTCAGCCAAATCAACAAGTTTTCTCGACAAAAATAGTGCCAATAGCATATCTCCACAGAGCAGGGCGATCTTGGCGCAGTTAGGGAAATCAGTTTTTTCGGCAGGCAAGGATATGAATTTAGGCGACGCTCTGTCGGCCATAGCCAAGCACTATGACGGCATTTTTTCGGACATGTCAGAAAAAACGGGTGGCTCAAAAGGCTATAAAAACGAATGGGATGAGCTTAACAGCTTAATCAACGATTACCTTAAAGGACATGTTGATAAGCTAACTCAGTCTGGCGACAAAACAACCCCATCTAAGGAATTTGACCTCAATACAGCTCTTAACAAAGGGCAAAATATTACAAATACCTTTTTGAGTGCATTCAATAGTAATTATAGCGAAAAAGGATTGGATGCCGCCCTGACTGCCGGCAGAGAAGCCATTGCAAATCTAACTAAACAGTAGATATGGTCGTTTGCTTGTGACAAGAGCGACGCTTGAACACGTTATATGATTGTAATATAACTATATTAACCCAGACCTATTCCCTGCAAAATGCCACCAATAGCTCCAAACAAGTGTTGTGCCCAATATTGAAGGCCACGGCGTTTTGGTTTGGCGGAATAGGTTGCCTCCATACTGTTTGCAAGGCTCGATGTTTCTCCCCCGATGGGGAACATGATGGCCTTAGAAATTGGTGCTGGAAATCTAAATGTAATCTGGCTATCTTTGCCATTCCATATATGGCTAGACTCCTGACCATTTTCTAGGCAGACCTGCAAAACTATTCCGGAGATAATATCCCCACGCCTTTCCAGAGTAATGGCCCCATCTTTGGTTACCTTTTGGATTCTGTAATCTAGCCTACCCAGACTGTCAATTGTGTTTTTCCAAAGAATCCAAAGTTCGCGCCCGGAAATCCTCTCTGCAATTTTGATAAAATCGCCTTGGCTTGGATGCCGGAATGATTTTTCTTCGACAAAGGCATAAATAACTTCATCAAACAAAGGCAACTCAGTGACGGGGTCAATGCCCAAACTATTAGCAAATAATTCAAGTGCTACCGTTTGCGAACTATTTGTATTACTGAATGCAAGTTTATTCAACACGTTGGGATAGCTTTTCTTAATAAGGGGGAAGGAATTAATCCAAGCAGAATACCTATCTGGGAAATCATGGTTCATCTGAAAGCGTCTACCGTTAATCAGGGCGGGATAATTGCGCTCCATTGTTTTGCGGGTAAACCAACCTGAGAGAATATCACTTAGCAATTTTTTTTCTATTTCATTTGTTGCAAGTATGCCCTTGAAAATTTGATCTCCTATCTGTTGGATAACCATCCGCTGTGGAACCAAGTGTTGGGAAATTGGATTAAAGGCGATACTCGAAAGCACAGCAAGCGTGGGTGAGGCAATAGCACTGCGAGCCTCTGGGGGCAAGTCAACGATAGAAAGTATGGGATATGGATAAATGGCCTTTTTTCCATAAGGTCTATCGAGGCTCATACGGACTGCATTTTTGATTTCATTAAGCTGAGTTGCATTTTTTGGAATGCAGTAAAAAAAGACATCAACATCATCCAGTTTAAGCCTTGATAGCTTCCAACTCCCATTGGGGGCGGCGATCCAAGAAAAATCCTGCACGTCTTCGGCATGAATCTTATAAATAAAATTCAACTTGCGGTCAGGGTCGTATGCCGCTTCTACAACCCTTCCGCGTTTGTCGGTCAAAGGCTCTCCGGATTCATCCAAGGGAATGCTTACTACGCCTGTATTGGCAAGCTGTAGCCCATTTGGAAGGCTCAACTCCACATCAAAGCAACCAAAATTTCCCCAAAAAGCGTTGTTGTTAAACGGTTCGCAAATCCAATGCTTATCATTATAACTGCCCAGTTTGGGATACCACATTGACGCAACTAGGTAGTTGCCCGTCCTCCCGACACCGGCTTGAAACGAAGGAAATTTGGCCACCCATGACATAGTGATAACCACACGCTGTCCCGGATTTATAGCCTCCGGAAGTTGGTAGTAGTAAAGAGTTTCATCTGATCCCATGCTCCCAGTAAGTTCTACTCCATTGCAACTCGCACTTGTCACGTCAATAAAGCCAAAAGAAGCAGAGTTTTTTTTATTGCCTTGTCCAGTGCTCTTCATGTATGCAGTGTCAGGATGGCGGAAGGCATTCAAATATAGATGAAATGGTAATTCGTGAGTGGGCGCAGTGCCATTATTTTTCCACGTCAGGGTTAGCTGGCCTTCAAATATGTTTTTTGGCCAATCTAATACACCTTTGATGTCATAGTGTACTACCCTATCGCTTAAGGGAGCATCAAACCAATTTTCGGGTGTCCAAGCAATGAGCACCATACTCGGCAACAAAAAAAATATAGTCGCCAAAACTGCTCTCATCCGGCCTCCTGTGGGAGAGTATAACACTTGGTGGTTTTACAAGAGGCTCAAAAGTAAAATTGTAATATTGCTTTCCCCTATAGTTTGTGCTACCATATACATCCTGACGCGGGGTGGAGCAGTCCGGTAGCTCGTTGGGCTCATAACCCAAAGGTCGGGGGTTCAAATCCCCCCCCCGCCACCAAAAACCTTTCGACAATGTTCAGTAGAGGGGCATTACAAATTGTGGAGGGCAAACCGTGCATGCAACAGACATTACGGTTAAAGGCTTTATCGGCGGTTTAGAAAAGGCATTTATTATTCCACCCTACCAACGCAACTATGCTTGGGGCTTAGAACAGTGCCTCGAGCTTTTTGGTGATATTATGCGATGCGTGGACACCAATGGGACACACTATATTGGCAATGTGGTATATTACTTGGGCGAAAACAGTGGTGGCTCATTTACTGAACTGATTCTCGTGGATGGACAGCAACGAATAACAACGCTCTTGCTTCTTTTGTGCGCTCTCCGTGATGTAACTAATGATAAGAATTTACAAGTGGTTATCAACGAGCAATACCTGTGCAATAAAGGTGCTACAGAAGATTATAGAATTCGATTAAAGCAAACAGTAGCAGATGCTGATAGTTTTATAGCCATAATCGATGGTGTCTGCCCACAGGAGTCTTCCGGTAATGTTGTAAAAAATTATGAGGATTTCAAGAAAAAACTTAGTGTCTGCCCTGATAAGCACAAAGCTGTACTCGACGCAATAGCGCGAATACAGCTAGTGGATGTCAATCTACAGATTTCCAGTACAAGCAAAGATAGTCTTCGCATCGTCCAAACCATATTTGAAAAAATTAATTCTACAGGCAAACCATTAAGTCAAGCAGATCTGATTCGAAATTTCCTTCTTATTGCTCCTTCTGTCGAAAAGCAAAATAAATGGCATAAGAACTATTGGCTTATGATAGAAAAAAACCTCGGTGCAGATAATATTTCAGCTTTTGCACGTGATTTTCTCCGCATGATTTGGTGTGAAGAAATCCGCGAGAGTGACACTTATCGCGATTTCAAGGACTATGTCTCAGAAGACAAAGCCGGCGATCAGGAACTTGTTCTTAAGGAGTTGCTACGTTTTTCTAAGCCCTACGCATGGCTACTCAGCATTAGTTGTCCAGACGAATCGCTAAACCGAGAACTACAAATGTTGCGAAACTTGAGAAGCAACGACTTTGCCCCGCTTGTTTTATACCTTATAGACAGGCTTTATGGGAGTGCATTGTCGGAATTGCGACGGATAATTCACTTAATTGTAGATTTTCTCCTTCGCATGCGTATTGCTTCACCAACAACTGGTAGTGGCACTACCCGAAGCCTATTGTTTGGGCTTATTCGAAAAATGCGAGATGGTGGTGAAAATGCCATAGATTGCACATATGATTCCATCCTTTTCGAACTCTCAAACAGTCCAACGCTCGCTGGTGAATTTCCTTCCGATATGAAATTTGCTACCGCACTGCAAGGTACGTTTTATCCTCCGTATGCACGGGAACTGCTTCTTCGTATTGAGGAATACGAAACAAAGAATATTCCCGTGGATATCTCCAAGGTAACGGTCGAACATCTCATGCCACAAACACTTTCGGATTGGTGGAAACGAAATCTTGGGGGGTACGAAAATGCTGAACGTATACGACTTACTTGTACGAATACTGTTGGTAACTTTGCCATCGTTTCGCAAGGCTATAATTCTTCGATGTCAAACAAGCCTTGGCATGAAAAACGAAAGGCTCTTGAGGATGTGCAATTCACGGTGACATCCTCAGTAGCAAGTATTGAACAGTGGAACGAAGAAGCCATATTAACGCGTGGGAACGACTTGGCCATCCGTGCCACCCAAGCAATTACATCTCCACTGCCAAGAACACGGGACTATCGATCAAGGTTGAGTAGTGAAGTCAGTGAAGGGCTATATCCCTTGCTTGAGGGAGATGATAGCTTGGTCGGCACAAGCCTTAGTGCTGTTATTTTCAACGGAGAACGAAAGGTTTGCACAACTTGGTCGCGCTTGTTAAGCGTAGTTGGTGCTTTTTTGTATTCAGAAAACCCAATGTTATTTGATGAAGCTGTGCGGGATGTTGTTTGGTTCAGCCAAGACGGAAGTCGTGTGAAGCGACCGGTGAAAATTTCTGATTCCCCGTGGTTTTGTTGTGGTGGTGGGTATGATGGAATGCACTTCCGCAATATAGCCGCAAAGTTGGCTGAGAAGATGGATCTCCTAAAAGACTTTCAACTGGAAATTGTTAATCCTGCAAGTAATGATTGATTAGCTACAACAAAGAATTGTTTTTATTATAGCGTAGTGCTGAGTGATACCAGAGTACTTGGCTCTGTAACAAATTTTGTGTAAATGGGTTTTTCACAGAGGCACCCTGTCCCCATAGATTATCGCAATCTCTCGGCATCCCCTGCCTGTGGCAGGTGATACACGAGGCACCCACGCCTCCCTTTTCCGCAATTATGACCGTGTAGCCCGCTCTTTATTGTTTTGGCTTTGTCGCCTTCATTCTGATTCAGAACTGCACCCCAATTCTTAAAGGGCATAGTCCACTTCTTGGAAATGTTCTTGAGTGCCATGAGAACGAAGGCGACTATACCAGCCTAATAAAAGAGCGTGCAGACATCTTCACCCTTTTTGCATGGCCTGCGTGGGAGCCTCGGATATCCGAGCGTAGCGAAGGATACCGAGAGATTTAGCTTTAAGGCAGATTCATCATTCGGGAATACCTGCCGATGCTTTATGACTTTCTGAATTGTGTAGTTCAACGACTCTATTGCATTCGTAGTGTAAACTCCAGTCCTTATCTCCGGCGGAA
>Ga0082212_10009142_pt1 | contig 12809 bp, 7 predicted proteins | sample TergutNt197P3_FD_71548 | JGI IMG/M metagenome (GOLD analysis project Ga0082212, IMG submission 71548) | Neocapritermes taracua P3 segment gut microbial communities from Petit-Saut dam, French Guiana - Nt197 P3 | ecosystem: Host-associated > Arthropoda: Insects > Digestive system > Gut ... | reverse complement strand
CCACATCCTCTTGATTGCGCATTTTGCCCCGCGAGTTGACGGCGTTGCCCTATCTTGTTTGCAATTCTTAGTTGCCGGGATCATTTGCGTTTGCATAGGTTACCCCTTGGAAAAGCCGGTGCTTCGTGATTTTGCCGCCGGTATATGGCCTTTGCTCTATACCGGGCTTTTGTCAAGCGGGGTTGCTTATACTTTGCAGATTGTCGGGCAGCGCGATACCGATCCGTCCGTGGCATCGCTTATCTTTAGTTTAGAATCAGTTTTCGCCGTGCTGGGCGGCTATCTGTTATTGAATCAAAATCTAACAAGCCGCGAGCTGATTGGCTGTGCTGTTATGTTCGCGGCGGTTATCTTAGTTCAGTTACCAGTCAAAATAGCTTCGCAATCCCCGAATCAATGAATACAATCCCTAAAAGATGTCCATAATAATTACAGCAAGCTGTAATAGTACTGTGCATGTAAATTGCGCGTTATGCATTGTGCATAGTAACTAAATTTCTGCGCGACATGCGGATTGGAGTTTTTATGGAATACGAAGACATCCCTTTGGGCCTTGCCCTTGGTCTTGCATCAAACGCTGCCGCCTCAGCCGCTTATGGTGAGATGAGTGATTTCGACCGGCAGATGATTATTACCGAAGCAGAAACCATTAACAACAAAGTACGAATGGACGATCTGGTCAATCGGATCGGCAGAAATAGAGGGGCACATGATCGATTTTATTAATGCTTTTTGGGTAGGCGGATTGATATGCGTAATCATCCAGATATTAATTGATAAGACCAAACTAATGCCCGGACGGATTATGGTGATCTTAGTATGTCTGGGAGCGGTCTTAAGCTTTTTTAATTTGTACAAGCCATTTATTGAATTTGCCGGTGCCGGGGCGACAGTTCCGTTGCTTGGCTTTGGGCATGTCCTGATGGATGGGGTCAAAGAGGCGGTAGACAACGACGGTTTTATGGGTCTTTTTGCCGGCGGCTTCAAAGCCGGAGCGATTGGATGCGCCTCGGCGCTGATTTTTGGCTATCTGGCCGGGGTAATATTTAAACCGAAGATGAAATAGAATATTAGGATCCAAATTCTCTCTTGACGAGCGCATACTTTTTCTTTAGAATGATATCAGATACTACGGATTTCTACGCACTTCGTGCTCCCGAAATCCTAAAACACTAGAAATCCGCCCTGTCGGGCTACTTTCTCGCGTTTTGCGGGTCACAACTTCATGCTTTTTCGTGCAAGCACGAAACGCATGACCTTTTGACCCTAGTATCATAAAACAGAAGGAGAAAAGTATGAGCAAAAAACAACTGAATACGCCTGGGGAGTCCGATGGAATCTTCGATGCCAGGCAGCTTGGAACCCCTAAGATGGTGATCCTAGGCGCACAGCACATGTTTGCAATGTTTGGAGCAACAGTTCTTGTACCAGCGTTAACCGGTCTCAATGTATCAACGACCTTGTTATTCGCCGGAATATGTACACTGTTGTTCCATTTTTTATCTAAGGGAAAGGTGCCGGTTTTCTTAGGTTCATCTTTTGCTTTCTTAGCCGGATATTGGGCGATTGCGCCGAATGGTGAAGCTGGTTTGCTCCGCTATGCCAGCTTCGGCGTGGTGATTGCCGGATTGGTATATTTATTGTTCGCTGCCTTGATCAAGGTTTATGGAACGGAAAAAACCATGCATTTTTTCCCGCCGATTGTCACCGGACCGATTGTGATTGCCATCGGTCTTAATTTATCTTCGGTAGCGATTGGAATGGCATCATCTAACTGGTTGCTGGCATTATTGGCGCTCGTAGTGATCATTTTATGTAACATTTGGGGCAAAGGGATGATGCGGATTATTCCGATTATCATTGGGATTATTGTTTCTTTTCTCGCGGCAATCGTGTCCGGAAATGTCGACTGGACTCCGGTAAGCGAGGCAAATTGGATTGGGCTTCCGATTATCTGGGATAATACAGTATTCTCTATCTTCGGCGGTTCGAACTTAGATACCGGGCTTTTGCTAACGGCGGTGATTACGATTACCCCGATTGCTATTGCGACAGTTGTTGAACATATTGGTGACATGTCGGCAATTTCTTCCAGTGTCGGCAAAGAATATATTAAAGACCCCGGTTTACACCGGACTTTGTCTGGCGATGGGCTTGCCTCAATCATTGCCGCTTTGTTTGGTGCCCCGGCGAACACTACCTATAGTGAAAACGTTGGTGTCCTTAATCTGACTAAGGTTTATGATCCGCGGGTCATCAGGTTTGGCGCGTGTTTTGCCATGTTTTTTGCTTTCTCTCCCAAACTCGGAGCAGTGATTTCCTGTATTCCGGTTGCAACTATGGGTGGGGTATCCTTGATTTTATTCGGTATGATTGCCGCGGTCGGGGTGCGCAATGTGGTTGAAAATCAAGTTGATTTCAAAAAAAGCCGTAATGTTATCATCGCCGCCTTGATTCTGGTTCTTTCGATTGGCGTTCATTATAGTGATGGCGGTGCGATTGTCTTCCATATTGGCGAGATGGCGATTAGCCTTTCCGGTCTTGCTACCGGTGCTTTGGTGGGGATTATCATGAATGCGATTTTGCCGGACAAGGATATACTCCTTAACTAGTTAAGGAGTATAAGGATTTTGAGGCATAAGAGGCAACCTCCGAAAACCTAGTTTCACGCGATTTTAGCGGCGTAAAAATCCATATATCCAAGCTTTTTCCACCGCGAAAATCGGTTCAACTTGGGTTTTCGGAGGTTGCCAAGAAAGATATTGAAATGAGTAAATCACTTAAAAATATCACCTGTTATGCTTTGGATATGGACGGTACAATCTATCTTGGCGAGCAGTGGATCGACGGTGCAATCGATTTTTTAAAAGCACTTAAAGCACAAGGAAAGCAATATGTTTTCTTAACCAATAACTCTTCCAAAAATGCGGCGGTATATGCTGAAAAGCTTACCAAAATGGGCTTCCCGGTTCCAAAAGAAAAGATTATCACCTCCGGGCAGGCAACCATTCATTTTCTGCACCGCGAATATCCCGGGGAAAAAGTCTTCTTGCTGGGAAATGAGATGCTCAAAACAGAGTTTAGGGAAGCGGAGATCATCTTGACAGATCACTCGCCGGAAGTCGTCGTCGTTGGCTTTGATACTTCGCTTAATTATGAGAAAATGTGCAAAGTCTGCGATTTCGTCCGCGCCGGACTTCCTTATATTTCAACCCACCCTGATTTCAATTGCCCGACGGAAACCGGATTCATCCCTGATGCCGGAGCGATTCATGCGTTTATTCATGCCTCATCGTTTCGTTATCCGGACCGGATCATCGGCAAACCAAGTGGTGAGATCATGGATTATATGCTGGAGCGCACGGGTGCTAAGAAAGAAAATACGGCAATGGTCGGCGACCGGCTTTATACCGATGTCTATGCCGGTGTAAAAAACGGAATGACGGGGATTTTAGTGTTAAGCGGGGAGGCGACGATGGAAGATGTGGAGAAGTCGGAAGTGAAACCGCATTTTATTTTTCCATCGGTGAAAGAGATGATTGCAGAGTTATGAAAATGACTAAGCGAATGATATATGTCTCGCAGGAACCTTAGGCCGCCTTCTAGAGAGGATAAACATTAAGCTAAATGTCAATTAGGCCGCAGAGACGAAGAGACATTTATCATTCGCTTAGTCCCGATAACATATGTTACTAGAAGGTTAAATAAATTTTTAACGCAGAAAATAGTAGAAAAAACTCGTAGCAAGCTGAAAAATAGCGAAAAACACGCGGGCTGAGCCGCGATAACGGTGATTATGAATCTACAATTCTACGTAGGGGCTGCAGGCTCGGGAAAAAGCTGGAAATTAAATCAGGACTTAATTGCGTGGTCGATTGAAAATCCGCACAAAAGATACTTTATCATCGTGCCAGATCAGTTTACGATGCATACTCAGATGGAATTGGTCAAACAGCATCCCAATCACGGAATTTTGAACATTGAAGTCTTGAGTTTTGGCCGTTTGTCGCATCGGATTTTTGAAGAGGTGGGTGCGAGCCATTTGGCTGTCCTTGATGATACCGGTAAAAGTTTGGTTCTTAGGAAGGTAGCTGCTGATATCAAAGATGATTTGCCGATCATCGGTAAAAGCTTACATAAATCAGGTTATATCGCGGAGGTTAAATCGACGATCTCAGAGTTCATGCAGTATGCCGTCACCCCGGCAAAACTTCGGGAAATGATGGATTATGCCGAAAAAAGAGGTGCATTATCGGCTAAACTTAAGGATTTACATCGCCTTTATGAAGCCTTTTTGGCATATATTCAGAATCGGTATATCACGACCGAAGAAACACTTGATTTTCTTCGCACATCATTAGACAAATCTGACCTTATTCGCGATAGTGTGGTGGTTTTTGACGGTTTTACCGGCTTCACGCCCATTCAGAATCGCGTAATCCAGAAATTGATGACCTTGACAGAGAAAGTCATTGTCTCAGTTTTGATGGGAAAAGAAGAGGATTTCCCACCTTTTGAGATAAAAGAACAATCGTTATTTTATTTGACAGGGAAAATGGTGAAGGATTTATTAAAGTTAGCGCAAGAAGCGGAAGTTGGGTATTTACCTGACATTCATGTGAATAATGAAGTTCCGCGAAAATTTTTCACGGAAGACAAGATGAATTCGCTGAATCATGAAATAGCTCATCTGGAAAAAAGCTTATTTCGCTATCCGCTTCGGCCATATACAATGGAAATCGATGCGAATGCATTGGCATCGATTTCGCACAATCATATTTTTCATGCGATCCATATCACCGAAGCTAAATCCATTGCATCCGAGGTTCGCGAAGTATTTATGAAGGTAAAAGACTTGACCATGAATCATGGATTTGCATACCGTGAAATCGCAATAATAACAGGTGATATGAATGGATATGCAGGATATCTTGAACGCGAAGCTTCCAAGTACGAGGTTCCGATTTATCTTGACCAAACCAAAGGAATTTTGCTAAATCCCTTTACCGAGTTTATCCGCTCGGCGATAAAAGTAGTGATGAAGAATTATCAGTATGAGGCAGTGTTCCATTTCTTGCGGAGTGGTTTTATTGATTTGCCATTCGCCGAAATCGACCGGCTTGAAAACTATATGATTGGCTGCGGCATCAAAGGACAAAAAAAGTTTCATTCGCCGTTTGTCCGCCGCCTCTCAGATTGGCAGGAAGATGAATGTTCGGTACGTTTATCCGAACTAAACCAAACCCGTTTAAAAGTATTGGAAGCCCTGAAACCGCTTGAAGGAAAACAAAAAACCGCCGGAGATATCATCAAATCCTTGTATGATTTTATTGTCACCGGACGAATCCAACAGAAACTAAAGGTCTTTGAGGATTACTTCACGGGGCAGAATGATTTGGTTAAAGCCAAGGAGTACAGCCAGATTTATCGCTTGGTAATGGAGCTGCTCGATCAAATTTATCATCTTCTAGAAGATGAACCAATGTCGCTTAGCGAATTTGCCGATATTTTTGATGCCGGCTTATTGGAAATCAAGGTCGGCACCATTCCCCAGAATGTCGATCGTATCGTTGTTGGCGATATGGAGCGGACAAGGCTTAGCCAAGTCCGTGCGCTCTTTTTCCTTGGTGTAAATGACGGCAACATTCCCGCCGCTGGTAATCGTGGCGGCCTGATTTCTGATTTGGATCGCGAATTCTTAAATGAATCCCCATGGGAGCTTTCCCCGACCCCCAGACAAAAGATGTACATTCAAAGACTATATCTCTACATGAACATGACGAAGCCATCGGAACGGTTATATTTGTCCTATGCCCGGGTCGATAGTGAAGGGAAAAGCCTGCGCCCTTCTTACTTGATTGATACGATCAAAAAATTATTCCCTGCCGTGGAGGTTCAGCTTTTTCATGGCGAGGGAACACTTGAAAATATATATGGGCTGGCTGATAGTTTGGATTTATTCGTATTAAAGCTTCGGAAATATATCACTGAGGCAAAGAGACATGAATTAAATAACGAGTGTTATGAAACTGAAAAAAAAGACACCAAAAATCCCTCGATTTTCGCATCTGATTTTGATATTTTGACTGTGTTAGGCAACGCGTATCAAGAAAACGGTCAATATAAGGAAATCTTAGATCGCCTATTAAAGCAAGCTTTCCGCTCTTACTCGCATCACCCGTTGACTAAAGCAGTCGCGGATTTATTATATGGCAGCTTTTTTAATAACAGCATCAGCCGCTTGGAAAAGTATGCAACTTGTGCTTATGCCCACTTTTTGCAATACGGGCTTGCCCTTCGCGAAAGAGATGAATATACATTTGAGTCCGTTGATCTGGGAATCATCTATCATGGGGTGCTGGAACTCTTTGCCGGCAAGTTGGCGGAACATAGCTTAACCTGGTTTACGTTTTCTGATGAAGAAGGGGAGCGTATCCTTTTCGAAGCTGTTGGCCAGTATTCCGCACAGTATGGAGAAATGATTCTCTTTGGGAGTGCCAGAAACGAGCAAATGATTGGGCGCATTTACCGGATTATGCTAAGAACAATAAAAACGCTTAGACAGCAGCTTAAGCAGGGCGAGTTTCAGCCGGAATTGTTCGAAGCCTCCTTTTCACAGGCGGAATATCTGGAAGCGGCCAACATCTTACTTTCCCCGGAGGAGAACATGTCGCTTCGAGGCCAGATTGACCGGGTTGATGTTTGCGAGACGGATCAAGAAGTTTTCGTAAAAGTAGTTGATTATAAGTCCGGCCATAAAACCTTTGATTTGGCCGGTTTATATCACGGCCTGCAATTGCAATTAGTGGTTTATCTGAATGTGGCGATGGAAATGATGAAACAAAACCATCCTGATAAGGAAGTGATTCCGGCGGCCGTCCTGTACTACCATATTTCCGATCCGATGTTAAGCGAGGAAGCAGAAGCGGATGCGGATAAATTGGAAGAAAAACGCTTATCCAAACTCAAAATGACCGGAATTGTAAACGAAGATGAAGCAATTATCAAGCGGCTTGACCGTGACTTTGCGGGTCAATCTTTGGTCATCCCGGTTGCGCGTAAAAAAGATGGCGCATATACAAGCAATTCCGGCGTTTTAAAACAAGCAGACTTCGCCGTATTATCACATTATGTAAATCAAAAGATCAAGGCGATGGGTCAGCAGATAAAAGCCGGTGATATCGCGGTCAATCCCTATGAGACCAAAGATGGTACCGGGTGCAAATACTGCCAATTTCAACATGTTTGCGGTTTTGACCTAAGCCTCCCCGGATACCACACCCGGAAACTGCCCGAACTTCCCCCGGGTGAAGCACTGGAATTGATGCAAAATCAGTTACTATTCACGGCAAGCCGTAAACAGTAACATCATGCACAGAAGTATGCTCAATATCTTGCTTCGCAAGCTATAACGCATTTTGGCGCTTGCGACCCTCGTAAAATTGCATAGAGAGCAATTTTACTTCGCGGAATAGTCGGCCGTGAACAGTAACAAATGGAGTGCCATGCCAATCACATACACCAAAGAACAGCAATCCGTCATTGACATCCGTGGAAAAAATATCCTCGTCTCAGCAGCGGCCGGCTCCGGCAAAACCGCTGTCTTAGTTGAGCGCATCATAAAAATCATCAGTGATACCGAAAACCCACTTGACATCGACCGCCTCCTCGTCCTCACCTTTACCAATTTAGCCGCTTTAGAAATGCGTGAGCGGATTGGACACTCAATTGGCAAAAAGCTCGAGCAAGACCCTGAAAATACCCATCTGCAAAAACAGATGACGCTCCTTCACAATGCCCAGATTACGACCATTGACAGCTTTTGCCTCTTTATCCTCCGCAATCATTTCCATGCCATCGATCTTGACCCCGGTTTTCGCATCGCCGATGAGGGTGAGCTTAAATTGCTCAAAAAAGAAGTGATGGGCAGTCTTTTAGAGGATTGGTACGAGAATGTTGAAAGAAAAGCACTTTCAACTGAAAATGCGGATTTCTTAAACTGTGTCGAATATTTTACGACTGGAAGCAATGACAGTATCTTAGAAGAGTATATTGAAAAATTATATCATACCGCAATGAGCTTTCCGTGGCCATCAGACTGGCTTTATGATCGAAAAAAGGATTACGCAGTTGATTCGCCGGAGGCACTAAACAATCTTCCTTGGATGGAATATTTGCTTGATTATACGGAAAAAACCATCAGCGGCTGTATCTGTGAACTGGAAAAAGCGTTAAGGATTTGCGCCGAGCCGGATGGTCCATATATGTACTTAGAGCTACTCGAAAAAGAATTACAGGTGTTATTTAATTTGTCACCGCTTCATGCCCGGACAAACCCCCAAATGCGATATGAACTGAAAGCCGCCGAAAGCATACCTTCCTTCCCTCCAGTAACTTTTACCGATTACATATCATGCTTCGAAACGATTTCATTTGCCCGCCTGCCAGTCAAAAAAGATGATATGGTAGCGCAGGATAAGCGTGAGCAGGTAAAGAACCTCCGCAATATGGTGAAGCAAGCGATTACGTCCCTTAGAGAGGAGTACTTTACCTTGCCACCGGATCAAATTGCCTTAAGAATGGCGCAAACCCAGCCGGCGGTGGCGACTTTGGTTGATCTTGTCCTTGACTATAAAAACCGCTTTGATCAAGCCAAACGTGAGAAGAATATTATTGATTTTAGCGATATGGAACATTTTGCGCTTGATATCCTTTGGGAAAAATCCGCGATGGGTTTAAAGCCTTCGGCAGTCGCAAAAGAACTAAAAAAACATTTTGTCACGGTCATGACAGATGAATACCAGGACAGCAATCAAGTGCAAGAACTTTTACTTGAAAGCATTTCCAGCGAGGATGAAGGCCGTTATAATCGCTTCATGGTCGGCGATGTAAAGCAAAGCATCTATAAATTCCGCCTTGCCCGCCCGGAAATTTTCATGGAAAAATATGATCAATATCCCCTTTTGGCAGCATCCTCTTGTGATCCGGAGCCTTCCCCCAATCTCCGCATTGACTTAAACCAAAACTTCCGCAGCCGGACAAACGTATTAGCTGCGGCAAACTATATTTTCGGAAAAATCATGCAAAAAACCCTCGGCGGAATCGAATATGACGAAAGAGCTGCCCTTTACCCCGGTGCGGCCTATCCTGAAAATGGGACGGAAAATCAAACGGAGCTGATGCTCCTTGACATCAGCGAAGAAACAGAAGATGAGCCGCTGACCGCCGAATTTTTAACCGACTCCAAAAAAGAGTTGGAAGCGCGAATGATTGCCCAGCGGATTCGGGAAATGGTCAACTGCTTTAAGGTCACGGATCAAAAAACCGGGCTGCTTCGCCCTTTATCTTACCGCGATATCGTGATTTTACTGCGGACGACCAAGGATTGGGATGAAGTGTTTAAAAAAGTGTTAAATGAGGAAGGTATTCCGGCAATTACGGGAGCGCGGACCGGCTATTTTGCGACTTCTGAGATTCAAACGATTTTGCAGCTGATTGCGGTTCTTGATAATCCCCTTCAAGACATTCCGTTATTTGGCGTAATGAAATCATTTTTTGGCGAGTTTCATGATGAAGAAATTGCGGTAATAAAAACATTTTCGGTGAATGCTATCGCGTCTGCGGAAGCGAATGATGGAAGTAAACGCATAGGCTTATATGAGCAATTATCTTGCTTTGCTAAGCAAAATACAAAAGATGGCAAGGCAGAAGAAGCTGTTGAAAGCAAACGGCTCGGCGATAAGGCAGATGAATTTTTGGCATTCATTCAAAGGTACCGCAACAAAGCCATCTATACCCCAATCGCTGACTTATTAAAGGAATTGGTCATTGATAGCGGCTATTATCATTATGTTGCGGTTCGCCCGGATGGCGAGCAACGTAGCGCCAATCTCGAAATGCTGCTAAAGAAAGCCGCCTCTTTCGCGGCAACCAGCTATCACGGCTTGTTCCACTTTGTCCGTTACATCGAACAATTGGAAAAATACGATGTTGACTATGGAGAAGCCAATATCCTTGATGAGCAAGCGGATGTGGTGCGCTTGATGAGCATTCATAAAAGTAAGGGATTGGAATTCCCCGTTTGTTTTGTTGCCGGTTTGCATAAGCGGATCAACATGATGGACAGTCACGGTGTGCTTTGCCTTGATGTCGACTTTGGCCTGGGAGTTGATTCGATTGATTCTGTCAATCGCGTCCGCCGGAAAAGCCTTCGTAAAAGTATCATCAGCCAAAAAATTAAGCTTGACAGCTTAGGTGAAGAATTACGCATTCTTTATGTCGCAATGACCAGGGCAAAAGAAAAGCTTATTTTAAGCGGTGTGACCAAGAAAATAACACCAGGGGAAAGAAAAGCTGAAAGCCGTCCATCTTTTCTTAACTTAACCGCCAGCAATAATTTTCTGGATTTGTTGATGCCGCTGATTCAGGCAGAGGATGCAAAAGATATTTTTGCTATCCGAATATACGCAGTGGGGGATTTGGTTTCAGAAACAGTAAATGAAATGATTGATTTGAATTATAAGCGAGATACCTTACTTGCGAGACTAAAAGAAGGGCAGCCCACATCATACCAAAAAGCAAATGGTGGATGTTCGCTTCGCGAAAAAGTGACGCAAGTGTCAGAAAAATTCGCAAGACCTTATCCACATGCAAATTTATCCGGTTTGTATGCCAAGACGACCGTGTCAGAACTGAAAAGAGCAGGTTCAAAAATGGGCGAGCCGGAAGTGGAATTAGCGAACTGCCTCTTATTCGAAGAACCGGAAGTGGTCCCTTACATTCCCCAGTTCATGAAAGAAGATGTAGAAGAAAGCGCGATTTCAAGCGGTTCAGAGCGTGGCAGCGCTTACCACAAAGTGATGGAACTGATAAGCTATAAAGATTTACAGGGATTTCTGACTGGAAACTGCATTGGTCAACAAAAAGAATTAGAAGCACGAATCATCGACCAAATTAGTCATGCTGTAAAGGATGGGCGGTTGTCTGTTGCATATCAGGAAGCAGTCCCCATTCACAAAGTCAGCGCATTTTTCACAAGTGGTAATGGCCTTTCGCCACTTGCTGCCCGTATGGTTATCGCAGACCAAATGGGTCAATTGCACAAAGAACAGCCCTTTGTCATTGGCATTAATGCCAATCGCTTAAGCCCTGATCTGCCACCTGCCGAAATGATTTTAATTCAAGGGATCATCGATGTTTTCTTTGAAGAGGAAGATGGCTTGGTCATTCTTGACTATAAGTCAGATGCAGTTAAAAATAAGGATGAGTTGATTACCCGCTATGAAAAGCAGTTGGAGTATTATCAAGAGGCTCTTACGCAGTTGACCGGGAAGAAGGTCAAGGAGAGGTTGATTTATTCGTTTGCGCTAGGTGAGGTGGTGGAGTTGGGGTAACTTGACAAACAGCTCCACTTCCCATATAGTAATAAATTGAAACAATAAAATATAATCGCTAGGGGCGCAAAAGATGAAAGCCGAAGCTTTCATCTGAAAGTTTGAGAAAGCTCAAACTTAAGGTGCTGGCAGGATGCCGATACCAATGCTGAGATTGAATCGCAAGATTCTAACCCTCATACCTGATCCGGTTAGTACCGGCGTAGGAAAGCGGATAAAAAACTGTGCAAACACCTTCTGGCTATACCATAGATGCGCCAATGCGATGTTTGCACAAAAATCCAGCTTCCCAACGGTGATTTCCACCAAAGGAGGTTTTTTTATGACTATTTTACAGAACAAACTGGCAAAGATACTGGCTTTTTGCGGCATGGCATTGGCTTTAGGTTATGTCGCATCGTTTATTAAAATCTATAGCTTACCGAATGGCGGCTCAGTTACCTTAATAAGCATGTTCTTTATTTGCCTAATCGGTTATTGGTATGGCTTAAAGGTCGGACTGATGGCGGCTGTTGCCTATGGTTTACTTCAATTGATTCAAAAACCGATGTATATCCATCCGGTTCAGATATGCTTAGATTATCTACTTGGCTTCGGTGCCCTGGGTTTGTCGGGATTATTTAAAGATCGTAAGAATGGCTTAATCTTAGGATATTTGGTTGCTGTTTTCGGTCGTTTTTGCTTTGTTTTCTTAGCCGGATTGATGTGGATTACTTATTATTCCCCGGAACTAAATATCGGCGCGGTTATTACGGGTAGTGCCGCTTACAATGGCTCCTACATCGCCATCGAAGCAATAATAACAGTAGTTATCATATCTTTGCCGCCAGTCAAGAAAGCGATGGCCAAGGTAAAGGAGTTAGCAACTCAATAATAAGGTCTTTGCTTTCCTTTTTAAGCTTTTTCAACTAACAATGACTTTATTGCGTATTGAATAACTTCAGAGGGTGATAAAGATAAAGCTTTTGCTTTCATATTTACGATCTTCTCTTTAACTGACAAAAAAGATGCAAAAGAAACTAAAGTTTCTGCAAGAACGCTTGCGTTCTTGCCTGACGAAGCTTTAGATTTTCTTTGGTGTCTGTGCCGAACCTACCGCTTCGCGGTAGGATGTGCACGACGCCTTAGAAAATCTCTTCGTCATGGAAGTGATTGGGCTCGAACCAACGACCCCCTGCTTGTCGAGCAGGTGCTCTCCCAGCTGAGCTACACTTCCGGCTGAAATTGATTATAGCATGATGATTTTAATTATTCAAGTGATTTTTTTAGGTGCCGCATTTTCACATAAAAATGCGTTACTGTTCACGGCAAGCCGCAAACAGTAACTAAATGCACACAAATATGCTCAATATCTTGCTTCGCAAGCTATAACGCATTTTGGCGCTTGCGACCCTCGTAAAATTGCATAGAGAGCAA
>Ga0082212_10009141_pt1 | contig 12810 bp, 12 predicted proteins | sample TergutNt197P3_FD_71548 | JGI IMG/M metagenome (GOLD analysis project Ga0082212, IMG submission 71548) | Neocapritermes taracua P3 segment gut microbial communities from Petit-Saut dam, French Guiana - Nt197 P3 | ecosystem: Host-associated > Arthropoda: Insects > Digestive system > Gut ... | reverse complement strand
GTTGGGGAGGCTGTCGCGCAGCACATATGAAACTCCGATTTCGCCGCTGTCGAGTTCACACGCGGTCATGGAAATACCGACTACAAGGTCCCGCACCGTTTTGCCGGCCAGATATTCCCGGGCTGAGGACAGGACTTTTTCCATAATCATAACTATCATCCCCTAACGCATTACCATTACATGGGCTTCGCTTTGGGTTTCGCCGTCCCCCCGTAGTTGGCGTCTTTCGCGACATTTCCCCTGAAATCGGATTGTCGTAAATGTGTAATCGTATGTACGTACCGCAGCTTGCCGTTCTCCACGCGGAACAGGTGCGTATCGGGAGCGCCGCTGCCGCCGTCCGGAGTTCCCGCGCCAAAATTGCAAAATATCACGATTGATCCCGTCGTTTCATCGACAACGAACCGCCGGTTGACGATGTTGGCGCCGCTCGGAACCCCGATCTCGCAGGAATCTTCCGGGACTCCCTTGCCGGTGTACGCGCCGCCTTCAATACGGACGCATGGATACCCCCACGGCACAATGTCGCGCCTGTCGTCAATGAACGCGTCGAGGTACGAATTAGCGGCGTACAGCAGCGTTTCACGCGTATCGCGCTTGCCTGCCGGAATCTCGCCCCAATCTTCTTTGGAAGAGTATTCCAGATAGTTGTCGGCGTTAAACAGCCAATGCCCCGTTGTCGTCCAGATGATTTCGAGTTCGCTTATCTTGTCCGTAACAACGCGGAGGCGCGTACCCAAAACGTAAGGCTCCGCCGGATTTGTCACGATCACTTCGGTAAACGTCTGGCATGTAGCCACATCATACATGGTGCGGTGGAAGTCAATCTTCATGGACTTGTTGATAACCCCCTTGCCGATGTCGAAGGATGTCAGATTTTCCTTGTAATCGAGGCCCGCCGCAAACGGCAGGCCGGATCTGTCGCCTTTTGTCTGGGCGGTGATGTAGAGATCGACAGCTTTCTTAAGACTGTCGCGGGAGCACGACTTCTGTTTCTGCGCGAAACCGCTTGCGGGTATGAGCAATGCCGCCGCAAACGCAATCAATAAAAGTTTGAATGGTTTCATTACATTTCTCCTTATTTTAGCTTCTCATTTTTGGCCCGTAAAATTTTGCGATATCAAATTTTCCGATATGCCGGCAAAGGCCGCCTACCAGGCTGAGGTTGACGCCCCTCGCTCCGCCGACAAATTCGAAACCACATATGCGCATTATTCTGAGATTGTAAAACGCGACCATCTGGTTGGTGGTGCCGGCTTCCTCGCTTTGAGCGAAAATGTAAATCATTGGACGGAGTTTGATCATAAGAGCGGGCGACGACCATTGAGATCCTCTGGTCTGGTTTTCGGTAAATATTGTCCACGACATGCTGTGGGGCGATGGCCAAAGATGCATGGACGTAAGCTGATCGCTATACGAGCATGAAAAAGCATGGCCAACGAGATCGTATGTGTATTCGTGGCGCAGGTACCGCGGCGCGTTAATTCCAGCCATTTCCATCACGCCGAAGGTGGCGTCGTAGCTCGCTTCATTGCCATAATATGGCGTTCCCATCCGGGAATTGATGCAGGTGGTCAGGCCGTTTGTAAAATCCACGGCGATCTGCACGCACGCGCGGGGCTTGCTGTCGATAAGGAAATGGCTGAACCAGAACAGGTTTTCATCCCCTTCAAAGGCGCGGTAGTCCGCCTCCAGCCATCGGGTTTCACCATCGTCCCGGTAGCTGAGTTTGTATTTATCCTGGAACCTGTAATGCCGCACCGGGCCGCCGTGGTCATAGCGGAGCGTAAATTCTTTGCCCGCGAGCCTGTCGGTAAAAGGCATGGGGTTGCGGGCCATCGACGACGGCGCCGCGTCTATCGCGCCGCCGAAAGCCGTAGTCCTTTTCAGCGCCGCCTCATGCACTTCCTCATCGGTCATGTACGGAACATCTCTGACTGGACGATAGACCGTGCGCTGGCCTTTTCCTGGCGTCCCCTGGGTTTTCGCGGTCGGGGCGCCCATGCCGTCGCGGCCATGCACGTCAAAAGGCTCAAGCGCCGCGATCTGTCCGACGATTTCGCCTTCGCCGCGGAACATGTAGTACTCCAATTCGTCCTTTTCGTTAAAACCGAGGCGGACGCCCGCCTGGACCGGCGTCCCGAACAGGTCAATGACATACATCGTGTAGATGCCGGAAAATTCGGCTTCGCTCCGGCTATGGATAAACATGTTGGGGTTGATCATAACGTAATCCGACGGGCTGCAAAAACTCAGGTAGTCCGCGTGCCGCGTCAGTTCGATAAAGTTCACGGACGCGACCGAAGCGTACAGTTCCAGCGTTTCGATGCCGGTGTCCTGTTTCCAGTACGCGCCTTTGCCTTCTATCCTGTTAGTCAGGTGATGAAGTGCTTCCGGCGGCTTTTTGCCCGCCGCTTCAATATAGCCGAAATAAAACTCACGCTGCGTTTCCCTGTCTTCAACGATCAAATCCCTGCCTATGGACATCCCGCTGGAAAACCACACTTCGAATACGGTGACAAGATCCGTCTCAAGGTCGACAAATACGTTGTAGCCCTTCTGTGTCCCGGGAATCAGGTGCGAGAAAACAACCCCCTGCCTTAGGGTCAGCGCGCCATAACCCGCCTGGATTCTCGCGCCGCCGTTTTCGGAGAGCGTCAACCGGTTTTTGCTTCTAAATTCATAATCCAGCGTAAGCCCTTTGTCCGTTACTATTTTGAAAGTCCTGCCTGAAAGGACGTCCGATAATACGGATACGGATACCGGGCCGGCGGATTCCGCAGTTTTGAGCCTTTGCCCAATCTGCTCTTTTGTAAGATTTGTGTATTTGACACGATGCATCGGAGTATTCATTGGCATATTTGTTTTTCTCTCCCACAATTTCATCATTAACCGGCACAAAGCACGGGCTGTTTGTTTGAAATCGCCTAGTAATCAAAAACGCTGAGAGTCGCCGACCGCGCGTTCAGCGGAAAATCATTTCGTTCGCGGGTATAACTGCCGGACAACGTTTTTCCCGGGTTCATTTCAGCCCAAGTATTTCATCATACATTTAATTTACATATTTCATGGTGATTTTTTACGACGCGACATTGATTCCGTTTACGGGTATGTCCTAAATTTGTTACTAAATTTAAGTATCCCGCCGATAAAAAAATAGGGCGTGCGCCATAAAAGTTCCAGACATGGGAACGCGCGCCTTCGGTGAGCGTCTTAAATTCTTTATACGCCCGGCGGGGACGCCCGCTGTCCCATGTCATTTCCAATGTCTGGAATTTTTATGGCGCGCGCCCAAAAAAATAGCGGCGGTTGACTCCGGGAGGCAAAGTCGTTTACAATCGGTTCCCCGTTATTTAATAATGGGGGAGCATTAAGTTTATTAAATGTTGATTATATGCATACTGTTAATTCCATGTTCAAGGAAACGCTGAGTAAATGTTTGTGCGAGATGAAGCGCAAGGCGCCCGGAGCGCAGAATCCGAGACATACCAACAGGGTAGTCGAGGTTTCAAGCACCGCGCATGTAGGGGCGCGCTCGAACCGCCCTCGCTCGCACAGACATTTAATCAGCGTTTCCTGTAGGATGATGTAATGGTTCGGATCAATCCGCACTATGGCAAATTGCAATCATCGTATCTTTTTTCGGATATTGCGCGGAGAATTGCAAAATTTCAGGAGGCGAATCCCGACAGGAATATAATCCGGCTTGGCATAGGCGATGTGACTCAGCCGCTGCCGCCCGCCTGTATTGAAGCGTTTCATAAGGCGGTGGAAGAAATGGCTACGGATGATGGATTCCGCGGCTACGGGCCGGAGCAGGGGTACGATTTTTTACGCGAGGCCATAGCGGAAAACGACTACCGTGCCGTTGGCGCCGACATCTCGCCCGATGAGATTTTCGTCAGCGACGGAGCCAAATGCGATACGGGCAATTTTCAGGAATTGTTTGCCGCCGACGCGGTAATCGCCGTTCCCGATCCCGTCTACCCGGTTTATGTAGACACCAACGTGATGGCGGGAAGGACAGGCGCGTTTGCAGACGGGCGGTACGAGGGTCTGGTCTACATGCCGTCGGTCAGGGAAAACAACTATGTCCCAGCGCTTCCGGACCGTCCGGTTGATGTCATTTACCTCTGTTTCCCGAACAATCCCACGGGCGCGACCGCGACGCGGGCGCAACTGTCGGAATGGGTAGCCTACGCGCGGAAACACAGTGCGCTGATTCTTTTTGACGCCGCTTATGAAGCATTTATACGCGATCCTGAAATCCCGCATTCCATTTATGAAATCGCCGGGGCGCGCGAAGTTGCGGTCGAGTTCCGGAGTTTTTCAAAGACGGCGGGGTTTACCGGAACGCGTTGCGCGTTTACAGTAATTCCAAAAACGTGTATGGTTTACGATGAGGCCGGAAAGCCGGCGCCTCTTTTTGAACTGTGGAATCGGCGGCACACCACGAAGTTCAACGGTGTTTCCTATCCGGTGCAGCGCGCAGCCGCGGCGATTTATACGGCGGAAGGAAAGCGGCAGACGCGGGGGCTGACCGATTATTATCTGAAAAACGCGCGGAAAATCCGCGAGGTGATTTCAGCACTTGGTTTTTTTTGTATCGGCGGCGATAATTCACCGTATATATGGATTCAGGTGAATGTCGATTCGTGGGAGTTTTTTGACCGCCTTCTGAACGACGCCGCCGTGGTTACGACGCCGGGGAGCGGCTTTGGCTCCTGCGGCGCGGGTTATATAAGGATCAGCGCTTTCAACCATTACGAAAAGGTTGAAGAAGCGATGGACCGCATACAGAACGTATTGCGGCAATAATTTTAGGGAAACACGACGATGACGGAAGATGTCAAAATTTCAGGCTCCGCGATGAGAAACGCGCGCAGGTTTTTGAAAAAGGCGTTTGCATCGGTCACCGTTATGGTGATTCCGCATGATCATGTCCGGACGCTTAATCTTAAGGTCCCCGTTGCGGCTCTTATCACAACCATTCTGCTAGCCGTAGTCGGCGGCGTTTATCTGGTCAGCATGACCGTAAAAAGCATCAAATATCGCGCCGAGAACATCGAGATGGCGGCGACGGTCAAAAAATATACGGATGAATTCACCGAGTGGAACAATACCGTCGAAACGCTGAAATTAGCCGGCAATGATTTCAGGCAACTTTTTTCACTTGGGTCTAAAGAGGAAGTTCTCGAAGAAACCGGCGATATGGACTACGCCGGTTCCCTTGATCTGTCCGACCTTATTGCTGAATTGCAAAAAGCGCGTCAGAACGTCGAGGTGATCAGAGAATACATTCAGTTAGAAAAAGACGTGTATGTGTCAACGCCGAGAGGCTACCCCATTTCCGGCTACAGGATAACTTCCGATTACGGGATGCGTCCGGATCCGATAGACGGCAAAAGGAAATTTCATTCCGGCGTTGATCTGGCCAGCAACCAGGGGGCGCCGATTAAGGCTACAGCCGACGGCATTGTAAGCCACTCGGGCTGGGTCACTAACAGCGGGAACGTGGTTGCGCTGGAACACGGCATGGGGTTTTCAACTATTTACGCGCACAACAAAAGCAACACCGTAAAAGTTGGAGAAAAGGTCCGCAGGGGCGACATCATCGGATATGTAGGATCGACGGGCCGGACTACCGGGCCGCACGTTCATTACGAGGTTTTGAAAGACGGTAAAAACGTAAATCCCGATATTTATCTTGCCGGAGAAGGAACTTAGCGGGGTATTCCAGTTGGTTGCGCCGCTTCTGTTATGGAAAAACTTCAATCATTTCTTGGCGATTCATCCGAACTGAAAGGGGATTTGTATTCCGGCGGAATTTTGCGGCTTGACGGAATCGTCACCGGCACTGTTCGCGCCGACGAGGTGATAATCAGCGAAACGGCGTCGATTGATGGAGAAATTTCGGCGGGGAAAATACTGGTTACCGGAAAGGTGACCGGGACGCTTCGCGCTGACGATGTCGTGGAGATTCGCGAGAAGGGTTCCGTAAACGGCACCATCGTGACAAAGCGGCTTGTAATGGCGGTCGGCGGAATATTCAACGGCCGTATTGAAATGCCTCGGTTGTAAAGAAACGTTGAATAATTTGATTTCACGCAGAAACTTTCCTCAAAAGTTTAGGTAAATCATGAAAATCATTAAAGAAGAACTCGACAGAAGAAATTTTCTCAAAACTTCCGTTTGCGGGGCCGCCATCGCGGGTATTGCCGGAGTCGCCGGCAGGTTGCCGTCGGTTTTCGCGCAAGCCCCCCAAACGTCCCAAGCTTCCCAAATTTCAAAAGACATTCCTCCGTCCGAATGGATCGCGAATGCCATCAAAGAATACGTGGCGACATCGCCAGGCAATTCGCTGAAAAAACGTGGTGACGCAAATAAAGGCGATCAAAACGATGAAAACGACGATAAAAAATGGGCAACCGAAAAAGCCTGGGATGAGCCGCTGGTGGGCTTCGCTTCGGGCGGCGACCCGATTTTCAATCTATATAAAGAAAAAGTCGGCGAATTTCACTGGACGCCGCTGGAAATCTTCAATATCGCGTTTCCTGACACGCCGGCAAAGCCGGAAGAACTGACGGTAATCGCGTATATTTTGCCCGCGAGCGAACTGGTCAGATCGTCTCTGCGCAAGGAAACGCAGAATCCCGCCGAGCCCTGGGTGCGCGCGCGGATATTCGGAGAAATGTTCAACGAGGATTTGCGCCGCCATGTTGCGGAACTGCTTACAAAATCGGGCTATCCGGCCGTCGCCCCGGTGCTTGTCAAAGAATACAGGATGATGCAGTCCAAGGAATACGTGCTTGCGTCAACCTGGTCGGAACGGCACGCGGCTTACGCCGCAGGGCTTGGGACATTCGGCCTTTGCGACGCGCTTATTACGCCCAAGGGAAAGGCAATGCGCGTCGGTACGATCGTCGCGAAGATGTCGGCGACGCCGTCGCCGCGCCCATACACGGATCACCACGCCTACTGCCTCCATTACGCAAAAGGCGCGTGCGGCGCGTGCATAGCGCGCTGCGCGGGAAAGGCGATCACGGCAGAGGGACACGACAAAATGGCCTGCAACAGGCAGCTGGGCGTAACCACGAAATACGCGAAAGAGGTTTACAATATAGACGGCTACGGCTGCGGGTTTTGTCAGACCGGGACTCCGTGCGAATCGCGAATACCCTTAGGAAGTGCTGATTAAATGTCTGTGCGGGCGAATCGCTGCGTTGCGCGGTACTCAAAGCCTCGACTGCTCTTTTGGCATGTCTCGGCTTCTGCGTTCCGTGCGCCTTGCGCTTCATCCCGCACAGGCATTTACTCAGCACTTCCTTTAACTACTTAAATTACCAGGAAAGTGATATATGGCAGAAACAATCAATTTCAAGCTTAACGGCAAGGACGTTACGCTTAATACCGAAGGCGACCGCAAGCTCCTCTGGGTGCTGCGCGCCGATTTCGGCCTTACGGGAACCAAGTACGGCTGCGGAATCGGAATCTGCGGCGCGTGCACCGTCGTTGTTAATAACGAAGCCGTCCGCTCATGCCGCATGTCCATAAGCGAAGTCAAAGGCAAAGAGGTGCTGACGATAGAAGGGCTTGCCGAGGGAGGCAAGCTGCATCCGATTCAGCAGGCTTTCGCCGATAATGGCGCGGTACAGTGCGGATTCTGCACCCCCGGCATGATTATGAACGCTTACGTTCTTCTCCGGAAAAATCCGAAAATCACGCGCGAGCAGATTATCTCCGGCATGGAAAGCAATATCTGCCGCTGCAGCGCCCATCAGCGCATAGTCGAAGCGATCGAGAACGTCGCGGGACAGAAAGGATAGGCCACATGGAAAACAATAACGCAAAAACTCCCGCTTCTTCCGCCCTGTCGCGCCGCGGCTTTTTGGAGTCGCTCGGCGGCGGCATAACGATACTTTTTTCCGCGAACGCCTTCGCGCAGGATCCAAAAGGAAAGCCGGCCGGAAAACCCGCCGGGGGAGGCGGTTTTGGCGGCTTCGGCATGGGCGGCCCTCCGCCGGACATTAATTCCTACATCCACATAGGCGAGGACGGCAAGGTCACCGTTTTTTCAGGCAAGATAGAACAGGGACAGTGCAACACCACGGCTTTGGCGCAGATGGCGGCTGAAGAACTCCGCGTCGGCATGGAATCAATAACGATGGTTATGGGCGACACGGCTCTTTGCCCCTGGGATATGGGGACTTTCGGATCCATGTCCATAAGGATTTACGGGGCGTCCCTCCGGAACGCCGCCGCCGAAATCCGGACGATTCTGCTTGAAATGGCGGCTGAAAAGCTTGGCGTGCCTCAGAATCAGCTTTCAGTGGAAAACGGCGCTATTTTCGCCGCTTCCGACAAAAGCAAAATAGTCACTTACGCGCAGTTGACCACAGGACAGAAAATCACCCGCAAGATGGAAGGGAAAGCCGTTATACGCCGTCCTTCGGAATTTACCATAATGGGCAAATCTCCGGCGCGTTACGATGTCCGCGCCAAGGTGACGGGCGAAGCGAAATTCACCTCGGACTATATTTTCCCCGGCATGCTTCACGCGAAAATACTGCGTCCGCCGTCACACGCGGCGACGCTGAAAAGCGCGGACACGTCCGAAGCCGAAAAAATGGCGGGCGTCGTCGTGGTTAAAGAACCTGACATGATAGCCGTGCTTCACGCGGATGTGGAAACCGCCGAAGCCGCCCGCGCGAAAATAAAGGCGGAATACGATATCGTGGAGGGAACCGTCGACGAAAACACCATCTTCGACGATCTGCTTAAAAAAGCGCCGGATAATCCTCAAAGGCCGGCGCCGGAAAACGGCGGCGACGAAGCCGCGGGCGAAAAGGCGTCGGTTGAAATTTTTGAGCATTCATGGTTCAACGGCTACGGCGCGCACGCGCCGATTGAGCCGCACGCCGCGGTGGCATGGCTCGAAGGCGACAAGATGAATCTTCACATCTCGACGCAGACGCCGTTTACTGATCAGACCCAGGTTGCTCAAACGCTGAAAATGCCTCCGGAAAACGTGCGGGTCATTACGCCTTACGTCGGCGGCGGCTTCGGCGGCAAGAGTTCGGGAAGGCAGCCGAACGAAGCGGCGCGCCTCGCAAAGGCCACGGGCAAGCCGGTTCTTGTATCCTATACCCGCGAAGAAGAATTTTTCTACGACGCTTTCCGCCCGGCGGCCATCGTCAAAATCAAATCGGGCGTGGACGCAAACGGCAAGCTTTCGCTCTGGGCTTACGACGTTTATCACGCCGGCAACAGAAGCGCCGAGATGTTTTACGACGTTCCGAACAAGGCGCAGCGCGTTTACGGCGGCCCGTATTCGTTCGGCGGCGGCCCGAGCGCGCACCCATTCCAGACGGGATCATGGCGCGCGCCGGGCGCGAACATCAACTGCTTCGCGCGCGAGTCGCAGATCGACATCATGGCGGCGAAAATAAAGATGGATCCTCTGGAATTCCGGCTTAAAAACACGTCGGACAAGCGCGCGCGCGCCGTGCTCGAAGCCGCTGCGGAGCGTTTCGGCTACAAACCCGCGCCCGCGCCGAGCGGCCGGGGCATCGGCATAGCCTGCGGCATCGACGCGGAAAGCTATGTCGCCGAAATAGCGGAGGTTCAACTTGACGCGCAGGGCGGCATCGTCGTCAAGCGTATCGTCGCGGCGCAGGACATGGGAATAGTCGTTAATCGCGAAGGCGCGATAATGCAGATGGAAGGCTGCATTATGATGGGGCTCGGCTATACGCTCACCGAGGATCTTCTGTTCAGGGGCGGGCGGATATTGTCCACCAACTTCCATAATTACAGGATGCCGCGTTTTTCCATGCTGCCGAAAATCGAAGCGTTCCCGATTAAAAACGACGAACTCGCGCCTCAGGGCGGCGGCGAGCCGGCAATCTGTCCTGTAGGCGGCGCGGTGGCAAACGCCCTTTTCGACCTTATAGGCGCGCGCGTCTTCCAGATGCCGATAACGCCGGAGCGCATAAAGGCGGCGAGGAAGTAACTTTTTTTGACATGGAAGCGCGGGCGTCACGCCGGCGTGACATGGGATAGCATGCGTCCCCGCATGCGTCTTAAATAAATAAAACGGGGCGCGATTTATCGCGCCCCTGCATTTGAAGCGGGCTTTGCCCGCGATTGTTTATTAAAGCGCGGACGAGACGTCCGCTACCCCATGTCACGCCGGCGGGGACGCCCGCGCTCCCATGTCAAAAAAATTACTTGTGAGTTGAAATAAAAAAATGGTGATATGATATATAATTACGTTTTGAGACGTATTCAGTAAAACTAGAGGGAATTTATTCTCAGGAGGGGCAATGAAAAAAACGTCGTTTTTTTTACTTTTGTTTATGTGCGCCGCGTTGCTCGTCTGGCTTGGGGTTTCGCCGGACGGTTCACGCGCCGCGGACGACTCCAAAGTCACGATAGTCTACAGCAGCAACCTGCTCGGATATACCGAGCCTTGTGGTTGAGCGGAGACTGGCGAAGAGCTCGGAGGGCTCTACAAAAAGGCTACTTATCTCGAACAATACCGTAAAAACCATCCGAATCTCATCATCGTGGATTCCGGCGACCTGCTGAATGAAGATGAAGAAATTCCCGCCGCCATCGAAAAATCCGCGAGAATGAAAGCGGAACACATGGTTGAGCTTTACAAAATCATCGGCATCGACGCCATTAATGTCGGCGAATTCGACCTGGCCCTGGGTATCGGCTACCTCAAGGAACTCGCCAAAAAAACCGACGTCCCATTTGTCTCTGCCAATCTTGTGGACTCCGGCGGCGCGGCCATATTCCCGCGCTACGTCATCCGAAAGGCCGGGGCTAAAAACGTCGGCATTATCGGCCTGATCGGCGATACCGGCGACATCCCCAACAAGGTAAAAGCGATTACAAACGGCGAAGCGTCCGTAACCGATGCCGTGGCGGCCGCAACATCCGTCGTCGAAGAACTTAAGGGCAAGGTTGATTACATTGTCGCTTTGACGCACCAGCAGGCGAACCGTGACTGGATTATCGCCCGCAGGGTGGATGGAATAGATGTTGTCGTAGGTGGTCATGACAAACAGAAAACCGAGGATCCGCTTATCGTGGACGATAAAGCGCTGATTGTGCGGGCGGGCGAAAAAGGGCAATATCTTGGACTTCTTGAAGCCGATATTGACTCAAAAATGGCGTTTACGCACAATCTGGTTCCCCTCGGCGACGATGTTGAATCCGACGCTAAAATTAAAGCGATTATCACCAAATACAACGATATGATCTTCGACATGTACAGCGGCGACGGTGAAGCCGGCGTCAATCCGGCGGCCAATGCCCAATTGCAAAGCGAAAAATGCGGGACGTGCCATGCGGCGCACCTGACTAAGTGGAAGACCACGGATCACGCCAAGGCTTACACTACGTTGTTTGAAAAGTCGAAGAACTACGATCCGACCTGCCTTGCATGTCATACGGTCCGTTTTGAGCAGCAGGACGGCTTCAATATGAAGGATCAGCCGATGTCACTTGTGCATGTCCAGTGTGAAGCGTGTCACGGCAACGCAAAGGAACACATGGCTACGTTTCAGGCGGCGGCTATTCCGACGCGGAAACCAACTATAGATGTATGCGCGAAATGCCATACGTCTGATCGCAATCCAAACTTGGTTCAGGATCAAAAGATATTTTTGGATAAGATTAAACACTAACGATTGCATCAGAACTTACTTTTACAACAATGGAGGAATCACGCATGAAATTGCGCACAACAGTAGTTGCGGCTTTGTGCATCGGCCTTATCTGCGGCATCGCTGCCGTACAGGGCTACGCGCAGGGCGGCAGAATCACAGTATACAATCCAATGGGCACGCCGCCGCCGATTCAGATGAGGGCAATGGCGCCCCGATTGAACACGCTGGACGGTAAAACCATTTACCTGGTGAACACGGGGTTTCCAAACAGCGATAACTTCATGGCGGTATTGCAGGAATGGTTCAAGGAAAACCACCCCAAAACCAACACCGCAATCCTTAGAGCGGGGATGGAAAACCTTCAGCCGGCTCAGTGGGATGAAATTAAAGAAAAGGCCGACGCAGTTATATTCGGCCTCGGACATTGAAGCGTCTGCGCGCCTGGGGCGGTTCGCCTCAGCATGGACACAGAAACAAACTATAAAATACCCGCGATGGGTTTCCTACTTTCGGAGTTTAAGGAGCAGGCTGAACAGGTCGCTCTTACACAGGGTATGCCCGGCATACGGACCCAGTTCATACGCGGCCCGGTTTGGGGCAAATCGCGCGAACAGATCAGAAAGCAAATCATTGAAGGCAACAACCCGGTTTCCGGACAGCCGTTGATGCGGGAAGTGATTGCCAAACTTACATCTCCTCTGACCGCCGCGGAAGCGGATATGAGCCCGCGGAAGATGGATATAGGCCCTGAAACCTATACCGATACGGAAGAAAATCTCCACAAATTGTTCCTTGACAAGAGGTATACGGATTTCCTGCCGGTTGTTCTGCCGACGGAAGCGCGCGTCAGGGAAATGCTGGCCCAGACCAGCCACGCCCCCGACGAGGTTCTCGGGCGCATGAATCCCGGTTCCGTGGCGGGAGAAACCTGGACGTATACGGTCAGGCACGCCGCAATCGCCGCTGTTATGGCCGGCTGCAAACCTGAATATTTCCCGGTTGTTCTGGCGATTGGTTCCGCAGGAACCACTGCCGTAAACATTTCCGATAACGGTTTCGGCGGAGGCGCCGTCATAAACGGCAAGATTCGCGACGAAATCGGGCTTAATTACGACGTCGGCGCGGTCGG
>Ga0082212_10009140_pt1 | contig 12810 bp, 21 predicted proteins | sample TergutNt197P3_FD_71548 | JGI IMG/M metagenome (GOLD analysis project Ga0082212, IMG submission 71548) | Neocapritermes taracua P3 segment gut microbial communities from Petit-Saut dam, French Guiana - Nt197 P3 | ecosystem: Host-associated > Arthropoda: Insects > Digestive system > Gut ... | reverse complement strand
CATCCTCTCCTGTATATATACCCAAATCGTTCCTCATTACGCTGCCATGCTGTATGATGTTTCCGCCGTATTTATCTCGGATGCCGTCCACGGCACGTTCCAACTGTTCCGTACTTTTTGAATCCCCTGGCGCGTCGAATAGCGAAAGCTGTTCCACGGCTTCTTCGGCGGGCAACAAGTTCTGCGCCGTAATCGTCAGCAGGCGAATAGGCTTGCCCTTGGGCCAGGAAGCGTGGATCAATTCAAGGCAGGCCCGCACCAAATCGGCGGCGAGGTAGGTAGGTTGCACGGCTTTTTGCCGCGTGATAACCTTCAGGGCAGTATCTTTTATGGTGACCTGCACTGTGGTGCATTTTACATCGGCGCGCCGCATCCGGGCGGCAACCGAATCGGCCAGCACAATCAGTCCGGTGCGGATATCCTGTTCGCTGGTCAAGTCCCGGCGGAACGTCTTCCCGTTCCCGATGGATTTCGCGGGGTCATACTCGCCCGTGCGGGCTATAGGGCTGTCGTCCAGGCCGTTCGCGCTGGTATATAGATACTCGCCCTGCTTTCCGAACTGCTGCAGTAGATAAGCCTCACTTATGCTGGCCAGATCCCCAATGGCCTTTATACCGACCTTTTGCAATTCCTGTACCGCTTTGCGGCCAACGCCAAAGAGTTCACCCACTGGCAGCGGCCACAGTATTCGCTGGTAATTCTCGCGAGTTATGTGCGTCACGGCGTTAGGCTTCTTGTAGTCGGAGCCCATCTTGGCATACGTCCTGTTCCAACTGACCCCGATAGAAATTGTAATGCCCGTTTCCCGTGCTACGCGCTCGCGGATTTCATGAGCCATTGCAACCTCGTCGCCCCGGAAAAAAGTCATGTCCAGGAAGCTTTCATCTATACTAAAACGCTCCACATAGTCTGTGTACGTTTCGTAGATGGCGTTGATCCGCCCACAGAATTCATCGTACTCGCCGCGGCGGGGCGGGCACAGCAAAAGCTCCGGACACTTCTGTTTGGCGCTGTTGATGGTTTCGGCGGTCTTGATGCCATAGCCTTTAGCCAGCTCATTTTTGGCCAAAATGATCCCATGGCGGTTCGCGGGGTCCCCCGCCACCGCCATGGGGACTTTCTTATATTCAGGGTGGAAGGTTTCCTCCACGCTTGCGAAAAAAGCGTTGCAGTCGCAGTGAAAATAGATTTGGTCTGGCATAGCGATCACCGAAAAATAGTTTATGTTTATATTACCACAAATCACCCGACAGCGCAATAAGCAATAAGCATTCCCAGAAAAAAATACGCATTCCTGTTGCAAATCCGCCCCCTCGGCGGTGTAATAGAATAAACCCAATTCAGGAGGATTTTATCATGTTAATCGCAGTGGACCATGGCAATTCGTTCATCAAGACCCCAAAATTGCAGTTCTGTTCGGGCATCGCCGAATATCCGGTCAGGCCTCCGGCTGACGACCTGATCGAATACGACGACAGTTTCTGGGCGCTCACCAACAGCCGTATTTCGTTTATGCGGAACAAGACGGTGGATAAACGCTTTTTTGTTCTGACACTCTTCGCCATCGTGAAAGAGCTGACGCGGTTGCAGGCGCTCAAACCGCTGAATGAAATCGACCTGGCCGTGGGCCTACCCCCGGAGCACATCGGCAATCTGCGCGACAGCTTCAAGAAATACTTTAAGCGGAACGGTCCAATCAACTTTGTTTACAATGGTACGCCTCTGACTGTTTTGATCCGCGAGGTATTTGTTTACCCGCAGGCCTACGCAGCCGTGGCACCCCAAATTGCCCAGTTGACGCGGGTAAAGCGCGTTTTCATCGTAGATATCGGCGGCATGACCACGGATGTCCTGCTCCTGAATGAAGGCAGGCCGGACCCGCAGATGTGCCGCAGCCTGGAAATGGGCATCATCGCCCTGCAAAACGCGCTGGTCGGCAAAGTCAACGCAAAGCATGATATGACAATAGAGGCGGATCACATTGATATGGTGCTACAGGGACAGGAGACCATTTTGCCCGAAGAGGTGCGGTACACTATCTGTGAGGCAGCGCAGCAGCACACGGATGTCATATTGGAAAAGCTGCGTGAAATGCAGGTGGATCTGCGTACCACCCCGGCGATATTCATCGGCGGCGGTTCGATTCTGCTGCGCGAATATCTGGAAACCTCGCCCCTAGTTACCAAAGCCGATTTCGTCCTCGATGCCAATGCCAATGCCTTGGGATATCAGATGCTTGCCGCTGCGCAATTAAGAAAGAACTCTGGTGGCATATGAAGACTGAGAAGGGCTATCGCTTCACGCTGCAATTCCCGGACACAACGGCATATCAGCGGCAGATTGGCGAGTTTTTGGAGCGGTTGGGTTATAAAAAGAGCCGATTCGTTGTCATGGCATTAAGTGAGTATCTTGCGGAGCATCCCGAAAAAATGATGTCCAGCGGAAAACTCTATCCGGCCATCGGCGGCTTCAGCAGGGATGATATGAAGGACATTATCCGGGAAGTGCTGGCAGAGAGGGGGATGATGATTCAATTGCCTGACGAAAAACAGCCGGCAGAGTCCAACGAAGCAAACATAGACGCTATGCTGGCAAGCATGGATGTGTTCGGATAAATGAAATGGCCCGGCGGAAGATCCTGCCGGGCTTTATTTATTCTTTATCTTCGACAAATAAAAGTGAGGCAATGCAACCACGGACGATAACATAGCTGTGTCGCCACTAAAGGCCTTTTCAGCAGCACCCTCCGCTGCAGCAGCACCCCGGTTTTACCGCCTCCATGATATAAGAAGCGATATAGCTGTCAAGCCCGCCCTCGGGCAGCCAGGAGTTTACGATCTCCGCGCTGTTCTCCTTGGGATACAAGCGAATGCTGCCGAACCCCACCCCGCGCAGCATCGCTTCGATGGCGTCAACATGTTCCGCGCCGCCGATGCAGCTTGCAATCATCCCGAAATCGTCCCGCAGGCCCTGGGGGATTTCCGCTACCGCCACAACGTCGGATGTGGAAATCCTCCCGCCCGGCCTCAGCACCCGGAACATCTCCCGGAAAACCTGCTCCTTGTCTAACGACAAATTGATCACGCAGTTCGAGATAATTGCGTCCACGCTGCCATCGGCCACGGGCAGATGTTCAATCTCGCCCAGCCGGAAATCCACGTTCGTGTAGCCCATCTCCGCCGCATTTTTTCTCGCCAGGGCGATCATGTCGGGGGTCATATCTACGCCAATGACTTGGCCCGTTTCGCCGACTTGCTTTCTGGCCAGGAAGCAGTCGAAGCCGCCGCCGCTGCCGAGATCGAGGACGGTTTCGCCCTCTTTCAGGGCGGCGATGGCAATGGGATTCCCACAGCCCAGGCCCATGTTGGACGCGGACGGTGCGTCGGAAAGATCACCCTCGTTATAGCCCAGCAGGGCGGCGGTTTCCTGGGGGCCGCCGCAGCTGCACCCACCGCCGCAACAGGAGGGCTGTGCGCCCTTCGCCACCCCAGCGTACCGTTCCCGGATGAATTGCCTTACTTCTTCATTGCGATCTGCCATGTAAAAAAATCCTCCTTATATTGTGTTTTGGAATTTATCTTAGTTCGATGCAGTCGCCGCAGCACAGCGGTACGCAAATTCCACAGCCCGTGCATTTGTCGTGGTCAATCTCCATGCGGGAACCCAGCGGTTCATCCTCGTCCTCAATCCAGGCGATGGCCTGCTCCGGGCACTCGGCCAGGGGCTTGCAGATGCGGTTATCCGAGTAGCATTTGCGCTTGTCGATATAGGCTTTCACGCGGGCACCTCCGTTTCGTCAAACCGTTCTTTCAGCTTGCGGTAGTAGTTCGTCAGGCTCTTGTCGCCGCCGTTGTCGAGGAATAGACAAAAGGGCAGGCTGTCGGTTTCTTTGTGTTTGATCACGCAGGCGCAGCACCGCCCGTTGTTGGGGCAGGTCTTTTTCGGGCAGGCGCACTCGTTTACGCTGGAGCACGGCATAGCAGCAATCTCCTTTACAGTAGTGATTCCAAGATTTCAGCAGCATCCTGTACCATTTGGGGGCAGACGCACTTCACACGGGCTGCTGCCGTCTGCCGATCACCGCCCACCAGATCAACACCCAAAAGCGCACGGCAGTTGGTTGACTTGTTCCTGGCCTCGAAACGTCTGGCGAATTCCTGCACCATGGCATATGTTTTCTCCTTTGCCGCCGCGTCGTCCTTGGCGCATTGGCCGTATTTTAGCCCAATGACCAGATATGCCCCGGACACGGCCCCGCAGGTTTCTTGCAGCCTACCCATCCCGCCGCCAAGCCCGCAGGCGACGCGCAGGGCGGTTTCCCTGTCCAGGCCGAACTGCTCACAATAGGTAGACAACACGGCCTGGGCACAGTTGAAGCCATCGTTGAAGCAGGCTACGGCATCTTTCGCTTTACTTTGCACAACCACAATCACACGCTCCTTTATTACAAATACAATCGCATTTTGCCGTTGTTACCAGCGCCAAAAACTCTTTTAGCTGCTGGACTTTCTCGCCGTTCAGGGAGTAGTACATCCACCGCCCCTCCTTGCGCCACAGCACCAGGCCGCAATCACAGAGAGTTTTCATGTGATGGGAGAGGGTCGGCTGCGTGATGCGGAAGCGCTCTAAAATCCGGCAGGCGCAAAGCTCACCGCAGGAGAGCATATCCACGATCATGAGCCGGTTTGGATCGCATAAGGCTTTGAACAGGTTTGCATTGGCTGCGTATTGGTTCATATGAATCACCCTTGCATTGATATTCGTCTATGTTTCATTATATGCGATAGATAGACGGATGTCAATGCTTTTTTGAACTTTTTTGTTGTGCACTAATGCTACATCGCTCATTCGGCATAGCATTGAGCTTCCATACTAGGTGCAGCCTAATATGCAGCGCAATCCGACGTTGACGGATTGCGTATTTATTTGTCACAAAAATTCGCTTCAATTCAGTATAGCACTAAAGGAGGAGAGAAAGCGAGACGATTCCAGTGGCAGGTACAGCAAAGGGGCAGGGAGATTCCGCAATCGCCCGACGATGGACGGTTGTGAATCTCCCTGTTGCTTTATTTGAGGGGAAAGGGGGTGAGGCCTATGCTCTCGTTGAGAATGCGCTAAATACTGACCCTCAGCAAATATTTAGAATGCATGCCATCTTGGCATGTCACCGGCCGGGGTGGCATGACCAGGAGGCATGAGAGATGTACGACGACGATCTCCGCAACCAATTTACGGCCTATATGCAAAAGGTGGTCTATCACGCCAAGGTGGACTACATACGTCGGAGGAAAGCGCAGTTCCCCAATAATGAGGTTATATCCGCGGAAGAATCCGAACCATCCTATGAGCAGGACTTCCGAACGATATCTGAAGCTGATTTTGATTTCGAGGAACAGCGCCTGGCTGACAGCTTTGCTTCATTGCCGCTGATGCGAAGGCAAATCCTCAAACTCCTCTTTGTGCAGGGGCTTACCGCCATGGAGGTAGCCGAGGAGTTAGGCTGTTCGCTGGATTATGTGTATTCCAGTAAGCGCCGTGCCCTGCGCAAGCTTCGGGATCAGTTGCAGGAAGGCGGTGAGTTTGATGATATTTGATTCGTTCCATGAACTGCTGCGACAGGCGATTGACGGCGAACCAGAGGCTGTGGATGAAATTCTGCGGCTCTATATGCCTTTGATCAACCGCAACAGCGTAGTAGACGGCGTGTTCGATGAGGACTGCCGGCAATATATATTGCTGCGTGTGGCGGGGCAGATCGGGAAGTTCAACACCCACATTTAAGTCCTGGCTGGATTCGGGGCGTGAGCAGCGTCAATTCTTCAAGCACCCCAGCGGCACGATCCAAACGCCGTTTTTCATTTGGAACGCATATTCCGTGCCAGTCAGGATCATTAAAAACGACGGCTCGCTCATTTTATCCGTGTCAACTTGCTTTTTGAGCTTGAGCAGATTTTCGCAGGCCTTATCAATTTCGCCCGCGCCGAGCTTCACTTCCACCGCCCCCCATCGCCCGTCGGCAAGCTGAACAATCGCGTCGATCTCAAGCCCGCTCTTGTCGCGGTAATGGTACACGCCGCCGTCAATGCTTTCCGCGTACACCCGCAAATCCCGGATGCACAGCGATTCAAACAGCAGGCCGAACGTGTTGAAATCCGAGAGCAACCGACTGGGCGCGGCCCGCAGCGCGGCGGTCGCGATGGACGGGTCCGTGAAATGCCGCTTCGCCGTGGTGCGCATCGCTGTTTTTGAGCGGAGCTTCGCGCTCCAGGCGGGCAAATCCTCGATCACAAAGATTTTACCGAGCGCCTTGAGGTATCCGTCCACCGTCACGTGGGACAGCGCTTCGTCATTGGAGAGCAAATCATTGACCAGCGTCGTGATTTTCGCTTCCCCGGAAATATTCCGCGCAATCGCGCGCAGCAGCGCTTTCACGCGATTAGGATTCTTTTCGATGCCGTCCGCCTTGGAAACATCCTCGTTGGCCACCGCTTCCACATAGTCGGCGGCAACGGCCAGGGCGATCCTCACGTCCGTCTCGCCGGCGACAGCGGGCCACCCGCCGCGGTTGATCAGGAACGCGTACCGCTCAATGGACACGTCGGACCTTCCGTCCATGTCCGTTTCGCCGTCGAACAGCTTTTCCAGCGAAACGGCGCCATTGGAATCCCCGGTTTCATACAGCGACATCGTCCGCATCTTCATGCGGGCGATACGCCCCGTGCCTGTGTGCATATCGTCCGTCCGGGCCGGAATCACCGAGCCCGTCAAAATGAACTGTCCGGCGGCATGGCGTTTGTCAACCGCGAAACGCACGGCGTTCCAAAGCTCCGGGGCGACCTGCCATTCGTCCAGCAGGCGCGGCGTAGGCCCTTCCAGCAGCAGGGAGGGCTTGCTTTGCGCTGTCGCGCGGTTCATGGCAGAGGTATCCGGGTCCTGCATGTACAAAACGCTTCCGGCCAGCTGTTCGGCGGAACTCGTTTTGCCGCACCATTTGGGCCCTTCGATCAGAACGGCCCCCTTCGCCTTTAGAAGCAATTTCAGTTTATCGTCCGAAATACGGGGCATATAGCTTGGGTTCATAAACTCACCTTCCTCCATCGTAGTATAACCGAAACTTTACGATTTGTCAAGAGGTAGGTTTATGATTTGGCTTTATTTTGGTTTATGAAATGGTAGAGGTCGCTTTGCGATGTGGCGGCGAAATAAAATGAGGCTGTCACATCCAAAAATATTTTTTCAATTCTGTACAATTTGAGAGGATTCCATGCGCTTTTACTTAATGAAGACATCCCGCACCTTGACAAACAGGCGGCAACGCCTCATTTTCCCCTCAATACACCCCTGACGGCGAGCGGCTATCCCTCCGGGCTGACAATCCGGAGCCAGGAGCACATAAACGCGGGCGGCTCCCGCGTCCGCCATGACCCGGAAGGTGTGTGACAGAAGCGGCAGTTCTGTATGACCTGGTAGCCACAGGCGTTGAGGGCAAATAGATGAAAGGGGGAGCAGAATTATGCTGTCTCAATGCAGCCAGGACACTGCGGCGGATGCAGCGCTTCAGTTCCAGTTCACCGCATATCTACAAACGGCACTGCGGCGCCAGCAACAACGCAGTCAGGCAAAACTGGATCGGATGCGTTTTTATGAATGCGAGAGTGATACGCTTGCCGCTGTGCCTGCGTATTCCATGCCGGATGATTCTATCAAATTGGAATTGGCACGGTTACCGCTGCGGGAGCAGAAAATTCTGCTCCTTCATGTATTAGACAAGCTAAGATTTTCCGATATCGCCGCCGTGTTGGGGATGTCGGAGTGTGCAGCGCAAAAAGCCTACCGGCGCACAATTACGCTTCTGCGCGGAAGACTGGAGGGCGCTTGAATGAGCTTTGTGCAGCAACTGCAATTGGCAAAGGCCTCGGATACGAACGCAGTGGGCGTTTTGATTGAATTATATAAGCCACTCCTCATGAACCGCAGTCAACTGGGCGGCCGGTTCGATGAGGACCTGTACCAGACTCAGATACTCGTACTCATCCGCTGTGTAAAGCAATTTATTTTGCCCCACACGAATTCCACGCAGGCACTTGACAGAGAGGAGGATAGCGTATATAATGGATGCAGAAACTGAAAAGATTTTGACGGTCAAGGACATCCAAGCGATTTTCGGCTGCGGGAAGAACCAAGCATATGAGATTATTCATTCAAATGGGTTCCCGCGCATCAAGATCGGACGGCGGTACTACATCTACCAGAAGGCTTTTACTGAGTGGCTGGAAAAGAACCAGAACAAAGTCGTTTTGAAGTAGTCACTGTCAAGTCACTGTCAAACCCGAAAGGGGCAGGGTTGAAAGTCTTTGTTATCAAGGGGTTGCAGGTCAGGGACACTCGGTCTCCAAAACCGCGTGCCGAGGGTTCAAGTCCTTCTGCCCCTGCCACGCCGAAAGCCTTGTGTATCAAGGCTTTCACGCTTTTCAAGGGGCGACAAAACAGCCGTTTACAACAATTTTTACAACAATTAGAAAAATACCGGGTAATCCGCGAAGGGATTAACCCGGTTGTTTTTATGCTCTTTTCAGGCCCCTTTTGCCGTGAGGGATTCAATGTAGCCCTGTATTCTGTCGGCGCTGTCCTGGTACATTCGCTCTGTGACGGCGGCGTAAATGTCCAGGGTAAAGGCGGCGGTCGCGTGGCCCAGGGTTTGGCTTACCGTTTTCACATCAACGCCGTTTTGCAGGGCCAGTGTTGCGTAGGTGTGCCGTAGATCGTGCACGGTCACGTCCTCCGCGCCGATGCACTGTAGGATGATCTTCAGGTGCTTGGCAATGGTGCGGGGGTGAAGCTCCGCGCCCAGTGGGTTTGTGAATACCAGGGCGCTTCCCTGCCCTTTGCTGTCCGTCCAGCCTGCCCATGCGCTCCCGGCTTTCAGGCGCTCCCGCATTTGGACGGTGTGGCGCTCCCGCAGGGTGTCCATCACGAAGCGCGGCGGTTTGATCGTGCGCGGGCGGTCGTTCTTCAGCGGGACCAGCACAAAGCCGCCGTCCTTCTCCGGCCTGCGCTGCAACTGCTTTTCAACGGTGATCGTGCCCTTGCGGAAGTCCATGCAATCCCAGGTGAGGCCGGAACCCTCGCCCACGCGCATTCCCGTGAACACCAGCACACTGTAGAGGGCCGCATATACGCTCCCCTCTGACTGGCAGGCGGCCACGAGGGCCGTCACCTGGTCGTCGCTGAGGGTGTGAAACTGGTACTTCTCAATGCGCGGGGTGGTGGCAATGTCGCATGGGTTGGTGGGGATGTAGCCCAGCCGGTGGGCCGTAGAGAGCGCCTTTGTGAAAACGCCGTGCACGTTGCGGATACTCTTGGGGGACAGTTCCTTGTCACGCTGGAGGGAGTTATAGAACCCCTGCACCTGGTGCGGGCTTAACTTCTGCAACTTCACGGCCCCCAGCGCGGGCTTGATGTGGTTCTTCACCTGTGCCTTGTACGTCTTTTGGGTGCCGTACTTCACGCCGCCCAGGTATTCAGCCGTCCACACATCTAGCCACTGCCCCACTGACATGCGGCTTGGCTCCTGGTAGGTGCCCTTGTCGATGGTGGCGGTGATCTGCCGCAGATGTTCGCGTGCTTCCTTCTGTGACTTGTGATAGGTGTACTTGTAGATCGGCTTGCCCGTGCCTGGATCGCGGCCAGTCGTGACCTTGACCATCCAAGAGCCGTCTTTGCGCTGCGTGATGCAACCGTTGCCGTTGGGGGCACGCTTAGGCATCGGGATCACCTGCCCCGCTTCTCATTTCCCGCTGCGCCTTTGCGTGTGCGCGAAATGCCGCAATCAGTTCAGTAATTTCATCTATGGCATCTCGCCTAAGATAATCCCCCATTGCTTCCCCCCGTAAAATTATGGAGGTATCTTCATCCTTTAGTCCGGGGTTATGCATTGTGACTTTTGGTTCACGTCCGGCGGCATCAGCATCCGCTTGCGCCATGTCAGCCAAACTGCCCAGCATACCGTCACTGAAAAACCTATTCGATGTAATGAGCCATGAGAGTATTCGCAGATATTCTTTTGACGCTGGGATGTTTTCACCATCAAGAAACGATTCGCAATAGAATCCCTGATTGAATGCGGCACAGCCTGCCAGTCTGTCTATAGCACCCTGAGATAAACCGATATGCTGGATAGTTGCTTGCATGTCGGGATCGGGGCTAGGATCATCGACTAAGCCCAGTAGCCAGTCGGTGGATACTTTGCACGAGCGGGCGATTTTAAGCAGGGTTTCGGTGTCCGCTATGCGCTTGCCGGACGCATACAGCCCCACGGTGGGGCGGGCAAGCCCTGTGAGCGTTGCAAATTCCTCCTGCTTTTTGCCTGCAAGCAATTCATTGAACCGTTCCGTGAAGAGCTTGCGCGTCTTTTCGCTGATAGCTTTGTCTGACATAATAACCTCCTGTTGCACTCGCTTACATATGTTTGAAATAAATGTTTCCCACGCAGTCGAAAGAATCTATTTTGATTCCTCTATTGACATTTAAGGCTATCCATGCTATGATAAGGGAAGACAGAGCGGGAAACAATCAGGCAGGCAGTGACGTTGTGCGAAACGTCCTGATGTGATTATAAAGGATTGCTCCGCACTTGTCAAGACATTTTTTTAGGAGGTTATTATCATGGCAGCAAAGACGGAAAACAAGCTGGCCTACACTGTACGCGAAATGGCTCAACTGCTGGGAATGGGCGTAAACAATGCCTATGATCTGGCCCACTCCGAGGGCTTCCCTTGCGTTTGGGTGAGCGCGAGGCGTTGCGTCATTCCTGCTGACGGGCTGCGGCGTTGGCTCGATGAACAGGCGGCGGGCAGCGCTACGGGCAAGACTGGCGGGCGGCTGGGGGTGCTGTAATGAGCAGGCAAAGTAAAGCCGCCCAAGCTGCGGGGGCAGCAGGGACGGCGGCGCACGGGGCCGGGGTGCAATCCGAAGCGCATTTTCATAGGGCTGTCGGCGCTTGTGGGCGCGGTCGCCGCCTTTACCTGTATTATGGCCTGGCGCACCGGGGACATATCCATCACGGAGGCCCTGATTGAAAACGCCTTTGCCCTGCTCAAGGTCGGGGTGGTTTCGTACTTCGGCAAGGCGGCCCTGGAGAACAAAATAAAGCTGGCGCACTTCTACCCCAAGCTGAAAAACCAGATTTTCAATGACAGGAGCGGCGAGCAATGAACAACATAGAGAAAGAGAAAATCCGCTACTGGCGCGGGGAGGGCCTGGGCTACAAGGCCGTGGCCGCTAAGACCGGCCTCACCGAAAACGCCGTCAAGGGCTTTTGCAAGCGCAGCGGCCTCGACGGCGAAGCTGCGCCGGCCAACTACACCGCCTGCCGCCAATGCGGGAAACCGTTTGAGAAGAAATCCGGCGCGGAAAAGAAGCGGTTTTGCTGCGGCCCGTGCCGCAGCGCATGGTGGAGGCAGCACGCGTATCTCCTCGCGCAAAAAGAAGAAAACAGGCGCGTGTGCGCCTGCTGCGGCCAGCCTTTTTATGATTGCAAGAGCGCGGGGCGTAAATATTGCGGGCGTCCGTGCTACATCGCGGCCCGCTTCGGGAAGGAGGCGGCGAGGCTATGACCACCGAGCAATTCGACAGTGAAAAGAAGTACCAGGCGGCCCTCGCCATCGCCCGCGCCATGCTGGAGCAGGGCGTGATTACCGGGGATGATTACGACAAAACCGAGGAGGTTTTACGCGGGAAATTCCATCCCCTGATCGGCGCTTTCCAGACCGCACCTTAAAGATCGTCGGAATAGTCATTGTTTACACTTTCCAGCGCTATGATAAAGGCCAGTGTCGCCCGGGCTTCGTGCTCGGGCATTTTTTGTACCCTTCTCAAAATATCCGCTTGGCTTGCGGATAATTCCCGGTCAACGGCCTTCTCCCCCTCGCCGCTCATGACCCATTGGGCGCGATACCCGTATATCGCCTCAATGAGCTTTGCGAGCGTAGCGGATATGGTGGGCTTTTTATCGTTCGCCACCAGATTGGCGTAATTGATACTGATACCGAGCGCCGCCGCAAACTCAATTTGCGTGATGTGGCGCTCTTTGATGATCGTCTTGATACGCTCGCCCAAGGTCATAGAGAAGCCCTCCCACTATATTTGTATCAGGTACATACTATCAGAAAAATGTTCCTATGTCAATATATTTATTTGCCTGAAGCAATATTTTCCTTGACATTTGACTGAGGAAATGTTATAATGTAACCAAGGAAATGAAAGGAGGCAGCGCTATGCCAGCTATCGGGCCGATGGTGAGAAGGGTCGAAAACATTACGCCGCTCACCGTGCGCGAAAGCGCACTCGCCGCAAAGCGCACCGCCGCCTATGCCCGCGTGTCTACCGGCAAGGACGCCATGCTGCACAGCCTCTCCGCGCAGGTGAGCCATTACAGCGCTTTGATCCAAAAGCACGGGGGCTGGCAGTATGCCGGGGTGTACGCCGACGAGGCGATCTCCGGCACGAAAAACCGCCGCCCCGACTTTCAGCGGATGCTGGACGATTGCCGGGCCGGGAAGATCGACATGATCCTCACCAAGAGCATCAGCCGGTTTGCCCGCAACACCGTGACCACGCTCCAAACGATCCGCGAGCTCCGGGCGCTGGGGGTGGACGTATTTTTCGAGGAGCAGAACATCCACACCCTCGGCTGCGACGGCGAAGTATTGTTGACGCTCCTGGCCGCCTACGCGCAGGCCGAAGCGGAATCGGCCAGCGAAAACCAGAAGTGGAGGATCAAGGCCAACTACGAGAAGGGCCTGCCCTGGA
>Ga0082212_10009139_pt1 | contig 12811 bp, 12 predicted proteins | sample TergutNt197P3_FD_71548 | JGI IMG/M metagenome (GOLD analysis project Ga0082212, IMG submission 71548) | Neocapritermes taracua P3 segment gut microbial communities from Petit-Saut dam, French Guiana - Nt197 P3 | ecosystem: Host-associated > Arthropoda: Insects > Digestive system > Gut ... | reverse complement strand
AAAAGTTTTGTTGGTGGGGGGGGGCGACAACTGTTGGATGGGGGGTCGCCCCCCCCCGCCCCCCCGCCCTTGTCCCGGAATAAACGCCGGGGCGGCAGGTTGCCGCCCCTACGGTTCCTATGTGCCGCGCCCCTACGGCGCAAATGCCCTCATCGCCTCAAGCGCCTTCGGCAAACTGGCGGCGGGGTCCTGGAGGCCGGCCTCGACCGAGACGCGCCCGCCAAACCCCGCCCGCGCGAGGCCCCGGAAAAACGCCTCCATGGCCGGGAAGGGCTCCAGCCCCGGGGCCAGGCGGTTCGCGGTGGTGCCGATGTGCGCGTGGACAATGCGCGCGCCCGCCCGGGCGATGGCGTCTTCCGTCTCGCCCTCGCGCGACCAGTGGAAGGCGTCCACCATCATCTTGACGGCGGGGTGGCCGGCCTCGTCCACGAAGGCGGCGGTTTCGGCTACCGAGGTCAGCAGGTCCGTCTCGGCCCGGTTGAGGGGCTCCATGGCCACGACGGCCCCGTGGGCCTGGGCCAGGTCCCCCGCCATGCGGGCGAAGGCCAAAAGGGCCCGCCGCCCCCCGGCCGCCGTCAGGCCCTCGGGGACGCGGCGCTGCCCTCCGCTGCCGAAGATGATGACCCGCACGCCCGCCTGGGCGGCCCGGGGCATGGCCGCCTCCAGGAACTTGCGCTGCCGGACCGCGTCGGCCGCGGGGCCCGCCACCTTCATGTCGCCGGGCAAAAACAGGTTGCATACGGGCGTGGGCAGGCCCACCCGGGCGAATTCCTCTTGCCGGGCGGCGAAGGCGGAATCCGGCTCCTCCGGGCACAGACGGGCGCCGACGCCGGGCTCCAGGTAGGCGAAGCCCGCCTGCCTGGCCGCCGCCGCCCGCGGGGACATGGTGGTCGAGCTGGTGGCCGACGGGGTCCACCTCTCCCCGGCCCTGGTGCGCAGCCTGGTTCCCCTGCTGCCCACGGCGGTGGCCTTCGTCACCGACGCCATGGCGGCGGCCGGCATGCCCGACGGCGACTTCCAGCTCGGCCCGATGCTCGTGACCGTAACCAAGGGCGTGGCGCGGCTCCACACGGAGGACGGCTCGGAGGCCTCGATCGCGGGCGGAACCTCCCGCCTGCTCGACGTCATCCGCACCTCCGTCCACGGGGGAGTGGCGCTCGCGGATGCCGTGCGCGCCGCCACCCTCACCCCGGCGCGCGCCCTCGGCCTGCCGGCCGGGCTGCTGGAGGCCGGGGCGCTCGCGGACGTGCTCGTCGTTGACGCCGACCTGCGGCCGGTGCGGGTGTTCAGGGCCGGGCTACCAGCTGAAGCCTGATTCGCTAAGCCTGCGGCCGAGGGCGCTGGCGGCGGCGACCACCAGGGCGGCGTGCCGCTTGCCCGGCTGGGCGGAGAGGCGGGGCAGTGGCCCGGTCACACAGATGGCCGCCACCGTGACTCCCGCCGAAGACCTGACCGGGGCGGCGATCGAGGCCGTTCCCGGCTCGCGTTCGGCGACGGAGTCGGCCCAGCCGCGATGGCGCACCCTGGCCAGCGTGCCCGGGGTGTAGGCGGCCTCGGGGAGGATCGACTCCAGGTCCTCGGGGGCCTCCCAGGCGGCGAGGACATGCGCGGCCGACCCGGCCCGCATGGTCAGCCTCGCCCCGGCCGGCACCGCCTCCCGCAGCCCCACCGGGCGTCGCACCGAGGCGATGCACACCCGTTGGCCGCCCTGCCGGCAAAAGACCTGGGTGGCCTCCCCGGTGCGGTCGGCCAGTTCGGCCAGGATGGGGGTGGCGAGCTGGGCGAGTCGATTCGTCGAGACGCAGCGCGCGTACAGCAGGAGGCGCGGGCCCAGGCATGCCCGATTCGCCGAGTCGCGCTGCACCCATTCCCACGGCTCCATCTGCGCCAGGAGGCGGTGTACGGTGGTCCGGGGCAGGCCGGTGCGGGCGGTCACCTCCCCGAGGCTGGCCGGACCGGCCAAGAGGCCGTCCAGCACGGCGACGATCTTGGTGAACATGCCCCGCTGCGGTTCTTCCATCTGACGATGAAACACCGACGGCCACCCACCGCGCAACCGTGGCAGGCCTTGATTGGCCACCGCTAAATGGCCCGTACAATGATCCTTCAATCGACGAAGGGTCAAGGGAAATGGCAGGCACATTAGCCGAGAAGGTATGGCGCGATCACCTGGTGCGCCAGGGCGCCGGGGGCGAACCGGACCTCCTCTACATCGACCTCCATCTGGTGCACGAGGTCACGTCCCCGCAGGCCTTTGAGGGGCTGCGCCTGGCCGGGCGCCGGCCCCGCCGGCCCGAGCTGACGCTGGCGACCGAGGACCACAACACGCCCACCGTCGACATCGACCTGCCCATTGCCGACCCGGTCTCCCGCCTGCAGATCGAGACGCTGCGCGCCAACTGCGCCGAGTTCGGCATCCGCCTGCACTCCCTTGGCGACGCGGACCAGGGGATCGTGCACCAGGTTGGCCCCCAGCTCGGCCTCACCCAGCCGGGCATGACCATCGTGTGCGGCGACTCGCACACCTCCACGCACGGCGCGTTCGGGGCCTTGGCCTTCGGCATCGGCACCTCCGAGGTGGAGCACGTGCTGGCCACCCAGACGCTGCCGCTGAAGCCCTTCAAGACCATGGCCATCAACATCGAGGGCGAGTTGCCTGCCGGCACCACGGCCAAGGACATCATCTTGGCGATCATCGCCAAGATCGGCACCGGGGGCGGGCAGGGTTACGTGCTCGAATACCGCGGCCCGGCCATCGCGGCGCTCTCCATGGAGGCGCGCATGACCATCTGCAACATGTCGATCGAGGCGGGCGCCCGCGCGGGAATGATCGCCCCCGACGAGACCACCTACGCCTACCTCGCCGGCCGCCCCCACGCCCCAACCGGCGACGACTGGGAGGCCGCCCTCGCCTATTGGCGCACCCTGCGGACCGACGACGACGCCGTGTTTGACGCCGAGGTCACCCTCAGGGTGGGCGACCTGGAGCCCTACGTCACCTGGGGCACCAACCCGGGCCAGGGACTGCCCCTGTCCGCCAATGTCCCCGTGCCAGCCGAGATCGCGGACCCCTCCGAGCGGCTGGCCGCCGAGCGGGCCATCGAGTACATGGGCCTGACCCCCGGCTCGCCCCTGCGGGACCTGGAGATCGACACCGTCTTCCTCGGCTCGTGTACCAATGGGCGCATCGAGGACCTGCGCCAGGCCGCCGCCGTGGTGCGGGGGCGCAAGAAGCACCCGAACTTGAGGATGCTGGTGGTGCCGGCCTCGGCGCGCGTCCGCCTCCAGGCGGAGGCCGAGGGCCTCGACCGGGTGTTCACCGACTTTGGCGCCGAGTGGCGCAATGCCGGCTGCTCGATGTGCCTGGCGATGAACCCCGACAAGCTTGCCGCCCAGGAGCGTTCGGCCTCCACCTCCAACCGCAACTTCGAGGGCCGGCAGGGCAAGGGAGGCCGCACCCACCTGGTTTCCCCGCTGGTGGCCGCCGCCACCGCCATCCGCGGCACCCTCTCGTCCGTGGCCGACCTGGACTTCCAGGTGGACCTCGACCTGATCGCGACGTCCGCCGCCACCCTGCCCGCCCCCTGCCCGCCCCTGACCCCCCTGAGCAACTAGGACCAAAGCCATGGAAAAGTTCACCAGGCACACCGGCGTGGGCGTGCCCCTGCGCCGCAGCAACGTCGATACCGACCAGATCATCCCCGCGGTCTACCTCAAGCGCATCACCCGCACCGGCTTTGAGGACGCCCTGTTCGCCGCCTGGCGCTCCGACCCGGAGTTTGTGCTGAACCAGCCCGCCTATGCCTCCGGCTCGGTGTTGGTGGCTGGCCCCGACTTCGGCACCGGCTCCTCCCGCGAGCACGCGGTCTGGGCGCTGAAGGACTACGGCTTCCGCGTGGTGCTCGCCTCGCGCTTTGCCGACATCTTCCGCGGCAACTCCGGCAAACAGGGACTGGTGGCCGGGGTGGTGGCGCAGGACGACATTGAACGGCTCTGGGAGGTGCTGGAGGCCACCCCGGGCGCGCAGGTGACCGTCGATCTGGTGGCCCGCCAGGCGACCACCGACGGGCTGACCGTGGACTTTGAGATCGACGACTACACCCGCTGGCGGTTGCTCGAGGGGCTGGACGACATCGGCCTTACCCTGCAGCACGCGGGCGACATCGCTGACTTCGAGGCCAAGCGCCCGGCCCACAAGCCGGCCACCCTGCCCGCCAAGAGCCTCGGCCCCGCCAAGATCGTTTCTGCACGACCTGCCTAGCGGCCGATATTTCGGCTTCCCACCGGGGTATGGTGGGGCCCATGGCCCACTTTGATGTAGTCCTGCTCGGCGCCGGTCCCGGCGGTTACGTGGCGGCCATTCGCGCCGCCCAGCTCGGGAAGTCGGTGGCAATCATCGAGGAAAAGTACTGGGGTGGGGTGTGCCTGAACGTGGGCTGCATCCCCTCCAAGGCGCTGCTGCGCAACGCCGAACTCGCCAACCTCTTTCACCACGAGGCCGAACTGTTCGGCATCTCCGGTGAGGTGAAGTTCGACTACGGAAGCTGCTGGGATCGTTCGCGTGAGGTGGCCGAGGGCCGGGTGCGCGGCGTGCACTTCCTGATGAAGAAGAACAAGATCCAGAAGTACGAGGGCCGCGGCCGGTTCCTCGACGCCAAGACCATCGAGGTCACCCTGGCAGACGGTGGCGCCGAGGTGGTGACGGCCGAGAACGTGATCATCGCCACAGGTTCCGCCGTGCGCCTGCTGCCCGGCGTGGAGCTCTCGGCCAATGTGGTCACCTACGAGACGCAGATCATGTCCCGCGAGCTGCCCGCCTCGATCGCCATCGTCGGCGCTGGCGCCATCGGCATGGAGTTCGCCTACGTGCTCAACGCCTACGGGGTAGACGTGACGATCATCGAGTACGCGCAGCGTCCGGTGCCGAACGAAGAGGCAGAGGTCTCCAAACAGATCGCCAAGTCGTACGCCAAGCTCGGCATCAAGATCCTCACCGGCAAGGCGGTGCAGACGGTCGAGGATCGCGGGGAGGACGTCCTGGTCATCTTCACCGGTGACGGGCAGGTCGAGGAACTGGTGGTGGACCGCGTGCTCATGGCGGTCGGTTTCGCCCCCAACGTCACCGGCTACGGCCTGGAGAACACGGGGGTGGCCCTCGCCCCCAGCGGGGGAATCGCCATCGACAGCCACATGCGCACCAACGTCGACGGCGTCTACGCCATCGGTGACGTCACGGCCAAGATGATGCTGGCGCACGTTGCCGAGGCCCAAGGAGTGGTCGCCGCCGAGACGCTCGCTGGGGCACCCACCAAGGCCATCACCGACTATCGGATGATGCCGCGGGCCATCTTCACCTCCCCGCAGATAGCCGCGTTCGGCCTGACCGAGCAGCAGGCCCGGGACGAGGGGCACGATGTCGTCGTCGCCTCCTTCCCCTTCTCGGCCAACGGTAAGGCCCACGGGGTCGGCGAGCCGGTCGGCTTCGTCAAGCTGATCGCGGACAGCAAGTACAAGGAACTCCTCGGGGCGCACCTGATCGGCCCCGACGTCTCAGAGCTGCTGCCGGAGTTGACGCTGGCCCAGAAGTGGGACCTGACCGCGCACGAGCTGGCCCGCAATGTGCACACCCATCCCACGCTCTCGGAGGCGGTCCAGGAGGCCATCCATGGGATTGCTGGCCACATGATCAACTTCTAGGGGAGTAGAATCACCGGCCATGACCGACTTGTTGCGCGTGACCGGCGGGACCCCGCTCCAGGGAACCATCACGGTGCGAGGCGCGAAGAACTTCGTGTCCAAGGCGATGGTCGCCTCCCTGCTTGGCCAGTGCCCCTCGGTGCTGCGCAACGTCCCGCAGATTCGTGACGTATCCGTGGTCTCCGGCCTGCTTAGCCTGCACGGCGTCGACGTCGCCTACAACCCGGAGGCCGGCGAACTGCGCCTGGACCCCTCGAACGTCAAGCGCGGGGAGACCGCCGAGATCGACGCGCATGCCGGCGCCTCGCGCATTCCGATCCTGTTCTGCGGCCCGCTGCTGCACCGCCTGGGGGAGGCGTTCATTCCCGACCTCGGCGGCTGCCACATTGGAGACCGGCCCATCGACTTCCACCTGGAGGCGCTGCGCGGCTTTGGCGCGGCGGTCGAAAAGGGCGAGGGCGGCATCTACCTGTCGGCGCCGCGCCGGCTGCGGGGCACCAAGATGGCCCTGCCGTACCCGTCGGTGGGCGCCACCGAGCAGCTGCTGCTCACCGCGGTCAAGGCCGAGGGCCTGACCGAGATTAGCAATGCCGCCATCGAGCCGGAGATCATCGACCTGATCTGCGTGCTGCAGAAGATGGGGGCCATCATCTCGGTGGACACCGACCGGGTGATCCGCATCGAGGGCGTCGATGAACTCTCGGGGTACGACCACACCGCCCTCGGTGACCGGATAGAGGCCGCCTCCTGGGCGTCGGCCGCGCTGGCCACCGGTGGCGACGTGACCGTCCGCGGGGCATCCCAGGCCTCCATGATGACCTTCCTCAACACCTTCCGGAAGGTTGGCGGCAAGTTTCACATCGACGACGACGGTATTTCCTTCCGTCACCCGGGCACGCAGTTGCAGTCGATCGTGCTGGAGACCGATGTGCACCCCGGGTTCATGACCGACTGGCAGCAGCCGCTGGTCGTGGCGCTGACGCAGGCCACCGGCCTGTCCATCGTGCACGAGACGGTCTATGAGAAGCGCTTCGGGTTCACCAAGGCGCTGCGCAAGATGGGCGCCAACATTCAGCTCTACCGTGAGTGCCTGGGCGGGTCTCCGTGCCGTTTTGGGCAGCGCAACTTCCACCACTCTGCCGTCGTCTCCGGCCCCACCCCGCTGGAGGCGGCCGACATCGAGGTCCCGGACCTGCGCGGCGGCTTCTCGCACCTGATCGCCGCCCTGAGCGCCCACGGCACCTCGACGGTGCGGGGCATCTCCCTGATCGACCGCGGCTACGAGAATTTCCAGGGCAAGCTAGAGGCCCTCGGGGCGGACGTGGAACGTGGCTAAACCCAGCCCCCGCGACGGCGCCCGTGCCTATCGCATCATCTCCTCCCTGGTGGGGGGCCTGCTGCGGTCGGTGGCGAGGTTCGAGTACCTGGGTTCGGAGAACCTGCCGCGTTCTGGCGGCTTCATTGCCGCCTCCAACCACGCCACCGAGCTCGACTCGTTGACTTTCTGCTACTACCTGTACTACCACGGCCTGCTGCCGCGGGTGCTCGCTAAGCGGGCGCTCTTCAATACCCCCGTGGTGGGCTGGATCATGCGGGTCACGCAGATGATCCCGGTGGATCGCGGCTGCGCCGACGCCGCCCGTTCGCTGGAGGCCGCCGCCGTGGACCTGGCCCGCGGCGATTGCGTGGCGATCTTTCCCGAGGGCACCCTCACCCGCGATCCCGACCTGTGGCCGATGGAGGGCAAGACGGGGCTGGCCCGCATGGCGCTGGCAGCCAGGGTTCCGGTGATCCCGGTGGCGCAGTGGGGGGCGGGGGCGGTCTTGCCCCGCTATTCGCGCCGCCCCCGGGTGCTGCCGCCCCGCAAGCTGATCCGCTTCTTGGCCGGTCCACCGGTGGACCTGTCCGACCTCTACGACCGCGAGGTGGACGCCGAGGTGTTGCAGGAGGCCACCTCGCGGGTGATGGACGCCATCACCAGGGAGGTCGCCACCCTGCGGGGGTTGACCCCGCCCAAACAGCGCTTTGACCTGCGGCTGCACCCGGAGTACCGGGCCAAGTCCACGCACTACCCGCCGGTGGAACGGCCATGAGCGCCGCCGCCTCGCAGGCCGCGCCCATCCGCGCCACCGTCCTGGGCGCCGGCGCTTGGGGCACCACGTTTGCCAAGGTGCTTGCCGACGCTGGCTGCGCCGTCACCCTGTGGGCGCGCGAGCCGGAGGTGGTCGAGCAGATCAACTCGTCCCACCGCAACGAGCGTTTCCTGGCCGGGTTCGACCTGCCCGCCTCTATCGTCGCCACCACCGATCCGGCGGTGGCGCTGGAGGCCGCCGAGCTGGTGATCATCGCGATCCCCTCGCAGGTGGCCCGCGCCACCTTGGAGCAGTATCGGGGTCTGATTGGCCCGCAGACGGTGGTCGCCTCCCTGATGAAGGGCGTCGAGCTGGCCTCGGGTCAGTTGATGAGCGAGGTGGCGCGGGAGGCCTTGGGCTTGCCGGCCGAGCGCCTGGCCGTCATCTCCGGCCCCAACCTCGCCCGGGAGATCGCCGCCGAGCAGCCGACCGCCACGGTGGTCGCCTCGGCGTCGGAGGAGGCCGCCGCCCTGGTGGCGCGCGCCTGCGCCGCCCCCTACTTCCGCCCCTACACCAACGGCGACGTGGTGGGGGTGGAACTCTCGGGTGCCGTCAAGAACGTCATCGCCCTGGGGGTCGGCATCGCCCAGGGCCTGGGCTACGGCTGGAACACCTCGGCCACGCTGATCACCCGCGGCCTGGTGGAGATCACCCGGCTGGGGATGGCGCTCGGCGCCAAGCCGGAGACCTTTGCCGGCCTGGCCGGCATGGGGGACCTGGTGGCCACCTGCGCCTCGCCGCTGTCGCGCAACCACACCCTCGGCAAGCATCTCGGCCAGGGCATGTCCCTGGAGGAGGCCTTGCTCGCCACGGGTGGTACCGCCGAAGGGGTCAAGAGCTCCCAGTCGGTGCTGGCCCTCGCCGGGCGACACGGGGTGGAGATGCCGATCACCGCCGGGGTAGTGGCCGCGGTCACCGGGCAGATGTCCGTTGCCGAACTCGGCCCCGCCCTGCTCGGCCGCCCGCACAAAGCCGAGGCCAACTCCTAGTCCCGTCCCTTGGTCCGGCCGGGCCGGGGCCGACTTGCGGCCGACACGGCCAACTCCGCTTGGCCAACGCGGCTTGGCGACGAGGGGGGGGGCAGTCTCCGCCACTTTGGTGGCCGATGGTCGCGGCTTGCGGTATCAAGGGAGCATCTCAGCGACACCGAGGGTGTAGTGGCTGTGGTTCCCGATGAGAGCAAAGACTCGATGGCGAGAATGAACAATGCGGGCCGGCGACCCGGCCGGGGCGCTCACCGGTTGACCGCCGGCGTTGGGGCGGCCGCGCTGGCTGCGGCCCTGCTGGTGGCGGGTGCCGTGCCGGCCGCCGCAGATGGCGACGAGGATCAGGTTCCCGTCACCGAGCAGGACGTGCTGCCTGACGAGGAGGTGGCCGGCCTTCTGGACGATGCCTCTGTGCTCACCGATGCCCCTGCGCCCGTCGATGCCCCTGCGTCTGCCGATGCCTCGGAGTCTGGTGCCGCCGATCCGGTGCCCAGTTCGGACGAGTTGCCGGAGGAGGCCGAGGGTGACGGCACCGATGCAGCGACCGCCGGGGTCGGCGCCATTGAGGTGACCGTGTTGCTCGATGAGGTCGTGGTCACCGGTGGATTCACGATCCACTTCACGTGCGTCAAGGACGGCCTGCCGCTCGACCCTGGGGCCTTCCACGGACAGCCTGCTCAGGCGATCATGTCCAACAGTCAGCCGTGGCGAGGCCGCCTGGACTATGTGGCGACTATCCGGGATGTGCCGGCCGGGGCGGTGTGCACCGTCACCCAGGAAGACCCAGGTTTTGGCGCCACGGTCGCGATCACGGGTGGCTCTGGCCCTGACGGTAATCAGGTGACCATCGAGGCTGGCGTGACCGCCGAGTTGACGGTGACTAACACGTTTTACCTTGGCACTGTCGAGATAGTCAAGACGCTGTCTGGCCCGGGTGCCGACGCGCACGCCGATGACGTGTTCATGATTTCGGTGTGGTGCCCGGGACGCGCGTCAATGCCGGAGTTTCCTTCTTGGCTACCTCGGGTGCACGAGATGCGGGTGGGTGAGTCGCTGGTCATCAATGCGCTGGCCGGAGGCTTTTGTAGCATTTGGCCAAGCACCGAGGATGAGATCAACTACCTGGCTCCGGCGCCGACGGCTCTGGAAGTCTCGGCTCCTCCCGGCTTTCGATCGGTGACGGTGGTTCCAGGGACTACCACCACGGTGATCATCGACACCTGGATTCCGGCCCCGGAGGCAGTGCCCTCGTCGCATCCTCTAGCTATGCTGCCGGTTACCGGCGCTTCCGCCGCCGCGCTTGCGTGGGCGGCCGCAGCTGTCACGGCCGTAGGCGTGCTTCTCCTGACCGCCCGCCGCCGCCTGGCTGCTGGAGACCAGTCTGCCTAGTTGATGGCTGCCAACGGAGTACCGGTCGTGAGGCCGGGACCCCGTTGGTCTCACACCTGCGCGAATCCAGTGGCCTTCAGCTGGTGGCTGCGGGCAGTCAGGCCGAGGCTGGCCGTTTGCCCAGGGAGAAATGTGCCTTTGCGCAATTCAGCGACGACTTGGCGAACGTTGCCCGTCTCACTGGGCTGGCAGGCATGGCCGCCTTTAGTGCGTACCTCATCACCGGCGGGCAGTCCGAGGTGGCCGCCCAATGGCGCCCCGGGGAGTCGGTGACCGCGTTTTTGCGCAGGGCGCTGGCATCACCCACCAGCGCACTAGTCGTCTCGGGTGCGCGCGTGCTCGACGTCGAGTTCCCTCCCGATACCCGCCCGCGGGCGGTGCTGTCAGCCATCGGTGGCCGCGGCGAGCGGACATTCGGCGGCATACTTTCGGATGTCTTGGCCGTGATGTCTACCGCCACCCTGGATCGCGCCTTGGCGACCTTGCGAGACAAGCGCGTGATCGCCGCCGACGAGCCGTTGTCGACCAGGCGCGCGTCGAAGGACCGCCGTTGGCGCATTGCCGACCCGGCGCTGCGCCAACGGCTTGCATTCGTGGCCCCCGCCCTGGGTGATGTGGAACGTCGTCGCGGCGATCTGGCCCTGGAACATCACCAACGCGGGTACGCCGCCTGGCGCGGCCGGGCCATCGAGCCGGTGGTGCGAGATGCCTTGTGGCGGCTCCTGCCGAACACAGTTTCCCGCAGGCGCGCGAGGTAGGTGGCTGGTGGCCGCAAAGCAACCGCCTGGAGATAGACCGTGTTGGGGCCGAGGCCCGCCCCGCCGGTCACTTCTCCTTCGTTGGCACCATAAAGTGGAGGGAAGCACCGGTGACCGCCGCCGAAATCGATCAACTTGCCGCCGGCGTGTTGTCGGTGCCGGGCGCCCATGCGGAGACGCCACTGGTGGCCGACGGCCTGGCGGGCGTCGGCGTTCCGTGCGCCGCCATTTGGCCGCGTTGTCTGTTAGCATGCCTGGGCATCGGGCCTAGTAGCAGGGCTCGATACTAGTCGGTGCGGCACGGCGCCGCACCAAATGTGAGAGGTTCAACGATGAGGCTGAATGAGGCGCGCAGGCAACGTGGCCCGAGTGCGAGGGGGTGGTACCGGCTGAATGCCGGGGTTGGAGCGGCGGCAATCGCGGCCACCTTGGTCGCAGGCGCCGTGCCGGCTGCCGCTGACGACGGCAACTTGGGTGAGGTTGAGTGGGTTGACGAGTTTGAGGTGCCTGGTCTGGGCTTGATTGATGAGTCGGTGTGGGATGGGCAGGAACTGCCGGTCTCCGATGAGTTCGGCGAGTTGGTTCACGGTCAACACGATGCTTCTCTCATTGAGTTCGCAGGCGAAGATGTCCTCCATGTCAACGACGTCGTCGCAGACTCCCTCGACGCAGAGGAACTTCTCGGCCCGATTCCTCCTGTTGGCTGGCTCGATGTGAGAGTCGTGGTCGATGGGCCAGGAGCGGCTCAGGTCACCGGCGGGTTTGGGGTGACTGTGTCATGTGTCCTGGACGGCGAGCCGGTCAGGCTCGAGTTTCCCGACAGTTGGGGTGTACCAGGCCTCGATTGGGTTCTGCCAGGCACGTCCTCTTGGGGGCGGGTACCGGACGGGGCCGTGTGTACCGTCACTCAGGAGGACCCGGGTTTCGGCGCCACGGTGACGATCACCGGCGGTTCGGGCGAGCACAGCAACCAGGTGGTTATCCAGGAGGGTGTGACCGCCGAGGTGACCATCACCAATACCTTCCAGGTTGGGGGCATCGAGATCGTGAAGACACTCTCGGGTCCGGGTGCCGCGATGCACGCCGACGGCGTGTTCGAGGTCGAGATTCTGTGTCTTCCACGCTCGGAACTTCCCGTGTTGATTTCTGCGGGACCTGTAGTGCGCGAGCTTCGGGTAGACACGCCGATTTTGCTCGATGATCTGTTGGCCGGAGGTTCGTGCCGGATCTGGCCGATCGGTAACAGTGGGGCCGAAGAGGTCACCGTTTATCCGAGTGATCCAGATCGCGTCGGTTATACCTGGGTCGAAGTGCCTCCCGGGGCCACCATGACGGTGACCATCGACAGCCGGTTCCCGGTCATGGCGGATGAGGGGGCAGCGCCGGATGACCTCATGCCACAACTACCGTCTCCTGAGCCATCGGCGCCTCCGTTGGCCATGTTGCCGGTTACCGGTGCTTCTGCCGCTGCGCTGGCGTGGGCGGCAGCGGCCGTGACTGCGGTCGGCGTGCTGCTGCTCAGCTACGGCCTAATGTTTTTCGTGCAGTACATTGACGCTCCGCATTTGAGTTTTCTTTCCCCGCTCACCTTTTTCAGCGTGTCTGAGGTTGTCAAAGACGGTCTAGGAATACTATATATTCTGCTGTCTGCTGTTATAATAACCCTGTGCATGTACTTCACACAAAGACTGTATGCGAAAAAAGAGATGATTGTTTAGACCGGAGGACTGTGCAGCTCGGGACAGTTGCTTGCGGGACATGAAAAGCCACCCCTTCACGGTCTCTGATGCATTGCCGTGCAGGGGTGCTTTATCTTTTTGCTCAGTCTATTTCCCCACCGTTACCACAA
>Ga0082212_10009138_pt1 | contig 12812 bp, 8 predicted proteins | sample TergutNt197P3_FD_71548 | JGI IMG/M metagenome (GOLD analysis project Ga0082212, IMG submission 71548) | Neocapritermes taracua P3 segment gut microbial communities from Petit-Saut dam, French Guiana - Nt197 P3 | ecosystem: Host-associated > Arthropoda: Insects > Digestive system > Gut ... | reverse complement strand
AGCTTTGTACGTTCCCGATTTCAGACGTTCATGCAGTAACCGCAGATTCTCTTCGAGATTTTCCGCGTACTGCTTTCCCGTCATCTCGTCGATTCCGGCGGCACCGTCCTTACGGGTTCGGTGATACGCCTCTTCGAGCCAATCAAGATCGATATGATGTGCCAGCGAGAAGAAGGCAAAATCTGGCGAGCGTTGTGCCAGCGATGCTATCCGCTGCTGTACTGTTAACACACTTTTCAAATGTCCAGGCATTGGTATGTTTCCCAATAGCGGTTCAAAATTTCGACGATTCGCTTCCCTCCCTCGACTCCCCACAGGGCATAGGGTTCGCCGACTTCAACGGTACTATCAAATCGCTCTGACTTCCCGACACTTGTTATGCCTCGCTCGGCTTGTCCCTTGCTCGGCAACACCATGCTTGTGTACGATGTTTCTACTCGTCATCCTCTCGCACACAAAGGAAGACCGGAGTATTCAACCGACTCCTTGGCGGTATTTAGACATGGACATGTCGGGACCTCGCAAGTTCCCGTGAGACCTCAATTGTCCGTTCGCACTTGTTCTTTGACCCCGGTCGGGTCGCTGCCCCAGACCATTCTCAGGGCGAGCAATGTTGTCCCCGGTATTGGGACGGCGGAGACCCCGGCGATCAAATTTGGATTTCGAGGCTCAATAGCAAGGCATTCGGACTGGCTGTTTACGCTTCACCGTGAGGATTACTCACTCCCGATGCAAAACTCGCTTCCGGCGGTGGGTCAAACCTTACCGGGCAGGCTCTTCCTGCAAGGTTCTCTACGAAAGGTTTTAACATGTTGACTTTTACATGACTCTGCTCCTTTCCTACGGACTTAACTTGCCGCACCCCAAATTCCAATAACCATTTTTTGATTGGAGACAAACTCGCGTTTGCCGTCTTGGGTAAGCACGGAACACGGAACCAGATAAGGAACCGCAACCGAAGCCGCCGCGACTTTCAAAAAACCTCGCCGATTTGTAAGGTTGTTTGACATGTGATTTCTACTTGTGGGATGTTAATGAATCATTGATAGGATTTTATCAGGATAGTCGTTTATTCCGGGAATGGGATTTCAAACACACCATATTTTGCAGAATAAATTTACCGGTGCTCTGCAATTTGTTTTCGCATGAAATCATGCGCGTCTTGGGCAAGTTGATCGGCGTTATCAAACATATTTCGCCAGATTTTGGTCGCTGCGGCAAGTTTGAGGAGAGCCGCTCCAAACGCCTCACATACAAGATAACCATCGTAACCGATTTCACGAAGTGCATCAAAGGTTTCCTTCCAACGCACTCCCCCTTGTCCCGGCGTACTCCGGTCGCATTCGGAAATATGCACATGCACAAGATGCCCTTTGACGCTCCGTATGGCTGCGGCAACATCCTTTTCTTCAATGTTCGCATGAAACGTGTCATACATGAGTTGACATCGCGGGTGACCGACATCATGGACGAAACGATGCGTGTCGGCCATGCAATTGAACAAGTAACACTCGAAACGGTTGACCGCCTCAAGACCGAGGGTCACATCAAGTTGCTCCGCGTATTCGGAAAGCTCCTGCATGGCTTCAACAGCCCATTGCCATTCCTGTTCGGTTGGCCCTTGTCCGGAAAACACCCCTAATGCGGACGGGATATGACCGATCAAAATTTTGGCACCTGCCGTTGCGGTAAAATCAATCGTCGCCTTCCCGGCATCGATTCCCCGCCGTCGGACTTGGGGATTGGAGTCAATCATATTGTGATCCGGTCCGAAAGCACAACCGCCGGACCGTTCCAGCCCAAGTGCGTCAAGGCGTTTGCCCCAGGTTTCCGCGACTTTCAAATCGGTATCGAACGCGGGAAGTTCAACCGCGTCATAACCGATATTCATGCACTTCTCCAATAACGGCAAACAGTCATCGCTGAGAGTATCCGTCCATAATGCAAGGTTGATCCCGATTTTCATTGAAAAGCTCCTCGTGGTAAAAAATTCACTTCGTTACACATACGGCTGCCATTGTTGGCTACACCGAACTAACCAGACATAATGATTGCTGAGTTCTTTCGCAATGGAATTCGTTTTTCAAGCCGAACCGTTAGTGTCTATTGTCAACAGTATGAATGAACACTCATTGCGCACAATGAGGTACGTTTCTCACTCTTCCACGACAATTCGAAATCCGACGTTGAAGACCGGTTGGTACGCCGGATAGGACACGCGGAAATCAGACGTACAACGGTACGGCCGGTCATACCAAGAACCACCTTTGACAATCTTTTCCGGAGTTTTGCCGCCTGGTAATCGCAGTTCATCCGTATGCAATTCACTTCGTGTCCATTCCGCGACGTTGCCATGCATGTCGTAAAGACCAAATGGGTTCGGCAAATACGTGCCCGGCGGTACATGCAGGAAGTTGCCGTCGTCGAACCGTTCATCTTTCGGTAACCTGTCGTCAAACGGATTGGGGTTGGGGACGACCCACACGTTGGTGTAATAAGCGTGCGAGGTATCGGCCACGAACTCTTTCAAGCGGTAATCGCCGAAGTTTGCGTATTGCGAAAAATCGGTGTCAGAATCGCCGAACCAGAACGGCGTTGTTGTGCCTGCGCGACAGGCGTATTCCCACTGCTGTTCGGTGGGAAGATCGACCTTGAGTGACGTTTTTTCGCTCAGCCATCGGCAAAAGTCATTCGCACGATTCCAATTGACTCGTATAGCGGGCAGTGCGTCGTCGTTGACATCATAACCCCGACGTCCGAACTGGTAGGTATGTCGCGATTCGATCATGCTGTTGTGTGCCGGGTCAAATTGCCGAAATTGAGCGTTGGTGATCTCGAACTTTCCCATCCAAAATGATTTGTCCAATTCGCCATAAGCCGGAATACGAGCCAGTTGGACCGAAAGGCCGTCGCCGAGATCAATGGTTTTCTCGGTTTGGACACCGGATTTTTTCTGGAGTTGCTTTACTTCGTCCAATGCCATTGCCACAAACCCGATCAGTTTCTTTTCTGGCAAAGGTAAAGCCTTCGTCATGACCGCACGGACCTGAATCGTTTTGGGTTCGGGGTTCATTTTTTCAAACTCAATGCCGACCGCACCGTACAGTTCCGCCAGTTCGGCGCGACGTTGCGCAATGTGATCCAGATCAAAGCCAACCACACCATAAAGTTTCGCAAAAGTCTCTCGCTCTTTATTGGCGTGTGACCAATTTCCATGATAGGGAGTGTTCATGTCGATCCAAGTGAGCAGGCGGTTCCACGAATCCGTATCAAGTTCGACACCATAATGCCCCTGTTTGAGGAGTTGCACCAACTCTGTCGTGCTCGCCGAAAATTCCATCGGCAATAAGGGGCCATAATCACTCTCGATTCCCGGACGACGTACAAAACGTTGCAGATTATCATAAGCGACTGTCCATTTGCCACCCCAGTCCAGATGGCCGATACTACCGGCAATTACGGATGCCCAACCATCAACCATTTGGTCGCCTCGCAAGTTGATCGCAAACGGTTTGCCGTCAATAGCCGTACCGACGGAATGGTCGTTGACTATTTTCGTGTTGGCCGTTTTATCCGCTTCACCGTTGTGACATGAAACACAATATGCGTCGAGTACGGGTTGCACTTGCTCTTGGAAGGAAAAGCCGCGCACGTTCAATTGTTCGAGCAACGTTTTACCGTTCGGATTCGGAGTGTTGTATGGTGTGATTTCCGACGGCTTCCTGTTCAAGGCAAGCGTGAGATTGGATTGCAACGGCGGCGTGCTGTTTTGCGATTCATGACAACCCGTACAATGCAGGTTCTCGCCGGGCATGGCGGTCATCCAACTCCGCATCAACTGTATGGCTTGGCCATGTTCGTCCAACGGTAAAACCGCGATGGGTACGTTGGCCGGCACGCGGAAATTCACCGAACCATCCTCTTCCACCGGAACCGTTCCCAGCACGGCACGAATGTCCCACGGGCCATCCTGTCCCACACTGCCGAGCAAACCGCCGGTGTTATGGTATGCGTAATGGTATGTGTAAACCTTGAGAGCTTTGACCACTCCGCGAGGGATGTCGGTCAACCCCGGCCCTTGGTAAATGTCCGTGATGTAAATATTCGCATCATCACGCGACAAGTCAACACGATCTGCAATGATCGGCGGACGTTTTGTCGCTTTCATCGGAATCGGCTCCAGCAAGGCATCGTCGGGAAGTTCTTTTACCAAGATCATGTTGTCGAATACATCAACGAAATAGATACCGAAAGACATCTCAGACGTTGGTTTTGCAGAAACGAAAAAATACTTCTCCGAAAGCGGCATGGGATGCACAAATTTCGGCCAAGCATTGCGTGTGATACCATCTGCGACATAAGCTTCGACTTTTTTTCCGTAACCCGGAACTCTTTGCACAACACCATCTGCTTCGTGGCGGCCGATTGCAGTGTCGAGAATCACGAGTTCTCCCATGTGTCCGTAGTCGTGATGCCCCGTGACGATGCCGATGACTTTGGTCGGATGATTCGGGATGGGCCGGGTGTAGAAAATCGAATTCGGCCAATAACTGTTGCTCCCGTAATACGCAAGTTGCGACGTACCGTCCGGATTGCAATGAAACAGGAGACGCGAGTTCGAGTGAGGGATATCGGCATACTCCCAACGGGTATAAATCACACGTCCATCGTTGAGAACCTTCGGATACCAGTTATGTTCTTGGTCGAAGCCGAGTTGCCGATATTCATTCGTCCCGGGATCAAGCAGGAAAAGATTTGCGACATGCGAAGCTCCCGCCACGCACGGTACGCCGACCATTGCGGCGGTGCTTGTCATGATGATACGGCCGTCAGGAAGATAACAAGAATCGTAAAAATCGACATCGGCATCCCCACTCGTGATTTGCCGGGCTTCTTTTGTTTGCGTATTGATTTCAAAAATATGCCAGCGGTCATTGTTACCGACGGCGGAAAACATGAGACGACTCGCATCGAAATCAAGGCACATATTGTTGACCAACGTGTCGCGCGGCGGCTTGTAAAACGGCTTGAGTTCGGCGTCTTTCAACTTGATGTCCAATATCATGATTTCATTGTCATAACCGCCTTTCGGCAGTGAGGAATTGCTGTCCCAGTTACTCGGCGGAATCCCATGTGCGTATCCCTTGTTGTCCCGACGGATGAGATAAATTTCATCGAAATCAATCGCTGGATTCGCGAGAAAGACCGCTTCGTAACGCAATTGCGACAATTCTTCCACCGTGGCATCCTTTGCAACCAGTGCGTCAAGTTGCTTCAAATAGTCGTTACCTTTCGGGTAGCGGTCGCCATAAGTTTCGATCAAATCGACAATCGCGCGGCGTATGGCTTCCGGGTTGGGAACGGTGGCTGTCAAGTTGGTTTCACCTTGGTACTGTTGTTCATAAACCGGCAGTTTTTTTGCCTTGGGGCGTTTCAATTCCCACTCCGGAGGAAACGGATTCACCGATTCGAACCGGAGTCTGACCAAGTGCGGCGGCGGGTTCTCGTCTTCCGGGGAGAATTTGATTGTATGGATCCCCGCTTCTGCAATGATCAACTCGATGGGATCATACCACTCGGCGTGAATGGAATCCCAAGTCGATGTCACACGATCATCACAGAAAACACCGATTTTTGCATTATCGAACCAGACCGTCAACGGACGGATTTCGCTCATGGCCGTAAAGGTGGACAGTAAATACTTACCCGCTACAGGGAATGGGATGTCATATTCGACTTCCGCCGGATACACCCCCCCGTAGGCGATGATCGGCGGACCACCATTGCAAAAAGCGTCCTGATAAACGGCAAAGTTGCCGCGATCAAATGCCCAAGCCTCGATTTCAATGGTATTGACCGATGTTTCTCCTGCAATAAGTGAGGCTATTGCCAGGCATTGGAATGCCAACAGGATAAGGTAATACGTGATTCGTATCATTCTGTCACCTTCATAACTTTCAAAAAATAGTCTCTGCAAATCCTGGATAGCTCAATCGGGTGCGGCTTCATAATGCTGTTTGGATATTCACGCAATATACTTATATTTACGGTGTGAGAGAGAAAACTAAATTTAAATATCCAATTTTGATAAAATAGATAAAATGACAAAAATGACATTGCACCGATTGGAAATAACAGCTAAAATCATAAGGCTTTGGGTAATATAGGCTAATTACAAACAGTATTCTGTGGCCGCACCCGCTCAATCTGTAAACAGCAGAAGGATTTTTCGCCACGGAAAACATACTTTCTTTTTCACTTTGAGCCAGCTACAGTACGTTGGCAACACCCATAATACAGGATGCTAGAATCAGGATTGCAATCGCCGTGAACATCCATTTCATGCTTTGGCGACTTGCTCCTTTCCATTCACCGGTAAGAAAACCGTTGATGTTTCCAAAAATGATTCCAAATGACATAAAAACGGCGTAACCGAGTGAAACACCGAGTTCCTTGCCGAGATAGGATGTCCCCATCCCATAAAAGACGACACCGGAATCGTGAATCATGGCCATCACCAAGGCAATCAAAATGACACCAATTCCCGAAGGGCTTACAAAGCGTCCCCAGGTTTTATTGACCGTCAATTTGTAAACGCAGTAAAGACAACACGGCACACATCCACTCATAAGAATCAGCATCGTGACAGGAATCGTTGCCCGCCAGGCTTCATTGCTAAAAGGTTGACCGGCGGCAATCGCAATCATGCCGTTACTAAAACTGAAACCGATGGCAATGCATCCGGCCAGTAACCCTGACATGAGTGCAAGAAACATTCCCAGTATGGCTCGTTTCAAATTCGTACCGGCAACATTTGATGCTTGTTCGCGGTTTTGTGATCTTGTTCGCAAAACACCGGCTCGGGCACTGATAATCACACCGACAATACACACGATAACTCCGATTATTATCACAATTCCCGGAAGGGTGATGAGTTTTCCCGGATGATGAATCAGCAAAGGACCGAGCGTACCGCAAATGATCTGGCCGCCACAATTGAAGGCATAGACCAGGGAAAGTCCGATAAATACGAAACAGATACCGAACAAAATCGAGCCACATCCCCAAAGAACGCCACACAGGATTGGGATCAAAAGCCCGTAAAATCCCATCGTTTGGTAGATTTCCAAACAACCATTCGCAAGTATCGGCCCGCCAATGACTGGAACGAGAACTGTGACAAACAGGAGAAACGGCCCCCAGAGTGTTTCCCAAGCGGTATTTTTCGGCACAAATTTGGCAGGAAGTCCGAATGAACCGCCACAGATACCCCCAAAAATGACCAGCGCAAATCCAAATATAAATTCCATGTTACGCTACCTTCTCAAGATGCCGATTGCTATTTTTCTTCCGGAATTCCGAGTTCCGCAAGTGTTGCCCGAAGCCAGCGAAGTGATTTTTCGATGGTCGGACCACCGTTGCCTTCGACCTCCATGCTGATGGGACCGTCGAATCCCGCCTCATGGACGATTCTCAGGCTTTCCTTGATGTTGGCCGCATTGACGCCGTCGCCGATGGCACTGTGGCTGATCGGGATACCCGTGTCTTCGCCACGATTGCTTGCCGACAACTGTTCGGTGACGTCCTTGATGTGCATGTGTTTGACTTTTTTGCCGAAGCGACGCGCAAAATCGACCGGGTCCTGCCCGGCAATGTAGGAGTTGCCCGTGTCAAGGTTCAGCCCGAAATAAGGACTGTCGCAAAATTCCAACATGCGTCCGAGAAACTCAGGCTTGGTGGTGTAATACCCGTGAATTTCAATGGTGATCGTCATTTCATTTTTTTCGGCCAGTTCGATGACCTGCCCGTAACACCATTTCATCAGTTCCATCGCCTCATCATCGGTATAACCTTTTGCGGCATAAAGTCCGTCTGTTGTGGCGATTCGCGGACACCCAACCAGTTTGGCCCACTGGATTGCCCGCCAGACATAAGGTACGCCAATGGTCGGACCATGCGACCCGGAAAGCGGAAAGGCCGCGTCGATTTGGGAGTATTGAACACCGTGGCTTTCCATAAATTTCCGAAGAGCCACCGGATCTTCGAACGTTGCGACATGCGGCCAGTATCCCAACCCGTGAGCCCAGCTTACGCCGTCCATGATCCCGCTTTCGATATAATGCACGTCATTGGCTTCTGCCCACTCGACGCATTTGTCGAACGGCCAAAACACCGAATTGAATGCGTCCGTATGAAAACTGATTTGCATGATGTTCCTTTCATGTTAAGATTGTGATTAGTGGGGCAACCTTAGGGGCGGTCAACCACAATATTATATTCTCTTTGCTTTCCATCGACAACCACCGTCTTTGGTTCCATAGGGGCGATGAACGATCGCATAACTACTCCTCCCCTCCCACCCACTCCCATCGCAGATGGCGGACCAGTCATGATCTCACCATCCGGCGTAAACATTCGCATGGTATTGTTAATCGTAACGCGGTATGTTCCTTTGGGAATTCCGTCAGTCAGCTTTTCGGTTCCCATAACATACGTACCATCAGGTTTCAAATCACCACGCGCCAAGACCGTGTCGGATTGAAACTCAACCGTTCCAACAGTCAACGGCGACTGATCGTCGGAAAAAGTCACTTTTCCACGCATAGGCACTTTGTTACTGCAACCGATTGTTGCGCTAACCGACACGGAAAGCAATAGGAATGTGAAAACTCTTGCGTACATAAAATTCCTCTAATTCAGATTGTTACCAAAGCCGGTTGAAAATTCTTCGAATCTCCTCTTTCCCGGCTTCGAGGTTCCGTTTTATTGCTTACGCTTCCTCAATGACCTCCCACCCCAGTGCATCGGCGAGGGCGAAAACCGGTTCCTTCAGGTCGCCGTAAAAGGTGACGCGATGCCATCCCCAGCCGGCCCAGCCTTCCCGCATGAGTTTTTCGAAATCACCGACCGGAACTGCCGCCAGTTTCGTCCGACAGGCGTAGTCGCGGGTATCGTTACCCACGGCTTTTGCCTGATGGAAGAGTATCATTTTCTGTGTCGGTTGCATTTGTAACGTCGTCGTCATATAACCGGAAGGAAGCATGGAACGCACGGAAGCACCAGCTCGATCTTCATTATGTGTCAAAATTGCATACGGATTCGACGGTCCCTTTGGTCCGAGTGCCTTCGTCGAAGCGACACAATGGGTGTAGGTAATCTGTTTCGACGCAATATCGATCACGGGATCCGAAATGAAACCCGGTCGTCCTTTCGTCAGTGTCGTCATAACGGTCATCGTCAGCGTTGAGAGAGTGTCACATTCGCAGGCACCGACCAGTCCTTCGTTCAGCAGTTCGAGAAATCCGAGACACGGATACGCTTGAAGGGCTCCCCCCATGAAACCGCCGAAACAGTTGATCGTGATCGACTCGGCACCGTGATTTTTCAAGCACTGTTTCATTGCCAGGTACATTCGGGCGGATTTTTCCAGAGTTTCGCAGGAAACATCGACTATATCCGTCGCTGACATTTGCCAACGTTTGACAATTTCCATCGCCTGATCCTTGTCAGCCTTCGTCCACAGATCGTGCAGTTCGGTATAAGGTCGCCTGATGATGTTAATGCCGAATATTTCCTTCGTTGGCTCAATGACGTCGCCCCATCCCTGTTCGAATTCCAGAATTTTTTTCGTTTTGAGTTCTTTCCGCAGGTCATCGATTGAGAGCATGTCGAACTTGTCGTCAATGCATTTCATGTCGACGTTCACTCCGGCAACGATGTCCCGCCGGAGTTTCGCAACGGCGTCTGTGAACGCCTTGTTACCGCCCGTTTTAGCGAGGGGGAGGCATTTGGTTGCGGCGACGAGATGAGCGAGACTGCTGGAAGCGATGGACGCGACATTTTCCGTCTTGGAATGATAAAATTGAGACGTATTGGTGAGGAATGCGTGACTTCCACCGAAGATATGGTCGGCATAAAGAACAGGTTTTCCACTGGCGACCACGGAATGAATCCCCGCACTCACAAGGTTGATTTGGACGACGAGGTAACCATCGATGTCCCCCTTGGAATGATCGGCATCCACAATGTCTTTTGCCAGTCCCGCTCCCTCGTGGAGGTTGGGAGAACAGACCTGCGATTCAACGAACTCAATTTCCGGGCAACCGGTCGTCAAGGCGTTCATTATTCTTTCCATGGTGGGCCTGGCATCGAAGCCAACGTGAGGCCAATCCGGCCACGTAGAAACCGGAAGATTGGTGAGAAGAAAAACGACACGAATTTTCGTTCGTTCCTCGCTCGAAGTGTTTGCCGCGCAACTTTTCGGAATGGCAAGCCCTGCAAGAGCTGCCGACGCTCCGAGACAGCCGGCAACACAACCGGCTAAAGCGGAACGACGTGACATGGTGCAATTGCATTGTCGGACGGGAAGATTCATCGGTAGGTTCATAGGTAGTCTCCTTTATTGATTGCGATTTGATTGCGAACCGACACTGCGGCGGTCACGTCGTGACCGCCCTGCCTTGTGTATAAAACTTGCCGGTGATAGCCTATGGAATTGAAACACTATTACCGTCGGAAACGGTTCCCAAACATTGGAGAATTCTCCGCGGAGTGGAAACGGAAAGAGCTTGGACGGAACCGTCCCCCAACACAAAATTGCACACACTGGTATGTGTTGCCCCAAATTGGGGGGCCTGCCACCACCACTGAGGGTGGCTGGTCGGGTCGATGGGACGCGCGATATTCATCCCAAAATTATCGCCATTGCAGGCTTCACTGAGTGACAAAGGCCCCGCATAGAGAAGCGTCATTCCAGCCACCGATCCGATACTTGTTTGACCGTTTCCGACATAACTGCAATCCGTAGCACCCCAATAAGCTTCAACAGCGTCATACTGATTTCCACACTTCTCCAAGTCTGCCGAATTGATATGCTTCTCTCCAAGCATTAACTGGTTGGACGTTCCATCCGAAAGCCGTGAAAACGTATCCCGCGGAGACCAGCCCGCGTAAGACGCAGCTACCTGTGGACTACCGGAAATGTTGGCAACACGGAAAGGTCCGAATTGGGACCCTGTCGATCTCATCGGAAAATCCACCTGCCAGTACATGTACGTGTGAGCATCAAACCCAAATGCACCCGGTGGACTAAGCAAATACATGGACATAACGAAAACATAATCGGAAATAGGCCCGGAATTACTATGTTGCGTGTACGCGTCGGGCCACGGATCTGTCATCGTGGGAGTTTGATCCGACTTGGCACCACTTCCACGACGGCTCGGACAGACGTACGTTGAGACGGAGGAAAAAGCACTTTTGCCATTGGGCATCAATGCCGGTAAATCGACATTCCACCAGGTCTGTCCAAAAGTCTTGTCAAAACCATAACTTGACATGTGATCATAAAGAGCGGTCTGCTCAATGTAGGGATACAAAAGCGCAAGAAGAGACGCTCTCATATATCCGTTGTGTTCGTCTTGCGTCCAACCTGTGCCCCCCAGCGACGCGGGGGGAAGCCCTCGCCTGGAGTCGTGGAAATTGTGGATGGCCAGCCCGATTTGTTTCAGATGATTCGTACACGTCATCCTGCGTGCCGCTTCACGCGCGGCCTGTACGGCCGGCAACAACAAAGCAATCAAAATGCCAATGATCGCGATAACAACGAGGAGTTCGACGAGGGTAAAGGCTCTTATGTCTCCCATCCCCCTATCTCCCATTCCCCTATCTCCCATCCTCCTATCTCCCATCCCACCCATTTTAATATCATGTCGTTGATTTTTCATCATGAACCCTTTCTTTTTTGTGAAAACTGAAATGTAGCCAGGAATTCAAATATCTGAAATGAAATCATGTTGACAAAGGTCAAACAAATTTCGTGTGTGTCACAAAACTGTGAATGCCATGAAATGAATAAACAATTGAATAGACAATTCGAACAGAAATATCTGAATGATGCAAAAAACATCAAGGGATCGCAATGACACTTTCCATTTTCTCGCCCACTCCCCTTACATCATAATATAATGATTCACTAGGAAATTTCAAGAATATTACATTTCCATCTCGTCGAAAACATGATTTTTCACAAAAAAGCTGTCTAGTCATTTGAATGACATCGCTGAACGAATGACTCCGCGAAAGCCGGGTATTCCATGTCAATCTCAAAATGAAAACGTATGATGACGACAATCTTGTCCCAATCAACAGACTTCAAAGCATTTGGCGGTATCAAATGTGTTGTGACATTGATTTTTGCTTCAGAAAATTCAAGATGAACGGCAATTTCCACGCGATCCAAGAAAACATTTGACTTGAACCTGCCTAGACATTATTATGGGTGTTGTCGTGATCTTTGGAACGGTATTCCCTCTTTTTTTGTATTCGCCAACCATGCCAGAAGCTTCTCGCAATCGTGACAACAAGCCCATCCACAGTTGCATTTTCGATTATGTCCAGAAGTTGATTATCTCCGGTGAATATGATTCCAAACGGAAATTACCAACCGACCACCAACTGATGCGTCAATTTGGCGTTTCACGTGCGACGGTGGCCAAGGCCATGCGCGATCTTGAAAATCGTGGTTTGGTGGACCGTCGTCCCGGAATCGGTTCATTTGCCAGGCAGCTTGGCCATTCGCAAAATATTCTCTTTGCTGTTCTCATCGCCGGACTCGGTGACACAGAATTTTTTGAACCGATTTGTGCCGCCATCGCGCTGACATGCCACAAGATGAATTATGGGCTTCTTTGGGGAGATCGAACCGACATCCACAAGGAAAATCTGACGGAACAATCATGCCGGGCCATTGCCCGGGGACTTATCGCCAAAAATGTTTTAGGCGTATTTTTTGTGCCGGATGAACTGGATGA
>Ga0082212_10009137_pt1 | contig 12812 bp, 12 predicted proteins | sample TergutNt197P3_FD_71548 | JGI IMG/M metagenome (GOLD analysis project Ga0082212, IMG submission 71548) | Neocapritermes taracua P3 segment gut microbial communities from Petit-Saut dam, French Guiana - Nt197 P3 | ecosystem: Host-associated > Arthropoda: Insects > Digestive system > Gut ... | reverse complement strand
AATAACAATCCCCAGACTTTTCGATCTGAGGGATTTCTGCAAAATAGATGGTCGTTTGGCGACCCGATTCGGATTGTCTTGGTGGGTGGTGTACGCTATTCGTATTGGAGTTTCAACAACGAATTGTTGATTACGCCGCGGGCAAGGCTGGTGTTTCAACCTAAACCCAAATTTGCCTATTATTTGGCAACAGGTTTGTACTATCAACCTGCATTTTACAAAGAAATGCGAATGGAAGACGGCAATTTGAACACGGACATCAAGGCTCAAAAATCATACCACGTAATTGCGGGAATGAACTATTCGTTTGAAATCTATCGGCGACCGTTTAAGTTCTCTACCGAAGTGTATTATAAATACTTATGGGATTTAACGACTTATAGCATTGATAATGTTCGCATTATCTATTCCGGCAAAAACGATGCCGATGGCTACTCCGTGGGAATAGATGCCAAGTTGAGCGGAGAGATTGTCGCTAATTTGGAATCTTGGATTACCCTTTCCCTGATGAAAACCCAAGAGCGGATAGACGGCGGAGCATACAATCCGCGACCCACCGACCAGCGTTTTTCACTCCATGCCTTTGTGCAGGACAAAATACCTACGCTCCCCATGTTCAAGGCACATATAAGCATATTTTATTCTTCGAGTTTGCCGTATTGCTATCCAAATTCACGGATTTATACAGGCAAATATGGAAAGGACTATTTTCGTACTGACATCGGGTTTTCGTGGCAATTCATCGATGCCGCAACCCATATTGGTAAAAAAACGTTAAAAGTATTGAATGCCGGTTATTTAACATTTGAAATTACGAATTTGTTCAATTACAGCAACATTCTTTCCTATTCGTGGATATTAGTGCAGGACGATGGCGGACAAAACGGCTATTTCCGCATTAGCAACCGCCTCCCCCCTCGCCTTTTTAATGTGAAATTGAGGTTGGAGTTTTGAAGTTTTTAACTACATAAAATTGTGTATCTTTGCAAATCAAAGCAAACATTTATATCTCTAATATGCAACAAGAATTCCACAAAAAAATAGCACACTTAACAGCAGTTATCAACCAACATAATTACAACTATTATGTCTTGGACAATCCGCAAATTGGTGATTATGAGTTTGATATGTTGCTCAACGAATTGATTGACTTGGAACAGCAATTCCCTCATTGGGCTTTGCCAGATAGCCCGACACAGCGAGTCGGAGGGGCAGTTACCAAACGTTTTGAGCAGTTTAAGCACGAAAATCCCATGCTTTCACTGAGCAATACTTACAACCAAACAGAATTGGAAGATTTTGACAAACGTGTACGAAATGGTTTGTCAGTCAATGAGATAGAATATGTTTGCGAGCTGAAATACGATGGGGTCGCCATTAGTTTGATATACGAAAATGGGCTGTTGCTGCGAGCCGTAACGCGCGGAGACGGCGTGCAGGGCGATGATGTTACCGCCAATGTCAAAACCATTCGTTCCATTCCTTTGCGTTTGCAGGGCGATTGTCCTGATAAATTGGAAGTTAGGGGAGAAATAGTGCTTCCGCACGATAGTTTTTACGCCTTGAACGAGGAGCGGGAAATGGCTGGCGAACCTCCCTTTGCCAATCCCCGCAATGCGGCATCGGGTAGTCTGAAATTGCAAAATTCAGCCGAAGTTGCCAAGCGGAATTTGGATTGTTTTTTATACTTTGTTTACAATCAAAACCCTGAATATGAGACACATTACGAGAGTATTCAACTGTTAAAAAAGTGGGGATTCAAGGTACATCCTTATATTAAGGTATGTCGAAATATTCATCAGGTTTTCGATTTTATTGAAGAATGGGACAATAAACGCAAAACACTGCCCTTTGATGTGGACGGCATTGTGATAAAAATAAATCATTACAACCAGCAGCAACAGTTGGGTTTTACGGCAAAAAGTCCCCGATGGGCAATTGCATACAAGTACAAAGCGGAGCGGGTTTTGACTGATTTACTGGAAATTACCTATCAAGTGGGACGCACGGGGGTGGTTACGCCTGTTGCCAACCTGCAGCCTGTGCTTTTGGCGGGAACGGTGGTCAAGCGGGCATCGCTGCACAATGCGGACATTATGGCGGAGTTGGATATTCACACCAACGATAAAGTTTATGTGGAAAAAGGCGGGGAAATTATCCCCAAAATTGTGGGTGTGGAACTATCTGAGCGACAAGCAAATGCATCTCCAGCACAATTTATTACATATTGCCCCGTGTGCCATACGCTGTTGGTACGCAATGAGGGCGAGGCGGCGTATTATTGTCCGAATTTTAGCCATTGTCCGCCGCAAATAAAGGGAAAATTGGAGCATTTTATCTCCCGAAAAGCCATGAATATAGAGGGTTTGGGCGAGGGGAAGATTGACCTCTTATTTGAAAAAGGGCTGGTGCGGAAACCCTCCGATTTTTACCACCTGAAATACCATGATTTATTAGGTCTGGAAAAATTGTATATCAATGAGTTAGACGGAAAAGAACGCTGGGTGTCGTTTAGAGAAAAAACGGTTGAAAATCTGCTTTCCGCCATTGAAAAATCAAAGGAAATATCGTTTGACAAAGTGCTTTTTGCTTTGGGAATACGCTATGTGGGGGAAAATTCGGCAAAGAAAATCGCACAATATTTTGGATCGATTGACCACCTCATGGAAGCAAAAACGGAAGAACTTTTGCAAGTAAACGATGTGGGAGAACGCATCGCCGAAAGCATTTTGAATTTCTTTTCCGATAAAGAAACTTTATTGCTAATCAATGATTTAAAGGAAATTGGCTTGCAATTATCCCTGCCCGAAAAACAGGACTCCCCTACCCTATCTGACCGTTTGCAGGGAATGACTTTTTTGGTCAGCGGCAGTTTTTCCTCCCCCGAAAGGCGGCAAGAGTTGGAACAAATGGTCGAACGGCACGGCGGCACAAGAATTACTGCCGTAAGCAAAAAATTGAGTTTCATTATCGCTGGCGAAAACATGGGACCCGCCAAATTGGAAAAAGCACAACAATTGGGTATTCCGATTATTTCGGAAATGGATTTTTTAGGGATGATTGATTGAAAACTAAATTTGTTTTCCGTGAAAAATATTTTCCAGCAACTGGTATTGGTATTGCTATTCTCAATCTTGTAATACACTGTCTTTGCAAAGCTCACTAATATTCAAAGATAATTTATAAACATCAATATTAATGTAATAATTAAATTTGGCATTGGTAAGTTTATATTGAAATATAAATAATGTTAGCATGATATTCAATGATTTAAAAATATAAAATCTATATATTTGTTACCAATTTCAATTTTTCTTTATTGTAAAGCAACTCTTAATAAATATTTTCAAGGCAGAAACGAAAACGGTAAAATGAACAACAAATCCGAAGATGAAACCTACAACGAACTCATTAAAAATCTGCGGGATACGCTAACTATTCTTGCGGAAAAAATTGATCTGAAGGTTTATGAGTGTGGATTCTTGATGGAGTAAATACAATTTTTCCAAAAAAACTTCGTTTTACAAGCCAAACATACCAAACAATGGCAAATAAATTAACATCAAAAAATGTAAACTACTCTCAGTGGTACAACGAATTGACTTTGAGTGCCGATTTAGCGGAAAATTCGGCAGTGAGAGGCTGCATGGTCATCAAGCCCTACGGCTACAGTCTGTGGGAAAACATGCAGGCGGTTTTAGATAAAATGTTCAAGGAAACGGGGCATGTAAATGCGTATTTCCCGCTGTTTATTCCCAAATCGTTTTTTAGCAGAGAGGCGAGTCATGTGGATGGATTTGCGAAGGAATGTGCTGTGGTTACGCACTATAGGTTGAAAAACGACCCTTCGGGCAAAGGTATCGTGGTGGATGAGGAGGCGAAGTTGGAAGAAGAACTGATTGTTCGTCCCACTTCGGAGACCATCATTTGGAATACGTATAAAAATTGGATACAATCCTACCGCGACCTTCCTATTTTGTGCAATCAGTGGGCGAATGTGGTTCGTTGGGAGATGCGTACGCGTTTGTTTCTCCGCACCGCCGAATTTTTGTGGCAAGAGGGACATACCGCTCACGAAACGGCAGAAGAGGCGATGGCAGAGACCGAAAAAATGATAAATGTATATGCCGATTTTGCCGAAAATTTTATGGCAATGCCCGTTATCAGAGGTAGAAAGTCTGAAAATGAGCGTTTTGCAGGTGCTTTGGATACTTTCTGCATCGAGGCGTTGATGCAGGACGGAAAGGCACTTCAAGCGGGAACCTCTCATTTTCTCGGACAAAATTTTGCTAAAGCCTTTGATGTGAAGTTTTTAAGTAAAGAAAATAAATTGGAATACGTTTGGGCGACCTCGTGGGGCGTTTCCACGCGGTTGATTGGGGCGCTGATTATGGCTCATTCCGATGATAACGGCTTGATTATCCCGCCGAAAATCGCTCCCTTGCAAGTGGTGATAGTACCTGTGTACAAGGATAATGAAACGTTGGAGAAAATATCGCTTGTTGCCAATCGGATAAAAACCGATTTGTTGCAAAAAGGAATTAGCGTAAAATACGATGACAGAGATAGTTATCGTTCGGGTTGGAAATTCAATGAATATGAATTGAAGGGTATTCCTGTCCGCATTACGATAGGTCCCCGCGATTTGGAAAACAATCAAATGGAACTCTGCCGCCGCGATACACTTGAAAAACAGTCGGTTAGCATTGATGCTGCCGTTGAAATCATTGAACAATTGTTAAAAGATATTCAGCAGAACATCTACAATAAAGCCCTGACTTTCAGAGAAGAAAACACTCGAAAAGCCGATACGTGGGAGGAATTTGTAGATATTATTGAAAACAAAGGCGGATTTGTCTCTGCCCACTGGGACGGCACCGCTGAAACGGAAGAGTTGATAAAAGAAAAGACGAAAGCCACCATCCGCTGCATTCCTTTCGACAGTCCGCAGGAGGAAGGCAACTGCATTTTGACGGGGAAACCGTCTAAGGAACGGGTGCTGTTTGCGAGGGCGTATTGATTTTGTTAAGAATAAAATTTTACATAAATGTTTCGATTTGAGAATGAATATGTATTGTATGCTTTGTTGCTGATTCCCATTTTGTTGGGAGGGTACGTCTATGTTCGGGTGCGGCACAAAAAAATCTGGAATAAATACGGAGACAACTTTTTGTTGCAATTGCTAATGCCAGAAGCATCAGCGTTTATGCAACATGTTAAAATATTGATTGTGTGTTTGATATGGGCGTGTTTGACTTTTGCGTTGGCAAATCCGCAATTGGGCAGCAGCATAGAAAAAGGAGTGCGAAAAGGCATTGACATTATGTTTTGCGTGGATGTTTCCAATAGCATGTTGGCGGAAGATTACCCGCCCAACCGAATCGAATCGGCGAAACGCTCGCTGCTTTCGTTCATTGACAGAATGCAGGGTGATAGAATCGGCGTGGTGATTTTTGCAGGAACAGCCTTTGTGCAATTGCCGATAACTTCCGATTATGCGGCGGCTAAAATGTTCATTAACAATATTTCCACACGGTTAATCCCCACGCAGGGAACGGATATTGCCAGCGCCATCGACAAGGCAGCGGCTTCCATGATGCCGCCAACGGACGAAAAAGGAAAACCGATAAATCCGATAGTGAACACAAAAAAAGTGATTGTGGTGGTGTCGGACGGCGAAGACCATTTTCAGGAGGCGGTGGATATGGCAAAATCGGTTGCTAAACAGGGGATTTTGGTCTATACCGTCGGCATCGGCAACACAAAGGGCGAAACGATTCCCATACGGACGCAAGGCGGAAGGGTTGAGTATAAGAAAGATAGCGAAGGAAATACCGTTGTTACCCGTTTGAATGAGCAGGTTTTGCAGGAGATTGCGGCGGCGGGCAACGGCATCTATATCCACGCCGACAATGCACACGTGGGTTTCGACGTGTTGAGCAAAGAATTGGCAAAATTGGAAAAGACTGAAATTGAGGATGTTATATTTTCCCGTTACGACAATAAATTCTATATTCCGTTGTGGATTGCCCTGATTTTGTTACTGTTAGAAATTCTTTTATACAACAAACGAATGATTAAAATAAAGTTGTTCTCAAGATTTAAAAATGAAAAAATATTAGCCATCATAGTGGCTTTTGTTTTGAGCGTTTCCGTACCTGTTTTTGGACAGACTATGCAGGAAACCAAAGATTTACGCAAAGGAAATAAATCCTATTTCGAGGCAGAGAAATTGGAAAAAGAGGCAAAAGCATTGGAAGAAAAGAAAAGAGAAAGTACGCAAAATGAGGTGGTGCAAAAACGACAACAAGCACAAACGCTCTACGAAAAAGCCTCGACCGATTATTTAAAATCGAACGCACAAACGAAGACTAATTACAAAAGTTTATACAATCAATCTGCCTCGCTGTATCGTCAGAAAAAATACGAAGATGCAGTAAAGGAATTGGAAAAAGTGCTGGAAAACAGCAATGTGAGCGATAAGGTGAAGGCAAAAGCCTATCACAATTTGGGAAATAGCTTGCTGCAACAGCAGAAATATCAGGAAAGCATTGATGCCTACAAAAAATCCTTAAAAGCCAATCCAAAAGATGTGGATACCAAGTACAATTTGGAATATGCACGGAAAAAAATGATGATTCAGCAACAGCAAAAACAAAAAAACAATTCGCCGCAAGACGAGGAAGCCGATAAAATATATGAAGAGACAAAACGCTTGGTCGCTCAGCGAAAATATCAGGAAGCATACAATTTGATGAAAGAGGGAGAAAAGAAAAACCCAAAATTGCAAAAGTATGCAGAATTTACAAACCGTATTTTGGATATTATTAAAATGAATTAGAGATGAAAAAGATTATTGTATTGATTTTGTGTTTATTACCCTTAGCAATTTTTGCTCAATCTGCTACGGATTATTTCCATACTGCGGCAAATTTTTATGTGAATGCGAATAAAAAAAGTGCGAAATCAAGTGTTCAAGAAGGAATACGAAAATTTCCGGACAATCAAAAATTGAAAACCTTGGCTGCGAAAATTGACCAATTGCCTGACCCTGAAGATGACCAAAATCCGCAAAATCAGAATCAACAAAATCAAGAGCAACAAGGAGGACAAGACAAAGAAGATAAAAACAAGCAAGACAAGCAACAACAAGCCGCAGCACAACAACAAAAAGAAGAGGCAAAACGCCAATTGGATGCCTTGCAGCAAAACGAAAAACGAACACAGGAAAAAGCCAAAGAATTGGAAAATCGACAAACGAAGTCGGTGAGGCAGGAAAAGGATTGGTGAATGAGGAAAAATGTATCCTTGCAAATCGTAAACTTTTAAGTAGAAAAATGTATAAAGACTTTCAAAACCGCATGGTAAAAGCAGTCGAAAAAAAACGGCTAACTCGCTGATATATACCATAGAGAGAGAAGGGCGATTTATATACAAGAAAACAAAGGGCTTGTTCCGTCGGTTTCGGCAGGACGAGTCCTTTTTGCGTTTGTAATTTTTTTAATTTATCATATTTATTTCGCCAATAATTATTATCAACAAAACTTTTTTAAAACTTTTTTTTAAAATTCACACTATTTTTCATAAAAAAAATATATATTTGCATTTTTGATTAAATAAAACTAAATTTTAAATTATGGCTTACAAAATCGATCCTGAAGTATGTTCAGCTTGTGGAAGCTGCATGGGAGAATGTCCTGTTGGGGCAATCTTGGAAGGTGATGTTTACTCAATCACAGAAGGCGAATGCATCAGTTGCGGCGCCTGTGCAGATGTTTGTCCTCTGGAAGCAATTTCAGAATAACAAGCGGTAAACAAAACAAAAAAAAGGCTGTCTGTAAAGACAGCCTTTTTTATTTTAGTGCTTATGTCCATCGCCTTTTTTGCAGGAATGTTTTTCTTCCTTTTTGGGATGGCATGTTGTTTTTTCTCCATTTTCAGGCTTTTGACCGTCAGCGGTGAAGCCCAATTTATTGATTGCTTTGCGAAGTTTTTCCACGTCGGTTTTTTCCGCATGGTAGGTAACTTTCACGATGGATGTCGCCAAATCGTACTCCACATCTTTCACGCCTTTCTCAAACGCAAGTCCCTGCTCTATTTTCTCTTTGCACGGTTGGCATGTACCGTTGGTCTGAATGCTCGCCACTTTGATACTGCTTGCTTTTTGGGCATTTGCCCCTACAACTAAAAACATTGAAACTGCAATGCTTACTACTTTTAATCTGCTCATATTCTTTATTTATTTGTTTATATGTTAAAAAATTATTTTCTTATTTTTTTAATTCTTAATTGACATATCATTTCAACGTCAATCTTACCCCAGCATAGCCCATAATTCCCGTGATGGGACCCCAAATCATGGAGGCATCAAATCTATCGCCAAAGGGATTTTCCGCATCAATAATCGGATTGTGCTGTTTGTAATTGATGAAATTTTCCGCTCCTGCATAAATTTCTATGTATTTGAACTTCTTGGTAATCTGTGCATTGAAGGTGAAAAAATTAGGAGATACCGCGTCTTTATAACCCATTTCGTGAAACATTTGGTTATACAAATATTTCCTACCGTGGAATTGCCCCGTGATATTGAATTTCCATTTTTCAAATTTGGTGGCGTAACTTATATTCAAAACTGCTTTCTGGAAACTGGATAAAAGTTTTTCTCTCAATACTCCATTGACCGTTTCTTTTACCCAATTGAACCGATATGCCGCTGTTATCTCAAAACCTTTGTAGGGATAGATAATCAACTCCGCCTGTGCAGAATGAGAGTAGGATTTCCCAACCAAATTGTAAAAATGGACAAAATTTCGGTCTTTATACAAATCCACAACTACCTGATTTACAAAGTCTGTATAGAAATAATCCAAAATAAAAGAGCATTCCTTGTTTTTTATTTTGAAGGTTTTCGTCAGGCTGATGCCCGTATTCCACGCCTCTTCCGCTTTCAAATCTTCATCTATGGAAAATTGACGGAAACTTGCCATCAAAGACGTATTTTCTATCAACACATTGGGACTGCGGTAGCCCTTTCCACCCGTTATCCGAACAGAGGAGTGTTCTGTAATTGCCCATTTTGCATGCAGGCGAGGTGTCCAAAACAAACCGTATAAACTATTGTAATCCAGTCGCATACCCGCAATGGCAACCCATTTTTCCTTGAAAATAAAACTGTATTGCCCAAATATTCCCGGCACGGATTCCAAACGCTTGAGGAAATTGTAATCGTACCATTCATTGTACGCATCAATTTGGTAACTCAAGCCAACATCTATTTTATGTCGGTCTTTTTTGTCCATAAAATTTTCGTAAAACGCATTAACATAACCGCTTAACTGATTAGCATCGTAATGCCTCCGTCCGTAAAACGAATTGAATTGATGAAACGAAAACGAGGCAATCGTGCCGATGCTTTCATGTTCGCCTTTGAGCAAAATGCCGTTTTTGGAAATGAGATTGAATTTGTGATTATCTACTCCAATACCATAAGGATGCTCAGTATCAAGAACTTGCGACCGTGAAAAATCAGTTTGTCCACCCGTGCGGGTATCGTACAGATAGGAAATCATGGTGCGTCCTTCCATTTTGCCCGGCTTTTCATAATCCCAGCGATTCATCACATTAAACTGCGTACTGAGCGGCATATCCAAAAATCCGTCTTGGTTGTGATCCAGCTTTAATGCCTGATTTTCAAAGTGAAACAACAGCATCGTGCTGGCATGTTCCTTAGCCGAAAAGCGGGTATTGAGGTTCAATTCCGACTTCAATTCCAAGTTTAGAAACACATTGACAAACAATTTTTCCTTGTTGGTCTCCGGTTTTTTGTAATTGATGTCAATCTGCCCCGTAATCGACTCATACCCATTGATTACCGATGCTGTACCTTTGGAAACACTGATGGATTCCATCCACGAACCCGGCACGTACATCAAGCCAAACGGAATGGCAAGTCCACGTATATAAGGCGTATTTTCCAGCATAATTTGACTGTAAATGCCTGCCAATCCGAGCATTTGAATTTGTTTCGCCCCCGTAACCGCATCGGAGTAGGAGACATCGACCGAAATGCTGCTTTCAAAACTTTCCGATAGATTGCAACAAGCCGCCTTGCGCAAGCCATCCATTGTAATTACCTGTGTAAGAATGGGTTTACTCGAAATATACATGCCGTCATTTGCCGTAATTTGAATGCCTTTCAATTCTCTCGCCCCGCTCAACACGATACGAATATGGTTGTCTCCTTTTTTTATTTCCAACGTATCCGATTGGTAACCAACGAAATGAATTACCAATTTATTCACATTGGATTGCATCGGAATGTCAAATCCGCCTTTTGCATTGCTCACTGTTCCGATGGAAGTCCCAAGCCACTGAATACTTGCGTATTCCAACGGGGCAAGTTGCCCTGAATTGTTGTACTCAAAAACGGTTCCGCTTAATGTTTGGGCAGAGATAACGCCCACTGTTCCAAATATATAACTGCTTATTATTGTTTTTATTATCTTTTTCTTAAACATATTTAATTTAATTTAGTTACAAGTTACCTGTTACGAGTTACGAGTTGCTTGCAACATTTTTTATAATTACTACTTTTACCAAATTATCATTTTACAAATTGCAAATCACAAATCACTTGTAACTTGTAACTTGTAACTTGTAACAGACAACCAATATCTACGCGTAAAACAGCAATTGATGGGTGAAAACGATAAAACGTTCTCCGCCGGGAAGCAAAGGAGGCGGATGAGGATTGCTTTGTGAAAAGTGTATTTTTTCAACAAATTGTTGTTCCCAATGGAAGGATAGAATTTCTGTAAATAGATTAAAATCAGTTATAACTATCCAGCTTTCCTGTTCGGGAGCAAAATAATTTTCATTTATTTTAAAAAACTGATATTCGGAGAAACAACAGGGTTGGCAGTGCATAGTAGGGGTATTTTTTTCGCATTCCGCTGCATTTTTTTCCGCATGATTGCAGCAAGCGGCATCGTGCGGAGAACAATTTTCACAGTCATCCGCTTGGTGATGATGTTCTTCCGTCGCCGTAGAGCAACAATCGGGATGCTGAAAAAGATACACCTTCTTTTGACGACAATGTTCGCAATTGTGGACAGAAAACCCTATTCCGCCACTGTATGCCACAAAAAGCATCAACACAAAAATCGCCAACATCCGCTTCAACAAGTCCATTTTACAAAGATACTAAAAAAAAATGAAAAATGCAAGTTTTCAGCGAAAAATACCAAAATAAAAATGCTTTTCGTATTGAAAAAAAATGTATCTTTGCAAATTATTTTAAAATATGGTTTAGAATTTTAATTTTAGGTTAGTAGTTTTTTAACTGCGAGCCAGATGCACAAAAAAGTCCCAAGGGCATGGGCAAACACAATGGTATTTGAAAAAAATACAGATATTAGGCAGGTAACGGCAAGCGTAAACGGGGACACTGCCACAAGAGTAAACGGTTTGAGTAGTAGGGTAACTAACCCAAAATTTAATATAAGGCAACCCATCATTTTGCTTTTTGCAATAGGGTTAATGATAGTTTGTTCAAGGTGTGAAAGTGGTGTTGTTAAGAGACTGAATGCTCTTCGAAAACTTAATTCCGATAAAGTTGAGGGAGTAAGACATTTTGTAACAACAAATCTTGACGAAGCACGAGAATGGGGACATAAAGAGATGGATAGTGGACGTATTGTTTATAGTCACTTTGACAAAAAAACAGGTGAATATATTTACAAATCAATATTGATTGACAAGGAGTCATTACCAACAAAAGAGGAATGGGATAATATGGAGACGAAGGAGAAATCTCATTAGAATACGAAAAATAAGTTTTGTAAACAACAAAGGCTGTTCGGAAAATGAGCAGCCTTTTTCAATTCAAACAAATTATCGTATCCATTTTACATAAAAACAAGATACTCAAAGTGCCAACGCTCATACAAAAAGTCTGAATGTTCACAAGAAAAACAGAACGTTCACACAAAAAGATTGAACGTTCAAGTAAAAAATCAAAGCGTTGGCACTTTTTGTAGGTCGTTTTCGGGAAAAAGTAGATGTTTTCACGTTTTATATTTCACTAAAAAAATGTATCTTTGCAAATCAAGTATTTTGTACCTAATTTAATTTTACTAACGAATGAAATACAAAAGAATATTATTGAAAATCAGTGGGGAGTCCTTGGGCGGAGCATCGCAAAAAGGGATTGATACCGACATGCTTCGCTATTTTGCCTCTGAAATTAAGACGGTGTGCGATATGGGTGTACAGGTGGCGGTGGTTATCGGCGGAGGCAATATTTTTCGCGGTTTGCAAGGGGCAACCAAAGGATTTGACCGCATACAAGGCGATTACATGGGCATGCTCGCTACCGTCATCAACAGCATGGCGTTGCAGGGAGAGTTGGATACGATGAACATAAAATCAGTGGTTTTGTCGGGGCTATCCATTGAGCCTGTTTGCGAAAGAATGAGTAGCCGTAAGGCGATTCATTATTTGGAGTCGGGGCATGTGGTAATTATCAGCGGCGGTACGGGCAATCCGTTTTTTACCACCGATAGCGGCGGTGCCTTGCGTGCCGTGGAAATAAAAGCCAATGCCTTATTGAAAGGTACGCGTGTGGACGGTATCTACAACAAAGACCCCGAAAAACACAGCGACGCCGTAAAATACGATACCCTGACCTTCGACAAAGCCTACCAAGAAGGCTTGAATATCATGGATTTAACGGCATTTACGCTCTGCAAGGAAAACAAGATGCCCATCGTGGTGTTCGATATGAACACAAAGGGGAATTTAAGCAAAATTGT
>Ga0082212_10009136_pt1 | contig 12813 bp, 6 predicted proteins | sample TergutNt197P3_FD_71548 | JGI IMG/M metagenome (GOLD analysis project Ga0082212, IMG submission 71548) | Neocapritermes taracua P3 segment gut microbial communities from Petit-Saut dam, French Guiana - Nt197 P3 | ecosystem: Host-associated > Arthropoda: Insects > Digestive system > Gut ... | reverse complement strand
CATTGCGATAACCTGTTGTCAAGCCGTCAAGAGCAAGATAGGCATTGTTCAAATCTTTGATTTGTTTCGTGCTTTTATTTTTGCCGCCAATTTCAAAATAATACTTTCCGTCAATACAAAAATCCGTTTGTTTATTATAGGTAACTTTATGGTTTTGTTGCAATTGATTAAAGAAAAACGTTTCTCGCAAATTACCGATATCGGGATTTTCCGCAGAAAGAGCATAACTGTAATTCGTGTTTTGTAAATATATTTTTTCGGGTTTTACCATTTGCCGTATGCCTGTCGCCTTTTGTTTAAGTAGCAAAACGCTGTGTGCCTTTTCAAGTAATTGTAGGTAATTCATTAAACTTTGGCGAGTTACATCAACCATTTGGCTTAATTGCGAAATGTTGGGCGTAAATGGCACCATTTCCGAAAGTATGTAAAACAACTTTTTAATTCTGCTAATTGAATAAAAATCAATACTTTCTGTATTTGGCAAATCACTTTCCATAATGGCGTTGAAAGTTTGCAACACACGCTCTCCATATCCATTTATATCTTCTTGGTAATAAGGGTAATATCCGTATTGTAGATACTTTTGAAACGCCGGCAACGGCGTAATTTCTCTTGTCAGTTTTTGTGAAACAGAAATGTGATTTTCTAAAATTTCGTCAAGCACAAATGCCTCTTGCGACTTTCTAAGCAACCTCTCGTAAATTAAAAATTCACGAAACGACATGCCAAATAGTTGGTAATGTCTTACTCTACGGCTCAAATCAGTGTCTGCCTTAAAAATCTGCAATATTGACGAACCGGTAAAAATAACTTTTAATGTCGGAAAATCGTCATAGATATTTTTGATTTCCTGCGACCAGGTGGGGTATTTATGTACTTCATCAATGTAAAGCACCCTGCCTCCTTGCGAATAAAAATCATCTGCAAGCGAATATAAGTTATTGGTACTGAAATAAATATTATCCAAACTCAGATACAATACATCTTGCGGATTATTACCGAAGTGTTCTTTTATGTGTTGCAACAACATAGTGGTTTTGCCTGTTCCACGTGCACCCGTAATGGCTATCAGCCGATTATTCCAATCAATTTGACTTTTCAGATAACGTTCAAAGCGCATATCTGTTTCTTCCAATTTGCGATAAAATGCCAAAAATAACGGTTTCATATCTCTAAATTTTCCACAAAGATACAAAATGTATTTTGCAAAATACAAAATTTGCAATTTTTTGTATTCTGAAAAGGACAAAAATGATTTTGTGTGTCATTTGGACTGTTACCAGCGGTTAATGGATGCACAAAAGCTCGGTGCATATTACTTTTTCTTCTTTTGCGACCTTTGCGGTTAATGTTTTTTTGCTTTTTGAACAGCCTCGTATTGAATATAGATTGGATTGCAAATCCAATCAACGAATCATTCTATCAATTCAACATCCAACAAGCCTTTTCCACCCGCATAATCTATTGCTGAACTGTAACGATACTCGTCGGGGCTGTTCACATATTCTGCCATAACGGGATTGTTGTGTATGTAATTCATTTTTTGTTGCAAATAATCAACTGAAAAAATAGATTGTTCGCCGTTACCTTCTTGCCAAAATCGATGCTGTTTCTTTTTTGTATTATTACTTGCTTTAATGATAAATCTATCCAACATCCACTCTCTGCGGCTTTCAGATACGTCGTTTTCGAGCGTAGTGATAATTTGCTTGTTTGTAAATTTCTTGAAATCGCGCCAAATATCGCTAATTCGCGTATTTTCTTCATAACTGCTTACAATCGTATGCAAATGATTGCTCATCAAGACCCATGCATGTATTATCAAACCCTTTTGCTGCTGACAGTATTGCAATGAATCCAACATAATGTGCTTGTAGGTCGGACGTGTAAAAATATCAATCCAGTCTATAACCGTATCGGTCATAAAATACAAGTCACGGTTTACTTTGTTAAATATATTCATTACCTTTTTTGAAATATTTGTTATCGCCGGATTGCAAATCCGGCGGAACGGGTAATCTTAAATTTTAAATCTTAAATTTTAAATCTTCCGTCCTGTCCCGTTCTGCCGGATTTGTAATCCGGCATTGTCGTTCTGATCGCCGGATTGCAAATCCGGCGGAACTGGCAAAATCCGGCGGGACGGCATAATCTTAAATCTTAAATCTTAAATTTTAAATCTTAAATTTTAAATCTTAAATTTTAAATCTTAAATTTTAAATCTTAAATTTTAAATCTTAAATTTTAAATCTTCCGTTCTGCCGGATTTGTAATCCGGCAATCCGGCGGGACGGCTAATGAAATAAAAAAGATGGATGCGTTGCCGCATCCATCTTTTTTATTGAAGATTTAAAAATCTTATTTTACTAAGGTCTTCACAGCGGCTTCGCCTTCGATGGCTACGATTACCACACCCTTAGGTGCAGAGATGGTAGCATTGTCGGACGATAATACCTCGCCGGCAACTGTTTGGCCTAAAATATTGCTTACTACTACCTTCTTGCCTGCGGCGCCAAGGATCGTAATGACATTATTTCCACCAATCACTGTCGGAGCGGCAGCTGCAATAGCTTCGTTCTCAGTGGGCCAATCTTCCGTTTTCTTTACATTCATCCGCAGACCATTGGCCAGATTATAAACAATATCCGAACGGCTGATAATGGCGGTCCCATTTTGTTCTTTGATCCATCCGCCTGCGCATGGAGCGATCATCGGGCCGTCAGAGTTGAGCTGGCCGTAGCTGACGCCCCATTTTCTGTTATAATTGGCAAATGGAGCTGTTCCAAGCGCACCCAAACCTTTTATACCATCGGGCTTGCCCGTTTCGGATTCAATGATAAAGTCATTAGCGCCACGTTCGATCAGACGCATCTGGAATACGGCATCTTTATGATCGTTGTTTCCAAGGTCGATCTTTCTGATATAAATTTCAGGTTTGGTCGTATCGAATGCTTTGGTGGTCGATGCGGCATCCAATTTCTTAATGTCGATCACATCATATTCATCGTACATGAATGGAGCTAAGTTTACCCCGGCTATGAGATAGAGTGCGTCATAGTCGTATGCATGGATAGCTTCTGTAAATACGAGGCGTTCCCAGTCATTTTCCCACATGTAGCTACTGCCAATCGGATTGCCAAGGACATCGACAGAGGTAGCGCGGATCGTGTTATAGTCTGCGGTACTGCCTACGCCACGAGCGGAGTCGGTAGCATTGATCAGGAAGCGACCACGTAAATAATTTTCAGATACATAGTATGTATCGCCATTATCATCGCATTGCGGTATCCTGTCAGGCCATGTAGGATCTACCATCAACAGATACTGAGGTTTAACAGGACCTGTACCACGTTTGATAAACGCCGTGTCAACATAGATTGAGGTCGCAGCTGACGGATACTGAAGCACATTTACATAACCGAGATAGTTCTTTTTACCTTCTATTTTCGTGGTACCCATACCATAATTCTCCCAGTAATTCTTTTGTCCTTGCCAGAAGCCCGTGTTTTCAAACATTTCGTAGTGGGTTCTATCCATCCAGTGGAACTTCAGCGTCTTGGGAGCGTCTTTATCTAAGGAAGCATCATCATAGTCTATACCAATCTGGTCGAAGCGGCGATAGAGCGGATCATTATCCTTATCAAGACGGAATGTAGATATAGTTTTTGGCATATCTGCACGAAGCATGGCTTTCAGCTTGTGCGGATTGTTTTCTTCGACTCCGGCTACAAATACGCCGGTCTTGAAGTAGTTGTTATCCGTATGCTTGCTGTCTAAGGATTTTTGTAACTCAGCATCAACAGTATTGGCGATAACGTCATTCCAGGCATACTTCAGATAGTCTAAAAATTTCGTCTTCTCAGTCGCATTTGCCGTAACTACCTGCAAATTTACTCGCTGCAACAGCGCAAAGTAAGGTACCAGGTTCCCATCAGCGTCTTTCTTGTGATAAGTATGTCGCAGGTTGAATATCGGCGTACCGAGATAGGATCTGTTAATCGATTCCTGATTACCCATTGCATACTCGCCCTGTATGCCGTTAATCATGCTGAAATAGTTGGCACATATCAACTTATAAGGATCTTCGAAATTCAGATAATACGGTTGTCTTTCCAATTGTACCAGATCAGGAATCTTATAGGTAGAGCCGTATTTACTGTTGCCGGGCAGGAATCCATACTTCTCTAATTGTCCGCTGCCTACCGTATCAATCTTGAAGTACAGCCGGTCGTATTTATTTTCAGCTGTTACATAAATGGTAGTATCGGTATTCGGATAGTTCCAGAAATTACCTTTCCAGTCGATATAACGATTTGGATTGTACTCGTGCGAATAGTTCAAAGAATATACATTAACCTGAGCGACGTCGCGAGGTACATATTCATAACCCAGCTTCGCGTTTTTCTTGATGTCCGAAGGCAGTGCAATAAATGTACTTGTGCCATCGTCATCTAAGAATGTAGTTACTTCATGATTAACCGACAGATTGTTCCATTTGAAGTCGTTTACCATCGAAAATTTACTCATCGACGTGTTATACAATTGAATATATCCGAAACGCGTTCCATCGAACTCGCGGTTGATCAATGTGATCTGCGAAGTATTGGCATTTTCATATCTCCTCAACACAACCCATTGATACGAGGGCAGCAATTCGGGATGTTCGTCCGGTTCGGGAATCCACCATTCAGCGGAATCGGTACCCGAATATATAGGTATACGCAAGTAATGTAATCCATCGTTGCTGCGAATCAGATAGAGATCGGAAGGTACCGTAGCTCTGTCGGTTGGTCCGCCTACTTTACATGCTGCGTAAATTCCGGCGTTGATCCATGTGTCAATCTTATGATTCGTCTCGAAATTACCGTTACCCAAAGTAACTATCCTTACATTACCCGTCAGGTTCTGGATCGTTACATAGTTGCGATGGTAATATGCATAGAATGCGTCTCCAACAGCAGCATAGGTTGGATCCTTACTGTATTTCAGACGAGCTACCATCGTATTATACAAAGCATCCGGAGTAGTATAAAGATCCAGGTTGTTCAAAGTTGCACGGAAAGTATAGAATTCGCTTGATTGTGTCAATGAATCCGTCCAATTCAACTTGACTCCGGCATCGCCACCAACATCAGACCTTGTCATCCTTCTATTGTTGTGAGTAGGCAGGTAGGTAGCCTGGAAAGAGTTGATATAGATACTGTCGCCCGAAGGATAATAGATCAAACGCCAAAGAGCCTGCGGATATATCGCATCGTAAAATGCCTGTACTTCAGGATCGTTATAGTAATCGTTATTCTCCAAATCGAAAGCGTCAAATCCAAAGGTTAAGAACTGGTCGCCTCCCTTATTATCATCGTAGTATGCATGTTTTGCATAGAGGAAATTGGCAGCGGCATCGCTCGAACTTCTCAGGTACATATATCCCAATTCATCAAAGCTATAACCACTGGTGTTTTCCAATGCAACAGTATAACTATTATATTCTATAGGATAACCGTCGATATCATATAGAGGATCTGTAGCTGGCGTATAGTTTACCGCTAAATTATAAACAGGATTAGGATAACTATTTCCATAAGGATTCGTAGCAGAAACGTCTGCTGGATCATACACAATATGCTGCGCCCACAATGCGCCGCCATCTTTTGTTGTCGGCTTTGTAAACGGATTGGCTACAGAAGACGGATTAACATCATCGGTGAATACCAGGCTTACATTATCTGCAGTTGTACCGCCAGCGTGGTTTTCCGGTTTTGAACCGAACAGCGTATTAAAGTCTTTGGCGTCCAAAGCGAATGGCATCGCTTCATGGAGCGTGAAAAACAACATACCCGGTACCTTCGGGACATAGCCGGTTAAATTTTTATTCAGCACATCGTACAGCACATCATCGACAGAAACTATTTTGAGGCGTACATCCTGAAATTGAGCGGTAATAGGATCTAACGTTCCGCAAAGTACGACCACCGTATCGGCAGTGATATGCGCATACAAAGGCTGCTCTCCCTCTACGGTTGTCAGATACGTTTTCGAAAAGTTCCATGCCGAGATGATACCCGGTGTAAATAACTCGTACTGATCGGATGTACGATAGCCATCCAGATAAGGCCAGGATAAATTTTCGTTGACTTCGACTTCCAACAATTGATTTTTTTGGTATTTGTTCGTAAAGTCGAATGTGATATTCTGTCCCTGATCGTAAGCGTTTACTACCGTACACCACAGGGCCGAAGCGCTTTCCTGCGTTTTAGGAGCGCCTGAATCGAACCAGTCCAATTCGTATGCTGGATCCTGCACCCAAGTTGAAGCGGCTCCCGCTTTTCCTAACGGACTTATAAAAACCGGAAACATCCCGTTAGCCTGCTCATTACCCATATAAAGCACTAAAGTGTCTAACCGAGTAATAAGACCGCCGCCCGTATTGCTATGCCTTTCTCCATTCATTGCGTTTACCCGCAAATAATAGTAATCATTTGCTCCTGCGACTAATTTGTCAACCGGATCTCCCAATTTTAATGGCATTGACGTAATAGCCGACGGCTGTGCATTAGCAGAGAACACGGCAACCAGCATCAGGAAAGCCCCGGCTAATAGTGTGAAAATTTTTCTATTCATAATCATATAAATTAATATTAATAATCGATTTGTAATTTCCGGTTGGAGAGGGATTCCGCGTGTGCGGAATCCACAATCCGTTCCGGTTTTTTATTTCATTATTCGTTACACATTATTATTTCACAACAGCTTTCACTGCACTTTCGCCTTCGACTGCTACCACAAGTACTCCGTTCGGGGCGGCAAGGGTTGCATTGTCGGACGTCAATACGGCGCCGGCTACTGTCTGTCCAAGTATGTTGCTTATTGTCACGCTTTTCCCAGAAGCGTTGAGGATCGTCACGATACCTTCGCCGGCGATCACTTGCACTGCTGTGCCAGCGACTTCATCGATAGCTACCGGATCATCGGTTGTCGGTTCGGTATTCCATTTTTCGGCTTGCTTGATATAATCAATATAAGATCCACGGGTAATAACCATTTCCTGGTCTTCCCATTTCACCCAACCGCCGGTCATCGGGGCGATCATACGTCCGGCATTGGTTCCTGTTGTAACGCGGTTCGTCGTTTCGGATTCGATCAGGAAGTGCTCATAATCGTATCTTTCATAGAAACGCATCGAGAATACAAAGTCTTTGTGCAAGTTGTTGTCCAAAGCATGGATGTCAATCAGACTGTTCGCTTTTTTGGCTTCGGCGATCAACGACTCAAGGTGCAGATATTCTTCTTCATATTCATCCAAGCGTAAAATCTTAGGCGTCGTATTGCGGAAATATTCCTTATAGTCTCTGTCATGCCAGCCGCGAAGTATATAGAGGCTGTCGCCGATATGGATTGCAGGTACAAAGGCGAGACGTTCCCAGGTGGCTTCCCAGATATAGTCTTCGTCACGAACTTTATTAAACGGCGTAGTTCCATCTGCATTTCTGCCTCTTGCCGAGTCGGTGGCATTGATCAGATAGCGGCCCCAGATTCCTTTTCTGAGATCAAGCGGCGCACCGCAACTGAAACAATCATGCTCATTGATCAATTCAGGACCTACAACAATCATATATTGCGGCTTGATATGTCCTGTACCACGGTTCACGTATGCTGTGTCCAAGTAGAATGCAAAGTTATGCGGGAAGTGATTGACCTCTCCATCCACTTGCTGTTTATGGTAGTAGATATCTTCCAGACTGAGGTAGTTGATGCCTCTGCTGTCTTTCGTATAATAGTCTCTCGCATTCACACTGTGTGCGTCTTCGTAGAGATATTCAACGCGAGGCTCATTGTAGGCGCGATAGATCTTTGCAAGGCGCGGATCATCGTTAGCGGCTACACCGCCATCGTCAGCTTTCGAATCGTTCATGCCATGGAAGAAATATACGCCTTCGTTGAACCGGCGATAAAGCGGTTCGGCCATGTTCGATATGGCAAAGGTAGAGTACAGGTCTCTTCCGACTTGTGCATTCGCTCTTGCATACGCCGTGTTCTCATCAATATAGAGTGCAACGATGCCAACCGTATCGGCGCTCGACAAACTACCGCCATGCGTTTCGTCCCATACTTTCAACTTCTGTGAAAAAGAGAAATTCATAAATTCAGCCATGTATTCGGCAGTAGATTTTTGAACCCTTTCAAGCAAGGTATAATATTCGGGCTTTCCCGGAGGCTGATACGTAAATCTGAAATAGAACGCTGATTTCTCGATCGGACGCGTATTGGCTATTGCCTCAGTTGTTAAGGCATAGCGACTGTTTTCGGACAGAACAACAAATTTTTCATTGTTCAAGAAATCCCAATAGTTGTTTTCCTTGAGGTGATAGTAGTATCTTTTCAATTTGGCGATATCTTGTGTAGCCGGATGTTTCAGAAGATTGTCCTCCCATCCGATACCGTAGGCTTCCATCCCGTGTATATCGCGCCTGCTGGCAGGCAATATAAGTTCGAAGTGGTTCTGACCTTTAATTCCGTACAGGAGCGTATCGGTCTTAGGTCCCAGATAGCGGTCCATATCATAACCGTGCAGGTGGTTGAATGAGTAGGCGAAATAGCTCAACGTATCTTCGGCAATGTATTTATATCCCAAATACGGGCTTGTACGATAGAGTTTCTGCATTTCGTCCTGAGTCAAATCCAGTTCCGCAGTCTTTTTCGCGGATACTGTCTGGTCGTCCTGTACTTTCAGGAAGCTGCCGTGCCATCCTTCTGTGATATTCCATTTCCAATGATTCCTGTTGCCGGGATTCAAAACAGGATCGTTGATATAAGGATCGTGTGTTTCGGCGCTCGAATAGTAAATGTAGGCATTGCTGCCGATTCTACCAGCTGCAGAATTCCATCCGAATACATTATCATAGTCAATTACTCTGGTAGTGGGCGGGACATATAGCAATTTGTTATAGGTTCCGTTAAACCAGTGCGGCGTTTTGTAAACAGTCGAAAATTCTATCTGTACCCAGTTGAATTCGCGGTTTGTCAATACAACAGATGATATAGGCGCATTTTCGTTCATCGGATAAACGAGCCACTGGTAGGAAGGCGTCTTCATCGGGTCTTCATCGCTTCTCGGTTCGAGCCATTGCGGTATGAAATCGCCCGTTTCGAGCGGCATTACCAGGTAACGGCCCAGTTGGTCGCGAATCACATAGAGGTCGCGCGGAACTGTTGTGCGATCGTCAGAGATGTCGCAATCCTTGATACCGAAATGGATACGTGTATTGGCCGGCTCTTTCGATATGGTCAGTACGCGCTCGTCTAACGCTTTTGTTAAATCCTGCATCGTAACTGTCAGGTAGTTCCATATCTCCCAGTTGAACAAACCATCGGAGCTGGTATATGTTTCCGAGTCTTCTGCCCATCCATTGAAAGGTCCGCCAAACAATGATGGCGTATTACCATAAGATTTTTCAATATGTTCAAATTTGCGCACATTCATAATCACACTGTCTTCCGAAGGATAATAAACAAGGCGGAAGTCGTATTGTCCGTAATTAACGAGCGCTTCCGGCGCATCGTTGTCGTCATTGCCTTCGCCGTCGTCTCTCAGGATCGGATAAAGGATGTTATTGACGTTATAGTAATTATCCATATCATCGCCATCGGATACATAAACCCATGTTCCATTATCAGCAGGTTTTCTGAAACTCAGATAGTAGTTGGCGTTAAATGGCAGATAAGGTGCGGTATTGTTTTCGGATTCGAAAGCCGTCAAATTCTGTGCAAACACATTTTTAATTCCTGCGCCTTTTACATCCGGATCGAATATCAATTTAGCATATTCGCCATCAGGATAGTTGGTCCACAGTGTCGAGTTGAAGTCTACTTCCGTCAACACGCGTGGCGCGGCGTCCGTAATCGTGAATTTAAGAATACTGTATTCAGCAAAATTACCGGTAGCGCCCGGCTTTACATCGTTCCAGTGTACTTTTACCAATTCTACTTTGTCATAACAACCTGATGGTGCTGATGCCCAACCCGGATTGACTTTCGTGGCAAATGTCATAAAATAGTCCGGCTCATCAGGTATTTCGATCAGCAAGGGCTGATTCTTGAGCAGCGGAGTGGTATTGTACGGATACGAAAATGCCCAATTTCCAAACTGTCCGCCTATAAACACTTGCGACATATTTCCTGTCCACTGCGGCCAAATAGTATGACCGCCTGCCGTCGGAAATACCGATGACCAATAGGAGGACGTAGGGATTAACGTATTTTGAGTCCAGCGTCCCGTATCTACCGAAAGCAATGACTGATACGCTTTATTGATGAAATTGTAAACCGGCTGTATTCCCTGGTCTTCCTTTTTCTCAATATTAATGCACCATAATGCTTCACGCAGATCGTGGTAAGTCTTCTGGATATAGGCATCATCGACTAATTTCAGATAGCCGGCGCTGTCCAATGCCAGTAAATAATCCTGCCAATTGGGTGAAGCCGCCGCAGTCGGAGAAGTTACTCCTGCTGCAACAAAGTTCGATCCGATACTGGTCACTCTCAGGTGATATGCTCCTTTGCCCATTCCATCAGGAAGGTTTACTACATCAGGACCATAAAACCCAGCTACTTGCGCATTCACTGCGATTGCCGTCAAAAACAGCATGAGTGAACTTGCTAACAAAGTAAAAATTTTTTTGTTCATAATCTAATAATTTAATATTAATACTAAGTAAATTTAATTTTCTCTTTTTTTCGTTTATATATATATATTAATGTAAAGCGTTTTCACGATTTTTCACGTCCGAACCCACTTTTCATTGCAGCAAAAATACAAATAACTTTTAAACCGCAAGCGCGTTTTTTTACTTTTTTTCCCTAAAAAAGTTTTTTTTTTCAAAACCCGCATTATATTGTACGAAACAGGGGGTTTGGGCAACAAAAAAAGATTTAAGATTTAAAATTTAAAATTTAAGATTTAAGATTTAAACCAGTTCTGCCGGATTTGTAATCCGGCATCGTTGTTCTGATCGCCGGATTGCAAATCCGGCGGGACGGGAAAATCCGAATGAACGGGTAATCTTAAATCTTAAATCTTAAATTTTAAATCTCCCATTCTGCCCCGTTCTGCCGGATTTGTAATCCGGCATTGTCATTCCGATCGCCGGATTGCAAATCCGGCGGGACGGGAAAATCCGAATGAACGGGTAATCTTAAATCTTAAATCTTAAATTTTAAATCTCCCATTCTGCCCCGTTTTGCCGGATTTGTAATCCGGCATTGTCATTCCGATCGCCGGATTGCAAATCCGGCGGAACGGGAAATCCGAATGAACGGGTAATCTTAAATCTTAAATCTTAAATTTTAAATCTTAAATCTTCCGTTCTGCCGGATTTGCAATCCGGCATCGTTGTTCTGATCACCGGATTGCAAATCCGGCGGAACTGGAAATCCGAATGAACGGGTAATCTTAAATTTTAAATTTTAAATCTTAAATCTTATTTAAACCGAGCCGAAACCCGGACTCGAACCGGGGACCTATTCATTACGAATGAATTGCTCTACCAACTGAGCCATTTCGGCGAAAAGATCTATTTCGGGGACAAAGATACGAATTAGTTTTCAGTTTTTAGTTTTTAGTTTTCAGTTTTTTTCAATTATGTTGCAATCGCAATTTTTGTTCTTCGGCAATCCGACTTGTCAGGACGTTGACATAGACTTCCTGTTTCTTCGTGATCGCATCGTCAGCGCCTAAGTGGTCGTGCATCAATTGATGCGACAGTTTGGCATATTGCAGCGCCTGCTCCAAATTGCCGGTCAGTTCCGCCCCCAAAGCGAGGTTGGAAGATAGACGCGCTTTCTGCTTCCACGAGGTCGCCCGTTCATAAAGCTGTTTCCAGATATCCAATGCCTTATCCCATTTTTCGGATTCGGCATACGCAGTTGCTTCTTTCCATCTGGCTGCAAACGACACATAATACCACCTGATATCTTCACTCCAATAAGGGATAAAATGTGTCCGGGCTTCTCTCGCCAAATACGTTGCCGATACGCGAAGCAGGTTAGTCTGACCTGTCGACAATAATAATTCCCAAATATCCCCGACTTTGTGATCGGCAACACTGACAGTATCGGCCAACAAAACGGAGGTCACAGGCGCTTCCCTGCCCGGCGCATAAACACGTAAGACGCCCGATATATCAACATCAATAACTTCTTGCATCTGAAAGCTGAAGATATTGTAAGCATATTCGTTGATCCTGAATAATAAACGATCGAGCGAAATCACAATGTCTGTCTCGTGTTCATCATTTAACAGTTCCACGTCATGTGGTTCCAAATTCGGCGCCGACAAAGGCGACATGTCCTTGCGTAAACAGCCCTCTAACAGACGGACATCGTCGAAACCCGGAAAATCGGCCAGCGTCTCTCCCAGTGTACGGCAAAAATCAAAAGCCGCACTGTCGGCCGAAATGGTAACCGATGCAGGCAATTGGTGTATAGTCGACTCGAACGGCACATCGTCTTGCGGAAGCGCATTGTTCACAACCAATATACGCCTCATATCCGCAGGAAAAGTGATCGAAGCCGGATTGCAGGTCTCAATACTGATATAACGGTAAGGACTGCAACTGCCAATTAATATGATTAACAAGAAGTTGCTAAAAAAACACGCAAACGACACAGATGAGGAGGATTTTCGACCCCTTAACCATTCAACCCACATAAATCACAAATTATGATTTCATTAAATCTTTAAATTTTAAATCTTAAATCTTAAATCTTAAATTTTAAATCTTAAATTATTTATTCCCCGTACAAAAGTAAAACAAAAAT
>Ga0082212_10009135_pt1 | contig 12813 bp, 11 predicted proteins | sample TergutNt197P3_FD_71548 | JGI IMG/M metagenome (GOLD analysis project Ga0082212, IMG submission 71548) | Neocapritermes taracua P3 segment gut microbial communities from Petit-Saut dam, French Guiana - Nt197 P3 | ecosystem: Host-associated > Arthropoda: Insects > Digestive system > Gut ... | reverse complement strand
TCATCGTAATATGTATCCGCATGGGCGACGAGAAGGACTTTGTTTTCGAGCCTGCCTTCTATGTATAAAAAGCGTTCTTTTCCGTCTGTGTCTTTTTACCTAAAAACATGGCCATCGATATTTTTGAATTCGTCGAATATTTTAGCCGTTGAACTGATTGGAAGATTTAAAAATTTTTTTAGCGTTTCGATTTCATGCATGATACTTCACTCTCCTAAATATTTTTTGAGTTTCAATCCACGCACCCCGCGAAGGGTGCGACCCCGTATGTTCCGAGTGGCTTTATCCCTTTCGATGTTTCAATCCATGCACCCCGCGTAGGGTGCGACTCATATGTATGGACGGGTCATCGGTGTCTATCGAGTTTCAATCCACGCACCCCGCGTAGGGTGCGACCTACGCTGACGCAAACGGCATATCCATATCCGAGTTTCAATCCACGCACCCCGCGTAGGGTGCGACACTACGACGCAAAAAAAATCCGCTCCATTCGGGGTTTCAATCCACGCACCCCGCGTAGGGTGCGACCCACGATAGGCGAGATGTTCATCCCGTATCTGCGCGTTTCTATCCACGCACCCCGCGTAGGGTGCGACTCGGCGCTGAAAAAGACGCGGGAGATACAGCAGGTTTCAATCCACGCACCCCGCGTAGGGTGCGACGATAGACAAGCTCGATCACAAATGCGACGTGATCGTTTCAATCCACGCACCCCGCGTAGGGTTCGACTAATATTTTTTTGTAATAATCCGTCATTCCCGAGTTTCAATCCACGCACCCCGCGTAGGGTGCGACCGAGCTGCCCGCGCATCGTCTCCGTGAAATGCTGGTTTCAATCCACGCACCCCGCGTAGGGTGCGACGATATAATATAGATAGAATCAAAAGCAAGGGCAGTTTCAATCCACGCACCCCGCGTAGGGTGCGACTCGTCAGGCGGGGATCATCCGGCGGTCATGTCGGTTTCAATCCACGCACCCCGCGTAGGGTGCGACCAAGCGGGCGGCAAGCGAGCGGGCGGCCGTCGAGCGTTTCAATCCACGCACCCCGCGTAGGGTGCGACTCGTGCGCCCCGGCTGGGGCTGGGGCTGGGGTCGCGTTTCAATCCACGCACCCCGCGTAGGGTGCGACAGCGCCCATGACAGGGAAGTCACCAAACGTATAAGTTTCAATCCACGCACCCCGCGTAGGGTGCGACCTAAGGCACGTCCAGTCAAGCACAAACTTCGAAGTTTCAATCCACGCACCCCGCGTAGGGTGCGACTCGCCTCTCGCCGCTGTCGACGATGAACAAGGGGGTTTCAATCCACGCACCCCGCGTAGGGTGCGACGGCGAAGCCGGGGGATATATACAGGCTCGGCGAGTTTCAATCCACGCACCCCGCGTAGGGTGCGACTGCCAAGACGGGTACGTGCGTTGTCCGGTGCTGGAGTTTCAATCCACGCACCCCGCGTAGGGTGCGACGCCGAAGACACGTCAACCCCGAACCGGATCGCCCCCGTTTCAATCCACGCACCCCGCGTAGGGTGCGACAGCCATCACAGCCGCATCGCGGCGGTTGCGACGATGTTTCAATCCACGCACCCCGCGTAGGGTGCGACACAGGGAAACGGGTATATCCTGACGACATACGGCGGTTTCAATCCACGCACCCCGCGTAGGGTGCGACACAAGATTTTGTGGGCCTGCGAAAAGCCGCTGACAGTTTCAATCCACGCACCCCGCGTAGGGTGCGACATTTAACATATTTACGTTATTTATTTTAATTATAGTTTCAATCCACGCACCCCGCGTAGGGTGCGACCATATGCTCCGCGCATTTTTGAGCCCTTCCGAGAGTTTCAATCCACGCACCCCGCGTAGGGTGCGACTAATAATAAAATCGGGATTTCTTCCGGCTTCTAGGTTTCAATCCACGCACCCCGCGTAGGGTGCGACCGTAAATTTATACCGCAAATTCAACGTAAATTTAAAATCGGCCTTTTATGGAGCGGACATTTTTTATTATAAATTTACGAATCTATGCGGCCTTTCATAGTCGTTTTTTATGTTAGCTTGAGGTTCGCAGTTTATATGATCAAAGTCCCCTCAGGATTATATCCCTCTTTGGCTCCCACATGTTCGACTTTTCCGTCCCACTTGTTTCCTAAATTATAATATCGCAAACTATCTTTATTGTTGTCAATTATTTTTTCAAGCGTCTTTTTTAATTTCAAAAACGTTCCATAATCAATAGAACACTCAAACAACGAGTTTTGTACGCGCTGTCCGTAATTTTGGCAAGCCTTGCTCACTTTCCGAAGCCTCGTTTTGCCGTCTGAATCTTCCGTGTTTACATCATAGGCTATAACAACAAACAATCTTGCACCATCCCTTTCATTTACATAAAAACGGCGGATATTCTTCTAAATCGCCTCGTATATGCCTAGCCAGCAATTGCGCTTGAACATACGGCAACAAACCTATTTCAACTTTTTCATCGATGAACGGATGGCTTATAATTTCTTTTTTTCTTTCTTGCCACGCTGTCAAAATCTTTTTTCTGCCATCATCAGTCATCAAAATTCCTCCGCCTTCTTTTTTTGTGAAATCCGTATGATTTATCTTCTTCAGATTTATCATAGAAACGACAAACCTGTCAGCCATATATGAACGGAATTCTTCGATCAAATCAACAGCAAGGGAAGCCCTGCCCGCTCTCAATTCATGATAAAATCCCACATAAGGATCAAGCCCGACCGTTTCAAGCGCGGAAGCTATTTCGAGGCTCAATATCGCATAAATATATGAAAGCATACAATTTACGTTATCAAGCGGAGGACGTTTCGAGCGTTCAATAAAATTAAAATGTTCTTTTTGCTGCAAAATCATATGATCGAAAACATTAAAATATTGTTTTGCGTTTCCCCCCTCAAATCCCCGCAGCTCATCCTTATCATCAAAATTTTCGATATTTTTTATTGCATCTTTTAAATTCCCGGAAACATTTTCGAGCGATTCAACATCAATTTTTTCTTTGTTGTCTCTTATTGTCCTGTCAATGGTAAATTTGGAATTGCATAGTTTTGCGGCAACTATATCTTTTGAAATTTTCAGGCACTTTTCTTTGTCATCATGATAATAATATTGATTTTTGCGAAGATAAACGCTGCCTTTTGTTTTTCCTGCAATCCGTGCGAGAAATTCGCCATTCGGCCGAAGAAAATTTAAAGCCACGTTATTTTCCGCGCATTTGCCCATGAGCGCCGGGCTCGCCCCCATGTATCCAAAACAAGTTATGTTTTCTATATTGACGAACGGAAGCCTGAATTTTTCTTCATCTTCAAGCAAAACAACGATATTTTCGCCGTCAAGAGACAAATAAGATTTGGGAGTCGTGATATATAGCGTGTTCAGAAGTTTACGCATTAGGAAACCTCTCTTCCAATAATCTTTTGATCCTTGCGGAATTTTTGGTTTTTGCGCTAAAAATCGACGGAAGACATATTTCAATTAAAGAGCATAGGCTGCAATTTTGATTTTCCGGTTTCGAAGGAATAAAATTATTGTCGAGTAATTCATTTATTTCCGCAAGTATAGATTTAACCTGTATTTTAAGTTTTTCGTCCAAATGCACTTTTACGCGCTTGCGCATTTTATTATAATAAATTTCGCCGGAACCTATTTCGATTGAAAACATTTCTTCCAAACATAAGGCAATCGTGCAAAGCTGTAAATTGTCCGCATCGCTTTTTTCAGGTCTGCCGTTTTTATATTCGATTGGGTTTATATTCCATAAGCCGTCATGTTTGTTTATGCTTACGCCTGTTTCAGCGCGCACAAATTCGATGACATCGGCAATGCCGTAAAGATTCAGCTTTTCCGAAAAAACAGGCACGCTCCGGCTGTAGTATATATCTTTTCTCTTTTCGTTGAAAAACGGGTCGTCAACTTTTTCGTGGGTGATATTGCCCTCGATGATTTTATAATTATCCTCCCATTCGCCATCAATGAACATAAGGGCAAACCGGCGCTTGCAATAAGCGTATTGTTTCACGGCGGAAACTGGCAATCTTTCACGTTCGTATTTGGAATCGCCCCGTTTCTGCGCTACCTCAGATTTTATCATGGACCGTTACGCTTTCCGGCAGATTTTCGCAGTCGACCTCAACAATATAATCGGAATAAGCCCTTGCTGAAATTTCATCGTTTTTGTTCGTGATTTTAATTCTTTCGAACAATTTGTGGGACGGCGCGTTTCCCAGCGGGCTTTCGTGTTTGAACACTATCAATTTTCGCACAATCATTTTGCCGCGCGCCGCCGAACGGTCATGTTCGAACATATTTATAACCGCTTCCCAAAACAGTTCCAAATCGTTGTCGTTAAATCCCGTTTTTTCCGCAAGCGCCGCCGATATATACCCTTCGGCTCTGTATAAGCCGTATGGAATATAATTTTTTTTGCCCATTTCCGTTTCGCCGGTTTCGGCTCTTTCTGCGGTTGTCCTCGCCATTCTTGTAATCGTTATTTCCTGCGGGGATACCGGATCAACGCTTTTGGCAAAATTTATTTGAACTGGTCCGCGCAACACTCCGCATACATAGTCTCCCGTGCTCATGACCGCCCCGAATGTCCTCACATCGAAATAATTCTTGCACATCCATTTTTGCGCTCTCAATATTTCTTCACTCTTTTTAGTTTTTTTCTCGATTTTGCATTCTGCATAAGCTTTTTCCATTTTGGCATTGAGAACTTCTTTTATGAATATTTCATACCCTGCGGAATCATTTTTAATCAGTTCTACGTAATTACGTATTTTGCGCTTGATGCAAACGTCCGTGACTATTCCGTGCCCTGTTTCGGCATCTGTTCTGGGCATATTTCCCGCATCGGGGTCTCCGTTCGGGTTTCCGTTTTCCACGTCGAAAATTATTGCGAAATCGTATCTGTTTTTAATTGCGTTGGGTTCATCCATTTGTTCAATCGATATCTGTTCCATTTGGGTTTTCCTCCTCATTTTCTTTATTTTCACGTTTTTCGTAGAGTTTCGCGTTTTGCTGGTAATATCCGAGAATAAAACTGCCCTGCGCATCCATTCCTTGCGTTTTGGGAAAATTTTCGCCCTCTATAAACGCAAGGCATTCCTGCAACCTATTATTCAAATAATTTCCGTCGATTTTTGCCAAATGGTGCTGCGCAAGTTTTAAAAGCGACGGAAAAGCGAGTGCGGGGTTTGAACAAGCGGTCGCAAAATACTTGTTTTTGATTGTGCTGTTTAATTTTCCACCGGAAGCGTCTTTTTGGATTTTTTCCAATATCGCAAACGTCCGTCCAAGAACATAAGCCGTGTTTTTCGATTCTTCGTTAAGGTACACTGATAACCATTCCTCCCTCTCATTTCTTGTTAAATACGCTTTTATAGCTGCCGCCCTAGCTTGATTTACATTCGCTTCGGCTTTTACCCGCAATATGACTTGGTTAAATAATAATCTCGGATAATCGCCGCCCGAAAGTATGGCCCTCATCACCGCCCCGCCGAGCAGCGGATTTACTTTTTTGTCGCTGCTATTTGAACTCACGGTGCTAAAAAGCATGCTTCCTGCTTTGATATATTTATTTTTTCCACATATGCTGGCATCTTCGTAATAACGAGTTATCTTGTCGCAAAAATCTTCAAAACTGTTTTGATAAAAATATCTGATCGAAATACGTCCCGCATTCGGGGCAAGCCCCAAAACATAAAATTGTACATCCGGGTCAAAATCGGGATTTATGGGAATTCCTTTTATGCCATGTTCTAAAATTGATTTCACCGTTTCTTCCGCTTCCCTGTCCACCGCATTTTCATCGGATATTTTTGCTTGATCTTCTTCGTCAAAATTCCCGCCAAACATCAGCCATGCTGCGTTCTCATATATTTTATCGGGCGAACAAGCCCAAAACAGGGTAGTGTCGTCGCCTATGTACAATTTATTTTTTTTTGATTTCAAGAGATATTGAAGTGCCGTAGTATATTTGAACATTGCGGATTCAGATACTCGGGAATTATATGATTGCGAAAGGTTATATGATTCATCGGAATCTTTGTTGAAGCAAACGAGCGAAGCTCCGGTGGCCTGCGCACCTCTGACACCGCTTAGTTGTGTGTGGAGTTTGGCAATTGGCGATATTGCGCCTGTTACGGAGCATTGCGCTATGCATTCGCCCACTGCGGCAGCTTTCGCTTTGTTTTTTTCAAGCCAAATATTTCTTATTTCATCGCATTCATGGAAATATTTTTTTTCGCCTTTGAGCCTGAAAGCCGCATTTCCCGAAAAAGCGTTTCCCGCATTGTTTGCGGCGGAAAAAATCAATTCGTTTTCCCAAGCTGTTTCAACATCCCATTTTTCAAAATATTTTTTTATTGCGATCGCTTCCTTTGATACAGCATTTTCGAACAGTCGCAAATGAAGCTCTTTCGCTGCGTCGAATTTTCTCGCATCTATTATATTTTCCATTTTGTTTTCGATCTTTTTTCTGTCCACGCCGAAAATATACGCCATATTGTCGCAGACGGGCGAAGCGGCAATTCCGGGTATTTTCATGCTTTTCGGCATTATCGCGCTTTTTGGTTTATTTTCTTTTTTGTCGACCACAATGGAGGTCACCGCCGACAGTTCCCCTTCCTCGGTCAAGACGATTTCATAGAAAAATTCCGTCCTTTCATAACCATGCATGCTTATTCCCGATTTTTCGTCTTGCGCCAAGATATCATAGTAATCGCAAAGAGCGTTTATAATCATTTTACCACCCCGCTCACTTCGCTCAGATCAAGTATGCCGTCATTGAGCACTGCGCGGAAGAATGACGGCTCGACCCATTGTTTTTCATTTTTTTTGTCGATGTTGTAATTTAAATCGTAAAGCATGAAACCTAAGTCTTTTTTTCCGGTCATACACGATTTCGGGATATCTTCATTTTTCTCTATTATTTCGAATGAACACCCGAATTCCCTTGTTCCCAAAAAAGGCTTTTGGAAAAACTGCCCTTTTCTCAATCTTCTCATCGCTATGCTGTAATGTTTTTCAACGGTATCCGTTTCTCCGGCCTTTTCGGAGACTATTTCAAAGTGGGCTTCTATGACATACTCCACGTCCCGCAAAACGAGCGCGGCGCGTTGATGCCTTGCTTCGGTCGCCACGATGCAATACTGTTTCGGCGCTTTCATTGTTTGATTTACCGATGAAAGTTTGGCAGTTTCGGAAACTTCGTTACGCCTGATGTTGGTAAACTTGATGGGATTTATCACGTGTATTTTATCGATCTTCCATAATATCGCCGGTTTAAAATACACGCTGTCAAGAATTCCCCTGGCCGCCGACGGAGTCATCATATCATAAGACACTCTCTCGATTTTGAAGGCAGGCTGCGAAAAACACGCATAATCGCCCCAGACTTTAAGTTTTACGCCATAGCCCATAAAAAACTCCTTTCTTCTGCCCCGCACAGGAAGCAAATATTTTACCAATACATTACTAATTTCAATGCACTAATTTCAATCCACAATAGCATCGTGTTTGCTATCGACTATGGCTAATGATAATAGCACATTTTTTTCAATTTGTCAAGGGGATAGCATAAAAAATTTAAAATTTAATTTGGTTCAAGTGAAAAACGCTTTCCCGTTTTTGTTTTCGTCCGTGAACAAATCAAACCCGGATTCTTCCGAATAATAATCTTTTGTTACGAGAACATTGACGCCGCTTATAATCTCAACGGCATTTTCGGAAACGAGCCGGTAAAATTCGTTTTCGTAAACCGAAACGCTGTATCTTTGCAGTTTCCTGACCGTATCTTTTATTTCTTCGCCCTTTCGCAATTTGGCTACAAGTTCTTTAGACTGCGCATCGCATTTGATTGCGATTCCGCGCGTATTTTCTTCTATGAGCTTGAATTTTTCGGCAACGGTTTCAAAATTCATTTTTAACTTGCTTCCGATCATTTCAAATTCACCCAAAATCTCTTTTTTATCCATAACGTCTTTTTCTTCAATGAGCGAGTAAAGCAATTCAAAATATTTCTTGATCCCTTCTAAGCCAAACGCCCTATCGCCAAGAACATCGATTGTTTCTTTTCCTATATTTGCCGTAGCCATCAGCGATTTTGGCATTTTTCCGTTTTCGCCGCATGGTTCAAATATAATCACTTTTCCAAGTTTCGGCGAGCCGTCAGGATTTGACAATTTTCCTTCCCTGTTCGCTCGTCCGCCCGCTTGGATAATGCTGTCGATTCCCGCAATGCTCCTGTATACCACAGGGAAATCAATATTTACGCCACATTCAACAAGCTGTGTGGAAAACACTTTAACAGGCAAATTTTTATTCAAGCGTTCTTTTATCTGATCGATTTTTTTTGACCTGTGCACAGGCGCGAGAAGCGTGCTCAAATAAAACAAGCTGCTTTTTTCTGTTTCGTTGTTTTGAATCGCCGTTTTGTATAGCGCAAATGCGTGCTTTCGGGAATTGACAATCACCAAAACCGATTTCAGCTGGCTTGTTTCATCAATTATTTCCTCGTCCGTTTTTTTGCCCGAAAAATGGTATTCCACGCGTTTCAACTGCTCCGCCAGTTTTTCGGGATTTTCCGCTATTTCAATGGTATTTAAATTTTTGTATGTGTATTTGTCCAAAAGCGGTTGAGTCGCGCTGCACAATACGGCGGTGACGCCGTAATTTTCCACAAATTCGCTGACCAATGCCATGCATGGTGACAAATAATCAAGAGGGAGCATTTGCGCTTCGTCAAAAATAACGACGCTGTTTGCGATATTATGTATTTTTCTTGCTTTTGTCGTTTTGTTTGAAAAGAGAGATTCAAAAAATTGCACATTGGTAGTGACTACAATAGGAATATCCCAATTTTCTGTTGCCCATCGCGTTTCAAAATCGTTTTTATCCGTGACAATCCCGGAATGGTGCTCCAGTACAAAATCATCGCCCAATATCGTTTTGAACACATCCGCATTCTGTTCAATTATGCTCAAGTAGGGAATGACGTATATTATGCGCCTGAGTTTGTGTTTCATCAAATGTTTTAACGCGAAAGCCAATGAAGACAATGTTTTCCCCCCACCGGTAGGAACAGTCAGGCTGAAAAAACCTTGCGGCATTTCCGCTGCTTCGATACATTTTTCACGTATACCGGAACGGATATTATTTATTTTACTGCCATCATTTGGAGGAATGTTATTATTGACCGCCTCGAATAATAGATCCGGCTTGAGTGTGATTGCTCTTCTTTTGATTCCGGTGCAAAATTCTTCGGTATCGGTAAAATCGGAATCGACCAGCGCCGAAAAAAGCATTCGTATGTATGTGGCAATTTGGAAAACTGAAATTTGTTTGTCAGCTTTCATTTTTATTGAAGGACGGCCAAATTTTTCGGGGAATTCTATTTCTTTTTCATGCTCCGGAAATATTGTTTTCGGGCTTTCTCCATATTCATTGAGTTTTCCCCAATATGTGGCATTATTTTTATCTGTTTCCATTCCGAAATTTGATAATCCCGTGTGATGGGAAGCGATGATTATCCCAAGCATTTCCGCCAAAGGACCATAATGTTTTTTTAGCGCATAAGCCCCCGCTATCGCATGCTTGACTGATATTTTTGTCTTTCCCCGTATTTTCTTTTGAAAATCCGCATTGTATTTTCCAAAATCATGGAGCAACCCGATAATTTCGCCTATCCCGGCTGCGCCAAAAATTGCGGCTTTTTCTTTTGCATATTTTGCTGTATTGTTTAAATGTTCTTTCAATTCCTGGCAGTCGCTTTCATCGGTGAACGTTTTGCCGTCTTTTGTATGGGCCAAATATTTCATGTTATTTAACGATCCTTCATCTTGAAATCCATATATTCAACATTATAACCGATATGTCATCAATTGTCAATTATATTTTTCGGCTCCCATTTCGTCATTAAGCCGTTCCAAATTTTCAACCGCCCAACCAGCGTTAATATTTCCGATCGGTCATACCCTGCTCAATAGCAGCCTACATCATCCTGTAGAGATCCTCGAGCCTGTCAAGAAACGCCCGCAGCTCCGCTTTCGCCTCCGACCTGTCGCCCTGCTGCGCGATCCTGTCCCACAGCTTGCTCACAGCCCCGCTCATCCGCCGCAGCTCCGATAGGATCAGCTCCGATTCCGTCGCCTGTCCGCTTGATCTGATCTGCCCCTTCTCGTATGTCCCGTCCTCGATCTGCATCGCTATCGCCTCGATTTCGCCCGCCGGCCTTGACGACAGCTCCTCCAGCTCCCTCTTGCCAACGCTCACATCCCCAGCCAGTATCTGCCGCTTCGCCTCGGGCGACGCCGCCCCTATCGCCTCGATCCCCTCCGATATTTTCGCGTCCCGCTTGATCGTGGACCGCGACACTTTGTAGCTCTCGGCAAGCCGATTGGCCGTCGAGCTTGGAAAAGGTTCATTTTGGACCTTTTCACTTTGTTCCGAATATTGGTTCTGCGTGCCTTGGATTATCTTGTCCGCTTGGTAGTGCAGCCCACGGTAGTACGACAGCTGCATCGGCGTCAGGTTCCGCCGACTCACCTGCGTCGATATGATCCATATCAGCGCTTCCTCCCGCGAGCCGAACTCCTTTTGCTCCGTTTTGTATGGGATTTCGTGCCTCGTGCATATCTCGTACCGGTTGTGGCCGTCCACCAGTATGTCGCCCCAAAGCACCAGCGGGTGCATGCACCCGTTCTCGATCAGGTTCGCCTCCAGCCTCTCGTATGTCTCCCTGTCCAAGGGCGGCAGCAGCTCCTTGAACTCCCTGTCGATGATTATCTCGCCCATATAGTACGCAGCTCCTTTGAATCGCTTTCCCAGCGATTTTTGATTTTGCGTCAATGATACCACATTCCATCTTTTTTGTCAATGCCCGAAACGGAATTCCGGAAAAAAATAGCCGCATTTTTGCCTGATTTTCCTTTGCGACATCCTTTGCGACATTTACGACATTGGCGATGTCGCTTATGTCGTGATCGTCCAATATCCCGCATTTATCCGCCGTTGGTTTGGAATCGGAATAAGCCAAAAATTTTATGCAACGAAAAATTTTTTCGAAAAAAATTCAAAAAACGCTTGAAAAAAAAAAGCCTCATGTGATAGAATGAAGAACGGAATGAAGAAATAGGACTAATTTTTGCGTTTGGGGCTTGTGTAAGTATGGCTAAAATCATGCGAAACGAGGACGAATTCATCTTAGGCTGCTGCAAGTTTTTGCGGCCGGACCATGGGCGGCTGGAGGAGCTGCACGGCGGGGGGCTGGACTATGCGTACATACTTGGGCAGCTCCTGATGCACCGGGTAGGGGGCGCCGCGTGGCATACGCTGAGGGGGTCGCCGCTACTGGGCAGGCTGAACCGCGAGTTCAAAAACGCGCTCTCCGCGATATACGAGACGAATGTGGAAAAAAGCGAAAGCTTCAAAAAAGCGCTTGGGTATCTGGCGGGCATGTTGGCGTCCGCCAGATTTCCTTATGCGCTGCTGAAGGGGAGCTATCTGTCGGGGCTGTACCCAGCGGGGGTGCGGACTTCGAACGACATAGACATGCTGGTCGGGTACGGGAGCTTGACGGAGATTGGCGAGATGCTGCTCGGGCACGGGTTCGTGCAGGGGCACATCCGGAACGGCGGGATAGCGCCGGCGGGGCGCGCGCAGATCGTGGCGGCGCAGATGAACCGCGGCGAGACGGTGCCGTGGGTGAGGGAAGTGGACTATCCGCGCATGAAGTTTCTGGAGATCGACCTGAACCTGTCGCTGGATTTCAAGCCGGACGGCGACGGCGCGGCGGTGGGGCGGTTCCTGGAAAACGCCGTGGCGGGCATCGAGACGGAGAACGGGACGCTCAGGACATTGGCGAGGGACGACTTCGTGATGCAGCTGTGCGCCCACATATATAAGGAAGCGACCACGTACAGCTGGGTGGAGTTCGGGCGGGACCAGGGGCTGTACAAATACATGGACATATACCTGATGGCGCACGAGTTCGGCGACGGCATCGTGAACCGCGAAAAGATAAACGAACTGGGGCTGCAGAAGGAATGCTGCTACGCGCTGCGCGGGACGAACGAGCTGTTCGGGCTGGACTTGCCGCTGGGCGGGATAGGCGTCGGCGAAATGGGGTTCGTGAACGAGGTCGTGGACGCGGCGGGCAAAAAGAGATACAGGCACGACATGGAATTCATCGAGTGGGTGCTCTGCCCGAGGCGAAAGGAGATGCTGCGTGAAGCTGCGGCTCAGTGAGGGGAAGCACCCCGGGAGGCTGGTCACGTTCTGCGGGCTGGACGGCAGCGGCAAGACGACGCTGATACACATGCTGGACGGCTGGCTCAAGAGCAGGGGCGTGAACGCGGTCCTGACGAGGCAGCCGACGGACCAGATCAGGAACTCGGAGATGTTCCGGGCGTACATGGACAAGGAGGACCACAGCGGCTACGACTACCGGGCATTGTCGCTGGCCGCGGCGGCGGACCGGGTGCAGCACACGGGCAAGTTCATCGTGCCGCTGCTGGAGGCCGGCGAGACGGTGATAAGCGACAGGTACTACTACTCGTGCCTGGCCAACCACCGCGCTAGGGGGTACGACGACCCGTGGGTATACGAGGTGGGCGAGCACATACAGAAGCCGGACCGAGCGTTTTTCATCGACATAGACGCGGAGACCGCGATGATGCGGGTGAGGGAGCGGCGGCGGAAAAAGGCAGGTACATCGACGTGGCCCTGCAGCACAGGCTGCGGGAGCAGTACCTGATGATCGCCGACGAGTGCGGCGGGGGCGGGGAAACACCGTCC
>Ga0082212_10009134_pt1 | contig 12814 bp, 8 predicted proteins | sample TergutNt197P3_FD_71548 | JGI IMG/M metagenome (GOLD analysis project Ga0082212, IMG submission 71548) | Neocapritermes taracua P3 segment gut microbial communities from Petit-Saut dam, French Guiana - Nt197 P3 | ecosystem: Host-associated > Arthropoda: Insects > Digestive system > Gut ... | reverse complement strand
CATGACAGTTAATATTCACTGCCACGGGCAGACTGGCGATGTGGGTGGGGAACCATTCCACGTGAACCTTGAGGACGGTCGTCCTGCCGCCCAAGCCTTGGGGCCCGATGCCGGTTTTATTGAGCAGGGCCAGCAGTTCCTCTTCAAACGCGGCATAGCGCGGATCGGGGTTGGAACTGGCAAGGTCGCGAGCAGCGGCGCGCTTGGCGCAGAGAGCCGCCATCTCCATGGTGCCGCCGAGACCCACGCCGATCACCATAGGGGGACAGGAATTGGATCCGGCCGCAAGCACGGCATCCAGCACGACCTTGCGCACGCCCTCTATCCCGTCCGCAGGAACCAGCATCTTGAGCAGGCTTTTATTTTCGGACCCCGCGCCCTTGGGGGCCATGCGGATGCGCAACGTGTCGCCGGGCACAATGCGAGTGTGGATGACGGCAGGCGTATTGTCCTTGGTATTTTTGCGCTCAAAAAGCGGTTCGGCCACCATGGACTTGCGCAGATAGCCATCCACATAGCCGCGGCGGATGCCTTCGTTGACGGCATCCTCAAAGGAGCCGCCGGTGATGCGCACCTCCTGTCCGAGCTCCACGAAAATCACGGCCATACCCGTATCCTGGCAGATGGGCATATCTTCCTTCGCCGCGATGTCGGCGTTCGTGACGAGCTGTTCCAGAATACTCCGCCCCACTGGCGAAGGTTCGCTGACTTGAGATTTTTTAAACGCTTCATACACATCCCGCGGCAACCGGCAACACGCTTCGACGGCCAGTTCCGCAACAGCTTTACTTATGGCTGCCACCTGAATTTCTCGCATAGGCACTCCTTACGGCATTAGCTTTGGGACGCCCGCCAAACGGGTACTGCACAAACGCGGGCCTAGTCATATGACGCTACCACCAGGTTTGGGATGTGTCAATGCGCCCGACCGTCGCTGCCCGCAATGTGCAACAGCCGGCGGAACGCCGTCCGGATGGAGATCCGGCCGACTTACCCCTTGGCAAAAGACGGAATTCCGCCTTGAAGGTTCCCATCTTGCCATGCTAGGCTGCCCGGTACGGAGTTCGGAATGTCCTCTACACCTGTCAGCGCTCCATCCAGAGAGAGAGTTTAACTTTTTCAATGACAAGCAGTGCAGGTTGTGCTATTGTCTCTCCAACAAGGGAGGCTGCATCATGCAATGTCGTAAATGCGGTTCGGAAGCGACGGTAAAAAATGGATTTATGGCTGGCGCCCAGCGATATAAATGTAAAAATTGCTCTTTTCAGTTTACCAGAGAGACCGCCCATGGCAAACCGGTAAAAGACAAAATCCTGGCCCTGGTATTATACCTTTCAGGGCTTTCTATGCATATGACGGCAAAAATTATTGGCGTCAGCGCGCAAACAATCATGCGCTGGATACGCCTTTTTTACAAACAGTTCTCAAATTCAGCTCAACATATTTCAACTATTGAAGAAATAGAAGTAGGCGCAATGTTGTCCTATCTTGGTAAAAAAAAGAGCCTATTTGGATCTGGAAAGCTGTTGATCATCACTCTGGCAAGCTCATCGGGTGGAAATGTGGTGATCGTAGCGCCAAAACCTTAACACAATTTTTTGATGAGCAGGATTTATGGCGAGCGCAGATGGTATACTCGGACAGGTATGCGTGCTACCGGGAGGTAGTAGGGGCATGCCGCTTACGGCAAGGCAAGCGGAATACCTATAAAGCTGAGCAAAACAACGCGCTTCAGCGCCATTGGCTTGGCCGATTCAAGCGAAGAAGTCAGATTGTGACCCGCTCCTTGGACATGCTTGATAAGACTTGGGCGTTGTTTCAGCGATTTCGGGTCAATGGGGCTATCGAAGAACTTTTATCCTTGATAAGGTGAAACTCTCCTGGAGGAGAACATGTTGCATGCGCGTGGTATTGTATTGCTGATCTGCCTCTTGGCGCTGTGTGCCTGCGGGAGCGACGAGAAAAAAACCGCCCAGCCGGCGGCGCTGAAGGTGCGGCTTGCCGCCGTGACGCTCACCGCGACGGAAGAATCCTCCGTGTTCGGCGCCACCTTGGCGGCCAAGGAAACCGTTGAAGTGCGGGCCCAGATCAGCGGATACCTGAGAGAACAGTTCTTCAGCGAAGGATCGCTGGTGCGGGAAGGCGCCCCGCTGTACAAGCTGGACGACCGCACCCTGGCAGCCGCGCTGGTCACAGCCAAAGCCCAGACGGCCAAGGCGGAGGTCACCTGGAAAAACGCCGAGGTCACCAAGGACCGCTATGTGCCCCTAGCCGCCAAGGGCGCGGTGAGCATCCAGGATCGCGACGATAGAGTGACCAAGGCAGCTGAAGCCCATGCCGCCTATCTTTCCGCCAAGGCGGACGAGGAGCGGGCCGCCGTGGAACTGAGCTACACGTCCATCCCCGCGCCCATCACCGGCTATATAAACCGCTCAGCCGTGGATGCGGGCGCTTATGTCACAGCCGGCAGCACGCTTTTGACCACCATGTACCGCATGGACCCCATCCGGGCCGAGTTTTCCATCACGGATAGGGAATTCACCCTTGTAAACAAGTTCGCCAAGGAAACCGGCTGGGATCCCAATGCATTGCGTTACCGCCTGACCCTGGGCGACGACCGCACGCCTTACCCCCACGAAGGCATTATAGAAATGGCCAACCCCGTGGTGGATCCCAAAACCAACACCATGGGGGTGCGGGTGATCTTTCCCAACCCGGACAATGCCCTGCGGCCGGGTATGTACGTCAATATTACCAGCGTGCTGGGCAAATGGGACATGTTGTCCGTGCCTGAAGCGGCTGTTGTGGACCGGGGCGGCGGCAAAGCGGTCTTCATTGTCAACGAGTCGAGCGTTTTGGTTGCCGTGCCCGTGGAAACTGGCGCCGTGCGCGACGGCCGCCGGATCATTACGAAAGGCCTGTCTCCCGGCCAAAACGTCGTGGTTGAGGGTCTGGTCCAGGCCCAGCCGGGCATGCGGGTGGAGGTGGTCGGCGCTGCATCGCAGCCCGCTTCCCCGAGCGGCGCGCCGAAATAGGACGGTGTATCCATGTTCAAATTCTTCATCCAACGTCCCATCCTTGCCTCCGCCATCTCAACGCTCTTCGTGGTGCTGGGCCTCATCAATCTCAAAAGCCTGCCCCTGGCCAATTACCCCAGGGTCTCGCCGCCTGCCATATCTGTCAGCGCTTACTATCCCGGAGCGGATGCGGCCACGCTTTCCGACTCCGTCGCCGCCGTGCTGGAACGCCAGATCAACGGCGCCGAAGGCATGCTCTACATTGTCTCCAAGTGCTTCAACAACGGCAACCTGAGCATGACGGTCACCTTTGACGTGGATCGCAACGATGACCTTGCGCTGGTGGACGTGCAGAACCGGGTGTCCCAAGCGGAGTCCGCGCTGCCGCAGGAAGTGACGCGCCAGGGCATCTCCATCTACAAACAGTCACCGGACATGCTGATGGTCGTCAACCTCTTCTCGCCCAACGGAAGGGTCAGCGACCTGGATCTGGCCAATTACGCATCCCGCTTCCTCAAGGACGAACTGACCAGGATCAAGGGTGTGGGCGGCGTGTCGTTGCTGGGCGCCGGCGAATACGGCATGCGCCTGTGGCTGGATCCGGAGCGGCTTAGCCACTACAACCTGACCGTGGACGACGTGCGCACGTCCGTCAACGAACAAAACCAGCTCGTGCCTGCCGGCTCCTTTGGAGCCGCTCCGGCCGAGGCTGAGGTGCCCTTTGTGCGCACTGGCCACATCAAGGGCCGCTTGGCTGATCCGGAGGCTTTCGGCAAACTGGTGCTGCGGGCCAATGCGGACGGCAGCGTGGTGCGCCTGCTGGACGTGACCCCGGATGCCCGGCGCGTCGACGCGGCCGGACGGACACGTACGCTGCCCGGCATCGAACTGGGCGCATCAACCTATGACAACTTCAGCCGCCTGGACGGCAAACCCTCGGCTTCCCTGATCCTCTACCAACTCCCCTCCGGCAACGCCATCGAGATATCCGCCCAAGCCAGGGCCATCCTGGCCGCCTCCAAGGAAATGTTGCAAAAAAACGGCCTGGATATTGACTACTCTATCGTGATGGACACGGCCGAGTTCGTTAAAGTCTCCCTGGAAGAGCTGGTTGTGACCCTGGCTGAGGCTCTGGCCCTGGTGCTGATTGTGGTCTACCTCTTTCTCGGCTCGTTGCGTTCAAGCCTGGTGCCCATGGTGGCGGTGCCGGTCTCCCTTGTCGGCGTCTTTGCCTTTTTTCCGGTTTTCGGTCTCAACATAAACAACCTGACGCTCTTCGCCCTGGTTCTGGCCGTGGGCATCGTGGTGGACGACGCCATTGTCGTGGTCGAGGCCGTGGAGGTGCGTCTGGAAGAGGGACACAGTCCCATGGACGCCGCCATCCTGGCCATGAAGGACGTGGGCTTTACCATTATCGGCATCACCTTTGCCCTGATCGCGGTATTCCTGCCCGTCACCATGCTGGGGGGGCTTACCGGCAGGCTGTACCAGCAGTTCGCCCTCACCCTGTCCCTGTCCGTGGGCATTTCCGCCCTCAACTCCCTGACCTTAAGCCCGGCGCTGTGCGCCTTGCTGTTGCGGCACAAAGATCCCGACTCCGTGCCCTTTCTCCCGGTACGGCTGTTCAATGCGGCTTACGCCGCTGTTTTCTCCCGCTATTCCAAGCTTCTGGGCCTTGTCACCCGGCGCGGGATTATTGCCGTCGCCATCTTGGCCGCCATCTACGGCGGTCTCGCCTGGAGCGTATTCACCCTGCCTTCTTCCCTTGTGCCCGGCGAGGATCAGAAGGTCTTTCTCATGACCATGCAGATGCCCAACGGCGCCTCACAAGCGCGTTCCATAGAGGTTGCCAATGCCATAAGCACTACGCTGAAGGCCGGCATCCCGGAAATCGCGTCCGTAACGACCGTCGGGGGGATGGATTTTGTCACCGGCGCGCAGAGTTCCAGCGTCGTCTCCTTTGTCGTGCAGTTAAAGCACTGGGATGAACGCACAGGCACGGGGCAGGATGCCGCGAGCCTGATCCGCAAGGCCCAGCGGCTGGCAAGGGACGCCTTCCAGGAACCCTTGGTCATGGCGTTCAATGTGCCCACCATCAGCGGCCTGGGCTTGAGTCCCGGCCTGACCTTCGAATTGGAAAACCGGAGTGATGACCAAAGCGCCCGGGCCACGGCGGCATCCGTCGCAACGCTGCATACTGCCTTTACCCGCGTGCCGGCCCTTTCCTTCCCTTACACGGCCTTCAGCATGCAGGGCAAATTCGTGAACATGGATATTGACCGGGAAAAGGCCAAGCAACAAGGCGTCAGCCTTTCCGGCCTCTACGACGCTATCGGCACGCTGCTGGGCGGTTCCTACATCAACGATTTCGAGCAATTCGGCCGGACATACAAGGTCAAAATGCAGGCTCGCGACGCCTTCCGCTCTTCAGCCAACGAACTGCGCTTTTTCAAAATCCGTAACCAGGAGGGCGACCTGGTCCCGGTCTCCACCTTTGTCAGCCCGAAAGACGGCGCCGGCCCGGAATTCCTTACGCGCTACAACCTGTATCCTTCAGCGGAATTCATGGCCTCCCCCGCGCCGGGCTACAGCACGGGCCAAGCTATGGACGCCATGGAAGCCGCCGCGCGGGAGACGCTGCCCGCCGGTTTCAGCTTTGAATGGAGCGGCCAGTCCTACCAAGAACGCCTGGCCGCGGGCCAGACAAGCGTCGTGGTCATCCTGGCCTTTGTCTGCTGCTTCCTGGTTCTTGCCGGCCTGTATGAAAGCCTGGTCTCCCCGTTCATCGTCATGCTTTCCACGGCCATTGCCCTGCTCGGCGCCTTCCTCGGCCAACTGACCCGCGGTCTGACAATGGACGTCTTCATGCAGGTGGGACTGATCATGCTTATCGGTCTGGCCGCCAAAAACGCCATTCTCATCGTGCAGTACGCGCAGGAACGCCGGAAAGAAGGCCTTGCCGTCCAGGAAGCCGCCGCCCTTGCGGGGCGCCTGCGCCTACGCCCCATCCTGATGACCTCCTTTGCCTTTATCCTAGGCGTGCTGCCACTCGTCATTGCCTCCGGCGCGGGGGCCAACTCGCGCCATTCCCTGGGCACCGCCGTATTCTTCGGCATGATTGCTGCCACAGCCATCGGCGCGTTCGTCGTGCCCGGACTCTTTGTCGCGGCCCAGTCACTCCGGCGCGGCCTCATCAACGGGCCGGATGAACCGTCAACCAAGATGTGACAGCCGCCCTGACTCCCGAGTGATGCCCAACTATATGGCGGTGCAGGAGAATGGCGTAATGAGCGCAGCGTATTGGCTTCCCGGCTCTATGACTGCGCCGTCGCCGACAGGATGGCCCGCGCCGCGAGTTCGGGGATATGACGTTGCGCGTTGTCCGGCTGCACCAGGGGCATATCGCGGAGGGCAACACCTTGGGCCGTTACGCCCTCGGCATCAATCCCGCCTGGATAGCTGCCGTGCGCGCTGTCCACCAGCACGACATGCAACAGCTTGGCCGCATCCGTTTGCGAGCCCGCGTCGCGCCGCAGGATATTCAACAGCAGGGCCACAGCGTCCGCAACGGAAAGTCCCCGTTGCTCGGGATCAACGCCGGTGTTCGGGATATACAGTTTGGGGCATTCAGCCCGGCTTACGGCCGCGCCCACGCCTGCGGGCAGCAGATTCGCCAGCAGGCTGGTGTAAAAGCTGCCCATGGGGTAGCAGATGCAATCCGCAGCGCGGATATAGGTGCTGACCAACGATGCGACCCCGGGTCGGCATTCCTCGGGAGGCAGCATGCTTTCCGGGCTCTGCCGGGTGAGAAACAGGCGGCGCGCGGGCGCAGGCAACATGGCCTTGCGTCCCGTAATGCGGTGCTGTCCCACGACGAATTCGCCATTTGCCAGTTCCGCCGCCAGATGAAGGTTTTCCTGCACCACGGGCAGCACCAGTCCTCGCACCTGGAACAGCCGCGCAAGTATGCTCAGGGTGGGCAACAGATCCCCTCCGTGATGCACCCAACCCCCAGCCAGAATAAGGTTGCCTATGCACGCGCCGCGAGGGTCGAAGCGCGCGGGCATGGCATCCAGGAAATAGCACAGGTGCAGGCGCAACACCTCGCCAAAAACCCGGGGAATACCCGCCCATATGGAGGAACGCGCCGATGCCAGGCAATACAGATCCTGCAGCAGGTCGTCGCGGGGACCCTCTTCCGGCAGGCGCCGCCCGCACAGCGCCAGCACCTCCGCCGGCGTCACCGTGCAGTCGGCCAACGCAAGCAGACGGTTGCGCACATCGCCTACCGCCGGGATATCCAGCACCTGGCGGAGGCTTGCCGAACTGCCGCCGGAGTCGAAGGGGGTGACCACATGGACGGAATTATGAGTATGGGCGGCAAGTTCGCGGCTGACATCCGCAAGCGCGGTACCGCCGGTAAAAAAAAGAACCCTCGGCCCCAGTTCAGGCAAAGGTCCGTTCATTGCGGCAACAACCCTACTTCGCGCATCTTCAGGTACAGTTCCCGTCCTATCCAGGCGTCCGTGGCGGCATAGGCTATCTGGCGAGGACTTAAGTCGGAGAGGCTCCAGTTGGAACAGCGCGGCCCCTTGGAAATGCGCCAGCCCATCAGGTTGGCCGCCATATTGCGCAAACCCTGGGTGGGCAGCTTGAGCGATCGCGCCAGATCGCCGAGATCCACGGCACCCGCTCCCTCAAAGGGGTACAGCTTGCCCAGTTCACGCATGTCATCCCAGATGCCGACGCCTACCTTGCGGATCCGCGCGTTGGACAAAAGTGAAGCCAGCCCCGCCCCAAAAGGCACAAAGGCCAGTTGTATGAGAAAAATCCTGTCCGCAGCCGCGAGCTGAATCAGGGAAGGCTGGTTGACCCTGCCCTTGCGAAAGCTGGGCCGCGTTTCGGTATCAAAACCCAACAGATCTTCCTGTGAAAGCAAAGCCAGCGCTTCCTCCAGCTCTCCTTCCGATCGCACCAGCCGCACTTCCCCCTCGTAACGCACCATGGGCAGCGCGTTAATCTCCTCGCTCCGAAGCTTGCGACGGTAGTATTCTAAAGGCGCGTCCGTCATCCTGCTGTCCTGCGTGTTCTGCGCGCTTGGGCGCGTCAAGCTCTCCGGCTTCATACCCGCGCTTACTTTCCAATGCAGAAAGTCGAAAAAATCCGGTTCAAGAGAGCGTCGCTGCCGTCAAGTCCCGTGATCTCGGCCAGCGCCGCGCCAGCCGTATCCAAGTGCACTGCGCATATATCATAGGGCAGGCCGCTTTGTACATCGCCTGCGCAGGCATGGAGCGCATCATGCGCGCGGGCGAGCGCTCCGGCCTGGCGCAGGTTGGGACTTAATCCGTCCGCGCGCATTGCGCCGTTACCACCGCTTTGCCGCAAGACGTTCCGGCGGACTTCCGCCCCCAGCTCGTCCAAACCCTCGCCCGTCCTGGCGGAAACGCAGACCATGCCTGAACCGGCGTCCGGCCGCGCGAGGTCGCTCTTGTTCCACACCGGCAGAACGCGCTCAGACGAAAATTCTTCCAACAGCGCCCGATCTTCCGGCGTGTATCCCTCTTGCCCGTCCAGCACCAGCAGGATCACATCCGCCTCTTCCACGCAACGGCGACTGGCGGCTATGCCGAGCCGCTCCACCTCGTCCGTGCTCTCGCGCAGACCGGCCGTATCCACCAGGCGCGCCGGCAATCCGTCCAGCAGCACCCGTTCTTCCAGAAAATCGCGGGTAGTGCCCGCCCGATCCGTCACCAGGGCGCGCTCCCGCCCCAAAAGCGCGTTCATCAGGCTAGATTTGCCCACATTCACCCGCCCCGCCAGCACGACAAGCGCCCCCTCCTGCCAGCAGCGATTACGCCTGTAACACGCCAACAGTTCCCGCACGGCTTGCGCAATTTCTTCCATTGCCTGAAGAAAATCAGCGCGGGAAAGGCATTCCAGCTCTTCTTCGGGAAAATCCACCGCCACGCACACCCGCATGCGCGCATCTTCCAGCTTTTCCCGTAAGGAGCGTATCCGGCGGCCCAGCAAACCGTCCAGCTTGGGCGCGGAAAGCAATACGGCCTCCCTGCTCGGAGCGCTGATCAGTTCCGCCACCGCCTCGGCCTGCGTCAGGTCCATACGGCCGTTCAAAAAAGCGCGGCGGGAAAATTCTCCAGCTTCCGCCAGGCGCGCGCCCAAGTCAAGGATGCTTTCCAGAAGCAACCCGAGCAGCGCCATACCACCATGGCAGTGGATTTCGGCCATGTCTTCGCCGGTAAAGGTGCGTGGGCCGGGCATGAACACGGCCAGCGCGTCATCCAGTACATTGCCGTGCCCGTCAAGCACGCGTCCCCTGTGCAGGGTCCAAGGCCTGAACCCCGTAAAACGCGGAGAAAGGGGACGAAAGATGCGCGCCAGCACTGGCCCGGCCGCCGGTCCGGAAACGCGCACGATGCCGATGCCCCCCGTCCCCACAGGGCTTGCGATGGCGGCGATGGTGTCGTTCGTTTGCATAATGGCTAAGACTGTGCTGACAATACGCAGTTATATTCTCCGGCAAGGAAAATGCGCCTGCTATAAGGGGATATGCTCTGATGCCATTCGACCGAAAGGGCAGGCAAAATGTGACACGACCGGAGGAGGGGCCATCTGTCGGCGCTGCCTAATGCATATTGCGCTTGAAAATGGCGTTCAACGGCCGGCAAAGCCAGCCTACGCCAATCTCGCGGCAAAGATTTACGGGCCAATCCTTGCAGAGCGGTGAACATATTCTAGTGTAAAACCGCTCTAGCGCTTGCGCTGGACCACCACTCTCTTCAGGGGGCCTTCCCCCGTGCTGCGGGTCTGCACCTGCTCATCCTCCTGCAGCGTCAGGTGAATGATGCGTCGATGGTACGAACTCAAGGGGCGGGTAGAACAGGCCCTGCCCGTGTCCTTCACCTTGGCCGCCAAATTCAGGGCCAGTTCCCGCAGCTTGTCATCCTGGCGCTGCCTGTAGTCCCCGGCATCCAGGTTGACACGCACTGCCGCGTTCATGCCGCGCGAAACGATACGCGAGGCAAGATACTGCAAGGCAGCAAGGGTCTGGCCTTCACGACCGATCAGCATGCCGGAGTCTTCTCCGCAGTCAATGCGCACATGCACCCGCGAATCCGCCAGGCGCAGATCGTAGCGCGCATCCTCGGCGACAGGCGATACCAATCGCTGCACGGTTTCCAGGGTCAGGCTCGTGAGACGTGCCGCATCAAGCTCTTCAAGGGGCAAAACCGGCAACCCGTCAGCGACGCCATCATCCACACCATCCTTGCCGGAAAACACTTCGTGCTCCTCGTGCTTCGCCTGTTTTCCAGCGGGACGCTCGCGCTGCCTGGCGGCGGCATGGCGTCCGGATTGTCCCCCCTGTCCGGGTTTACGCGGAACGGGGCGGGATTCCAGCGGAAAATCAGAGTAGACCGGCGCCTCCGGCAGCTTGTCCAGAAACAGCGTTTGGCTTTCGCCCTCTTCATCCTCCTCCGGGTCGGAGGCAGGGGTGTTCGCGGGCTCGGGCTTTTTGGCGGGCGCGGGTTTGCCTTCCTGGCGGACGCGCCCCTTGCCGCGACCCGCTGCCACGGGCGCGGCCTCTTCCGCCTCCTGCCGCGCGGCGGGCTGGCTGTCGCGCTCCAGAGCCGCGCCCCGGCCGCCCTCGCGCGCCGGAACCCGACGCGCCCTGATCAGAGCCTTGCGCGCGCCGACAATGCCGAAAATGCCGGATTTCGAATCCTGGATAATGTCTATTTCAAGTTTTTCACGCGCTACATCAAAATAATCGCAGGCCTGGAGAATGGCGTCATCCAGGTCCCTGCCCTGAAATTCTTTGAATCCTTCCATAGCAACCTCAATGTTCGCGGGAGGTTATGTTTTGACCTTCCGCAGCATCAACCATTGCTGCGCAATGGAGAGCACGTTGTTGACCAGCCAGTACACTACCAAACCGGACGGAAAGTTCAGGAAAAGAAAGGTGAACACAACAGGCATGAACATCATAATTTTCTGCTGCATCGGATCGCCGGCTGCCGGCGTGAGTTTCTGCTGGATGAACATGGTCGCGCCCATCAGCAGCGGGGTGATATAGGTGGGATCCTTTGCCGACAAATCGGCCAGCCAAAGCAGATCCGTTCCGGGCAAATGCGTGATGAACGAGGAATGCCGCAGCTCAAGCGCCGTCATAAGAGCCTGGTAAAGACCAAAAAAGACCGGCAGCTGCACCAGAATGGGCACACAGCCGCTGGCGGGGTTCACGCCGTAGGTCTTGTACAGGGCCATGACCTCCTTGTTCATGGTCTCCTTGTCCTTGGCATGTTTCTCGCGGATTTTCTGGATCATCGGATTCAATTTCTTCATTTTTTCCATCGATTTATAGCTTTTCGCCGTCAACGGCCAGAAAAGAATCTTGATCACGATGGTCAGCAGAATAATGGCGATGCCCCAATTCCCCACGTACGCATGGAAAAAGTCCAGCAGCCACATCAGCGCCACGGCGATGATGCTGAACATGCCAAGGTCAATGCTCTGGGCCAGGTTATTGGGCGCATCCCTCAGCAAAGCGCGGTCCTTGGGTCCGTACCAATACGAAAGTTCCAAGGTCTTTGCTTCACCCGTGTTCACCAGGGTATCCGGCCGTTCAAGCGCCACACGATACACCTCGTTCTGCAGGCGTCCCTTCAAGGTCAGACCCACTATATCCGCCGGCAGGATGGCGCTCATAAAATAGTTGCTCATGGCCGCGGCCCAGCCATAATTACCGGTTCCGGTCACACCCTTGGAGCTCAGGTCACTATTGCTGGTTTCCTCGTCAAACTTGCCGTTCAGGCTCCAACCGATGCGCATGGGATCGTAGCTGCCGCCCGCGCCCACAGAGGCCGTGCTTGCGCCCGCCGTAAAGGCTACCCGTGCCGAGCGCGCCATGTTGCCAAGCGTGTGCAGCGTCATCCGCTCGGCAATGAGATAGGAGCCTGCGCTAAAGCGCAGTTCACGCTCCACACGAAGGCCATCCACTTCTCCAACCAGGCGCAGCGTCGCCTGCTGCCCGGCCGTCAGCGTCACATCTTCTCCCTCAAAAGCCCAGCGTCCCGTATTCCAAGACGGCTGGCCGTTGATAAGCACGCCTAGGGGCGCCGTAGCGGACGTGGCTGCATCAATCAGGTTCACAAAGGCGGAGTCCGGCGTGACTCCCACCCGGAACTGGCGCAGTTCAAAAGATTGCAGGAAGCCTCCGCCGGAATGTAGTACCGCCGTGTATAGCGGCGTGCGCACCGTGACGGCGCGCCCTTCCGACGGCGTGAACAGGCCCGGTGCAAGAGGCGCGGGAGCGGCCGGGGCTCCGCTTTTCTGTTCCGCCGGCTGCTGCGCGGCTTTTTGCTGTTGCGACGTCTGCGCGGGATCGGGCTTGGGAACCCACCCCATATATTCCGCAAAGTGGTTCCAACCGATAAGAATGCAAATGCACAAGGCAATGGTAAGCATGAGGTTCTTGTTGTCCATAATGAATCAGCTACTCCTGAACACGCGTAATGCGTGGGGGATGAATCGGCGGCACGGGATCATAGCCGCCCGGCGACCAGGGGTGACAACTCGCAAGTCGGCGCAGGCCGAGCCAGCCGCCACGCGCTATGCCGTGCCGCATGACCGCCTGCAGGACATAATTCGAACAGCTCGGATAAAAACGGCATGCCGCGGGAAGCAGGGGCGAAATGCAATACTGATAGAACCTGACCGGCAACACGACAAGCTCGCGCGTCAGGTTCACGCACAATAACACAGTCAACTTGGACATGATT
>Ga0082212_10009133_pt1 | contig 12815 bp, 12 predicted proteins | sample TergutNt197P3_FD_71548 | JGI IMG/M metagenome (GOLD analysis project Ga0082212, IMG submission 71548) | Neocapritermes taracua P3 segment gut microbial communities from Petit-Saut dam, French Guiana - Nt197 P3 | ecosystem: Host-associated > Arthropoda: Insects > Digestive system > Gut ... | reverse complement strand
ATTATGTCCAAACGGCTGTTTTTATTCTTTGTAATTTTATCTTTACCCTTTTATAACGTAAAATTGGTAAAAGCATTTTATCCGGAGTCCACTTTTTTCATCCAAGATGACAATTTTTTTAATCATACCGTCGAACAGGGTCAAACGGTGTACTCGATTTCGGTCATGTATAATGTTTCCGTCGATGAAATCTACCGATTAAATCCTGAAAGTAAAACAGTAATTCGTCCCGGTGATGTTTTAAAAATTCCGCAAAAATCAGGTTCTTATATTTACCACACGATTCAGTCCGGAGAGACCTTATATGGTGTTTCACAAAAATACTACATGAAAGGCGAAAACATTATTGCGGTAAATCCGGGATTATCCGAAAAAACGTTTTCAATCGGAAAAATCATCCGCATTCCGACCAATTTGGTTACGTCTCCGATACAGGGCGGCAATGAGCTAATAAACAGTTCCAGAACCAATGCCCTATTGTCGCAGGTTTATCCCCCGAGAGAAGTCAACATTATTAAGATTGCGTTGCTGCTGCCATTTGGATGGAAAGAATACAGTGCACGAATCGTGGAATATTACGAAGGATTCCTGCTGGCGATGAAAGACATAAAAAAAGAAAACATTTCCGTGGATTTGCATGTACATGATATAGGCGCCGACGTGAAAGTCATTCCGGAGATTTTGAGTAAAAAAGAGATGGAAGATATTCATTTGTTGATCGGCGGACTTTCCGACGAACAGATCAAATTGCTGTCGCGATTTGCCAAAGAAAAAAATATTCCTTATGTAATTCCTTTTGATTCAAGAAGTAATGAACCTTACAACAATCCAAATGTTTACCAAATAAATACTCCCCAATCTTATCGATTTTCCAAAGCTTCATTGGCTTTCAGTAATAAATACAGTAGAGATAATATAATCATTGTTACGGATGAAATGGGTGTTTCCAATAATCAAAAAGAGTTTATCGATTTATTGAAACAGGACTTGAAAGACAAAAACATTCCCTTTGAAACAGTCCATTTGGGCGCTAATTTTAACAATGATATCAAAGCCGCGTTGGACGATAATAAAAAGAATGTGATTGTTCCTTCCGATGATTCTTCAGAAACCCTGTCTAAAATAACGGTGCCGTTGAAATCAGTCCTCGAAAGCAAACCGGGGCTATCGCTCTCGCTGTTTGGTCATGAGGCTTGGCAAGCCTACAGTGCAAAATATTCCGACGATTTTTTCCGCCTGAATACCACTTTTTATACCCGATTCTATTCCGATCCCACTTTATCAAATGTAAAGACATTTAATAGTACTTTTTACAAATGGTATTCAAGGATTTTGGAGAATACATTCCCAAAATACGGCATGCTGGGGTACGATACAGGAATGTTTTTTACACGGTTAATTCATCAGTACGGTTCTCATTTTAATGCCAATATCAATAAACTGAGATATACAGGTGTACAAACCGATTTTTATTTTGAAAGGGTGAATAACTGGGGCGGATTTATCAATACGAATATGTATTTAATTAACTACAATCCAAATCATTCCATAAGCAAGAGCCGCGTTCAATGAAACAAGTTAAGATAGTTGTTTTGATTATTTTATTTTGTTGCGGAAATCATTTGTATTCGCAAACTCGTTCGTTTGCTCCCGAATGGTCGTATGGCGTTAACGGAGGAATCACTTTATCAAGAATGAATGTCAATTCTTATTTGAGCGTTCCCCAAGAACTGCTTCAACAATACTCCGGAGGAATTGTGGTACGTTATATTTCCGAAAAAACTTTTGGTATTCAAGCTGAATTAAATTACTCTCAACGCGGATGGAGAGAACGAACGGATACGATATTTGTAAACCGTTATGCCCGTTCGCTAACCTATTTGGAATTGCCTGTTCTCACGCATATCTATTTTAATTTGGCAAAGCATGTTAGGTTGATTATCAACATGGGTCCGCAAGTTAGTTATTATATAGGCGAAAAAGAAATTGAAAGAAAGATAAACGACCGCGAACGTGATAATTCTTATTACGATATTTCCGTTCAACGCCCCTTCGATTATGGCATTAAGGGAGCTATGGGATTTGAATTCCGCACCAAAGCCGGTTCGATTATTCTCGACGGCAGGTATTATTTTGGTCTTTCCGATATTTTTAATAATTCAAAAGCCGATTTGTTTCAGGCTTCGCATCATCAAGTCATCGGTGTGAACCTCAGCTATCTTTTTTGGTGATATGTTATGAAACATTATAAACATAATATCTTTTTATTGCTTTGTCTTGCAATTTTAAACTTAGTAGTTTCATGTACGGCTGATGATGAGTTAGATTTTCAGATTGAAGATCAGGTAAAAGAAATAACAGGCCGTGAACTGCCTAAAAATCTAACATCATTAAAAGTGTTGTGTATTGGAAATAGTTTTTCGGAAGACGCCTTACTGTTGCTTCCTGACCTGTTAAAATCAGCAGGTATAGATAATGTCATGTTCGGATTTGTCAATCTTGGGGGCGCTTCGTTGGAAAGGCATTTAATTAATTTTAATTACCAGTCGCCAAGTTATGTTTTTTATGCTCAAAATAAAGATTATAAGTGGAATACCCATAAGCCGTTTTCGATCCAAGATGCACTTGATTATGATGATTGGGATCTCATTGTTCTTCAACAAGTATCTCAATTATCAGGGAGATACGAAACATACCAACCTTATCTTAATCAACTGATAGAATCAATAGATGATTATTGTTCCGGACAAAATCCGGTTTTTGCTTGGCATATGACATGGGCTTATGCAACAGGATACAATAACAGTGATTTTAGTTACTATAACTATAACCAACAGGAAATGTATAATGATATAGTGAATGCTGTAAAAACCATGCAATTAGAAACGGGTATAAAATTGATAATTCCATCCGGAACAGCTATCCAGAATTTGAGAGCCACTCCGTTGAATAATCCACCAATGGATTTGACCCGAGACGGACGCCATATCGTTCTCGGAGCAGGGCGATATACGCTTTCATGTACATGGTTTCAGTCGTTGATAAAACCTTGTTTTAATATAGATGTCACCGGAAATGCAGCAAGAGCGAATCAAGGCATGCGTGTAACAGATGATAATTATGAAACATGTCAAAAAGCAGCAGTCCAAGCTTTTGAAAATCCTTTCATTGCAATAAAATAGCAGATCGGTCAGATATTCATCTAACTTGCACACGATTGCGGCGGTTGGAGGAAACCGGAAATAAAAAGAGTGAAAATTGTTATTTCCTCTCTGTTTTATCTCATAAATTATTTGCCCGACAAAATACGCTCAACGGGAGTTTTCGTTCGGTTTGGTCGGGTAGAAACAATTCACCGGAATCAATTTGCATAAGATTTGGGAAATAATCACGCATTAAATTTTCGGCAATTAAGGAAGAAAAGCCCATAGAATATAAATTAAGTACGCAAAAAAAGCCGTTTTCATCGACAATTTTACTGCATGCGTCCATCAATTCGGCGATATGGTCTTCTAAAATCCATTTCTCTCCTTCGGGACCTCGACCATAAGCCGGCGGATCAAGTATGATTCCTTGATAGCGCTTTCCCCGCTTGACTTCCCGCTTGACAAATTTCAGTGCATCTTCACATACCCAACGGATATTGTCCAATCCGGAGGCTTCCATGTTTTCACACGACCAATTCAGCACCTGTTTCACCGAATCGACATGGACAACATCGGCGCCGGCGGCTTTGGCAGACAAAGAAGCGCCTCCGGTGTAGGCAAACAGATTAAGCACATGGGGCGGAGAGGAGAACCGGCGGACGGTGTCAAAGATATAGTTCCAATTTGCGGCTTGTTCGGGAAAAATACCCACATGCTTGAAAGCCGTCAAACCCAAGCGAAATCGAAGTTTCATTGTTTGATAGGAATACTCGATGAACCATTGTTGAGGCATAGAAGATCCAAGTATCCATTCGCCTTTTTCGTTTCCTTCCGAGCCGAACTTTCCTTTTTCTTTCCGAAACCATGCATCTGTTTTCTTTTCCCAATCTTTTTCGGTCAATGCCTTTCGCCACACCGCTTGAGGTTCCGGACGCCGCAAACAATAACGTCCGAATCGTTCGAGTTTTTCGTAATCGCCGGAATCAATCAATTGATAATCCGGAAAATGATCGGGAGTAAACAGTTTCATCGATTAAGTTTTTCTTTAACCATTCGTATTCCGTATAATACGATATGAAACACAGAAAATAACAGCAGAAATACTGTGAAATTAGTCGTATTTTCCCAACCCATTTGCCATTGATGGACAAGACTGAGTATGAGCAAGAAAAGTCCAATTCCCAACCCAATGATTGATAACAGTCTTACTCCTTTTTTAGATCCTAAATTGCTTCGGCGAGAGCCGTAAAAAACATAAATATCATGTCCGAAAAGCAGCCAAAGCACCAAACGAATCCATGTGTCGAAAGGTAAAAAGACCATCATAAAGAGGCAAATGGAAATGCCTATTATGGGAATCACCGGCACTCCGGGCGTTTTAAATGCACGAGGAACGTCCGGTTGTTTTTTTCGCATCACCAAGACGCTAATGGATACAATGATAAAAGCAAAAAGCGTACCTATGCTCGTCAATTCGCCGGCTACGTGTGCCGGAACGAAAAGCGTGAAAACACTGACCAATATGAGAAACAGTATATTGCTTTTGAATGTACTGCGGTATTTGGGATGAATTTCCGAAAATAATTTCGGCAACAATCCATCACGGCTCATTGAATAAAAAATCCGGCTTTGTCCCAGCAGCATGACCAATATAACCGATGAATAGCCTGCAAGAATAGCCAAAATAATGGCTTTATTCAGCCATGGAAAAGCAGGTTGGACGTTTCCATCGGGTAAAATCTCGCCCATGTGGTCGATGGCAATCGCAACGGGAGCAATGCCGTCTCTTCCGAGGAAAGCCGTATAATTGGCTACACCGGTCAGCACGTGAGCAAAAAGGATGTATAAAATAGTACATATAAATAGCGAGCCTAATATGCCGATGGGCATATTCCTTTTGGGGTTTTTCGTTTCTTGCGCTGCCGTACTCACCGCATCAAATCCGAGAAATGCAAAAAAGACAATGGCTGCCGCACGAACAATCCCGCTAAATCCGAATTCTCCCCAATTGCCGGTATTTTCCGGAACATAAGGAACATAATTTTCGGCACGAATGTATTTCCAACCCAATACGATAAAAATGATAACAACAGCCACTTTCAAAAAAACGATGACGGAATTGACTTTCGAAGAACTTTCTGTTCCCCTGATTAATAATAAACTCATCAGGATAATAATAAAAGCAGCCGGAAGATTTACCAATCCACCTTCCCAGGGACCGGCAGTCAGTTCAATAGGCAAATGAATTTGAAAACCTTCGAGAAATTTAACGAAATACCGGCTCCAACTGATACTGACGGTTGCGGAAGAAACCGCATATTCCAATACCAAATCCCAACCGATTACCCATGCAATAAATTCACCCAAAGTCGCATACGAATAAGTATATGCACTTCCCGCCACAGGGATCATGGAGGCAAATTCCGCATAGCACAAACCGGCAAAGGCGCAACCGGCAGCGGCAATGAAAAAGGATATGGTAATCGCCGGTCCGGCATGAGTCCCTGCCGCAAGCCCTGTTATGGAAAACAATCCGGCGCCGATAATGGCTCCCAATCCCAAAGCAATTAACTTATAAGGACCCAAAGTTTTCTTTAAAGTTCGTTCGCCTTCTTCTCTTGATTCTTGAAGAAGCGACTCAATGGATTTTTTCTGAAAAATACTCATTCGTTGCTATATAAACGCTATTGTATAATATGCAAAGTTAGCATAATATTTTTATTTGTTTATGGTAATATATAAAAAAATTATCTATATTTGCATTACCTAATTGCAGCAAAAATTTAATGAAACGCATTCTTTTACTTCTCGTTGTTAGTTTATGTATCTCTTTTGCTTTCGGTCAAGAGAAAGACAAGCCTCTGCAAGGGGAAGGAATTCATGCGTTTTTGAGGCGGCACAATCGGACAGAAGCGGGACATTATGAAGATTTTATCCGATTAAATAAAAATAAATTAGGCTCATCAAATACCTTGATTATGGGGAATATTTATATTTTACCTCCCCTTCCGGTAGCCACTCAACAAAGAAAGGCAGGTACACTCGTGCAGCCTTTGTTCGGTGAGAAATACAAGAACTATACAATTAAAGACAATGCATTGGCCGGCGCCTGTTTCTTTTTAGTCAGCGGACATGGAGGCCCGGACCCGGGAGCCATCGCCAAAGTAGATGGACGGGAACTGCATGAAGATGAATATGCCTATGATATTGTGTTGCGATTAGCCCGTAATTTATTGGAACACAATGCGACCGTTCACATCATTATTCAAGACAAGAAAGATGGCATCCGCGATGGAAAATACTTGAATAACAGTAAAACCGAAACCTGTATGGGGAAGCCGATTCCATTGAATCAAGCCGCCCGCTTGAAACAACGGACGGATGAGATTAACCGTTTGAGCGCCAAATCAAAAGAAAAATACCAGCGGGCAGTTTTTGTTCATTTAGACAGCAGAAGTAAAAAAAGCCAGTTAGACGTTTTCTTCTATTACCAGAATACGGCAAATAATAAAGCCCGAAGCCTGAAAACGGCGCAAACGATGCAAAAAACGTTTCGTGATGCCTATCAGAGGGTTCAGAAAGACAGAGGATTTACAGGAACGGTATCCACGCGATCGCTGTATGTATTAAGTAACACAAAGCCTGTTTCCCTTTTTGTGGAATTAGCCAATATGCAAAACGTTAACGACCAAAAGCGTTATATATTGGAAAACAACCGGCAGGCATTAGCCAATTGGATGTGCGACGGATTTATCAAAGATTATAAATCAAATCCCCGATAAAAAACGTTCCGCTTCAATGGCTGCGATACAACCGGTACCGGCAGCCGTTATGGCTTGTCGGTAATGCGGGTCGGCAACATCGCCTGCGGCAAAAACGCCGGGGATATTGGTTTTCGTCGTTCCCCAAACCGTCCTAATATAACCGTTTTCGTCCGTATCCAAATAATCTTTGAAAACGTAGGAGTTGGGCATGTGTCCGATAGCGAGAAAAAATCCGTTAATAGCGATGTCAAACCGCTTTTCGTTCGGCTCGCCGAGATATTTCACCAAGTGAGCGCCTTCTACGCCGTTTTCCCCAAACAGTCCTACGGTATTGGTATGAAACAGGATTTCTATTTTTGGATTATTGAAAACACGATCCTGCATGACTTGTGAAGCACGAAAGTAGCCTTTCCTGACAATCAAATAGACCTTGTTGGCTAATCCGGCTAAGTAGATCGCTTCTTCACAGGCAGAATCGCCTCCGCCGACTATGGCTACGTTTTTTTTGCGGTAGAAAAAACCGTCGCATACGGCACAAGCCGATACGCCCATTCCTCGGTATTTGGCTTCGTCGGGAAGCCCTAAGTATTTGGCGGTTGCTCCGGTACAAATGATAAGGGTTTCCGCTTCAATCTGCTTTTCTTCATCAATCGTTACCTTGAAAGGCGATTGCGACAAGTCGCAGCCCGTAACGGTTCCCATACGAATGTCGGCTCCGAATCGGGCGGCTTGTTTTTTCAATTCGTCCATCATGTCAATGCCGGAAACTCCGTCGGGATATCCGGGGAAATTCTCAATTTCGGAAGTGGTGGTCAGTTGTCCTCCCGGCTGCATTCCTTCATACAAAACCGGCGATAGGTTGGCGCGGGAAGTGTAGATGGCGGCAGTATAGCCTGCCGGTCCCGATCCGATAATCAAACATTTTACTTTTTCTAAATTCATAATTGGACTCTTTATTTTTGGGGATTGTGGATCAAGCCCGCAATGACAATTCTTACCTCAAATCATTGATTTCCGCTTGTGGATATTTGCTTTTATCGAAAACAAATTGACTGTCGGGAAAATTCAGTTTGCTTTGATATTTATTGATATAGATGCGAAATTCCTGTTTATTTTTGAAAATGATATGGAAGAAAACAGGCATATAATCGTTGGGATTGATTTGTATATCTACTTGCTGTATATCTTCTTTTTTATCTTTCGGGAAAAGGGATATTTCGTGCACTTTCCGCTTTTGAATATCGGTTTTTTCCCCTTTGTATTTATAGTCGCAATCCTTCTTATACATATCAAAAATTGAAATTGGATTTAATGCTTGAATGTCTTGCGGTTGCGGCTCTATTATACTGACTTCTTCAATGGCTTTCATATATACCCATTGGGTTTTTCCGTCGAAATAAACCGTTTGGTCGGGTGTATCCAAATGGAATTTATCTCCTTTCAAGAGCATTTGTCCTTCAAAACCCTGCTTTATGTTGTTGATTTCATCATTGATGTTGAATGTGAACGAAACGGACATTCCACCCGCTTGATTGAGTACAGTTGATGTTTTATCCAATATTTCTTTGGCTTTTGCATCTTTTTGGGCAAATGTCTGAGTCGCTATAAAAAGTCCAATCAGAACAATATATGTAATATGTTTCATATTTTAAATTAAGAATTAAGAAAATATTCGTTTATCGTCTGCAAAATTATTAAATATTCAGAGAACATTGAGTGAAAAATGAAAATAATTTGGTTTATTTTGTATTTCTCTTGATTTGTACTACATTTGTGATTGTATTTTAAGCACAACAAAATCAACAAACTTAATTGAAAATTTCACGTAACTTAACAGAATTAAAATAGAAATCGTATCTTTGTAAATCTATTTCAAAATGGAAAGATATATGAGAGCAACAACAACACATTCGCCATTAAATGCCGTTCAACAGCATTTATTACAGATGTTTACATTTAATAAACGTGAGGAGGGATTGAAAGAATTGCAATCCGTACTTTTTAATTATTATCGCGATAAGTTAAAATTACAAACTCGTGATTTTTGGGAGAATAATCAACTTGACAGCACAAAAATGGAAGAAATTATGTACGGACACAATCGTATATCGTCAAAATGAAAATAGTGTTAGACACAAACTGTTTGCTGCCTGCAATATTTGACAATTCGCCTTATATTTGGCTTTGGGAGGCGTTTGGAGAAAGTAAATTTTCATTGTGTTGCTCTACTGAAATATTGGAAGAATACGGAGAATTATTGGCAAGTTTTTATTCTGTTGAAATCAGTGAAAGTGTGATAAATACGATTACAAATGCAAGTAATTTCATACCTGTCGTTCCATACTTCAAATGGAAATTAATTGCTATAGACCCTGATGACAACAAATTTGCAGATTGTGCATTAAATGGCGGTGCCGACTATATTGTTTCTAACGATAAACATTTTAATATACTGAAAGAAATGGATTTTCCTTATGTGAAAGTTGTAGATATTGAAACATTTAAACAAATTTTGACAAAATGAAAAAACATATAAAGACGATGGTCTTCGACTGGTTTGGTGAGTCTTACCGCAACTCTTCTTTTGTCATCTGTCACTCTTTCAACGATTTTAAAATTTGTTCCAAACGGTATTCGTCTTGAACATATACTTCACGCGGTTTTCCGCTTTGCGCCTGCGGTCCTACAATTCCTGCCACTTCCAATTGATCCATGATTCGTCCGGCACGGTTATATCCGATTCCAAATTTCCGTTGGATATTGGAAGTCGAACCTTGTTGATGAGAAACAACCAAACGGGCTGAATCCTCAAACAACGGATCGAGGTCGGAAAGATCGGCATTCGTTTGCTTGCCGTTTCCTTCTTCTACATATTCCGGCAAGAGATGAGCAGTAGGATATCCTTGTTGGTCTCCGATAAATTTGGAAATTTTTTCCACTTCGGGAGTATCCACAAAAGCGCATTGAATGCGAGTCATGTCATTCCCCTGCGTATAAAGCATATCGCCGCGACCCACCAACTGATTGGCTCCTTGCGTATCCAAAATCGTTCGGGAGTCAATGACGGAAATAACCCTGAAAGCAACTCGTGCCGGGAAATTTGCCTTAATGGTTCCTGTGATAATCGAAACGGTAGGACGTTGTGTGGCAATAATCATGTGAATACCTACCGCACGCGCTTTTTGAGCAATACGGGCAATGGGTTGCTCGATTTCTTTACCGGCTGTCATAATCAAATCTCCAAACTCATCGATAATTACTACGATATAAGGCATAAACCGATGCCCTTTTTGGGGATTTAATCTTCGTTTGATAAACTTTTCATTGTACTCCTTTACATTTCTTGAACCGGCTTTTTCCAACAACTCATAGCGGTCGTCCATTTCTTTGGTTAAAGAGTTCAATGTATGGATTACTTTGGTGAAATCGGTAATAATCGGCTTTTCGGCATCGGGAAGTTTAGCCAAAAAATGGTTTTCAATCGTGGAATAAATACTAAATTCCACCATTTTGGGATCAATGAGTACGAATTTCAATTCGGCAGGGTGCTTCTTATACAATAGAGAAGTGATTGCAGCATTCAGACCTACCGATTTGCCTTGACCGGTAGCCCCCGCAACCAACAAGTGGGGCGCTTTCGTCAGATCGACCATGAAAACTTCGTTGGTGATGGTTCTACCTAAGGCAACAGGCAAATCAAATTTGGATTCTTGATATTTTTTGGAAGCAATGACGGAACGCATAGATACGATTTGTGGATCTTTGTTGGGAATTTCAATACCTACCGTTCCCTTTTCCGGCATGGGAGCGATGATACGGATACCTTTGGCTTTCAGATTCATAGCGATATCATCTTCCAAGTTCCGTATTTTAGTAATCCGCACTCCGTCCTCAGGAACAATTTCATAAAGCGTAACGGTCGGACCAACGGTCGCCTCAATGGATTTGATGTTGATCCCGAAATTCTTAAGCGTATGTATGATTTTGTTTTTGTTCTCGTTTTGTTCTGCCATATCCACTTGAGTTTCCCCTGCGGCGTATGGCTCCAGCAAGTTAATAGGAGGAAGTTGATAAGAAGATAAATCCAGGGTAGGATCGTATTCTCCCAATTCTTTCAAAGCGTCGTAACCATTTTCTTCTTTGAGAGAACGTTTATTAAGGGGAAACGAAACGTCCCCACCGTTTACAGGTTCTTCGTCTATTTTGGGTACATTAACCTTAAAGCCGCTGTCGTCGTTTATTTCTTCTTTCTTTTTCTTTCCGTTATTAAAACTTGGTTGCACAAATTCTCCGGAATCATTATATATTGGAACAGGTATCGCCTCTGTTTTCGGTTTCCGTTTAAAAAGATTTGTAAAAGAATTGAAAATATTTTTGAAAAAAGGCTTTTTTACTTTTACCTCTTTTTCTTTTGGTTTTCGGTTGAAAATGTTTTGCAAGAATGGAATTGTGCGGGAAGAGATGATCATAAGAATGATAATCAGGGTAACGATAATGATCAGTATTGTACCGAATTTGCCGAAATTTTTAACAGCATATTCCGACAAAACGGCTCCATGTTTTCCTCCAATATTGATGACAGTACCGCTGAAAATACCGCTGAAAAAAGACGAAGTAATCGAAGTCCAAATCGTAAGGACAGTACAGATAATGAAATATCGGGTCAGATTGATGTATTTTGCTTTCATCAGACGCAATCCGACAAAAATCAGGAACAGAAGGATAAAGAAAGTAGCAACACCAAAACCATTGTTCATTAACCAATTACTCAAAATAGCGCCGCGCAGTCCCGTCCAATTGGCGATACCCTCCACATTGCCCCAATGGAAAAAACGAACACCTTGGATTTTGCTTTGGTCAGCCGCTCCCGTAAATAAAAAAGAGAGCAGGGCAATCGAAGCATAAACAGAACTCACAAAGACAATCAATCCTGCAATAAAATGGGTTGCATTGCTTTTCAAAAACTGCATCAAGTCGGAAAACAGGGAAGAAGCCCCATTCTGTTTATTTGTATTTTTTCTTTTTCTCATAATTTCATTCGTTTAGCGTCTGCAAAATTATAAAATATTCGGCGAAATATGTATAATTGCAGTATAAATTTATTTTTTTACCATGGTCGTCCACAATACACACAAGTCTGCATATTTAGCCATAAATTTGGATATTTGAAAAAATGTTTCTACCTTCACCGCTGTATAAAGAATTGTTAACATTCATAAAATCTATCAGGTATGAGAAATGCGAAAAGATATGATTCTATGATGCGTAGATATTTGTTAATATACGTATTGAGTTTTTTTTCAATTGGCGTATGCGGTCAGACTTATCTGCCTGACAGTTTGGCATGGCTGTTCAGTCGCCAGTTGGCAGTCTTTCCTCAGGAAAAAATCTATCTGCACATCGACAAGCCTTACTACCTTTCAGGGAAGCGAATATGGTTCAGGGCGCATTTGGTGGATGCGGCAAGCCATGTCCCCGTCGCAGTGAGCCGGTATGTCTATGTTGAACTGATCAGCCCCCTTGATTCAATCGTTACGCGTGTCAAAATACGTCAGGATGAAGATGCCTATCATGGCTACCTGTCCATTCCCGAAGATGTGCCGGAAGGCGCCTACACCATCCGCGCCTACACAACTTTTATGCAAAGTCAGGATGAACATTATTTCTGCACCCGTAACATTCGCATTGGCAACCCGCAATCGCATGTAATACATATAGAAACACAGTTTACTTTCCCGTCCGGCAGAAGAGTGGATGACGACTTCGACGTTTCCTTTTATCCGGAAGGCGGCTCTCTCATGCAGGGTGTTTCCTGAAAAATGGCTTTCAAGGCGATGAAATCCAACGGACAGGCAGTAAACATATCCGGCACTGTCTATGACCAGAGTGGAAACGAAATAACAAT
>Ga0082212_10009132_pt1 | contig 12815 bp, 15 predicted proteins | sample TergutNt197P3_FD_71548 | JGI IMG/M metagenome (GOLD analysis project Ga0082212, IMG submission 71548) | Neocapritermes taracua P3 segment gut microbial communities from Petit-Saut dam, French Guiana - Nt197 P3 | ecosystem: Host-associated > Arthropoda: Insects > Digestive system > Gut ... | reverse complement strand
CCTGAACTCAATCTCATTGAGAATTTTTGGTCTTGGCTTAAACGCAGGCTCAAAAAAGTCATTTCTCAATTCGATTCTCTCGACCTTGCTATTTCAGACTCTTTTAAACTTATTTAACTATAATATCTCGATTATCGCTGTTGGTGTCCACGCATATTTTTCGGCTTCGTTGCGGCTTGCTTTGTTGCCCCTGCCGTTTCGCAATAATACATGATGATAACCGGGGCGTATGATTTTTTCTTCCGTAAACATTCGGGCGATAACGCATACGCCATGCCCCTCTATCGTCAAACTGAATATGCGCCGTACTATTTGCGCGGTTTCCTCGTCTATTATCCAGTTTTCCTTGTTCTCGTCATAGACATATCCGTATAACACGACTGTTTCGCTCAGCGTCCTAATCATGGCGAAAACACCGGAATGCCAGAACTACGTTTGTCAAGGGGTAAAATGATATTTTTTTATTTTTACACATAAAAAAAGCCCGTTTAGGCGTTTCTTCCCAAACAGGCAGTAAATAATTTATATTTCCGTGCTTCAGATTATTAATTCTGTTTTGTGAATGTCGTAATTTGATGTCTGGCTCTGCCTTGATATACCCAATTTTCATCTCCGCGAATTAATGTTAGCTTATTACCGTTAAGTTCGTAGCTATAAAAAATGTTGCCTAATCTTATATAATCATCCGAAATAGAATAAGTGCCATCGTAATAAGTTAACCTATCATAATCACCATCTGAATCTACGACCCAAGCGAGTGAACCATCATCAAAGAAAACATAACATAATATACGTCCTTCCCCAATATCGGTGTCAGGTATCCATTTGCCGACAATAGCGGATTTAACTGATGATTGAGCAAATGAAACCGTATCAACAATCGGTTTATTATCATTTGAACAAGCTGTAAGAATAAACATTAAAAATACAACCATAAAAAGTGCAATGATTATTGATTTAATACCTTTCATGTTATATAACCCCTTTATTATTTATTTTTCTTTTTTCATTATTATATTTATCACCCAGGTGGGGGGCTACCGATTGCGCCGACATTTATATCATAAATATTATTGTTAAAATTACCAGATTGACCTATTTGAATATCATTTCCATTACTGGCACGGTTATTATATATCCAACCTCCGTCAAAAGTAAAAGTGCCACCTGTTTGATTCACACCGCCGCCACTTGTACCGGCAGTATTATTATAAATTGTACCACCACTCATATTGAAGATACCGGAAGTATCTACACCGCCGCCGCTGCCTGATGTAGTATTGTCGCGAATCGTACCGCCGCTCATAGTAAAAGTGCCAACACGATCAATAGATACGCCACCGCCGTTATTACCGTTGATTGTTCCATCGTTCATGATAAAACTACTATCTCTGATACCTTTTCTAATAGACACTCCCGCACCGTCATGTCCGTTGATTGTGCCGCCATTCATAACAAAACTGCTATTAAACCAACCGATATTATCTATGCCATTGCCCTTGCTACCACTGATTGTACCGCCATTCATTGTGAATGTTGGATTATTCCCATGACCATGAAGGGTAACTCCACCTATAATCGTACCATTGTCCATAGTACCGCGACTAATCGCTACGTTACCATAAATTTCCCCACCTTTCATATTGATAAATCCGCTATTATTTCCAAGCCCATCCGAAGTAGTAACATTTCCCTTAATAGTGCCGCCGCTTATAGTAAGAGACGAATTGACATTGCTATTTATTGTACCACCATTCATTTCAAATGAGGCATCCCGGCTTCGATTCCAAGAAGGGGTACTAACTCTTCCGTTTATTGTACCATTGTTCATGACAAAAGCCCCAGAATTACTTGCACCACCGCCTTCATCGCCGCCAATAGTACCCCCATTCATTGTAAAATAACCAGCAATATGCACATCGCCGGCAACCCAAAAGCCGCCTGGTGTGTTACCTTTAATTGTACCACCATTCATGATAAACGTTCCGTAACTATCAATCCCTCCGCTACGGTCACTTTCCGTACCAATATGACCGCTGATTACGCCGCTATTAAGGGTTACAGTTGTATTTCTTGCGCCAATAATTCCGCTCCCTTTTGTGCCGGTTTTTCGCGTAATTCCAATGTTTTCGATGGTCAGTTTTGCATTTTCTTGAATGGTTATAACATCCATATCACGCGTGGAGATTAAACTTAACATCTTCGTGCCAGAACTTTTCAAAGTTACGTCAGCCCCAGAAGGAATTGTGAAATTTGATATTAATTCAATATCCGCATTTAGGGTGATAATAGTAGTAGGTGTATTTTCGGCTTGCGCAATAGCCGTTCTAATTTGATTTTCATTGCCAATACTCCAATTACGTATAATCACGTTTTCTATTAATGAAGATTTCGTTAATCTCCATATACCCTGTTGTTGGTCAAATTCTGGAACTATTTTTATATCAAATATCTCTTCGACGTTATCATAATGTTTGTTTGCAGAATAAGTCAATTCATCTAAATTATTGTTTAGGATAGTTGTTCTATCGACATAAGTGATTAAATCATACTTACTATTGAGGTCTGATGTTGCGATAAAATCATCAAGTTCTTTTTGTGATACTGTTTTCAACGGGGTAGCATATTGATTCAATATATTACTACTTACCATTTCCCAACCATCTTTTTGTAATAAATATGAAAAGTTGTAATCTATACTAAAAGAAACATCTTCATTTTTAGCATCACAGCTAACCGATACATTATATGAGGTTGTATTTACGTTATCAGAATAATTATTAATAGAACGATTTGATATTGTTAATCCTCTGCTTTTTATAAAATTATCGTTTTGTAAATCTGTCAATATTTGATTTTGAGTTACTGTTGATATAGACCATACTCCTTCTTGGTCACGCTCTATATTATCCAAAATCCAACCATTACTATATAGGTTATATATAAGATAATAACCTAATTCGTATTTTATATCATCGCAATGACCAAATACGGTAACATAAACAAAATCAGTTGTTTCTTTTTCGTCTGTTTGCCGCTTAATAATATTAATATTATCGATTTTCACATCTTGAATATCGAAAAAGCCAGAATGATTTTTTATATCTTTTGTAATTTGTTCGTTTGTCGCTTTTGATATGGACCAAACTCCATTTCGATCTCGTACTAAACTATCTAAAATCCACTTGTTTTTATTGAGATTATATGTAAGATAATAGCCCAATTCGTACTCTATATCATCGCAATGACCAAATACGGTTGCATAAACAAAATCAGTTTTTTCTTTTTCATCTGTTTGCCGATTAACAATATCAATATTGTCGATTTTCACATCTTGAATATCGAAAAAACCAGAATGACTTTTAATATCTTTCATTATTTCATGTTCATCTTTTTCAGACGGGGAACAAGAAATAATAGAAAAAATGACAAGCAAGAGCAAAATTATGATTGCAAGATTTTTTTTCATTTGGATAAAATCCTTTCGTTTATTATGTATGTACTATTCCGAATAAGTAAACTTTTTCGGATACTTTTTATTTAGAATATTTTAACACAGAATAACCGAAAAATCAAGTCTTTTTTGTATAATATTTTTGAATATTCAAAATTTCGACTTGCTTTTCAACTTTATCCATGTCGAATGTACTATTCCGAAAAAGTTTACATTATCGGACACCTTTTATCGCTTATATCGGCGTAACAGCTTGTATTCTTTGAGTTTCGCATAGAACGTGGAACGGCTCAACTCGCAAATTTTCAACATTTCGGACGTTTTTATTTGCCGTTGCTCCCATTTTTTCACCAGTTCCCCGAAATTGTCCGGTAAGTCTTTTTCGGGTCTGCCGAACCGAACGCCCCGCGCCTGTGCCGCCGCTATGCCTTCCGATTGCCGTTTGCGTATGGTTTCTCGTTCGCTTTGTGATACGAAAGACAAGATTTGAAGTACCATATCAGAAATGAATGTGCCAATAAGGTCTTTATGCAAACGAGTATCAAGCAAAGGCATATCAATTACGGCGATGTCAACGCCACGCTCTTTCGTTAATATTCGCCATTGATTTTGTATTTCGTCGTAATTACGCCCTAAACGGTCAATGCTTTTTATATAAATAAGATCGCCCGGGGTCACTATTTCGGCGAGTGCTTTATATTGCGGACGATCAAAGTCTTTTCCTGAAACTTTATCCGTATAGATATTTTCGGTAGGTATATTTAATTCGTCCATTGCGATTAATTGCCTATCTTCGTTTTGGTCGGTGCTTGAAACACGGACATAGCCGTAAACTGCCAAATAATCATCTCCTTTTCAAATAAAAAAGCGGGTGATTTTCGCACCCACCATAATTAATATTTATATTTACATTTCCATGTTATTCGTCCGTGTGAACTGCCGTTCCTGCTGCCTGTCCTCGCTCATGATTTTTTCTACGCTTTTGCACAGCAACTCCATGCTCCGCACCTCGCCCTGCAAGCCGTAATACCGCTCTGTGAGCGTGCGTTTGGCGGCTGTCAGCTTCATCTGCTCCGCTTGCCATGCCTTGACGGGTACGGGGTCTGTCCTGCCGTTCATCACGGCGTTGATGTACTCCCTCGCACCCTTGAACGCCTCGATTTCCTTTGAGTGCTTGGCATAAAAAGCGTCGCGTTTTTTTGGGTCTTTTATCCCTGCGCACTCGTTGTAAACCGCCCTGTGCTGTTTGCGGTTCTCGTATTGCTCGATATGCGTTGCCAAAGTGTCACGCCGCCGTTCGATTGGCTTTATCTTGTCGGCAACGTCTTTGTATTCGTCGTTGATTGATTCTATCTTCTGAACAAGGTGAGCCATGTCGGTAATATTGTTATTTTGCAGAAACACGAAAACGCTTGCTTTCGCTTTCAGATTCCGTAAAGTGTTGTAGGTGTTCTGGGCGTTCTTGCCTACGAAAACATTGTCCATGACGGTCATCATAGTCGGCGCGTTCTGTATCGGGACGGCGTACAGTTTGTCTTTGGATTTGCGAATACGCGCCCGTAACTCTTTCAGTTGATTATTGGTGACTTCGGTTTGGCGGTTGATGTTACCCCTGTCGGTCTTAATGCCTTTCTTTTCCATTTGAGAAGCGGCAACGCCCATGTGAATGGTCGGGATTCTGTCAACGCCCTGCCTCTCGTAACTGCGGTGGTCGATTCGCTCTGTCTGATTTGCCTTTTCTAAATACCGGTTGGTGATGTCAGCCCATGCCGCCCGCCATTCTTCAGCTTTGGTTTGCTCGTTCCAGTCAACGGAATTAACCTTACGACTTTTGTATTCGCCGCTTTTCAGTTTTATGCGTTCGCCGTTATCGTCAAATATATATTCCTTTTTGGACTTCGCTCCCCATGTGCCGTCCTGTTCAATCGGTCGCAATGTCAGCATGATGTGAGCGTGTGGGTTTCCCTCACCTTTGTCATGAATACACAAATCGGCGCACATACCTTTGTCAACGAAGTTCTTTTGAACATACTCACGGGCGAGATTAAGATTCTGCTGCCTTGACTTCCGTGAATATGCTCTCCATGTTCTCCGTTCCTTTCGTCGTAAATGAGAAACGGCAAGCTGTGTGTTACAGACTTGCCGTTTCGATTGGCGGGGTACGGGGTGTCCCCGATTTTGCACCGATAGGGGCAAAACGCCGTCGGCAGACCGCACACACCGTTTACGGTGTATAAGTGCGCCATTCTCCGAATGGTCTTGGGTCATGCCCTCGTCGGTTTCCCCCCGCCGTCCCCTTATTCGTCGCTGTCCTCGTCATATTCCACTTCGACAGGAGGAAGTTCTGTGATACTGGAATTATTCTCCTGTGCCGCCGTTTTTGCCGATATGCTCGAAACAGTTTCAGTATTCTGTTTCGTTATTCCGTCCAATATCTTACGGGCATATTCGCCGAATAGGGTCTTTTCAAAGAATGCCTTGAATTGCTCGTCCGTGAGCGGGATTATTTCGGGCAGACGGCTCTCGACATACCCGCCGCGACTGCACAAGCGGCGCGTCCTCGCTTTCCGCTCCTGCTCCTTTTGCTGTTGGAGTAATCTTTTTACCTTATTTTCTCTCTGCCTGATGTCCTCTTGCGCGTTTGCGATTTGCTGTTCGATTGTGTTTCTGCTTGACATAATGTTTTTCTCCTTTTTATTTTTGTGTTTTGGCATAAAAAAAGCAACCACCGTTTTATCAGCGATTGCTTTTATCATGCGATTGTATATTTATTTTTTATTTTGCCCGTAATGATTCTATTTCTGATAAGGAAAGTGCTGTCGCTTCTGATATTTGTTCATTGGTCAACATTGTTTTAATGAGATTTGTAGCTATCTCCCGCGAATTTTTATTTACAGCCGTCCTCAGCCGTGAATTTTCGTCGCGGATAGCCATTTCACGCGCTTCATATAAACGCTGTGCTTCTTCGTCTTGGCTCAATCGCTTTAACTCAACGACAGCTTTTTTTACCGCCGGACTTCTCTGTGCAAGCATATCGAACTCCTCCTCTCGCTCTGCTCTTAAAAATTGTAGCCAGTCATACTTTTTTGTGTTGTCGCTCTGTTCGGGTATCTTCTTTAACTCCAACGTATTTATCTCCATAACGTCGGTAAAGGTTACGCCTGTTTCTTTGTCGTTCAACTGGAACGTATGATGATATTTCGGACTGTTTTCAACGATTTCAAAATCCGCTATTACTATGCTGATTGTCTTTTTAAAATCGTATTTGTCACCAGATTTTAATTGCGTTACCAACATTTTGGCGTTATAATACGTTACCCGTTCGGGTAAATCGTCCTGCTCTAAAACCTGCATTTCTATATGCACGATTTTCCCGTTCTTTGTCGTAAGCCTTACGTCCACTATGCCAAGTTTATCGTCTATGGTTTCACGTTTAAGGTGGGTATCTTCAAGCGTGATAGATTCGTATTCGTCCTCCGATATATTCAAAACAGATTTCAGAAAGTCGATTAATATTTCGGAATTTCTTTTATCGCCGAAAAGGAGTTTAAATATAACGTCAACTTTCGGTAATAATATTTTCGGACGCTGCGTGATTATATCATTGTTCATACGCTTTGCACCTCTTTCTCTATATTCATTTGTTTTTTCTTTGCAGCATAACGCCGCTGTGCCTGTCTGAGCTGCTCACGCTTGCGAAACGCTTTTTCCTCTGCGGCGATTTCTTCCGGCGTGGGTTCGGGTTCGGGCAGTTCAAACTTACCTATAAAGTTCAGATAAACGTCCACTTGTTGATTGCGTTCGCCGCTTGATTTGTCCGCTTCATGCACAACGATTTTTTCGATATATTCTACTATCATCTGCGGGGTCAGTTCGTCAAAATCCGTGTGCCGTTTCACTATATCAATAAATTTGTCGGCGCGAACGCTGTCTGCGTTGAAGCTGTCTATCTCCGCTTGCAGGCATTCGATGGACTGCTCTAATTCCGTCTGCTCTTGCTCGTATTCTGTTGATAGAATTTCAAACCTTTTATCTGTCAGCTTGCCCGAAACATTGTCCTCGTATATCCGGCGTATCAGCGTGTTCAATTCGGCAATCCGCTTTTGTTCTTTGGCGATTTTTTGTTTGTGGGTTTTCGCTGATTCCTCTTGCTTGATAATAGAAGATTCACGTACCTGCCGTATAAATTCCGCTTCATTGTTTTTTACATAACCGCTTACAGATTTAATTGCGTCGAGCGTGAGTTCTCTCAATACAACAGTTCTTATTTGGTGGTTCGTGCATTGCCTGTTAAACTTTCTCCCCGTGAGGTTATACGTCGAGCAGGTATAAACATCTTTCGGTGGTCTGTTGCATACATAACCTTTCTTGTTTATCTGTGTTGTCGGATATGGCTGTCTGTGGTTATACAACTTTGCTCCGCAATCGGAACAGAATACTAATCCCGTCAGCGGGTTCGCTTCTCCGTGACTGTCTTTACGCCGTACCGTTTTACGGCAACGCTACGCCGTTTCCCATGTGTCGGAGTCAACGATGGCGGAGTGCGTGTTCTCGAATATTATCCAATCGTCTTTCGGATTATCTTTTGCGCGTTTATCTTTGTATGATTCCATGCTTGTACGGAAGTTTACTGTATGCCCTTTGTATTCGGGTTTGGAAATTATACGCGCTACACTGTTGCCGTTCCACGCATACGGTATAGTCATATCATAATTATTGGAATAATTCACTATACCCCGCAAATGAAGATAATACGATGGGCGTTCTATCTTTTCTTCGGCTAATATCCTCGCTATATCGAACGGACCTTTGCCCTCAATAGTGAGGGCAAAAATCCGACGTACAATCTCCGCCGCTTCGGGGTCAATTATCCATTTTGACTTGTCGTTCGGGTCAAGAACATAACCGTAAATCGGATTAAACGTCAGACGCTTACCGTTCATGCCCCGTATTTTGAAACTTGCTTTTACTTTTCGGCTTGCGTCCCGCAGATACCATTCGCTCATAATATTTATGAACGGCGCAAATTCGAGCGTATCTGGATTTATGCTGTCAATGCTATTGCCGATTGCGATAAAACGAACGCTGCGTTGCCGGAATAATTCCATATACATTCCGACTTGAACATGGTCGCGTCCAAACCGTGACATATCTTTCAGGATAAGCACCCCGACATTACCTTTTTCCACTTCGGACATCAGACGTTTCCAATCCGGTCTGTCAAAGTTTTTACCCGACCAGCCATCGTCAGAAAAATGGGTCAGGTTTGTAAAACCATTCTTGGCAGCGTAATCAGCGAGCATCAATTTTTGATTTGCTATGCTCCCGCTCTCGGCGGTAACATCGTCATCAACCGAAAACCGCGAATAAAGCGCGGTAATCTTTGTGTTATCCTGTTTGCCGTTTTGCCTGTTCATGGATTGCTCCTTTCAGGCGGACGGCTCATTTGCAGTAATGATATTTTACCACAAACGGGAGGAAAAGTCAATCGTAATTTTGTAAACTTATTCATTTTCCCGCCGCCTTTCCGTTTGTATCGTTTTTGATAAGACGTAATACTTTATCGTCTATGGTTTCTCGGCTCGTTTTGCTGAAATGGACGTTGACGCGATAGTTGGTAGAGCCGATACGCTTTGTGAACGCTCCCGATTCACGCGCCGGCTCTTTCTTTATTATGGTTGCTGTTTGCATTATATCGGCTCCCTTCTTTTAAATTTGTATTATTATTTTTATAAATATAATTGTTGTCGATTATCACCCTTTCTTTTTATGATTTTTCAAGTCAGACCCGGAGGACGGCAGACTTGGTTTGTTTTTTGTTCCGCTTTCACCCCGACCACGTTCCTGCGTCCTGCCTTGTTTGACATTAGGCGCGTTATCTCGGTCGCTGTCCTTCGCGTCACGCCTCCGGCGTGTTCCATGCAAAGGTTACAGTTCCCGGTATCTGACCGGCTGCGGTATTCAATTTTCAAATAATAATGACGGAATATAAATTACCCGCCGCAAATATTATATCGCGCTTTTGCTTGACATTTCAAGGGGTTTGTGCTATGCTATAAGGAAGAAAACTACATCGAAAATATAATTCCTGTAATGATAAAGGAGTGAAATGATATTTATGGATTATGACTTCTCAAAACGTGAGCGCGGGCTCGGTAAAACCGTCTTTGCGCTGATACTTGACCGCAAAAAAATGACGGAGCGTATCGTCATTGGAGAAATGAGCGAAACACGCCGCCATCTTGAAAACGGAGTGGGTGAAGTTTATTACGACCAAACCCGCCCGTTAGGGCAACTGTTATTAAGTTTTGAGGCTGACAAAGATAGAGAATGGAATGTGAACGCTATGCGGTTATTTGAAAGTTATGGTAAAACATTTCCGTTTGAATCGGAGCGTTGGAAAATCGCCGCTCCCGTTTCCGATTTTCTGAACGCCAAATGCAAAAGCGGCGAACCGTCAGCTATGTTCGCCGCCATCAGGACGTGGGAAGAATATTTAAATTGCTATAACCTTAATCACGGAGCAGATTTGCTTATTCAACGGTTGAACTTACTCTGCCGTCTGTTTTCCGTGTACGGCGAATACAAACCGTGGCAGAAGCAAGCTGCCGCGCTGTCGCAAGCTATACACGACGGCGAAAGTCAAGTTGAATTATGGTATTCAGTCAGTAAACGCCCGTTTGAGTGTGTAGTTACGTCCGCTTCATTTCAGCCGTTGATATTTTATTATTTACATAAGGTTGCCGATTGGGGTTTTGTATATCAGAAGTGTAAAATCTGCGGTGAATACTTCATTGCCCGCAGCCGTCACTATGAATTATGTTCCGACGATTGCCGCAGGGTGCAAGGCGTAAATTTGAGGCGGGAATTTGAGGAACGAATACAGGAAAACGATTATGAGCAAAAACATGATAATGCGTATCAGTATTGGTATAACCGTTTGCGGCGATTGAAACGGGCAAAAATTCCCGACACTGATAAAATCAAAATCGTGTCGGAAACGTTCAAGGTATTCAAAAAAGAAGCGGTTAAGCGCAAAGGTATGGTTAAACTCGACAAAACGAAAGCCAAAGATTTTATTGATTGGCTTTTAAAACAACAAATAGTAGTTGATAAATTGATGGAAAAGTAGTATAATAGGATTAGTTTTGGTGTGTTATTTCGCCCTTGCGGACAAATAGAAGCTGTTTTTTGAAGGGGGTGGTATATTATAGTGAACCCGAGACAATGGACAGCGAAAAAAGAGGGTCTATCGTAGAATATCGTAGAATATTTCATGAAATCATTAAATTGCGTTAAACTGGCATCGTTTTTCAAACGGTGTCAGTTTAGTTTTAAGTTGAATACGCTCGAAGTTGTAAAAATTGATATAGTCGTGAATCATAATTTTTGCGTCTTGAAAGTCAACGGATTTTGTACGGTTGATACATTCGGTCTTGAGAATAGAGAAGAAATTTTCAGCCGGAGCATTGTCGAGCGGATTACCGGCTCTTGACATAGAGGGTAAAATGTTGTATTCCGGTGTTTGCCCTACCTGTACGGCGAGGTCGTTCACTTGCGTGTTGACCGTATCGAACATACTGGCGAACGTCACCATGATTGCGTCGGTTAGGAGTTGCCTGAGCCAGTCGGTGAAAGTGTCGAATAGCCAGCCCATTAGGTTAGGTGTTGAACAGCCCGGACAGGAGCGGCACGAGTATCAAGCCGATAAGGGCGACGCCGCCCCCCGCCATGAGTTGCTTCATGCCCTGTGACTTGCTTGCCGGGTTATCTTGTCCGTAGCCTTCCAAAAGGTTGATAACGCCCCAAATACCAAGACCCGCGCCTATGGCAATTACGAGCATTTGCAGTACGTCTACCGCGCTGTTGAAAAAATCCATGTTTACTATAATTAATATTACTTATATCATTCTTATTTGGCGCGGTTTTTCCGAAGTCTTGAACTCCGATTTTCGGAAGTGCAGACTTCTGTTTTTCGGAAGTCTTGACTTCTGCCCCGCCGAAAAACTTTCTGACATAGATTATCGCGGGTTTTCCCTGTCCCTGCCTGACCCGCTCTATCAGTCCAACCCCTTTTTCCGTGTCTAACTCCGCAAGCATTTTCACGCCTTTTTCGTGCTTGCACTTCATATACTCCTGCACATCGTCGAGCGTGAATATGATATATACTCTGTCCTGTTCGTCTGACCAACCGTTTTTGACGGACAGGCTCATGCGGTCAAGCATTAGTCCGTACAGGATTTTTGCTCCGTCTGACAAATCTTTGTAGCGATCATTCGTAAACAAGGCTTTTGGCAGTCGGTAAAATGTGTAGTGTTCAGCTTCGTTGCCGTAGTGATAATCGTATGGTTGTATCTGGTTCATTCGTATAGCTCCTTTTTTGTGTTCGGGCAATAAAAAAAGCCGGGAGCTTTTTTCAGAAAACTCCCGGCTATGCCAGATATGGTTTTTATTTGTTGTTCGCCGAACACAAAAATTAAATTTAATTTTTATATGTAATTTTTATTGCTCTATCAATTCCCCGAAAGCCAGCATAGCAGCACAAAATATATCAAACGAATCATTATTTGCCAATGTCGTCAGTAGAGGATCTCCCTCTCTGATTCGCATTGTGCGTCTGATTTCCTTAGGGATAACTACCCTTCCAAGGTCGTCTATTCGTCTTACTATTCCTGTTGCTTTCATTATTTTTCTCCTTGTTTTTTGTTTTATTTTTCTTGTTTTATTTATAAATCCCTATTCACTTTTATATTATTTACATTTCTGTATTTTTTTATTCTTTTATTTTTATTATCTCATAGTTAAAATCAATTTGTCAAGTATAAGTTTTATGCGCAAATAAAACTCGCTTCTATATTTTATATAATTTTAATAGAGGTGTTATATTTTATGATAGAATTATTTGGAACACGTTTAAAAACAATACGATTAAGAAAAAACTTAAATCAAAATCAACTGGCAAAAAAATTAGATATTACAAGATCTTCTGTTTCATGTTACGAAAGAGGTGGAATTTATCCGTCGCTTGAAACGCTTATTAAAATATGCAAATTGTTTGATGTTTCGGCTGACTTTTTACTCGGTTTATCAGAGACAGAAGAATTTAAAATGTCGCATTTGAGCGATGAGCAAGTGAATATTATCTTAAATATTATAAATCAGTTTGAACAAATTGACAATTAACACATTTATTAAAAATAAAAAAGCACAGCGCACCGTTTTAATTCGGTTGCTGTGTTTTTTTATTATAGTAATATAAGTTGAAAAAAGTCTAAAAGCATGATAAAATAGAGACATGAGTTATGATAAAAAATATAGAGAACGCGCAGTGTTGTACAGAAAGGAAAGACACACGATAGAG
>Ga0082212_10009131_pt1 | contig 12816 bp, 13 predicted proteins | sample TergutNt197P3_FD_71548 | JGI IMG/M metagenome (GOLD analysis project Ga0082212, IMG submission 71548) | Neocapritermes taracua P3 segment gut microbial communities from Petit-Saut dam, French Guiana - Nt197 P3 | ecosystem: Host-associated > Arthropoda: Insects > Digestive system > Gut ... | reverse complement strand
TTCAGCGTTACTAGCGACACCTTGCTCACTTGTATGATACCTAACCTTCTAGACGGAACCTATCCGGTGGTAGTTACTACTTTGGGAGTTACCAGCAATAGAGACGTAACTGTAAACATGCAAGCTAACCCTACCTACCCAACCATGCAGTCCTTCAATACCACAGCTTGCAATGCTATGCCCATATATTACCCAGCCACGTTGCCACCGGTCGGATCAGAAGTTAACTTAACGGACATCCGTGATGGTAAAGTATATAAGATACGAAAGCTACCAAGCAACACCGCAGGCACTACTGGCTGGTGCTGGATGGTGGATAATCTGGCCCTGCAGCCAACAGGAGCCTCGATGGTGCTAGATAGTGTTACTAGTGACCTGACCTCAGGTACTTATACCCTAACAACGGCTAATGTGATTGATTCCTATAATCATCTTGGTCAAACGTATTGTGCCGACTTAAATCCCACAACCTACATGAATAGGTGCGGTATGTACTATATTCAGTCAAACGCTACGACCGGTGGCACCTCAAACTCCATTTGTCCTAAAAATTGGCGGTTGTCGACTGGTGGAGCAGCTAATCCAGGCGGGGATTATGCCACTCTTCGGACCGCTTTGAACTGGGGGACTAATGGGGCAAACGTCATCAATTCGCCCTGGCGTGGTCTGCTTGCTGGACAGGCTCATACTCAAGTGCAATATTCTTTACAGGGCGTCTGGGGATGGTATGTCACGTCTACTACTTCTTCTGCGGGTCGTGCCTACCAGTTTGGCTTCACTGCTACTTCTGTTGGTAGTTCTTTAGCTGATTCGCCCAACGGCAACATTTATTCCGTGCGTTGTCTAGCTAGGTAATATGCTATACTGGTTACTATGTGTGGAATTGGCGGATTTTACGGCATTGATGCAGACAAAAAATTGTTAAATCGGATGAATGAACTGATGGCGCATCGGGGGCCGGATGGCTGTGGGACTTTTGTGGCTGGGTCAGCTGGCTTGGCGCATCGTCGCTTGGTGATTATCGACAAAAAGGGCGGTGATCAGCCGATGCGAAGTCGTGACGGACGATATGTGGTCGTGCTGAATGGTGAGATTTATAATTATATTGAGCTGAGAGACGAACTGAGATTGTTGGGGTATGAATTTGAGACCAATTCGGATACTGAAGTGGTATTGGCGGCTTATGTGCAGTGGGGGGAGGAGTGTCTTGATCGGTTTAACGGTATGTGGGGGTTGGCAATTTATGATAGCGAAAAAGATGAGCTGATTCTCAGCCGCGATCATTTTGGGATCAAGCCGGTTTATTGGGCGCGAGCGGGTAAAGGTGTGGTGTTTTGCTCGGAGTTGACGCCGATTGTGGAGAGCGGATTGATTGAAAAAGCACCGAATGACCGGATTATCTATAGGTATTTGAACTTTCGGGTGCATGATGACGGACGAGAGACGTTTTTTGCGGGTGCGGAGAGATTGTTGCCGGGCGAGCTGATGCGGGTGAGTAGCAAGGGTGTGAAGGTAAAAGTTTATACGACTCTTTATGATGATTTGAAGAAATTGGCGAGGAAAGGCAGCCGGTACGATAGAAAAGCAAAGCGGGAATATCGGGAGCGGCTGGAGGCAGCGATACGATTGAGGCTGCGCAGTGATGTGCCGGTGGGGACTTCCCTGTCGGGCGGGCTGGATTCGTCTGCAGTAGCAGTGTTAGTTAGCCGTTTGATGGAGCAGGAAAAGGGTGCGACGGCGAGCGTGGGCGGTGAGCAAAATGTGTTTTCGGCGATTTTCCCAGGGTCGGCGAATGATGAGGAGAAGTATGTCAATGCGGCGGTGGAGGCTTGCGGTGAGGCGGTAAAAGTACACAAAGTAAAGCCAAAGGCGGATGAATTCAAGGTGGATTTGCTGGAGTTTTTGAGGACGCAGGAGGAGCCGACGATTAGTACTGGACCTTATGCGCAGTACGAGGTGATGAGGGAAGCGAGCAAGCATGTGACGGTGCTCTTAGATGGGCAAGGGGCAGATGAGACGATGGCGGGGTATTTGCCGTATTATTTTGTGTATTTGCGACAGCTGAGGTCAGAGAATGTTTGGCATTTTTTGGGGGAGAGCTTAAGTTCGTTGGATGTATTGGCAAAGTTTGGCTGGATGCAGCTGAAGGGCAAGTTTAAAAAGAAAATGAGTATGCGTGCGTTGCTTGATGGTGAGTTTGCAGGAGAATATAGGTCTGAAAAATTTACGACAGTGCAAAATAATTTAAAATTACGGTTAATGGACGACTTGTTTAAGAATAGCATCCCTGCTCTACTGAGATACGAGGATCGCAATACGATGCATTTTGGCCTTGAAGGACGGGTACCGTTTTTGGACAAGGATCTTGTGAGTTTTGTGTTTTCTCTGGAGGACGAAGCGATTATTAAACGGGGATGGAATAAACGGATTTTGCGCGATAGTTTGACTGGAGTGTTACCGGAGATGATTCGGTTGCGTCGGAATAAAATTGGTTTTACGACGCCGGAACACGAGTGGTTTATGCGACTAAAAAATTTCTTTTACGGCGTGTTTATGTCGGAGGAGTTTAAGGGGCGGAAATATTTTGATCAGACGGCGGTAGTTGAGGCGTTTGAGGGATTTGTTAGTGGCAAGAATACGTTAGGAAGCATGACATTTTGGCGCATGGCCTGCGTGGAGCTATGGTTGCGTCAGTATTTTGATGCGCCAAAGCCGGAGCCCAAGCATAAAGCTAGTGATTTTGAGCCGAATAAGGGGAAGAAATTGACGATCGAAGTGGGCGGAAATGCATATGCACGTTATCCGCTGCGGACGGAGGCGGTGACTAGGGAGACGAAGTTGGGTGGTTTTATAGTTGGGCGGGTGGAAAAAACTTTGGGGGCTTTGAAAGGCAGGAGCTTGGGTGAATGGCATGTAGTGGTGAGCGAGAAGATTGTGGCGATCACGCAGGGGCGGTCGTACTTCTTGTGGGACATTGAGCCGAGCTGGTCGGCGCGGATTTTGAGCAAATTTGTGCAGAAGACTCCGCACGGAATTGGGCTGGGCAGTCCGTTTACGATGGAATTGGCAATTCGTGAGGCAGGGCTGCCGCGGATTTTATGGGCATCAGTAGCCGGGGCATTTGGCAAGCTGATTGGTAAGAAAGGTTGGTTTTATATTGCGGCAGGTAGTGATGTGCGAGCGATTGATGGGCCAACGGAATATTCGGTGTATCCGGCGAATGTGTCAGCGAAATTGGCACCGAAAGACCCGAATGGAGTGGCGAAGCGACTGGACGGGGCGCTAAGAAAAGCCATGCCGGAAAAATACGCGAAGAGCTTTGCGGGCGTGGTGATTATTGATGCAAATGATTTAGGTAGAAATATACTTGGCAAGAGTACCGACGTGGATGACGAGAAGTTGGCGGCGATGTTTGCCGATAATCCTTCAGGACAGGGCCACGAGCAAACGCCGATTGTGGTGGTCGAAAAGAAGTAGGGATTTTATATTATTTCCAGTTTTTGCGGGGGGAGGAGAGGAGTTTTTTGATATTGACGCGGGTGGTAAAATCGATGGCGGTACGGGAGTAGACGTAGACGGCGAACTTGATGACTAAGAAGCTAGCGATGGCGATAACGGCAAGGCCGATAAAGTATTCATGAATAGGAAGAGTGCCAAAGGTGTTTCTGAACATAAGAGCGATTGGTGCGGAAGGTGGGAAGTAAGATAAGAAGTAGGTCATGGCGTCGGCGCTGTTTGCGGTCATGAAGGAATTGATGAAGAAGATTGGTAGGATGACGAGGATGATAATGATACTGGCGAAATTTCCTGCATCTTTGGCGGTAGGGACAAGGGTGCCGATGGTGACGCAGAGTGCGGTGAAGAGGAAGTACGAGAAAAGGAGGAGGATTATGGTGGAGAAGATGAGCCAGAAGCTGAGCTCAATTGGGAAGTCGGCAGGTATGATGTTGTTGGTAAAGCCGAAGACGGCAAGGATGATGATAGGGACAATAAGTACGGCGAGCTGGATGAAGCCGAGTATGATGAGTGAGATGATTTTGCCAGTGATGAGATCTCTGGGTTTAAGTGTAGTCAGAATCATTTCGGAGATGCGGTTTTCTTTTTCTTCGACCATGGCGGTGGTGAGACGGTTGCCAAAGACGACGATGAGAATATAAAAGAGGATAAGGCCGATGGCGGGGACGACCATGCTGGCGATTTGCGACATCATGTCAAACTCGGTGTTGTCGACGGTGAAATTGGTGGTGTCGATTTGAACTGTGCCGCTGATGACGGCGAAATCGGTGGGATCGACGTTATTAGCGGCAGAGAGGATGAGGAGGCTACGCAGAGGCGCTTCATAATTAGTGAAGATGTTAATAGATTCGCTTTTGGCATAGATCTCGGCGGTGAGAGTTTGGTCGAAATCGCTTGGTAGGTAGTAGAAGACGTTAATTTGGTCATCTTTGACGGCGTTAATTCCCTGTTCTTTGGAGTCGAAGAGCTGGAGTTCTTGGGTGCTGCCATCGGGCTGGGGAACGGCGTTGGTGCTGAGATAGCCAGAGGCGTCATAGAGGCCGAGCTGAAGATCGGAAGTATCGGTGCCATCTTCTACGACCGATCCAGCGTTGTAGCCGACGAATCCAGCGAAAGCTACGTAGGCGATAAATAGGACGGGTAAGATGAGCGCAGCGATCCAGAAAAATGGCTTTTTGATATTACGGATAATTTCGAATCTGACGACGTTGCCTAGATTGGTATTGATAATTTTCTTAGACATCTTTTTCTCCGTAGACTTCTACAAAAATTTCGTCGAGGGATTTGCCGCCAAATTCTTTTTTGATATCGGAAATCTTGCCGTAGGCGCGAGCGACACCGTTTTTGAGGAGGATGGCACGGTCGCAGAGGCGCTCGACCTCTTCCATGTAGTGGGTAATTAAAATGATGGCGGAGCCTTGTCCGTGGAGTTCGGCGATGATATTCATGAGGAGCTTGCGGTTAACGGGATCAAAACCTTTAGTGGGCTCGTCCAGGATGAGGAGTTTGGGGTTGCCCATGAGGGTGAGGCCGAGCTGGACTTTTTGTTGCATACCGGAGCTGAGTTTGCCGATTTGTTTAGTGGAGGCGTCGTGCAAGTCGACGCGTTTGAGGTATTTGAGACTCCATTCTTTGGGGTCCTTGAGGCCTTTGAGGTGGCCAAAGTAGGTCATGACGTCGATGACGGTTTCTTTCATGTAGAGACCGCGTTCTTCGGGGAGGTAGCCAACGACGGTTTCTTGTGAAGGGGTGAACTTTTGGCCGTTGACGAGCAGTTCGCCGCCAGTGGGTTGGTAGAGGCCGAGGAGGGTGCGGACGGTAGTGGTTTTGCCGGAACCGTTGGAGCCGAGCAGGCCAAAGATCTCACCTTGTTTGACGGTGAAGGAGAGGTCTTTGATGACTTTTTTGCCATCAAAGGTCATTTTGAAATTTTTTACCTCAACAATGTTGCTCATTAATTGTTATTGTAGCAGGGTTTTTAGAATTATGTAAAAAAAGTATTGAGCTGATGCTTTTAAAAGTTTTGTTGGTTAGTTAACGTTTGGGCATGAAAAAATTTATTTATGTATTAATTGTGGCGGGAATAGTGGCGGGATTGGTGGTGTCGGCGGGAGCAGAGGCAAGCGTTGATTGTAAAGACGTGCAGTTTGTGTTCGCGCGGGGATCAGGAACTGCATATGGCGAGAATGACATGTGGCGTAGTCTCCAAACGGAAGTTTCGGCGCAGATGGCTGGGGTGGGGGTAAGCTATGGTGTCTATGAAGTAAATTATCCGGCGGTGGGGATAAATGCTTGGAACATATTACCGACTTGGATTTCGGCAGGTAGGGTGTTTGAATTTGGTGATAGCGTGAGTGACGGCGCAGTGGACGTAGTGGGGTTTTACAAAGAGCAGGTGTCGAGATGTGCGCAGACGAAGTTTGTACTGATGGGGTATTCGCAGGGAGCAAAAGTGATAGCGAATGCGCTTGAAGTTTTGGACCCGGAGGCGATTTTGTACGTGGCGATGTTTGGCGATCCGAATCTGTACTTGCCGGAGGGGGCAGGAGTTCGTCCGCCAGCTTGTCGGGGTGAAGGATTATCGAAATATCGAGTATATGTGCCAGATTGCAACACGGAAAACGGGGTGCTTGGTGCGCGTAAGCCCTATGAGATATCTGGATATGAGGGGAAACTTGGGTTGTGGTGTAATGAAAAAGATCTGGTTTGCGGAAGCTCGAGGAATTTGCTTGTAAATAGTGGACATTCGAAGTATGAGACGCAAGGTCATGTTGGGTCTGCAGTGCGACAAGCGATTTTGAGGATAAAGCGGGATATTTTGGGGCAGGTTGTGGACTTGAGCATGGGCAGGCAGGCGCCGATGGATACAGTTATATTGATTGATTCGACGGGTTCGATGGCAAGTTATGTTGCTAAATATCGGGCGGAAGCGGTGAGGTTGGCGAAGTTGGCTATTGAAAGTGGCGGTAGAGTGGCGCTATATGAGTATGGGGATCTGAATGATCCGTTTGGTCTGGGGCAATTGTATGGGTATGTGGATATAGATCCAGATGATCTGTTTGGCCTGAGGCAGCTGTGTGATTTTAGTTGTTCACTGAGTGAGTTTGAGCAGAAGATAGATGCAATTGGGGCGGGTGGTGGGGGCGATGGGCCAAAGAGCTTATTGAATGCTGCGCTGGGGGTGATGAATAAATTGGAGTGGCAAAAAGGAGCAACGAAGTCTATCGTGATGTTGACTGATGCGACCTATGTTTCGCCGGATCGAAACGGGACGACATTGGCACAGGTAGTGAGGCGGAGTTTAGAGATTGATCCAGTGAATATTTATGTGGTGACGAATGAGGATATTAAGGGTGCACATATTGAACTGACGGAGCTGACTGGTGGAAAAGTATTTGGCGTGGGCGAGATGAGCGCATCTACGGACTATATTGTGTCGCGGCCGGTGGCAATGCTGCCATTCGAGAGATATTACGGTGGGGTGGGTGAACAGTTTTATTTTGACGCGAGTGAAAGTTATGGGGTGGGGGCTGACTTAAGTCATTTTGAGTGGGATTTGGATGGTGATGGAGTATTCGAAGTGGTGACGATGGAGTCTTTTGTGGGTGTAGAGTTTGATGTGGAGGGTGAAAGGTTCGTGGTTGTGAAGGTGGTAGCGGAGGATGGAAGTTTTAGTACGATGTCGGCGATAGTGACGGTGGGTGACGGGGCGGTTGATGTCGGTGGGTTGGCGCCGGTGGATTTGTCGGCGGAAAAGATGTCGGAAACGCAGGCGGTTTTGAGCTGGACACCTACGAGCGAGGTGGTGTATGTTTTGGTGGCGGTGAATGGTGTGCCGCTAGGGTATATGTCGGCTAGGACTGGCGAGGTGCGAATTGATGATTTGGATTTAAGTCAAGATGTTCAGTTTGTTGCGACGGGAATGGACGCGGAGCTTAACTTGGGAGAAAGTGCATATGCATTTCTGAAGGCTAATGGCGATGCGGAAGAGACGGTTTTAACAGAGGTCAAAGATGATGGTCTTGGGATAGGAGAAGAGGTGCATATACATAGTTTGGTGGGAAAGTTGGCTGTGGTTGAGGAATTGAGATTGCCAAGTACGGGAGGGAAAATGATGGCGAATGGCTCAGTATTGTCTTCACGAGTGCCGTTGATGATTGTGAGCGTTGTGGTCGGACTCTGCTTTATGTTGTGGAGATATAAGACGATTAGCGTGCAGAGGAGCGATAGAAGGCCATGACACAGGCGCCAAGGGCGAAGATAGCGACGACGATTATGACGGCGGTGGAGGCACGGATGTATTCTTCGGTCTTGGGATAAGCGTTGGTGTTGAAGTGTGCTTTGGTGTAGCCGGTCCAAACACTGAAGCCGAATTTGGTTTCTTGTCCGGCTGCACTAAAGAATTCATCGTAATCTTTTTGGCCAGCAAGTATTTCTGTGTAGTCGGATGAGGCGGCCCAAAAATGACGCTCGTCGTTCCAAGTGGCGTTTTCTACTACTTGTAGAGCGAGGGCTTTGCCGGCGTCGCTGGCGCCATAATGGTCGTAAATAGCATTAACGCTGCTGGCGAGAGTGGAAACGGCGGCGCTAGTTTGACTGTCGAAAGCGGTCTTCATCTCGTCGCGGACGGTTTTTAGAATGACGAGGTTGCTGATGAGGGCGAAGATAGCAAGGACAAAAATGAGCAGGACGGCGCAAAATTTGGGGCCAATGGATTTGCCGGTATAAGTTTTAGTGCGTTTGATTTTGGTGGTTTTCGACATAAATAAAAGTTTCCTGTTTAAGTTACTTACATAATAACACGAGCGGTTTGAAAAACAAAAGTATATTTCAAGGTGAGACCTTGCAACAAGGTCTCACCTTGAAACAAAAAAACGACCAACTTTGATTGGTCATTTTTTGCTGAACGAGGCTCTCTTAGGGTGTGAGGGTCCAAGCGAGCGATGCGCTGTCGAACTCCAGACGGTAGCTGCGGCGACCGGCTAGACAGTCAAAAATGTGCTTGGCGGTGCCGCCGACAAATTTGACGCGAGCGCGGAGAAGTTCGGTGACTTCTATTTCCCTACCGGTGGCGCGCTTGAACCTGAGCGGCTGACAAGGAGTTTGGCTGTAATTAAACAGAGCCATGACTTCGACTCGTTCAGTTTGATGATTTTTGTTAATGTTTTGCATAAATGGATCTCCAGTTGAGTTTGTTGGAGTCATCTATGTGAGCCGTTGGTGATTTTTCCTTGGCTCAGTGCCGGACAAACAATGACAATTTGACCGACTTGTGGGGCGATCGCTAGTGACCGAAGTGTTGCGATGCATATACATTATACACACGTGAAGACGTTTATGGATAGTCTTGAAATATGGTCCTGGATTACGCTGGCGACTGTGTTAGAATATGTAGAAAGGAGAGATAAAATGACAGACGACAAAACAACTAATAATGTGCCAGCGGAAGACGAAATGGCAGAAGATAAGACAGTCGACAGCTACTATGGCGAGAATGAAGATTATGATAGCGATCTGGATTTGAGTTTTTTGAATGACGAGGGTGAGGGGGATGATGACAAAAGGGACGCAAAACAAGACGAGGCGTAGTCCGGGTGACTCCGAAGGGGCGGTTCGAGTAGCTTTAGTAGTTCCGCATATTTTTATAAATAGAGAACTGTTGCCGCGAGTGATTTTTTCGCCCGGGCAATTGGCTTTGGATTTGGCGGCTGGTCTTGGTGACTTTGGTGTTGATGTAACTTTCTTTACTCCGGGGTCAGCTGATACGAAGATTAAAAACGTCACCGCTGACATGTCATATTTCGATAAAGAGCTAGAGGGGCGTGGTTATGGTTATATGGAGCTGCTTAAAAAACACCCGGCGACGTTTGTGGCACTGGCACGTCAAGTGCAAGCGGAGCTGATTTCTAAAGCTTACCAGATGGCCAATGATGAGCATTTTGATATTGTTCATATCTATGCTAACGAAGAAGATATTGCGATGCAATTTGCGAATCTCTGCGAAAAGCCGGTGATGTTTAATCTTCATGATCCCTTCAATTTTTTGATTAAATACAAATCTGTGATGCCAAAATATAGGCATTTGAACTGGATTTCAATCAGTCAGTCTCAACGGGCGGGTATGCCGGAGGATACGAATTGGGTAGCTAATATTTATCATGGGCTTGATCCAGCTAATTTTGATGCTAATTTTGATGCGACTGATGATTATTTTGCGTATGTGGGTCGCATTATTGAACCTAAGGGCGTGCATTTAGCTATAGAGGCAGTGAGGATTTATAATCGGCGACATCCGGACAAGAAAATGAAGTTAAAAATTGCCGGTAAGCACTACAGTGACAGTAGTAAAGACCAGTATTGGGAGAAGTACGTCAAGCCTGAACTGGATGAGACAATTGAATATGTCGGTTTTATCCAAGGTAAACCTTTAAATGATTTCCTGAAAAATGCTCGTGCCTTGATCGTACCTTCTACTTTTTCGGAGCCGTTTGGAATGGTGACTTTGGAGGCTTTTGCCTCTGGAACTCCGGTGGTTGGCTTATCGGTAGGTGCTACGGCTGAAATCGTAGAAGATGGTAAGACAGGATTTATTATTCGTGAAACCGAAGAAGATCCCCGTATTTTGGCTATAGCTGATGCTTTAGAAAAAATCGAAACTATTGACGGACGAGATTGTCGAGCGACTGTCGAAGAAAATTTCACGCTGGAAAAAATGATCCAAAATTACGCTGAGCTTTATCAAGAGATGGCAAAGCATACGCGCAGATGATTGACGGTGCAGCTACGGGACTTATTGCTTTTTGAGGTTGCGTTTGCCAAGAACTAAGATGCTTATTGCGGGATAGCTGATACCTAGTAGCATTATGATAGCAGAGAACAAGACTCCCCCGCTAACATCTACGTAAAATTTACTAGTGTTGGCCTCAACGATAGTTGCGGTTACCATTATGGTAAATAGTAGTACGAAAATGCATATTTGGGTGACGTGCCACACGAATCTATTGAGTTTGTATCTGATGATGGCGTATGCGGTGATATATGCGGACACGACGAAGGCTAACGCCGACAGCGTGATGAAAAGTTCGGGGCGCTGCTCGATGCGTTCCATAGTAATCATTTGGCTATCGCCTGATTTTTTGCGAAAACAGATGGTTGGCTGGTCGCCGCGAAAGAAAACACAAAATTCACCGTAGGCAGTATCCCATGAATCGGAAATAAAGAAAATTTCGTCGTCTGCTTCGTTTTCTCTGGTCATATCGATCATTTGCTGAGCATCATCATGAGATATGTCGGTTTTTCGGGTAATAGCAGTGTCTTTAAAAAATATCAATACGAGACCCACGACAGCGACAAGTATGGCGAAAAAGATAAATCTAATAGCGGTTTGTTTTTTCTTTTGAGTCTTTGCGGGGTCGATGGAATTAGCAGCATCTCCACTTACGAGGTCATCGACGCCGACTCCGAATAGTTTGGCTAGGCTGCTTATACGATCCAAATCTGGCATCGATTCACCGGATTCCCATTTTTGGACAGATTGACGACTGATACCTAACTTGTCTGCGAGGCCCTCCTGCGTTAGGCCGTGTTCTTTTCTTAATCTAATGATATTTCTTCTGAATGTCATAATATTCCCTTTAGTTGATACTGGAGTAAGTATAGGTAATTTTATTTAAGTATAACATCAATTAACGCGTGCATTATGGGTGGCTTTTGACAACTATTGGTTGCTATATCTAAATTATTACCATGGGGGCTTTGATGGCTTCGTGTGATTGGTAATTTAGCAATTCGAAATCTTCGATCTTGAAATCATCGATGGTTTTTTGTAGCCCGTGGATCTTTAGCTGTGGGAACGGGAGTGGTTTACGTTTTAACTGTTCCCCGGCGGCCTCAAGTTGATTAGTGTAGAGATGTGCATCGCCGATGCTGACTATGAACTCTCGGGCCTCTAGTCTGGTGAGTTTGGCGATCATCAAGAGGAGGGCGGAATATTGTGCGATATTGAAGGGGAGGCCGAGGAGAACGTCGCTGGCGCGTTGGTAAAGTTGCATATATAGTTTTCCCTTGATGACGTCGAGCTGGAACAGCGTGTGGCAGGGCGGTAGTCGCATTTCGCTAAGCTCTCCAGCGTTCCAGCCGGAAACTATAATGGCTTTGCTATTCGGATTGTTTTTGACTTCGTCTATGGCCCACTGCAGTTGGTCAAACTCGGTGCCGTCGGGTCTTTTCCAGTGGCGCCATTGTACACCATAGATTCGTCCCAGGGTACCTTCTTTGACGGAGTTGGCGTCCTCAAAGCCGTCCCAGATTGGGACTTTGTGGTCTTGAAGGTATTTTGGGGTTTGGCAATTGCCAGAAATGAACCAAAGCATTTCAGTGAGCGGCCATTTAAATGGAGTTTTTTTGGTGGTAAGCAATGGAAAGCCCCAGCGCATATCGAACCTGAGCTGTGCTCCGAACACTGATTTAATGGGGACAATACCTCGCGTCTGCTTAGTTCTTCCTCTTTCGAGAATTCGTGCTAAGAGTTCTAAATACTGATATTCCGGATGCACCCGTTTTCTATCACTCATCGAACCTCCTATACTTCACCCCTGCCTTATCAAATAGATTATATCCGTATTCATCTCCATAATCTAGTTCGTAAACTATCTCTTTTATGCCGGCATAGATAATATTTCTGGCGCAGTGTGGACAAGGGAAGGTACGCATATGGAGTGTTGCGCCTATGGCTTTAGTTCCCGCTTCGATCAGTGCTGCAGTTTCCGCATGGACTGTGTCATATTTTGAGCTATCTCCTGTTGGAGTCCGGTGTTTTTCGCGTGATAATCCGTGATGCCAAGCATAGGCTTCATAAGGCACAACGGCATTATGTGCGAGAGAGATGATCTCGTTATCTTTAAGAATCGCAGCTGCGTTCTGAAAGTCTGTGATGAAAGCTTTTGCGGCTTCTTCATCAAGAATTTGTCGTATATTTTTTTCGCTGAGCCGAGGTACTCTTTGTTTATTTGTGAATTTTTGAGCGAAAAGTTTTGCTTCGTCTTCGTCGATAAATGGCGACTCGTATTTTACAGTTGCCCCTTTTTTTATAATGGCCGTATATTCTGGTCTGAGATGAAAGCTGCGGTGAAAAGATCCGTTTATAACTATCGCTCGGTTGAACTGAGTTTGTTCAATGATTTGGGCCCCATCTTGCTGAGAGTATTCAATTATTTCTAGCTGTCCCCCAGATTTTTCAGCTAGTTTTTTTATTAAATCGCTTTTTAAGGTTTTAAATTGTGGTTGCCCCTCAAACCCGAC
>Ga0082212_10009130_pt1 | contig 12818 bp, 10 predicted proteins | sample TergutNt197P3_FD_71548 | JGI IMG/M metagenome (GOLD analysis project Ga0082212, IMG submission 71548) | Neocapritermes taracua P3 segment gut microbial communities from Petit-Saut dam, French Guiana - Nt197 P3 | ecosystem: Host-associated > Arthropoda: Insects > Digestive system > Gut ... | reverse complement strand
ACCTCATTTGCAATAACTTTCTTTAAATATAACTTACGGACTACTATGCCTATCAAGGAACTTAATATGCAAATTGGTAACAGTAAGTTTGATATGCTACTTGACTTTTTTAATAAGACAATCTCGAAAAATACTATTGAAAAAAGGCTGATTGTTAATATATTACATATAGTTGTAAAAGTTTTTATTGAAGTTGTTATTTTTTTCATTTTTATTTCCCTTATTTATATGATATTTTTTATTATTCTTTTATAGAAAAGACTGTTACTAAATCTTTTCTACAATAAAATACTAAATTTAACTTAAAATGACTTATAAAAAATGTTACACACAGTGACTGTTCAACACTCGTCCAATATAAACTATTTTATTCTTATCATTGATAGAATAGAATACTTAATATTATTGGAGTAGTTGCGTAAACTTAATTTATAGTAATCTTATTTTTATTGTAAAAGCTCTTTGAAAAGTGCATTTGCCCCTGGAACCCTACTTTTATTTTGTTCCCTAAGGCTACCATAAACTCGTAAAGCGTCTCTATAAGCATTATCGCTAGTAAGCATTAAATAATCGGTCGCTATATGTTGAAATTGTTCGAGTAATAATGTAAGTTGCCTTACTTCCTCGAAGATTCTTATATGCTCTTCCATAGTTTTGATATCAAAATTTGGAGGTAAAAATGTTGGATTTCCCTTTGCGATATCCCAAGCTTTTGTTATAAAACCATATTTTCTAGACTTTACACCAAAAAGTCGCATTCTTTCTTTACCAGTCATTGCAGCATTTATATCTGCACTACCCATAAACTTATCAATCATGACTTCTAATTGTTCCATCATCTCTTCAAGTACAGACGAAGAAATACGAGGCTCTGGTGATATCAAACCATTTGGTGTAGGTGTTTCCAATCTTTGATTATCAGTTTTTTCTTTTTCTATGCTCTTTTTCATTTTTACAATCTCCTTTAGATGTTAATGATTTATATTAAGAAAATCTAACTAATGATATAAAAAAGTTGTATAAAGACAACTTTTCTTTAATATAAGTCAAATATTTTCTAAATCTAATCTACTTCAATGTATGACAACTCTTTAAATAGATATGTATACTCTATTTATTTTTAGTTTATTGCTATTTTAATTTGGTCATGGAAAGGATTAAGATAAATAAATCTCCTTTTTAGTATAGCTAATCTTATATTATCAAAGTCAACATCCGGAAGAATCGGATGTTGACTTATTAATAATTATTGTTTATTTACTTTTCTGAATTAAAAGTTTTATAAGTTCATCCCTTAAAGCTTTTGGTAAATCTGATTTTCGTAATATTTCTATTTTTTGTGTTAGTTCGGGGTTTGGATCGTCTTTTTCGTCTAATATTTTAAAGTTCAATCCTCCTATAGGTGATTCAAGAATAAATTCTTTATAATCTTCTCCATTCGGATTGTGTAAAACATCAGCTTCAACATTAATACGCAAAGTCATGTTATCTAAAAGAACCTCGCTATTGTTTTTATCTAGACTTTCCATATCTATATCTAAAACAAAACTTTCAGCAGATAAACAAAATGCTGTTAGCATTAATACAATTATTGTTGTTATTTTTTTCATTATTATCTCCTTATGATTTTACTCAACTTTATCTCCAAAGTTTTTTTTATGGGGTTGGCTCGCACCAACCCCATATTATATAAACCACAACGATATTTCTATCGTTGCGTATTTTTTTAACAATAGTCAAAAAAGTACACTCCGTAGCTTCGGTGATATGCTTATAGTCCCGTTCATCTTCGGTGCATCACCACTCGACCGGTGAGCTATTACGCACTCTTTAAATAATGGCTGCTTCTAAGCCAATATACCGGCTGTCTGTGCAATAGCACATCCTTATTCACTTAGCATATACTTGGGGACCTTAGCTGACGGTCTGGGTTCTTACCCTCTCGGACGTGAAGCTTATCCCACACGCCCTGTCTCCCATTCATCATTTTACGGCATTCGGAGTTTATTTGGGTTCAGTAACCCGGTAAGGCCCCTAGCCCATTCAGTGCTCTACCTCCGTAAAATTAAAATGAGGCACTACCTAAATAGTTTTCGGAGAGAACCAGCTATCTCCAGATTTGTTTGGCCTTTCACCCCTATCCACACCTCATCCGCCGACTTTGAAACGTCGGTCGGTGCGGTCCTCCATTTGGTGTTACCCAAACTTCAACCTGGACATGGATAGATCATCTGGTTTCGGGTCTAATTCATACGACTATACGCGCTATTAACACTCGCTTTCGCTTCGGCTACACAGCTCATGCTGCTTAACCTTGCAGTATAAATTAACTCGCCGGCTCATTATGCAAAAGGCACGCCATCGCACGACTTTTTTTCTGAAAAAAGTCGGATATGTCAAAAGCTTCGCTTTTAAATGTGGGTGATTTGGTTGATGTGTTTTATTTGCGAGAAGATATTATGATAGCATTTAAAAGCTTTAGTATTCTTTCTATCTTTTGTAGTAATTCATCCACTTGCTCTTTTGCTACTATTTCTGTAGCTACCAAAAGGCGAAGCCAATATTTTGACTCATTCGCTTCTTTTCGAGCTATGGACATTTTCGATACAAAATCAGCTTTGCTTTGTGGAAACTGCGCTTCTGTTATGTTTGCTCCTACCGAAGTAGCAGAACGCAGAAATTGACTCATAAGTTCAAACTCACAAGTAGTTTTTTTCATATCTCTAACAAACTTAACTGATAACACAGAATACTCAAAGCTCAATTCTAAAACTTCATTACTCATATCATACCTCTCTTTACACATCTTACATATTTCACACATTTTGACGAAGTCAAACACATTCGATATTTTTCTTCAGAAAAATATCGTGCTCTGACTGCTTGCAGACACACGGTTTCAGGTACTATTTCACTCCTCATTCGAGGTGCTTTTCACCTTTCCCTCACGGTACTTGTTCACTATCGGTCACAAAATGTATTTAGCCTTAGGAGATGGTCCTCCCAGATTCAAGCAGGATTTCTCGTGTCCCGCCCTACTCGGGGTTAGGCTAACCTTCTAAAAACATTTCGACTACGGGTCTATCACCCTCTACGGACTACCTTTCCAGATATGTTCGTCTATATTTTTAAAATCGTATATCGCCGCCCCACGACCCCGCCATTGCTGACGGTTTAGGCTATTCCCCGTTCGCTCACCACTACTGAGGGAATCATATTTTATTTTCTCTTCCTGCGACTACTAAGATGTTTCAGTTCATCGCGTTCGCTTCTCCTTGCGGAGATGACGAGACATAACTCTCGCCGGGTTGCCCCATTCGGAAATCTACGGATCAAAGCTCGCTTACAGCTCCCCGTAGCTTATCGCAGTTAACCACGTCCTTCTTCGCCATTTTGTGCCAAGGCATCCACCGTGTGCCATTTGTACTTTTTCTATTTAATATTTTTAAACTCTTTACTCTCAAGAAGATATCTCTACCTTCCCCTAGTAAAAAGTTTAACCTCTATACTCTGTTTCACTCTATATTCTGTTGTTTAGAACTGTTTCTATTTTTTAATAACTTTTTTGTAAAAGCTATTTCTTAAAGACATATTTATTTTGTGTTTGGGATAATTGCTATCTTACCCCTCTTCTTCTTCAAAATCTTTTAACAAGATTCTTGCCCAGTTCATTCTACCAGGCAGAAATCGTAGTAATCTAATGACGCTGCTTTCTGCTTCAAACCTGTAAAAAAGAGTATATCTCTTTACAGTGACAGCACGATACCCTTTCGATGCTAGGAAATCATTGTTTACTAGTGGCCAAGCTTCTGGTAGAAAAACTAATTGTTTTACTTTTTTATCGATGGAGAGCAGTAAATCTAATGCAACATAAGGCTCTTGTAAGTTATCTTTTATATAACTGTAACAAGAATCTATATCGGCGCGGGCTTGCTTTGAGGATTCGAGTATATTCACCACTTAATCCCATGCTTTTTCGTTAAATGGGCTTTTACTTCTTCCCAAGTGTAGTATTCGCCCTCATCAATCTGTTTATCGGCTTCGAGCAGGGCTTCGACTAATTTCTCCACTGTGTCTATTTCAGAACCGGGAGGCAAAGGAACTTCCTTTTTTACAACAGGTTCTGGTGTGATATTTACAGTATCAGTAGAGCTAATGTTTTCGACTACATCATTTCTTTCATCATTCATAATAAACTCCTTTATTTTTTGGAATTTTATATCTTTAAATTAAAATGGAAGTGACTCACGAGTTATCAGAAAAATGAAATCGTGTTTGATATTCGCAGTAGCGCTTTCATTTACCGCTCTGCTATTTTTTAATAAGTGTATATTCGGAGTAATTTTGATTGGCTATCATTATTACTCTGTAATCTATTTATAATTTATAATTTATAATTTATAATTTGATTAATTTTACACCTTTGAAAGGAGGTGATCCAGCCGCACTTTCCAGTACGGCTACCTTGTTACGACTTAGTCCCCCTTACTAAGCACACCTTCGAAAGCTGCCTCCGATTGCTCGGTTAGCTCACCTTCTTCGGGTGCACTCAACTCGGCTGACTTGACGGGCGGTGTGTACAAGACCCGGGAACGTATTCACCGCGTTATGCTGACACGCGATTACTAGCGATTCCGGCTTCATGAAGTCAAGTTGCAGACTTCAATCCGAACTGAGATCGGCTTTAGAGATTCGCACGGTGTCACCACCTAGCTACCCTTTGTACCGACCATTGTAGCACGTGTGTAGCCCCGGACATAAGGACCATGATGACTTGACATCATCCCCACCTTCCTCCGACTTTTTGCGTCGGCAGTCCACTTAGAGTCCCCAACTAAATGATGGCAACTAAGTGCAGGGGTTGCGCTCGTTGCGGGACTTAACCCAACATCTCACGACACGAGCTGACGACAGCCATGCAGCACCTGTATATTAGCTCTGCAAGCAGCACTCCGATATCTCTATCAGATTCTAAAATATGTCAAGTCCGGGTAAGGTTCTTCGCGTTGCATCGAATTAAACCACATGCTCCACCGCTTGTGCGGGTCCCCGTCAATTCCTTTGAGTTTCATCCTTGCGGACGTACTCCCCAGGCGAAACACTTAACGCGTTAGCTACGACACCGATAGATCTTCTCTACCGACATCTAGTGTTCATCGTTTACTGTGTGGACTACCAGGGTCTCTAATCCTGTTTGATACCCACACCTTCGCAATTGAGCGTCAGTCATGGCCCAGAAGACTGCCTTCGCCATGAGTGTTCCTTCTGATATCTGCGCATTCCACCGCTACACCAGAAATTCCGTCTTCCCCTGCCTGACTCTAGAAAAGCAGTATCACACGCCTTACAATGGTTGAGCCATTGCCTTAAACGCATAACTTACTATTCCGCCTACTTGCCCTTTACGCCTAGTGATTCCGGACAACGCTTGCCTCCCCCGTATTACCGCGGCTGCTGGCACGGAGTTAGCCGAGGCTTATTCTCTAGCTAATATCTTATATCTCAAGCTATTCACCTAAAATACTTTTATCACTAAAAAAAGGATTTTACACACCGAAATGCTTCTTCATCCACGCGGCATTGCACTATCAGACTTTCGTCCATTGTAGACTATTCTCGACTGCTGCCTCCCGTAGGAGTCTGGGCCGTATCTCAATCCCAGTGAGGGCGGTCACCCGTTAAGGCCGCCTAACTATCATCGCCTTGGTGAGCCATTACCTCACCAACTAACTAATAGTGCGCAGGCTTATCTCTAAACGGCAGCTTGCTAGCAGAGGCCACCTTTACCCGTTTCCGGACACATGCGGTATTAGCCCAGGTTTCCCTGAGTTGTCCCCCGCTTAGAGGTAAATTACCCACGTGATACTCTCCCATTCGCCACTCTACTAAATCCCCCGAAGGAAACTCCTCGCGTACGACTTGCATGCCTAATCCATGCCGCCAGCGTTCGTCCTGAGCCAGGATCAAACTCTCCGTTATCACTTATTTAAACTTATTTATTATTTCTTTTAACTATTATTGTCTTCTCTCAAAAACAATAACTCCCAGTCGCCCTAACGACTGAGACTATGAGTCACTCCACTGTATAAACTGTTATGTAGAACTATATATTTTTCGAGGAATCGTCCGCTAAGGCAAACGAATCCCACATCACTATTTTTTTTGTTACTAAAAGGCAAACTTCGTAAACTGACCTTCGTAAATCTACCTTAAAAGTAGGTTACGCCAAAAAATCAAAAGGGGGGTTTTTCGTCAAGCACTTTTTTAATATTTTTTTTTGAGAGCTTATTTTTTATCTGTAACGCCTTATTTTACAATACTATAAAATTTTGTAAATTTCTGGCAAAGAGCCTATTTTTGCTATGTGTTCAAAATATTTTTTAACCCGAAAAACAGATAAGCCGAAAAAAAAGTGGTAAAAATGAGCTTTTTTGAAAATCGATATTGGACAAAAGATGAGTGTAACTATATATAATATATATTTGTTATGATTTTCGAATTTGCATAATAAACAATGTAAACAGGATTAAGTAGCGGAGAGCGTCCCGCTCTCCATTGTCCCAAAAGGGACTATATAAAAAAGTGCGCTCCGCACTGATATAAATATCAACCACCCCGTCCGCTAAAGCGTCCACCCCTCCAATTTGGAGGGGAATTGCACATCATCGATAGCCGACCTAAATGGAGGCTCTCCGCTACTAGTTTACGGATCATATTTTTGTTCGAAATCTAGGAATTCATACTCGTTTTGGATTATCAAAAGAGAAGGATCTTTTAATGCATTTTTAAACACACAACTATTGAATGTTGGAGACTGATGAGACTGACCGACAAAAAGCGATTCTGTATATAAGTCATTCGTCAAATACAATCTCTGAATTATGCGAGGCTCAATCTTTCTGTTTGATTTCAAAAAATCTGTGCTGGAAAGCCCACTATTCATCATATAATACGTAAACAGTTTTTCAAAGTTGGCTTGGATAAATGATTCGTTGCACGCTATATCAGGGTCACTATCGAAAGCAGCACTATTTAGGCAAGTGATCAGAGAAAGTAAAATAATTAGAAATATAGACTTCATACTAAACATTCCCCTCCTTTTGGCGTCATTTTTCCTCTAGCAACAGCTTTTTTTCTGAATTTACAGCGATTGCTTTGTCCCTAAAAGGGATAAAAATTTCATCGTCCCATACTTTTGTAAAACTCTTTTTAAGACCTTCCACATCGAAAGCTTTATCTACTCTATTAGTGGCTTCCAGGAGGAATATCCCAGCCATTTCTGGTTTGTTTAGATCATTGTAAAATGTAGATATAGTCATCAGATACTGCCAAAAACTCCTCTCAGTCAGCCAAACTTCAAATAGGATATCGATGGCAACTTGCAGTTTTCCTTGAGTATAGGCAATGTCTGCTTGTTCTAAAAGCTCTTCTTTATTATCGTTTTCAAAGACATATTTCACATACTCTTTTTCCAATGAAAATGCATTCGATACAAAGAAAACTGCTAATATAAGTAAAGTCCATTTTAATTTCCCCAACATATTTCTCTCCAAATTGTTTATTTTTACCGCTATGTAACACTTTTTGCAGTAGGTTTCGTTACTTATAGAGTGACAAAGATTAAAAAAGTCGTTTTTTTGTCAAGGATTATTTATCCGTGGATCAAATTATGTATCGTATCACCTTATGTCTCAATATATTAAATAAAAAATACTCTGCATATTACTTTTATAAAAATCAAGATCTTTCTGAGCATGTTTTGTAACTACATAAATCATTATATAGTTACACTAGAAACAAGCAAGGTTCATCGGAGCAGGTTCGACCTTGTCCGATGAACCTTGCTTGTTAGTGGTATAACTTGTATTGTTTACAACAAGTTACGGAAATGATAAAAGAGTATTATTTAATACTTTATTTTCCATCATTTTTATGGAGACTGGTTGTGATTTTTTACCATATTATACTTTTGGCAATAATAGCTCTGCCATCAGCAAGGTGATATTGAATAAAAATTTAGACTATAATACTGATACTACTTTCTCGCCATTTTATAATATAGAAGGGTCTTTAACCGAAGTAATCATCGGGGATTATGTCACTTCTATGAAAACTCGGATGTTTTACAACTGCAGTTCGATAACTAATGTTACCATTGGTAGTAATGATAATAATCCAGAACCTATCTTTTTTGAGTCGAACGTGTTTAGCGGGTGCTCTAGTTTTGAGTCAACCACGATAAACAAAAATTTTATATACAGTGGAATTAGTAGCCCGTTTAGTGGTAGAGATTTTTTGTCGAATGTAGTTATCAGTAACAATGTCACTGTTATCGGGGTAAATGCCTTCTATTTTTGCCAAAGTCTAAGCTATATGGAGTGTCTGAACCTGCGATATATACTGTCTCTATTTATGAGCTTTTACCCATCGCAAACCTTTCTGCGGCTATCTCAAACGGCTACAATGCGCTACTGGAATGGGACGAGGTGGAAAGTGAATATTTAGTGCAATATTTAGTTTATCGAGGGGAAGTATTGCTGTCCCCCAATCCGGAACCTTCATCACCGTATTTTCACTATGCTGACGTGCCTATCGGACAGCATACTTACACTGTGGTAGCAGAATATGCAAACGGTGTGTCACCGGCAGTTTCTGTCTCTTTAGAAATATATTTTCTGGTTGTCCCTTCAAATTTCTCCTTATCAGTCGAAAATGAGCATGATGTTTTACTGACTTGGGAAGCACCTATTGACATAAATCCCTTACATTTGATGGGATACACACTGTCGCGAGATGCTGTGGTCTTGATAGAAACACCTGCAAATGTCTTAACCTTCTCAGAAAATGAACTACCTTTTGGGCAGCACACATATTTTTTATTTGCAGTTTATGAAAATGGCGTGTCTGAGGCCGCTGAATTAGTAGCTGAACTTTATCAGCTCTTTCCTGCCCAGAACCTTGTAGCAGTAGAGGGAGATGCCTTTGTCCTTTTATCTTGGGAAGCAGGTGCAGAAAATATAAATCATCTCACAGGGTATATCATCTACCGAGACAATGAGCTCTTTACTGCATTATCACTACCTTTAGCTGAACTGTCTTTTACAGATAGCGCTGTCACAAATGATATTACCTATGAATATTATGTCACTGCTGTATACGGAAACGGAGAGTCACCTGCTTCGAATACTGTGTCTGCCACCCCTCACACCACAGATGAGGAGGACCTGGTCTCTATCACTAAAACAGAGCTATATGACAACTATCCAAACCCTTTTAATCCATCTACTAACATTAGGTTCGGACTTAAAAATGATAGCGTTGTGACCATCTTGATATATAATGTTCGTGGTCAAAAAGTGCGTGAACTGCTGTCGCAAAACTTAAAACAAGGGAAGCAAAGTGTGACCTGGGATGGCAAGGATGACTTTGGTCAAAATGTAAGCAGTGGGATTTATTTTTATGTGATGAAAAAGAGGGAGTATTCGGCTGTCAAAAAAATGATGTTGTTAAAATGATATAATAGTAGTTAAGAGGATTTTCAGAAAACAGTAAGCAATAATCAACCGAATATGATAAACTCCCTTTGTTAGGTATGCTATTTTAATAACTTTCCCTATATTAGACCAAGACTTAGAGGTTAAGGACAATAGAAGATGATTACAAAGAAATCACTCGAAGCTAAATTTTTCTTGACATAAAATCCTTTTTTTAAAGTTTGGTATCCTAAAAAATTCTGCAAGATATGGTAAAAAGGAGTTAAGATGATATTTGGTCCAAAAGAGATTCATAAATGTCCTGATTGTGGCATATATTATTTTCGAGAAACTTTAGTATCAGGAAATACAATAGGAGCTAGATATTATACAGATGGAATGCGGGTCGCCCCTATGCTACCTGATTTTCCACAGATTACAAAGTGTAAAAAATGTTCTACTATTTTTTGGTTGACCCAGCCATTTGAAAACAGTGAAGAGGATGATTTAAATGATGCCCTACAGGTTCAGTTTTTGAACCCTTATGAATATCAAGAAGCATTGAATTTTGTTGCATACCGTGATCAGACAGAAGAAAGATACTTACGCATGAAGCTGTGGTATTGTTTCAACGACCGAGTGCGTGATATGTCGACAGAGAATGATGAGGATCTACTTACCAAGAAAATATTTTCAAAGGATGTAGATCAGACACTCTACGAGAATAATTGTCGGAGACTGATAGAGCTGATGATGAGTACTACAGACCATAGATTGATAGCGATAGCAGAACTAAAAAGGAACCTACAAATGTATGATGAAAGTTCCAAAATACTGAACACTGTGACAGATCAAAAGTATATATACGCTGCCCAATGCATAAAAGGGTTGTGTGATATAGGATTCCGTTTTACGCAAATCATCGACACTCAAGATGATTAATAGCTGCTTTCATCTGTATCAACAAAATTGTTTTCGATTTTTTACTTTTGATTGTTCTTGCGCATAAAATCTTATGAAAACAGTTAGATAAAATCTTTTCTGAAAGATATCCCGATTTTGTATATAAAAAAGTGTGGAAATTATCAAGAAATTTTATTGTAATATAATGATTGTTATAGTGTTTCTTTTATAAATGACCGATGGAGGTTAAATGATCTGGAAAGTGCGGCTTTCCCTGTTAACTTTGCTATTATTGATGAGCATAACCTTATTTTCACAAACTGCTGTGATATTGGACTTACAGATAACAGGCAATGAAAGAGTGGATAGAAACTTGATTTTATCTACTTCTGGATTAAAGATAGGTGACATGTTTACCCCTGAGATAGTCGGGAGTGCTATAAAAAACTTATATCAATTATATGTTTTCGAAGATGTCAACATAGATGTAGAGGAAATAAACAGAGGGATTCGGATTCATATTATAGTCGAGGAACTCCCTGTGGTGCAAAGGTTTAGCTATGAAGGAAGTAAAGCAATCTCGAAGTCAAAGCTAGAAGAAGTGGGAATCTTGCGGATAGGGACGAATTGGTCTCCCATCGTGCAAAATGAGAATAGCCGTAGGATTTTAGCAGAATACAAAAGCAAGGGTTTTAACTTAGCCCAGCTCGATTACCAGATGACCCAAATGTCCGCTCTCACAGATAAAAAAGCAAGAAAACAAGCCAAAAAAGACGCAAAAGCAGGCATAGACACCCGCAACCAATTAGGAGAGCGGATAGATGTTCGGGTAAAAGTGACTGAGGGCAAAAAAGTAAAAGTTCGGCGTGTTTTAGTGGAAGGTAACGAGCATATTACCTCCAAAAAAATCATCAAAAAAATGAAAACCCGAAAAAGTGGCTTTTTCCGTTCGGGAAAATTTGAAGAAGAACGCTATACAGAAGATCAAAAAAGAATAATAGATTATTATCACAAATTAGGCTATATCGATGCCCGCATAGTAAGAGTGGAAGAAGAGATAGAGAACAAGAGATTTTTGATATTGACTTTACATATAGAGGAAGGCGAAAAATTTTATTTTGGCTCTGTGGACATCGTAGGTAATCACCATTTTGAAAAGCAAGAACTGTTAGACAAGTTTACCATGTCAGCGGGTGATGTGTTTAATATGGATAAATTTGACAAGCAGTTACGGTCCGTGGGAGCAATGTATTACGAAGAAGGGTATATCTACTTGCAATATGACCAAAAAATAAACCGCGATGGTAATCGAGTAAATATCTTACTGGATATCGAAGAAAACACTCGTGCAAGGATACATAAGATACACATAAGTGGGAACACAAAGACCAAAGAAAAGGTTATCAGACGGCAGCTGACCATAGCTCCAGGTGATTATTTCAAACAATCTCGGATCATCCGCAGTCAGCAAAATGTATATAACTTAGGCTTTTTTGAACCTGATATGGAGCTAGACTACGCTCCGATAAATAGAGAGGGGGATGTAGACTTATTCCTAAAAGTCACTGATAGATCTTCTGGTTCTGCCAATGTTGGTTTAGGATACAACAGCCGTGATAAACTACTAGGAACTATGAGTTTGGCTCTAAATAATGCCTTTGGAAATAGCTGGCAGACCAGCATAAATTGGGAAACATCAGGGAGTCACAACAATGTGGAGCTTGGCTTTGTAAACCCATATCTATATGACACAGATGTATTATTTGGGACTAGTTTATACAACACTCGCAGGAGATGGTCCAGTGCGAATTATAACGTGCAAACTATGGGCGCTGGGGTTCGTTTTGGCTATCCTATAAAGGCTATCGATTATTCACGAATCTCACTTGGATACTCGATAGGCGGTAGAGAATATAGTATCCGGAACAGAGATGTTTATTATTCGCATATTCTAGATAAGCTTGACGCAGCAGGTTGGCAAACAACCAGTTCTGTCAATATGACCTTGTCTCGTGACTCGCGTGACAATGTTTTTTTCCCAACCACAGGCTCGCGTATAGTTTTGCATAGCGAGTTAGCTGGTGGTCCTGTTGGGGGTGATTTTAATTACTTCAAGCAGGTATCTGAGGTATCGTGGTTTACACCATTATTTTTGTCGACCGCACTGCGTAGCAAGTGGCGCGTTGGTTATATCACTGGTTATGGTAGCCATTCTGAGGTGCCCCCTGATGAGAGGTTTTTGCTCGGTGGCACAGGGGCATCAGGCATACGAGGTTACGCAGACAGGTCAATAGGTCCCCTTGACGGTGGCACACGAGAGGTGCTATTTGCTACTGAGGTTGGCATCCCTGTAGCCTCAGACCAGATAATAGGTTTGTTGTTCTTGGATACTGGGAACTGTTATAACCGATTTAGCGACTTTAATTTTAAAGATTTTGAGAC